>Ga0187769_10002407_pt1 | contig 10934 bp, 15 predicted proteins | sample 0116_SJ02_MP02_1_FD_133140 | JGI IMG/M metagenome (GOLD analysis project Ga0187769, IMG submission 133140) | Tropical peat soil microbial communities from peatlands in Department of Meta, Colombia - 0116_SJ02_MP02_10_MG | ecosystem: Environmental > Terrestrial > Soil > Wetlands > Peat | place... | reverse complement strand
GCCCGCTCGATCGAGCTCATTGGCGAGGCGGCTGAAGTACTCCAGGATTTGGCGCAGGAGGCGCTCGCGTCTTGTACGCGCGATGCGCCGCAAGGCATGCTGCGCATCGACCGACTGGCAGCACTGGAGCCAAACCGCAGACCCTTGGTGTTACGCGCGTGGCTGGCGCAAGCAAATATCGAGTCACCGTCCCGCGCGCGGCTGCGCGATGTGTTAACGCAAGCACTGGGCGGCCGCGGTGATAGTCGCATGCTCATTCGAGTGGGCGCCTACGAGGTGCGCCGTCATCGCGGTCTGCTCTGCCTGCGACTTCCGCACACCGTTGAGCGGACGCACGAGCAGTTGCGATGGCAAGGGGAGGAGGAACTGCCGGTCGCGAGCTGGGGCGGCGTGCTGCGGTTTTTGCCCGACGAAACCGGCTTTGATGCCGCGTGGCTGCGCGCGCGCCCCTTGGAGGTGCGAGGCCGCACCGGTGGCGAGCGCTTCAAACCGCACGCCCTGCGCCCGTCAAAAAGGCTCAAGCAGTTGTTCCAGGAGGCTGGCGTGCCCGAGTTCGAACGCAGCTCCCTGCCGCTACTCTGGCGCGATGACCGGCTGATTTACGTGGCCCGACTTGGGCCCGACGCTCGTCTCGTCGATCGCGGAGGTGAACGCGTTCGCGTTGAATGGCGGGGCGAGGCTACCTTCTTGGCGGATGAGCCCGCGCGGGCCGCCCTATAATGCGCGGTTTGACACTATCGAAGAAGCCCGGCGACCGGCTGCTATGTCCTTGATCGTTCACAAATACGGCGGCACTTCCGTCGGCAGCGCCGAGCGCATTCGAAACGTCGCGCGCCGGGTTGCCAAGTGGCATCGCGCGGGACACAGGGTCGCGGTCGTCGTGTCGGCGATGAGCGGCGAGACGAACCGGCTCATCGATCTGGCCAAACAGATTCAACCGGACCCAGATCCGCGCGAGCTCGACGTCGTGGCCGCTACCGGTGAGCAGGTGACGATTGGTTTGCTGTCAATGGCTCTGAAGGCCATTGGTGTGCAAGCGAGGAGCTATACGGGCGGGCAGGTGCCTGTGCTCACCGACAATTCCTTTACCAAGGCGCGGATTCGCTCGATTGATGCCGACCGGCTGCATGCGGAGCTCGACCGTGGCCAAGTGATCGTCGTTGCAGGGTTCCAAGGGGTTGACGAAAACGGCAATATCACAACGCTGGGACGCGGCGGCTCGGACACCTCGGCGGTTGCACTGGCGGCTGCGTTGCAGGCCGACGAATGCCTGATCTACACGGACGTAGATGGCGTGTACACGACTGACCCCCGCATTGTCCCCGAGGCACGACGCCTGCGCACGGTTACTTTCGAAGAAATGCTGGAAATGGCCAGCTTGGGCTCGAAGGTGCTCCAGATCCGCTCCGTTGAATTCGCTGGCAAGTACCGCGTTCGGCTACGCGTGCTCTCGAGTTTGACCGATCCGGATTTGCCTCTTGAAGAAGAAGCGGTGTCGGGAACGCTGATCACTTTTGAGGAAGACACTCGTATGGAAGAGGCCACCATTTCTGGGATCGCTTTCACGCGCGACGAGGCCAAGATAACACTGGCAAGCGTGCCGGATCGGCCGGGCATCGCCTTCCAGATTCTGGGCCCGATCGCCGAAGCGAACATCGACGTCGACATGATCATCCAGAACACGGGAGTCGATGGGATGACCGACCTGTCGTTCACCGTGCATCGAAACGAGTACGCAAGGGCCATGGACGTGCTCAATCAGAAGGTCAAGGCGCATGTCGGCGCTCGCTCCGTGATCGGTGACCCGAAGATTTGCAAAGTTTCGGTAGTAGGAATCGGTATGCGCTCGCACGTCGGTATCGCGAGCACAATGTTCCGGACCTTGGCGGAGGAGGGCATCAACATACAGATGATATCGACGAGCGAGATCAAGATCTCTTGTATTGTCGAAGACAAGTACATGGAGCTTGCCGTGCGCGCGCTGCACAAAGCCTTTGGTCTGGAGCAACCGACTGGCAAGTGAAGGAAAACGCTGGTCGGGCCGGTCTTGTATTGACGTCGCCGGGTGGCTGCGTTGACCGCGGGCCGCTGCATCTCTAGACTGCCGCTGGCACTACGGCCTGTTGCGATTTTTGTGCCTCACGCGGTGGTGTGCAACGCGCATCTGCGATTGGAATTCCGGAGACGTGGCCGAGTGGTCGAAGGCACTCCCCTGCTAAGGGAGCATGCGCGCTAAAACGTGCATCGACGGTTCGAATCCGTCCGTCTCCGCCACCGAGTCTAACTAGTTGAGCCAAAAGGGAAACCGCCCCGTGAAGCCCCGCGTTTTGCGGGCCTTCGCGAACTAGGCTTAGCTCAGCGATCCGAGTTTTGCGTGTTTTTTGCGATTACTTCTCGCGACGGCTCAACGCGAAAACGCGGTGCGAGTTTTTCCGCGCAGGAATCTTGAGCCGTTTTTCGAGAACGGACTGCGTGCTGCCTGAGAGGTTCAAAGTGCTGAGCTTCGCGGCTGCAGGCTAGAGGTCTGAAGCAGGATCTATTGCGGACGTCCTAGCATCACGCACAAAGCAGTCATGTTTTGACGGTCCCGACCCCAAGGGGACAAATTGGTCTCCGCAAAGCAGACGCAAGAACTCTACGATAGCCGACCTCTACCGCGAAACGGAGTTTTCCCACAAACTGAATGGTCGGCAGATATCCGCGATGCCTCAGAGCGCCGTTCGCGAGAACTAAAGAAGACCCCGAAGCCAACCCAGCGAAGTCACACGCGGCGGAATCACAATGAGTCGGGAAAAGGCGAATCCCGCCTGGCGAAGGAACATCCACCCGTGACCGAGATTCCCTCGCCACCGTCTTCAGCGAAACGTGCGCCCGCCTACTCCCACTTCCAGCTAATCACGAACTGATTGATGCTAGTCGTCTTCCAGCTAAAGACGTAGGTCTTGCCAGTGACGGCGGCCGCGGTGCCGCCCCCCATCAAGTACCGGCCTCGCCCCGAGCCCATCAAGCCGGTAACCTTTCCGTCAGCATCCTTTAGGACGTTGACTTTCTGTCCCAAATCGTCGAGCCACACGCCAACCGCTCCAGCCTTGCGATCAATACCCGTGCTGACTAGCATCACGGCATTGTCGTTGTCTAACTCTATGACACTCCTTCCGGTAGTAACAGCTCCATCGAATGGGCCGCCAACGTTGAGGCATGTGTATTCGGAAGTTCGAATGGCATGCCCCGGCCGATCGCCTAAGGGTTCCAACGCAGCAACTCCAGCTCTCTGACAATTCATTGTGTAGGTGCCCTCCGTTTGCCCGTACGCACCTGTGCATATCGCGACGGATGACGCCACCCACAGGCAACGGATCATGCTCTGCTTTCTGAAGTTCATGATCTTTCCTCGAATTTGACAAAGGCTTTTTGCAACCGAAGATTCTTTTCGTGCCTCCTGATGCTGCAAAAGGAACGCCTCCGCCGAAGCGGACACCTTCCTAGGCTAACCTACGGTGACATCTCGCGAGCATATGCCATAACCGCAGAGAACTTATCGGACGTAGTAGTTGAAGTTCTAGTAATCGTAACCTCCCCCATTCCGACGTTACACGGCGTCAATCGGTCTCTCGATCCGAAAGCATCGAGAGGCAAGATTCAAGCTACGCCTGGAGGACGGTGGGGTGTTGACCCAGATCATCAGGAGACTAACGAGGCAGCAGTGAGTGAGCTAGCGCAGGAAGCCGTTCTCAGTTAACCGACGAGACGGGACGCAGGAGCTGCACTGCAGGTATCTGTGAGACGCATACTCACTGTCGCTGGAGCAGCAGGATGCAAAGCGTCAATGGCACAGCGGACCGAACGTGACGCAGCATCGACTCTCGCTAATGGCCCTGTGGCGTGGGCATGCGTAGGTGGTTCTCAATATTTCCGCAATCCGTCGCATCACCGCCATGGACGCTCGCCGCCTAAAGAGGACGTCTTTCGGTAAATCCGACCCCAAGCCGACGATACCGGACGTCCGCTTCTCGGCATCAATCAAATAACTCCGGCCTTTCCAAGGCCAATGAACAGCGCCCAACCACGCAGGACGACGACACCGCTTCCGATACCCAGCCGATGGCGACGGAGCGAGTTCTGTGCGTCCCTACTAGTGACCCGAAGCGCAGGCAGAGGGGCGCCCACAGCGAATCAGGGGTTGGACGTCGGGATTGGCAAGATACGTCGTGTGCGCGGTCCACGGATTCTCCACACCCAGGTACAGAAGGTGCACGATGCTGTCGTTTGAAACCTTGGCGTCGGTAATGTTCTTGTCGTCGCGCGCGCCACCCCAAGGGATGAGGGTATACGACAGCAAATCGCTGGGATCTGTAAACGCGACAATAGCGCGCTCTACCACTGGACTTTGGGAGGCCAACGGATGGCTCGTGATCGCCTCGAAGCTGTTGCGTCGGAAGCGGAATTCCTTGCTGCGCACACCCACCGCGTACGTCGCTGGCTTGTCGGCCATCGCTAGAAGCGGCAACTGGTTCGCCGCCATGTAGATCACCGAGGTCCGCTCGGCGATCTGGTCACCCAACTTTGCCAGATCGTCGGGTAAGAGATCGCTGTTGCGCGCGAGGCTCGGATTTGCATGGTGCTGCATAGCGTCGAGCGCGTCGGTGACGTATTTGCTGCCGAGGCTCTCCGAAATAAGAGCGAGCGGCGCATGATTCTCGAGCGCCTTTGCCGTGAGGCCTTTCGGGGTTGCCATAAATCGCGCAGCGCTCACCTCAGAATTGGCGGTAATGAAAATGATTGCGCGCTGCATTTCCTCGATCATTTGCTCGCGATTGCCCAAATATGCCACGACGTCGGAGAGGCAATCGTCAAGTATCGAGCTCTTGATGTCGGCATTGATGGACGCTCGAACCAATCCGTTGTCCGGCGAACCCGTGCACATGTCCGCGGTCGCTGTCTTCGTCGTCTCGTCGTAACACACCCCCTTTTTCATCTCTGTTGTCAGAGGCGTCCACAGGAGTGCTGTAACCCGAAGTGCACCTTTGGAGAGGGGGATGCGATCCTGTGCAAATTGGATTTTTGAGTCGGGGATGGGCTCCAGGCGATTGACGTTTGAGAGTTTCGGCAGACCGAAAATGGCGCGCATGTAGTTCAGTTGGGCATTGATTGTTGAATAGTCGTTCGAACACATGCCGTGGACAATCAAGACGTCCAGTGTCGAATTGCCCGGCGCGGCTGCCGCTTGGGCCGCTAACGGCTCCAAGCCGGGAAAGGTTCCTTTGCCATCGAACTGTGGTGGCGAATACGGAGTCGAGCATCCGCACAAGAGAGCCGAAAGACACAGACCGAGGTGCGTATTTGAACACTTCATGTGCGGCCCCTTTTTGTTGTTGGGATGTGGCTTTACCAAGGTGCGGCGCAGGAGCATAGCGGGCGGGCTGCCGGGGCGCAACACCCGTTATCAGATATCGGCTTAGTCGTTAAGTCGTTGTGCGCGTCGTATTACGACCCAAAGCTGCCCTTTGGTGCGCACACCGGAGGGTCGCGAGAGCGTCGCCAAGCGACTTAGTGTGCCCTCCAACTCCTAGAACGCGCCGAAGTCCCCAGCCGCTACGCGTGTTGTGATTCGAAGCCGCGAGCTTTGGCAGAACGGCGATCCATTGCGCATCGGTATAGGTTTCGAGAAATGATGACGCCCGCTGTGCGCCGCAGCTGAAACTCGCGAGTAGCCATGCGTACTGCGACCGAGCCGTGACTTTGAGGGACCGGGCGAGCACGCCCCACGGCGCTGAGGGCGCACAATCTCTCGGCGCCCGAGGCGCCAATGCGCCAGCACATCAAGGTCCCCTCCAATTGTTAGCCGGCATCACCATTGCCGGAACTGTGCAAACCCAAGCGGAACCAGGAGAATCGCAGATATGATCTGAAGAAGAATCAAGAGAGACTCTATCTCGGTAGGTTCGTGGCCTTCACGTAGGACAAGGCGTTGAAAGGACGCCGAACTTCGAGTTGCGGTCGCAGCGCAGAAGACTAATAACAGCGCGAGAAAGGAAAAGAACCCACGGAGCCGGAGCCAGCCGGAAGCATCACCGAGGAAGAGGCCGATCCATAGGCCTACGGCAACGAGTACAACGCTCCAGCGAAGCGGAGACTCCCAGGGCTGTTCCATCGGTTCACCGGAGGGACGGAACCCTGTTCTGCCAATTTCTTCAAGTATCACCCTTCTGCGGCCCCATGTGCACCAAAAGATGATCTTCTCTGGATAGTCCTTCCGGTTGTGATTGATCCGAATCGCGCTGTACAGGGTAGAAATCGAGCCGTATGGCTCAAGCGCGACCACCTCCGAAGGCGCGAACGTATATGTGCCGAGAATCCGACTCGAAAGCGTAAGAGTATTCCCGTTAGCGACGAGTCTAGCAAAGGGCCATCTGCTTCCCCAGCCCACTTCCGCGCCGCCGCGGAAAGACGCCTCAATCACTACGGAGCCCCTCGATGACGGCCAACTGTACTTTGGTTACCCAACTGTCGTGTAAATCCAATGTTGACTCTGCAACCAATAGATTATGCCGCCGGGCGACAACCATAAAGTACCGCCTAATGCAACTTGGTGCCTGCAGGCCGGTCGGCGTCGCTGAGCGATCAGCATCGACTTGCTTTAGCAGTCACTCGAAAGCCCTGTTGCCGCAGCGGCTCCGGCGGGAGGTGTGTCGCAGTGGACGCTGACGGGCACGAACAAGAACGGTAAAAAGACCAAGGTTCGCGGCTGCGACCTTCTTGAATTCCGCGACGGCAAGATCATCCGGAAGGACTCGTATTGGAAGATTGTCGAGTCGACAACCTAGCTTTTTCCCGCGCTAGCTTGCATTGTCGCTATCGAGACCTTCAGCCGACTCGTATGTCTGCTCACCGGAAATTCAGCAGATAGATGCGTACGACCGGTTCTGGCCGTCTGCGGCGTGCAAGAAGGTCCGCCCTTTGGCACCGAAAATGCGAGTCAACCGCAAGTGGTCCTATGCGCGAGATGATTATGTCGGTCGTTGACCGGCACGGCAACTGCGTGCAGCATGTGCGGCATGGGTTTCCGCTTCCAACGCCGCATTCGCATTTTTCCGGGCCTTCGCATCAACTTGAGCAGGGGCGGCGTCTCGACGTCCGTCGGCACACGCGGCGCTTGGCTGACGTTGGGCCGTGGCAGAGTGCGCACGACGGTCGGGCTGCCGGGTAGCGGACTATCGTATACATCGACCACGCCGACACACCAGCAACCGGAACCGCACCCGCAAGAGGAGCCGCCGCAGCCGCGCGGGCCGCATCACCACTGGTGGTTCTGGGCGCTGCTGCTGGTGATCGTCGTGCTCGTGCTGATATATGGCGGGGCGGCGGGGCGGTGACGTCGGCCGAAGATGTGTGCCTAGAACGCGATCCAATTGAGCACGCGCCACTCACCGTCGGCCTCGTGCTCAAAGATCTGTAGCGTTTGTTGCTTGCCGTTGGGTGCGCTGTTGTAGCGCAAGATGCGGCAGTGCCAGCCCAGACGGCTCCCGTCACCTTGGCCGCAGGTGGTCTCCTCAATGCTGTCGGGGGCCCAACTGATAGCGGCGATCGCATCGCGCTCTGGTTGTTCAAACTTCAACCTACGTGCGGCTTCTGAGAGGTTGACCGTCGTCGTCTGTAGTGTCGGTTGGCGCGGATGGGGCGCGAGCGCCGGTGCCGCGGCGAGCAGTGCGACGAGCACGATGAAGTTGCGTTTGACCATCACAACCTCTCCAGCAGATACGACAACGAGTCGTCCCCTGAGTTGTAGCTCTCGATCTAGCGGAACTCCCGCTCCTCGTTGATCTTCAAGCCGTGCTCCCGCGCGGCGTCGTCGAGGCCTTCTGCCGGTTCCTTAATCGCCTCTGCCTTAACGCCGCCGTAGGCGTCGCGCGTTACGCGCACGTACTTTGCATCGGGAATCCGCGACAGTTGCTCTCGCAAGATACGCACAACGGCCTCATGCCGCACGCCGGTCATGGCATCGCGTTCAATCATCATCAGCCCCCGCCTCTCGCTTCCAAAACGCGCACCCCATGCGCGGCGTCCCGTACAGTCCACCACCACTGTCCCGTGCAGGTTTGGGTCGATACACCGAAGAAGATTGGCGGCAGTTCCTTCAAAGTCGGATAGTGCTGACGCCGCATCTCGTTGGCATAAGCGCATTGACTTAACGTACTTACCGCTGATGCCAAGGCAACGTTCTTCTCTTGTAATCGTTCAACTGCGTCAGCATGGTAGAAGTAAAAACCGCCTAGGCATAAGACAGCCGTAAGTAGCACTGCATCCCACCTATCCCGCCGTATCAGCAGCATCATCATTCCTTCTTGGATTTGCGGTTCATTAATCAATCGCGGCTATCGGGTTCAGAATCCTTCCCGATCAATCATCGCTCCCCGGCTCCCTTTGCCAGAACGCGCAGCCGTTCCTAGAAACCCGTCGCTAGTGCGAAATAGGCGATTGCTATCCGGTATCGGTTACGCCGAAGGAAACCCCTTGGGCGAGATCAGCTAGCCGAATACTGGCGTCGGCCACTATATGTTTCTAGCATCCAGACGTTTGAGAATCGACTCGATCTGTTCCAAGGAGCCGAGTTTGGCGTCATGGATTTGGTCGATTTCCCGTATTAAATCGTAGCGGGTCTGCTCCAACTGGCGCACCCGCCCCTCGTTGAAGTCCAGCTCTTGATCGTCGTGCAGGTGATGGCGCGCCTGCTGCAATAGGCCGATGTGCTTGTCAATGTGATCGATCAGCGTCTGGACTAAGTCAAGCTCCTCCCGGCGGGCGGCCTCAACTTCGGCGACGGGTGGCCACGGTGGTATAGGTATAAGCTCGGCTGGCCGCTCGATAAGCCAGTGGCGGCTAAGGCTCTCGCGAATCTGCTGCATCAAATCCAAGTCTTCGGCAGCAAGCTGCCCGAGTCGTGCTTGTTCCGCATAGTGCTGCAGCCTTTCCTCCTCGGATTCGGAGCAGGCCACGCTGCAGAGCAGTACGAAGGGGGCGACAACGAACCACTTTGCCAACACTTAAATCTCTCTAACCGGTGGAACGGTGGAAACGATACCCGATGGGCGATTCAGAGTCACCCAGAGGCTTACGAGTCATCGCTCCCCGCCTCACGCTCCCAGAACGCGCAGCCAATCGGGACGCCAGCTATTGGGGGCGATTCCTTTCCATCAGTTCCTTGATCTTGCGCTCTTCCCACTCCTTTCCCCAGAGTCCCGAAAAGCCGAACACCGCGATGCCATGCATAGCCAACCCCAGACCCCAGCCTAGAATTGGCCATATTGCCCAGAACGCAGTTGGCGACGTAGCGATATTCAGGACGGCCAAGAACGTGTTTACAAGCGCGTAGACCGTGGCGTGAATGTAGAAACCCCGAATTGCTTGTACGCGTTTTTTCGCGCGTTCGTAGCTGGCTTGATCGTCCATTGCTTCCCCTCAAGACCAGAGATCGACTTGCCACTGCTGGCGCTAAGTATCGTCTGCGCCCGTCGCCCGCATCGAGAACGCGCACCCCGCGCTCGGCGTACCGATCACCTGGCGCCCACTGTTGCGCTCGCACAGCAGGTGCTCGGCGTAGAAGATGCCATGGAAGTGCGTGCAGGTGTAGCAGCCACGTGACCGCGCTGCGGAATTGATGCGATGCGGGGTGAAGGATTGGAGGGTAACCATATTGACCGGATTGTGCCCGACGTAGACCACGCACGGAGCAAGGTCGTAAGCGGCATTACACAAAAAGAAAAACCTCCGTCGAAGCGGAGGCCTTCCTCATTGACTTACAGTGAAGCTTGAATTGCCTTAGGCATCAAGCCAAACTTCGTCAAAGGTCGTGCCAGCAATAAAAAGCCCCTGGCTCGTCCCCTTTCCGGCGAGTTCCATGTACTTATGGTCGCTCATTAGCTTTTGCCCAATTTGCTCATAGGCTGCCAAGTTCTCATATTGCGCGACCCAGCGAACGCGCCACGGATTACCTCCACAAGGCGCGACTTGGACCTTCACATCGACGCCTACTTTACTCTTTAAATAGCCCGCAATTTCGTGAGCGAATGCCATAGCGGCAGGGAACTTGTCGGCCGTACTGGTCAAAGTTCTGGTGAACGTAATCACGGTCTCCCCCTATTCGGACAGTTACACATCAACAATCGGTTTCTCAAACCGACCGCACCGAGGACAAATCCAACCTACGCGTGCTGGGGGGTGCCGTGTTGATTCAGATCATCAGCAGTCCAACGAGGTGGCAATGAGGCAGCTAATGCAGGGAGCCGTTCTCAGTTACCCAAGAAATTCAAGTGCACGGTTACGGCACTAAATGCACCGACCAAGTGCATTCTCGCAATGGCTACGGCCACGGGGTGCGGTGTGTCGGCGGCGCAGCGGATCGACGTGCACTGCGTGGAGGAACGACTGGGGGAACGGACCCAGAACTGCCCGGAGGGCGAGTATCCATGCGGGTCTTGACAGAGTCCGTCTCCGCCACCGAGTCTGGCGAGTTGAGCCAGAAGGAGAAACGTCCCGTGAAGCCCCGCGTTTTTCGGGCCTTCGCGAAGTGGGCTCGGCTCAGCGAAGCAAGTTTTGTGCGCTCTCTGCGGTCAATTCTCGCGACGGCTCAACGCGCAAAAGTGCGGTGCGAGTTTTTCTTGGCTCCGAACCGGAGCCGTTTTTCGAGAATGGACTGCGCGCTGCCCTGAGAGGTTCAAAGTGCCGAGCTTCGCGGCTGCAGGCCGGAGGTCTGAAGCAGGATCTATTGCGGACGTCCCAGCCGCACGCGCAAAGTAATCACGTTTTGACGGCCCCGACCCTGAAGAGACATCCGGGAAGGTCAGCTTTCCGGCAAGCCAATCGCGACTTTTCACACGCCCTGGATCCGAACCAGACAAAATCGGAAGGCGGCCAAATCTCTCGCTCACGGCGTAACG
>Ga0187769_10002406_pt1 | contig 10937 bp, 8 predicted proteins | sample 0116_SJ02_MP02_1_FD_133140 | JGI IMG/M metagenome (GOLD analysis project Ga0187769, IMG submission 133140) | Tropical peat soil microbial communities from peatlands in Department of Meta, Colombia - 0116_SJ02_MP02_10_MG | ecosystem: Environmental > Terrestrial > Soil > Wetlands > Peat | place... | reverse complement strand
GAACGGCGCGCTCGGCGTGCAGATCTACACCAACGTTGCCGGCAAGCCGCTCGACCGCCCGGAATACGCGCCGTTCTGGAAGAAGATGAACGAGCTTAACGCGCCGATCTGGCTGCATCCGGCGCGCGGCGCCGAAACGCCGGATTATCCGACCGTCGAGAGCAAGTCGCTCTACGAAATCTGGTGGACCATCGGCTGGTCCTACGAGACTGCCTGCGCCATGCTGCGCCTGGTCTATTCAAGGATCATGGATACCTATCCGAACCTGAAGATCATCACCCACCACTTCGCCGGCATCGTGCCGATGCTCGAAGGCCGGCTCGGCCCGGGCAATGACGTGATGGGTAACCGCACCAGCGACGAGGACTACGTCGGCTTGCGCAAGAGCTTGAAGAAACGCCCGCTGGATTATTTCAAGCACGACTTCTGGGCCGACACCGCGGCGTTCACCGCCGAGCCGGCGACCAAATGCGGCATGGAATTCTTTCCAGTCGACAAGATCGTGTTCGCCTCCGACTGCCCGTTCGATCCCGAAGGCGGCACCCTGTATCCGCGCGAGACATTGCGGATTCTCGACAAGCTGAAGATGGACAAAACGACCGCCGAGAAGGTGTTCTGGAAAAATCTCGAAGCCGTCACCGGCAAAAAGATCGTGACGTAAATATTTCCTCCCCCTGAAAGGGGGAGGTGGCGAGCGAGGCGAGCCGGTGACGGTCAACTGGCTTTAGCAAAAGCGAACCTCCACCCTGCCCTACCCTGCCCTCCCCCCTTTCAGGGGGAGGGATTTCGCGTGGCGCGCTTTTCAGGCCGCCGCTTGCTGAGCGACTTCCTGCGCGTCGTATTCCTGTGACACGTCCTTGCCGGTGTAGTCCTTCAGGAACATGGTCGCGGCGATCGAGATGATCGCCGTGATCAGGATGTAGATCGCGATGGGCGTGCCCGACTTGAAGGCCGCGAACAACGCGGTCGCGATCAGCGGGGCCGGACCGCCGGCGGTGATCGAGGCCAACTGGTAGGCGATCGAAGCGCCCGAGTAGCGCAGCCGCGGCGTGAAGCTTTCCGCGATCAGCGCCGCCTGCGGCCCGTACTGCATGTCGTGTGGGATCAACGACAGCACCATGGCGGCGAAGATCAACATCGACGAGCCGGTGTCGACCATGCCGAAATAGACGAAGCCGAAGACCCCCATCGCGGCGCAGCCGATGATGTACATCCGCTTGCGGCCGATCACGTCGGAGAGCCAGCCGCTGATCGGGATGGTGAACGCCGACACAATCACCGCCGCGACCAGGCCGGTCAGCAAGAGGTCGCGCGACGCGTGCAGCACAGTGGTGCCGTAGGCGAAGATGAAGCCGGTGAAGATGTAGAACGGCCCCTGCTCCGAGGTGCGCGCCAGCGCGCCAAGAATAATTGTGCCCCACTGCTTCCGGCATACTTCGACGATCGGCGCCCGCTCGATCTTGTTCTCGATCACAAGATTGCGGAACACCGGCGTCTCCAGGATGCGCAGCCTGATCCACAAGCCGATGCCGACCAGGACGAGCGAGAACGCAAACGGGATGCGCCAGCCCCAGACCAGGAACTGATCGCCCGACCAGTAACTGAAGACGAGCACGGCGAGGTTGGCGAGGCCAAGGCCGGCCGGCCCGCCGAATTGCGGCCATGAGGCGAGGAAGCCGCGCTCGTTATTGTGGCGCGCCCACTCCATCGATAAGAGCACCGAGCCGCCCCACTCGCCGCCGACGCCGATGCCTTGGATCAGGCGCAGTACGGTCAAGAGCACCGCGCCCCAAATGCCGATCGAGGCATAACCGGGCAGGAACGCCACCAGGAACGTCGAGATGCCCATCAACAGCAGGGTGATGATCAACGTCGACTTGCGGCCGATGCGGTCGCCGTAATGGCCGAAGATGAATGCGCCGATCGGACGCGCGACGAAGCCGACGAAATAGATACCGAACGAGCTGAGCGTCGCGGTCAGCGGGTCCTCGTTCGGGAAGAACAGCTTGCCGAAGACGAGGCCGGCCATCGTTGAGTAGAGAAGGAAGTCGTACCACTCGATCGTAGTGCCTACCGTCGCGGCGACGACAGCGCGACGAAGTTCGCGAGCATGCTGGTCTGGCGTGAGCGCGTAATTGACATCGGTCACCGCTACCATTGTCGGTTCCTCCCTGGATGATTTTTAGATTTGCATTTCCCCCGTCTTTCAACTCTGCCGCCTGCGCGGCTTCAATCGCCGCTGGTGCGGCGTTCGCGTGCAATCATGGGCTCTTTGCCGAGCCTTGCCAAGGCGACACAGTAGCCCATCGCCGCACCGCCGCGTGGGCCGGCCTGGAAGCCGGTAAAGCGTCGCATGATCGAGGGCATTGAACTCGACAAATGCCCCGACCGTCGACGTGCATCCATCCGTCAAGAACAGGCCGCGGCCGCGGTGAGCCAAATCCCCGCGCCGCAGGACGGGGATGGTGCGGACTTCCGAACCACCATTCCAGGCGCTGCAACTCATAGTGTTGATTTGTTGCCTTTCGTCTTGACATTGCACAACTGGCGGCATAGTGAATTCACTATGCATGCAAAACTACAGCCCGCCCGCAGTATGCTGGACGAGGCCTATGACAGCCTCAAAAAGTCGATCGTCGACGGGATTTTCAACCCGGGCCAGCGGTTGCGCGCGTTGCGGTTGGCGCAGCAGCTGAAGATCAGCCGCACGCCGGTCAAGGAGGCGCTGGCGCGGCTCGAGCAGGAAGGGCTGGTGCGCCGCGAGCAGGGCTCCGGCTACATCGTGCGCGGCCTGAGCGTCCGCGAAATCCTCGATTTGTACGGCGTCCGCGAAATTCTCGAACTGGAAGTGGCGCGCCAAGCCGTGCCGCGAATGACCCCCGAAGCGCTGGACGCCATGCGCGCGGCGCTCGACCGCGCCGACGAGCTCTTGGCGCAAAAGCGCTATGCGGATTTCCTGCGCGCCAACCGCAATTTTCACAACCTGATTACCGCGCAGACTGGCAACGGCGTGTTGCACGAGGTGCTCGGCAATCTGAGCGGCCGGTTCTGGAGCGTCGGCACCATCGTCGTGTCGCGGCATCCGCAACGCGCGTTGGACATTCGCCGCGAAAACCGCGCCATCCTCGATGCGCTCGCCGGCGGCGACCTAACGACCGTGGAGAAGGCGGTGAAGGCGCACGTGCACGGCGCGGCCAGCGCGGCGCGATTGTTCATCGAGCGCGAGACGCGGCACGTGTTCGTCGTGGCGGCGTAATTCGGGTCCGAAGGATGCGTGAATACCATGCAATCCACACTTGAATCGCGCCGCAGCGACGGCGAGTCCAACGCGCCGGCGCCGGCCGAAGTCGTGCCGCCCGGCGCCGATCTGTTTCGCCGCTGGGTGCCGGTGGAGGACCCGACCAAGCCGCGCAAGAGCACGACCTATCATCCCGTCATTCTCAAGCTGGAGCTGCTCAGCCAGGGACTCAAAGTATCGCCAGATGCCGCCGCGCAGATCGGCAAGACGCTGAAAAGCGACCACGCCGTCGGCGCGGTCGGCAAGCACGCGCTCGACATCATTCTCGATCCCGGCAAGGTCTATGTCGGCGTCCCGGTCGGCGAGTCGGTCAGCGAGCATTTGACGGAGGGCACGCCGTTCACGCTCGAGGTCGACAACGGGAAATATTTCATCGGCAAGAAACCCGCGGCCTTGCGCGACAACGGCCGCTGGCAATGCCTCGACGACGACGCCAAGGCGGAACGGCTGATGAGCATCACCATTCCGCCCTATCCGCATTACTACGACCTGCGCACGTCGCGCGGCCATTCCATGCGCAGCATCATGCCGATCGCCGGCGATTTCGGCGGGGCGACGATCTTTCCGCATTGCCATTACTTCGGTCGCTTCGTCGACGACTACCGGCACACCGAGTGCCAGTTCTGCGGCATCGACGAAAATCTGGAATCCGGACGCGATATTTTTCCCAAGCGCCCCGACGATTTTCTGGAGACCGTCGCCGAGGCGCGCAAATATCCTTACTTTCGCCACGGCCCGGTATTTGCCGGCGGTACCACCCCGCCGCCGGATCGCGGCGCCAAGGCGCATGCCAAATATCTGCGCCCGCTCAAAGACGCCTTTCCCGACAACTGGCTGCGGCTCACCATCGCGCCGCCGGAAGAGGAGCGCTACATCGACATGCTGTTCGAGGCCGGCGCCGATCTGGTCGGCTTCAATTATGAGATTTTCGATCCCGAATTGTTCGCCAAAATGTGCCCGGGCAAGGTGCGCGACATCGAGAAGGGCGTGCCCGGCCACAAGCATTACGACAAGATGCTCGGCTACATGGTGCGCACCTTCGGCGCCGGCCATGCCAACGCCAACCTGATCGCCGGACTGGAGCCGGCGCAAAGTACCGTGGACGGGTTGGTCCATCTCACCTTGTTGGGCGCGATCCCGACGATTTTCGTTTTCGTGCCGCTGAAGGGAACCACGCTGGAGGACCACAAGCCGCCGTCGATCCGCGAGATGATCTACATTTACGCCAACCTCAAGGACACCACCGAGCGGTTCGGCGGCGACACTTACTGCGCCGGATGTAACCGCATGCTGATCAACACCAAATATTACGACGGCATGCAGCCGACGATGCCGGCCATCACCGAAGACGATCTGCGCTTTGCCGGCCTGCCGCCCGAAGACCTTCATGTCGCGCCGCCGGTGCCGCACGTGCTGGCGTTGAAATATTGACGCGGCCGCCGCGGCCGCTGCCGATCGGGGAGGCGTTCATGCCCTATGTGGTGACCGAGGACTGCATTCGATGTAAGTATATGGGCTGCGTCGAGCGTTGCCCGGTGCATTGCTTTCACGAAGGCGAGAACATGCTCGTCATTCATCCCGAGCAGTGCATCGACTGCGGCGCTTGCGAATCGGATTGCCCGGTGATGGCGATCGTTTCCGACACCGACCCGCGGGCCGCAAACTGGGTACTGCTCAACCGCCGCTATGCGGCGGAGTGGCCGAAGATCGTCGCCAAAAGTGAAGCTCCGGCCGATGCCAGGCGATGGGACTATGCCGCCGGCAAATACGCGCGGTTTTTCAGTCCCAATCCCGCGCCCCGCCTCCACGAAGCGGGAAACCAGTCGTAACGGAGAAGTCGATGCATCGCGATACCCGCCTGCGTCGCTCGACTGCGGGATTGCTCGGCGCCGCCGTCTTGCTCGCGGCCGGCGCGGCTGCCGCCTATCCGGACCGACCCATCAACATGATCGTGCCATGGGGCGCCGGCGGCGGCGCCGACCGCGTCGGGCGCATCTTCGCCGGCCTGATGGCCGGCAGGCTCGGCGTCTCGGTGCCGGTCATCAACGTCATCGGCGCGTCGAGCCAGCTCGGGCTCGACAGGGTGCTCGGCAAGCCGGCCGAGGGCTACGACATCGTCGAAATCACGTCCGACAGCTACATCCTGTTCGCCGCCGCCAACGCCAAGTTCAAGGTTTCCGACTTCGCCGCGCTGGCGGTCGTCGATCGTCAGCCCAGCGGCTTCTTCGTGCGCGATGACAGCCCGTTCAAGACCTGGGCCGACGTCGTGACGGCGGCGAAAGCGAGCACCGTGACCGTCGCCGGATCGGGTTTCGGCACCCAAAGCGACGTCACGGTCGACTATTTCAACAAGGCGCAGGATCTGAAATTGGTCAGCGTCCCATTCAACGATCCCGGTCTGCGCTGGAACTCGCTGCTGGGCGGGTACACCGAATTGCTGTACGCGCAGTTCGGCGATCTCGAAGCTTACCTCTCAAGCAAGCAGCTTCGGCCCATCCTGGCGTTTGCCGACGCGCGCCTGCCCGAACATCCGGACATCCCCGCGGCGAAGGAATTCGGCTACAACGTCGACATCGTCCATTTCCGCGCCTTCGCGGTCAAAAACGGCACCGACGCCGCGCAATACGAGGCCCTGGTGGCGGCCATGAACGTCGCGGCGCAGTCCCCCGAATACAACAGAATGCTCGCCGACGAGGCGGCGGTACCCGAGAGCTATATTTCCGGCGCGGCGGCGCAAGCCTATGTGGAGAAATGGGTCGACGCGCTGCGCGATCTGATCGCCAAAAACAACGCAAACAGCGGCGACGAGCACGGCGGCTAGCGCACCACGAAGCGGTGGATGAGCGAAGCCCGGCCGGACACGACGCCGCATTTTTGCTAGCGTCGCCACCGCATGGAAGCGGCACGCACCGTCACGCCCGAAGCATCCGCGCCCGCCGAGGCCAATCGCGTCGCACCGATTCCGGCCGACGAAGTCGGCCGCGTCACGCCGATGATGGAGCAATATATCGAGATCAAGGCGGCCAATCCGGACTGTCTGTTGTTCTATCGGATGGGCGATTTCTACGAACTGTTCTTCGACGACGCCGAAGTCGCCTCGCGCGCGCTCGGCATCGTACTGACCAAGCGCGGCCGGCATCTCAACCGCGACATCCCGATGTGCGGCGTGCCGATCGAGCGCGCCGACGAATATCTGCACCGGTTGATCGCGCTCGGCCACCGCGTCGCGGTGTGCGAACAGCTGGAGGATCCCGCCGAGGCGAAGAAGCGCGGCGCCAAAAGCGTGGTGCGCCGCGACGTGGTGCGGCTGGTCACGCCCGGCACGCTGACCGAGGATTCGCTGCTTGACGCCAAGCGCAACAATTATCTCTTGGCGCTGGCGCGCAGCCGGGCGTCCGCCGGCGACGACCGCTTCGCGCTCTCCTGGATCGACATATCGACCGGCGAATTCCGCGTTACCGAATGCGACCGCGCCGCGCTGGCCGCCGAGATTGCCCGCATCGAGCCGGGCGAGATCGTCGTGTCCGATGCGCTATACGCGGACGCCGAGCTGGCGCCAACGCTGCGCAATCTGCCGGCGCTGACCCCGCTCACCCGCGACGTGTTCGACGGCGCCACCGCCGAACGCCGCCTCGCGGCCTTCTTCGGCGTGGCGACCACCGCCGCGTTCGGGGCGTTTTCCCGCGTCGAACTCACCGCGGCGGCGGCCGCGGTCACTTATGTCGAACGCACGCAGATCGGTAAGCGGCCGCCGCTGTCAGTGCCGGCGCGCGAGGCCGTCGGCGCGACGCTCGTCATCGATCAGGCGACGCGCGGCAATCTCGAACTGACGCGCACGCTTTCGGGCGAGCGGCGCGGCTCGCTGTTAGCCGCGATCGACCGCACCGTGACCGCGGCGGGGTCTCGCCTCTTGGCGCAGCGGCTCGCCGCGCCGCTGACCGACCCGGCCGAGATCGGCCAGCGGCTCGACGCCGTCGCGCTGTTCGCCGGCGACGCCGCGTTGCGCGGCGATGTGCGCGCCCGGCTCAAAGCGGCGCCCGATCTCGCCCGCGCGCTCGCCCGCATCGTGATCGGCCGCGGCGGTCCGCGCGACCTCGCTGCGATCCGCGACGGCATCGGCGCGGCGGCGGAGCTTTCGGCGCGGTTGGCGACGCTGGCGCAATTGCCGTGCGATATCGCGCAAGCTGCCGCGGCGCTGCGGCGGCCCGACGCCGCCATCGCGGCCGAGCTGACCCGCGCGCTCGCCGACGAATTGCCGGCGCTGCGCCGCGACGGCGGCTTTGTCCGCTTTGGCTTCGAGCCTGCGCTCGACCAGGCGCGCGCGCTGCGCGACGAATCGCGCCGCGTCATCGCCGCGCTGCAGGTGCGCTACGCCGAATTGACCGGCATCCGCGCGCTAAAGATCCGGCACAACAACGTACTCGGCTATTTCGTTGACGTCTCGGCGCAGCACGGCGACAAGCTGATGAGCGCGCCGCTCAATGCCACTTTCATTCATCGCCAGACCACCGCCGGCCAAGTGCGCTTCACCACCACCGAGCTCGGCGAGCTCGAGGCCAAGATCGCCAGCGCCGCCGACCGCGCGCTGGCGCTGGAACTGGAAATCTTCGACCGCCTCGCTGCCGCGATCGCTGCAGCGAGCGCCGCGATCAAGGAGGCGGCGCAGGCGCTGGCGCTCATCGACGTCGCCGCGAGCATGGCGGCGCTCGCGGTGGAGCGCGACTATGTCCGCCCGGAAGTCGATGGAAGCCTCGCTTTTGCCGTCTTTGGCGGCCGCCATCCAGTGGTCGAGCAGGCGCTCGTTGCGATGGGCGGCCCATTCGTCGCCAACGATTGCGATCTGTCGCCGCCGCCTGAGGAGACAGCCGGCCGCATCTGGCTCGTCACCGGGCCGAACATGGCCGGCAAATCCACCTTCCTGCGCCAGAACGCCCTGATCGCGGTGTTGGCGCAAATGGGCAGTTTCGTGCCGGCGCGCGCCGCCCATATCGGCGTGGTCGACCGGCTGTTCTCGCGCGTCGGCGCCGCCGACGATCTCGCCCGCGGCCATTCAACCTTCATGGTCGAGATGGTCGAGACCGCGGCGATCCTCAACCAGGCGGGCGAGCGAGCGCTGGTCATTTTGGATGAAATCGGCCGCGGCACCGCGACCTTCGACGGGCTGTCGATCGCCTGGGCGACCATCGAACATCTGCACGAGAAGAACCGCTGCCGCACGCTGTTCGCCACCCATTTCCACGAAATGACGGCGCTGGCAGCCAAACTGAACCGACTGCACAACGCCACCATGCGGATCAAGGAATGGCAGGGCGACGTGGTGTTTTTGCACGAAGTGGTGCCCGGCGCCGCCGACCGCTCCTACGGCATCCAGGTGGCGAAACTCGCCGGCCTGCCGCCAAGCGTGATCGAGCGCGCCAAAGTCGTATTGGCGCAGATCGAGGCCGAGGACCGCACCTCGCCGGCGCGCGCGTTGATCGACGACCTGCCGCTGTTTTCCGCCGCGCACCCCGCAGCGGCGCCGCAGCGTGCCGATCCCTTCGCCGCCGTCATCGACGCGCTCGCCGCACTGCATCCAGACGAAATGTCGCCGCGCGAGGCGCTGGACGCGCTCTATGCGCTCAAGACGCAGGTCGCGAAAATGAAATCGTGATTTTCCGCGCCCGCACGACCCACAGTGCGCCGCTCCAGCCGATGCAGACCATGAGCCCGAGCGCAAAGGCCGGCCATACGCCGAGCGGCGCGACGAGGTAATGCATGGCAAGAAAGCCGAGCCACAGTCCGTTGAGCGCGATTTGCGCATGCGCGAACATGCTGGCTGAGGCGACGCCGCCGACGCGCGGATGCAGGATGACGACGCTACAGGCCATCACGATCGGGAACACGGCAAAGACGCCCGACGCAAACGAACCGATGGCGCTCGAGGCGGTGGTCACGGCGGCAACGACCACGGCCGCGGTCAGCGCGCGCAGCGGGATGTCGTAGCGCGACCGGAAAAATTTCACCGGCGGGCCGTGGGTGCGGTAACGCCAGCTCAATGGCACCGTCACGCCGAAGACGACGAGATTGAGCAGCATCGCGGTGAGCGGCGTCCATTGCACGACACGCAGCGCGGCGGCGGCGACGAACCACACCCCGACGGCGACGCCGATGCTCAAGATGAGGCCGTGGCGCTGCGCCAGCACGGTGTAGGTGAAGGCGAAGATCGATACGGCCGCGGTTGCCGCCGCGCTGCCGACCGCGCTCGCGGCGATGAAGTCGGGCGAATGCTCGAAGGCGAGGATGATATAGGCGGCGCCGGCCGCGGTCGGCAGCGCCGCGATCAGCGCGCCGATGAACGGGCCAGAACGCTCGACCACGACCGAGATGATGACGACGATGGTCGCCGTCAGCGCCATCTTGGCGGCGAGGTCGATGAGGAACGACAGCAAGGGAGACATTGGGCGTCGGCGATCCGAATTCACCTCTCCCCGCTGCGCGGGGAGAGGTCGCAAGCGCAGCGAGCGGGTGAGGGGGCATCACCGCGATTCTGAGCCCGGCGGCAACGCCCCCTCACCCTACCCTCTCCCCGCCCGCGGGGAGAGGGTTATTGTTTCCGTTTCAGGCTGATCTCGACCGGCGGGCCGCTGCGGATGGTCTGATAGACGACGCAGTAGCGCTCGGTAAGCTTGAGAAGCTGATCGAGCTTGTCTTGGGGCGCGTCGGTGTCGAGGTCGAAGCGCAGGCGGATCTGCGCAAAACCGACCGGCGCCTCCTTGGCGACGCCGAGCGTGCCGCGGAAGTCCAGATCGCCCTCGGCCGACACCGTGCCGGATTTCAGCGGAATGTCGAGCGCGGTGGCGACCGCCTTGAGCGTGACGCCGGCGCAGGCGACCAGCGCCTCGAGCAGCATGTCGCCGGAGCAAAATTCGAGCCCGGAGCCGCCGGTCGCCGGATGCAGGCCGGCGACCGCAAGCGCCCGGCCGGTCTCGACCTTGCAGGCGATAGCGGCGTCGTCGAGCGCGCCTTTGGCTTTGAGCGTGATCAGCCCGGCCTTGGCGTCGGCCTTGTAGCGCTCCTTGATCGGCGCCTGCAGCGCGCGTAGCGCGGCGGAATCCATGTGGGGTCCTTTCGGAGTTAGCTTTGCAGGCAGAGTATAGACGACGGAGGACGGACGACAGAGGGCAGATAAGAAAGATCGGCGATGCTGCTATCTGTCATCCGCCGTCTGTCATCCGTCCTCCGTCTTCACCACCACAGTGCCGCGCCGGCCTCGGCCTTCAGCTCTTCGACGGCATCGGTCGCGGCGCGGTCGAGCGAGCGGTCGAGCGCGGCGAGCACGCGGCGCTTGACAAAGTCGAACGCAGCGGATTGGCGGTCGCGCGGCCGCGGCAGATCGACGGCGATCTCGTCGAAGATGCGGCCGGGACGCGGGCACATCACCATAACGCGGTCGGCTAGCACGATGGCCTCGTCGACGTCGTGGGTCACCAGAACGAGCGTCGGCTTGGCGTCGGCCCATAGATCGAGCAGATGGTCCTGCAAATCCGTGCGGGTGAAGGCATCGAGCGCAGAGAACGGCTCGTCGAGCAAAAGCACCTCCGGCCGCGGCACCAAGGCGCGGGCGATGGCGACGCGCTGCGCCTGGCCGCCGGACAGTTCG
>Ga0187769_10002405_pt1 | contig 10938 bp, 9 predicted proteins | sample 0116_SJ02_MP02_1_FD_133140 | JGI IMG/M metagenome (GOLD analysis project Ga0187769, IMG submission 133140) | Tropical peat soil microbial communities from peatlands in Department of Meta, Colombia - 0116_SJ02_MP02_10_MG | ecosystem: Environmental > Terrestrial > Soil > Wetlands > Peat | place... | reverse complement strand
TAGGATCCGGGCCACCCTCCTCCCAGGGGGAAGAAGCACCTCAGCTCAGGTCGGAACATTCGGCGTCGACTAGACACATCGCACGATGCTCTCTCAGCAAGAGCCAGAGGAAGTTGGCATTGTTGCACCACTTGCTAGGCTCATGGCGGGTTGCGTGCTAATCCCCCTCCAGGTGCCGCGAGCCTTGTGCCCCCGCTGCCACTCGGCGTTGAGGGAGAGGGCACCAGACTAGGGAACAGCGACTAATACTTCACACGGATGTTAGCTGCGTCTCCTGAAGCTCCAAGAGAGCGGGATTAGTGACTGCAACCGTTCTGGCACTCCTCCCATGGCTGAATTCGTACCCATCCTTGACTCTCAGTTTCGCGGGTAAGACGAGCACCATGTCCACGAATCGTAGCTTTACTCTGTCCTACTCGGTCGTGTATGTGACGTCAACGACATACAAGGTAGAGCACCTATACGGCGACTGAGACCCACCAGTACACGGCGTGGCTTCTGAAGAATGGGACGGCCTTGGCGTGTACAACGGCAACGTGAACGACACAGAGGCGCAAGCCAGCAGCGACGTCCGGAACTATTTCGGTGAGTTCGTCTCCATTCAAGGATTCTTGCAGGGGCAGTCACAGTACTCGAACCTGTTCCGTTCCAACGGAACCTCGACTGTGACGATTGGAACACAGTCGTTCTCAGTCACAAACTACGTCACCAACACGCTCCCAAAGACCATCCAGCTCTGCAACGGAGAGAGCGACACGCTCACAGCCTACAGCCTTTCCGAAGGGACTCCTAGCGGTTCGACCTTCGAACTCCCAGTGTATGTGAACATCGGGGGCACGGCGACGGCGAATGGGACGACAACGCCTTTCTATTTCACAGTCAATATTACCGCATTCACCGTTTCATAGCGCTTCGCTAGTTTCAGCGCTGAGGACCGCGACTGCGGGAGGACGGCCATACCGCTTTAAGAGAGGGGCTTCTGTTTATGGTTTGTTACGAATGACGGTATCAGTGCTGGAATGCCCTAAATGCCACAGTAGATTCAACTTCGAATGGAGCTGGGGCGCATCCCCGAGCTCCATAAAGCGCGGGAAGAGAGCGATTTTCAAATGCCCAATCTGCAAAGAGCTCAGTGACTTCAACCTAGAGAATATAGGTCGCGACCCAGCACTCCCGACCTATAGCGACTTGCAGGTCGGCATTGGTGGGAAGTTATGGGGGATACTGCTTGGCCCCTTCCTCGTGCTCGTGGCGACGGGCGTGATCCTTAGCATTACCCTGGCTGGGTCGTCATACTTCCTCCTGTTTCCTGTCCCGATCGTTGCGGGAATCGCTTGGGTGGTGGCGAACGTCTATGTCCTGAAGAAGAGAGTCACCACGCAACATCCTGATCTAGCAAGTCCACACGAACTCGCCGCTTGAGTGGGCGAGAGACTTCCGACACGAAAGGATGCCCACTATGTCTGGCTCTGAAACACGATTCATCCCGAGCGCTTCCTCTTTGACGCGATAGTCTAAAGTTGACGATTCGTCAGCATATGGAAAGTTATATACCGTGTAACGGGCGTGCTAACGACCAAGGTCGTGCAGGAATCAATAGCGTCCATACTAGATTCTTTGAGACAATCCAACCTTGAAGAGGCGAAGCAGAAAATTCAAGCCCTGATGCCTGAGGTGAAGTCGGACAGGCAGAGAGGCGAACTCCTGGCCGCAGCAGGCATCTATTCGAGTATGGCTAAGGCGAAGGAGGGGACGATGCGGACGTGGGACGCGGGGAGAATCGAGCGGGCGGCGAAGTCGATAACGGCCAGTCAGCTGTCTGACGAGTTCGACATGGGGTACGCCGAGACCCTGCTCAACTATGCGAAGCTTACAGCGAGTACCCAGAAGACTGTAGCGTGAAGAAAAGGATCCACGTGAAGAGAAAAATCATGGCGAAGCCGCCGACGCCTGTGCTGTATATCTTCCCTTGACCTTCCTTCCCCACCCCCTTGTACCAGGTGAATCGGGCGACATAGTACGAGATGAGATAGAAGAGGATTCCTATGCTCACCCCGCTTGTCCAGTCAGTCCCAGTAAGTACTTCGGCGATGGCCCCCCCGAGCACAGCGAAGCCAAGCCTAGACCAGTATAACTTATCAAACGACGGCATGGGCTGAGGCTTCATGGCCGAACTCTCTGGCTTCGAGGTCTTGGCCTTGCTCAAGGAGATAGGGGTCGCACTTCGGGGAACCTATATTAACAATATCTACAGTTTCGGGGAATCTCAACTTTTCCGGCTGAGGAAGTCGGAATCGCCCGACGTCTGGCTCGTCGTCTCCCCGAAGAAAGGAGCCTGGATCTCAGCCAGCGTGTCCGAAAGAGCAGAGACTACGGAGTTCACTACGAAACTCAGGGGGGAGCTTGAGCGAGCGAGGTTCGCGGGCGTCGAACAGGTAGACCTTGACAGGGTCTTCCAGCTGTCTTTCGATGCGGGGGAAGAGAGAAAGCTCATCCTCGAACTGATGCCGCCAGGGAACGTAATCGTCGCTGACGAGGAGGGGAAGGTTCTGCTCGCGCAGGAAGAGGTTCGTTCCCCCTCTAGGCGCCTAGTAAGGGGAGAGGCATACCAGCCTCCGAGGCAGACAAGAATCAGCCCATTGGACGTCAGCGCGGCAGACGTCGCCCGGATGCGGGAGGGAGAGAGCACCGCGGGAAGGGCCATAGGAAGACACATTGCACTACCGAAAAAATACGTCGCCGAAACACTAGCCAGAATTGGCCTCAAGGGCGAGTCCCCCGCCTCTGGTCTGGGCGGGCGGGAGGATGAAGTGGTCGAGGCCCTGCAGGGCCTGGTAAGGGAGGCCCACGAGGATCCGAAACCCTGCCTATGCAGGACTGAAGGCGGAGAGGAGGACATTTTCGTCGTTCCGCCCACAAATGGGGAGCTGGTCTTGTCGGCCGGGACCGTCTCCGAGCTCTGCGACAGGGTCTTCCTACGGGAGGCAGGGGAGGTCGCTGAGAAGCCTTCTCGGGAGTCAGAGAAGAGAAAGGAGATCGAAGTCACAGCGGCGAAGCTTAGAGCGGAGGCTTCGTCCCTCACCGAAAGGGCGGCGAAGGTCAGGAGCGCAGCTTCCAAGGCTGCCTCGAGCAGTGCAGAGGATGCGCTTCTTCTTCTCAGAGAGTCCGGAGCCCGGCCCTCCCGAGAGCCGAGGTCTCCCTCCGCCATCGCTTCCGCACTTTTCGACCGGGCCAAGGACCTCGAGAGGAAGGCGGCGGACGCGCTCGAAGCCGCGAGGAGACTCGAGAAGAGGCTCGATAGAATCAGGCAGGTCGAAGGACCACGGGCGAAGCCCCTCCCCAGGAGGACACGTGAGTGGTACGAGAAGTTCAGGTGGTTCGTGAGCAGCGGCGGCCGGTTGGCGGTGGGTGGGAGGGACGCGCAGTCGAACACCCTCCTCGTAAAGCGTCACCTCGAAGATGACGACGTTGTGTACCACGCCGACCTGTTCGGGTCGCCGTTCTTCGTGCTCAAGGACGGCATCCGCCAGTCCGAGGAGGAGGCGCTCGAGCTCGCCCAGGCCACGGTGAGCTTCAGCAGCGGGTGGAAAACGGGCCTGGGCGCCGCAGATGCTTACTGGGTTAACAAAGACCAGGTCAGCTCTTCGGCAGAGAGCGGAGAGTATCTGGCAAGGGGGAGCTTCGTAATACGTGGGAGGAAGAACTTCGTAAGACATGCCCTGATCCAAATCGCTGTAGGCCTGGACGAGAGAGGGAGGGTGGTGTCGGGGCCCGAGTCAGCGGTCGCGAGGGCTTGCGCCCGATATCTCGTCTTGATTCCTCACCGGGAAAAGGCGAGCGATACCGCCAAGAAAGTCATCAGAGAGTTGTCGGAAGGCGAGTCCGGGGGTGCCGCGCCTTCGGTCGACGATGTTGTGAGGGCCCTCCCGGGAGGCGGAGGGAAGATAGTGAGACGCAAGTTCACGGGCCTCATTCGGGATAAACCGTAATACCGCTCAAACCGCGGACCCGGCCGTTTGGCGGTACCAGTCAGAGAAGTACTCATTCTGATGTACTTCCCATATGCCTACGACGTCCTCTACGCCACCTTCCTTGTCAGCGGCAGCGTCCTACTCTACGGCGTCTACAGGCACCTGCAAAGGTTTGGAATCGGATTATTCGACATCCTGAAGGCTGTCCTGAAGGACCTGAGGGTGAAACTGTCCCGGTTCGTGAAGTTCGGGCTCGGGCAGAGAAGAGTTCTGCAGGACGCGGGAGGAGGCCTGATGCACGGGTCCCTGTTCTACGGTTTCCTGGTCCTGCTGGCCTACACCACGATAATCTTCATCCAGGATGACGTGCTGCCTCTCTTCACAAGTTTTACTTTCCTCCAGGGCAACACGTACCTGACCCTCGAGCTGCTCGGAGACACCTTCGGGATTGCCTATGTGTTCGGGCTGGCGGTCGCGGTCTATAGACGCTTCGTGAAGAAGCTGGACAAGCTCGAGACCGTTCTGGACGACTACTTCGTGGTCTGCATGCTGATCTGGATAGGGATCTCCGGCTTCTTCATCGAGGCGCTTCGCCTGATCATCCAGCCGGTCGCCTGGGCCGCCTTCTCCCCCGTGGGAGACGCGCTCTCGAGCCTGATCGGCGCAATTCCAGGACTCGTCTCGAACGCGCCCACACTCTATCAGGCGTTCTGGTGGGCACACATGTTCTCCGTGATGTTCCTCATCGCCGCTGTCCCATACACGAAGCTCATGCACGTCTTCACTTCTGGAGCCAACGTCGCCCTAGCTCCCGTGAAATCGATGGGGAAGCTCCCGACTCCTTTCAACCTGCAAATGATGATGGAGAGCGGAAGCACCGACGTGCCTCCGAACGTCAGAGGAGCCCAGGACTTTCTACCCCTGCAGAGGCTCGCCCTCGAGGCCTGCACCAACTGCGGGAGATGCCAGGAGGTGTGCCCAGCCCACGCCAGCGGGAGGGACCTTTCCCCTAGGCTGGTTGTAAGAGACCTCGCGAGCCAGAACTCGACCCACCCGTCGGGGGACGCCTTCGCCCTTGGGACTGTCCGCGAGCCGGAGCTCTGGGCTTGCACGATGTGCAACGCCTGCGTGTCCGTCTGCCCGGTCTTCATCGACCAGGTCGATTACATCACCGAGTTCAGGAGGACGCTCGTAGCAGAAAGCAAGCTAGACGGGAAGAAGAAGATATTCCTTGAGAACGTCGCCAGGTCTGGGAATCCATTCGGGCTCCCGCAGCACGAAAGAATGGACTGGCTCCTTCAGCTTGGCGCGCCCACAATCGCCGAAAACCCAGGAGCAGAGTACCTTTACTGGGTGGGGTGCCAATCGAGCTACGATCCCAGGAGCAGGGAGGTGGCCAAGGCGATGGTGAGACTCCTGGAGGCAGCGAATGTCAGCTACGCCGTCCTTGGGAACGAGGAGGTGTGCACAGGAGAGCCCGTCAGAAGGATGGGAGAGGAGGGAAGGTTTCAGGAGCTGGTCATGAAGAACGTGGAGACACTGAAGGGGCACAATGTGAAGAAGATAGTAGTCCACTGCGCCCACTGCTTCAACACCTTCAAGAACGAATACCCCGAGTTCGGCGGGGAGTTCGAGGTCATCCACCATTCCCAGTTGCTTTCAAAGCTCGCCATCGAAGGGAAGCTTCCGAAGACGGCGATGGCTGGCTCGGTCACCTTCCACGATCCCTGCAACCTCGGCAGGATTAATGGCGTAATTGAGGAGCCACGCCAGGCCCTGAAGTCTTTGCAGGGACTCGACCTGAGGGAGATGAGCAGGACGAAGGGGGCAAGCTTCTGCTGCGGCGGGGGAGGGGCAAACGTGTGGTACGAGGTCAAGGAGAAGAAGAAGATAGGGATCATCAGGGTGGAGGAGGCCAGGGCGACCGGGGCAGAGACGTTGGCGGTCGCCTGTCCGTTCTGCATTACAATGTTCGAGGACGCAATTAAAGCCCTTGGTGATGAGAGAATGAAGGTCCTTGACATGGCGGAGATAATGGCGAAGTCCCTGGACGCCCCGTCGTGACTTCGGCTATTGGTGCCTCGCCCTTATCTCCTTGAGCATCGCTGGAAGAACGGCGTAGAGGTCGCCGACCACGCCGTAGTCTGAGGCTTCGAAGATCGGCGCGCTCTTGTCGGTGTTTACCGCCGCTATCACCTTCGAGTCCTTGACCCCCGCGACGTGCTGAAGCTGACCCGATATCCCCACGGCGATGTAGAGGTCGGGATGGACGGTTACGCCCGTCAGCCCGATGTGGTGTTCCTCGGGGAGCCATCCCATGTCTGCGGACAGTGGTCTCGAGCACCCGACCGCTCCCCCCAGGGCCGTTGCCAGGTCAATTACGAGGCCGAGGTCCTCTTTCTTCTTGATCCCCCTGCCAGCCGAGACTATGAGCTTCGCACCCCTGAGGTCCACAGTCCCCTTTTGCTTCTCCCGCCTCTCCACCAGTTTGGTCCTGGAGGCAATGGACCCCGCCATCTTCTCAGATGCCTTCGCTGCGGAAGCAGGGAGGGCCGGGTTCGTCCCAACCTTGAGGGCAACGACGCACGGAAGGGGAATCGACACCTCCGCGATGAGCTTCCCCGCGAAGACGTTTCTCTTTCCCTGGAGAGTCCCGTTCCCGAGCGAGACTCCGAAGACCTCGCTGGTGCATGGGCGAACCATCTTCACGGCGAGGCGAGAGGCGATCTCTTTCCCGTCCCTCGTCGACCCCACCAGAATGACGTCCGGATTCGCTTCCTTGGCAGCCGCCGCAAGTGCGTTTGCGGCGGCCTCGGGGGATGCCGAAAGCAGCGTGTCCGCCCTGAGCACCAACTTTTCGTCTCCGGCCATAAGGGGCCCGCTGTCGTCCAGACCCACGACTGTGAATCCCCCTCCCGCCCCAGCAGCGAGCGAAGATGCCACCGAAGCGAGCTCGTTGGCCACAGATGGTGCCTCCGAGAACGCCCAGATCTTGACGCTCATCTTGGCAGCACCCCCTCGGCAGCAAGGGCGTCGACAAGCTTCTTCGCTGTCTCCTCCGGGGGACCCTCGAACACGACTCTCTTCCGAGCCATGGCCTGCGCCTTCATGCCCTTCACCAGCGGCATGGGGGGCCCGGCCCCGGGGAGCAGCGCTTCAGGGGTCAGATCCTCCATCGGTTTTTTGCCTGCCTGCATGATCTGAATCAGAGTGGGGTACCTCGGCTCGTTGATTTCGCTCACCACCGAGACTACAAGCGGTAGGGGGGCCTCGACGACCTCTACGCTGTCCTCCAATGCTCGCTCGACCTTCGCCGATTGGCCGTTGACATCAATTTTCTTTGCATACCCCACGTAGGGCAGACCGAGAAGCTCGCCTAGCATGGGGGGGACTAGTCCGCTGTACATGTCGGAGGAACCCTCCGAGCAGAGGATCACGTCGTAGGGCCCTCCTTTCTTAAGAGCGGCCGCGAGCAGCTCTGAGGTGCGGCGTGTATCCATGGCCATCGGGTCGGCAGAGACAAGGACTCCTTTGTCGGCGCCCATGGCGAGGGCTTCCTTCATTGTCTTCTTCGCTTCGGGGGTCCCGACGGTCACTACGACCACTTCCCCCTGATGAGCGGCCTTCAGGCGCAGTGCCTCCTCCACCGCGTTCTTGTCGAAGGTGCTCATCTTGGTGGGTGCTCCCTTGAGCTGGGGGTTCCCCCCCGAGTCCACCTTCAGCTCCGTCTCGTCGACGGCGTGTTTGACGCACACAGCGATTTTCATCGCAATTTCGCCAGTTCTCTTCTCGCGATCAACATCCTGAGCACCTCCGATGTTCCTTCCCCTATTGTGAGGAGACGTGCGTCCCTCCAGTGCCTGTGAACCTCGTCGGTGGTGTAGCCATACCCCCCGTGGATCTGAATGGCCGAGTCGCAGACCCGCAGGGACATCTCCGTTGAGAACACCTTTGCCTGGGATGCCTCGGAAGAATAATCACCACCGGACTCCTTGATCCTCGAGGCGTAGAAGTAGAGCAGACGCGCGGCATCAATCTCCGTCTTCATGTCTGCTATCTTCTCGCGGATGAGCTGGAATTCTGATATCGTCTTTCCAAAGGCCCTCCTCTGCCTTGCGTAGGCGAGGGACTTCTCATAGGCAATCTGCGCTATCCCCACGTTGAGGGCCGCGACAATGATCCTTGCGCTGTGGAGTATCTCCTTGGCGTAGTCGGCTCCCTTGCCCTCCTCCCCCACGAGGTTCCCCTCGGGGACCCTGCAGTTAGAGAAGACGACCTCCGATGTCCTCGAGCCTCTCATTCCAAGCTTCCTAAGATCCTCTCCGAAGCTCATTCCAGGGTTGGGAGCCTCGACGATGAAACAAGAAGGACCCTTCTTCGTCTCCGCGAACACGAGGTAGAGGTCCGCTTCTCCCGCGTTCGTGATGAACATCTTAGACCCGTTGATCGAGTATTCCCCCCCTCTCTTCTCGGCCGTGGTCGCCATGGTCCCCGCGTCCGAGCCGCTCGCTGGCTCGGTGAGTGTGAAGGACGCAAGAAACTCCCCAGAGAGGAGCTTCGGAAGATACGCTCGTTTCTGGGCATCGGTCCCGAACTTGTCCAGTCCCTCGGCAACCGCGTTGTGAATCTCAACGCTCAGGCAGGTCGAAGCCTCTGCTGTCCCCAGCATCTCGATGGCAGCGGCGTAGACCGAAAAAGGGAGTCCCAGCCCGCCGTACTCCTCCGGGAAAGGTATCTGGCACATCCCCTGCTTGAGTAACGCCTTCCTAGGCCCGGCCATCTTGACCTCACCGCTGTCGATCCTTGGAGATAGCGGGAGAAGTTCCTTCTCCATGAAGGCTCCAAGCGAGGAGAGGACCTCGGAATACTCTTGATGATGGTCAGGATAGAACGTCTCCATCAGCCGCCGATGTTCGGCGCTGTAAATCGGCAAGATGCTCGACTGACCGGCGCCGGCTCCGTGAGTGATTTAATCGTTCTCATAGAAGGATGAGAATTAAGTGAAGGGGACGAGTGGCGTGGGCGTGGAGCTGGCACGAAGCCTCGCTGAGTACGCGCTCTCGGTTCAATACGAGAGCCTCGACCTGAGGACTGCAAAGGAGATGAAGGCTCGAATCGTCGACGCACTCGGCTGTGCCATCGGAGCCTACGGCGAAGAACCAGTCGCCATTGGGAGGCGTGCGGTCGCCGGCCTGCGGGGTACCGGGAAGTCCACCCTGCTTGGGACGAAGTCCAAGACGACGCCAGAGCTCGCCACCTTCGTAAACGGCCTCATGATCCGTTACTTCGACTTCAACGACACCTACCTGTCGAGGGAGCCGGCACACCCTAGTGACAACCTCGCCCCCTGCTTTGCTGTGGGCGAGTCCGAAGCCACACCGGGCAAGGAGACGATCGCGGCAGCGGTCGCTGCCTACGAGATCCAGTGCAGGCTCTGCGACGCAGCGAACATCAGGAGCAGGGGGTGGGACCATGTGAACTACGGCCTGGTCTCGTCGTCCTTGGCGGCGGCCAAGCTGATGGGGCTCGACGGCAGGAAGGCGGCAGAGTCCGTCAACATTGCCCTCGGCGCGCACATCGCGATGAGGCAGGTCAGGACGGGGGAGCTTTCGATGTGGAAGGGTGCGTCATTCTCCAACGCTGCAAGAAACGGTGTCTTCGGTGCGCTTCTGGCCAGGGAAGGCATGACGGGACCATCGCCCATCTTCGAAGGTGAAATGGGGTTCTTCAGGCAGGTGTCCGGAAGGTTCAGTCTGGACATCCAGGCGTTCGGTGGGAGAGGCGGCGCCTACAAGGTCAACGAGACATACATCAAGTATTGGCCAGCCGAGTACCACGCGCAGTCAGCGATATGGGCCGCCCTGGAGGTGCGGAGGCACATGAAGGACCTCGGAAATGTCAGGTCGGTCCTAGTTGAAACTCACGAAGCCGGATTGAACATTCTAGGGAAGGACGAGGAAAAGTGGAAGCCGAAGACCAGGGAGACGGCAGACCACAGCCTTCCGTACATAGTGGGGATGGCTCTGATGCATGGAACTGTGGACAACTCCACATATTCGACGAAGAGCCTGACGGACCCGAACAACCTGCGGTTTATCAGGAAGATCAGGGTCGTCGAAGATTCCGAGTTCACGGCGCTTTACCCTGCGACTGGGATCGCCAATAGGGTGACGGTCACCGAGCGAGGCGGGAGAGAGATCAGGGCACAGATAGTTGTGCCCAAGGGGCACCCCCTGAATCCCATGACCAGGGATGACATAGAGGCAAAGTTCCTGCGCCTGACCAAGAAGCGCCTAGGAGAGGTGAGGGCCAGAGAGGCTCTGTCGAGACTCTGGAATCTCGAGAAGGAGAGAGATCTAGCCGGTATTCTCGGCCTCCTTAGGGTCGACGGGGGTTCGAAGGCTTAAAGCGATTCCGGAGCGAGGGCAAAACATGAAGCTCGCGCTCGGTTTCAACCCTGTCCTTGGAATCAAGGAATCGATGGACGTGGCGGCTGATGCCGAGCGACTCGGGTTCGACTCTGTCTGGATGCACGAAAGCCTGTTTCAGCGCGACGTCGTCACCTACCTCTCGGCAATGGCGTCGGCTACGGCTCGGATTGGGCTCGGCTCCGGGGTGCTTAACACCTTCACTCGGCACCCGGTGACTGCTGCAACAACCTTTGCCACCCTTTCGGAGCTCTCGGGCGGGAGGGTCAGACTCGGCCTCGGCTTGGGTAGCTTCCCCACAATCCCGCTTATCGGACACCAGATATTTCCCGTCGAAAAGAACAGGCCACTGCAGCGGATCAGGGAGTACGTCAGCGTGGTGAAGATGGTCTGGGAAGGGAGCAGGGTCGAATACGAAGGTGAGTTCTTCAAGGTCCACGGCCTCACGATGGGGTTCAGAGTGAGCGGGAACATCCCGCTGTACATCGCATCTCTTTCCCCCAAGACGCAGTCCTTTGCGGCAACGGTGGCCGACGGAG
>Ga0187769_10002404_pt1 | contig 10943 bp, 10 predicted proteins | sample 0116_SJ02_MP02_1_FD_133140 | JGI IMG/M metagenome (GOLD analysis project Ga0187769, IMG submission 133140) | Tropical peat soil microbial communities from peatlands in Department of Meta, Colombia - 0116_SJ02_MP02_10_MG | ecosystem: Environmental > Terrestrial > Soil > Wetlands > Peat | place... | reverse complement strand
GATTCTCTTGTTTTCTCTTTTTTCTTTCTATCCGGTGATAGTGGCGAGGGAATCAGCTCTTGGCCAAGTCTAACGAGGCGAGAAGGGAATCTTCAACCGATTTGGGAAAGATTCCGGAAATTCACTAAATACATCGGGGGATGAAGTGTGGCGTTGGCGAAACGCCCAGGGTGCAGGAATGCTAGCGTTGTCCTTGTTGCAGCAGGTGCGGACAGGAGCGCGAGCCCGGTTCTCGGTGCATTCCAGTGGTAACACAATTCCCCAAGTCGAGGGTTCGATCAAGTCCGAACGTACTCAATGACCCAGCGGGACACCGCGGAAGGGCCGCCTCAACGATATCGTTATTGCGTCCAGCATTTGTGGCAAACCGTGAGATGGACGCCTTCGAGAGGCTCCTATGGTGGCTGTTCGCAGGGAGCGTCGGAGGCAAGACGAGGAAGCTCGTCCTTTCTGCCATCAGGCAGCAGCCAAGGAATGCCCAGCAGTTGTCGGAGGCGCTGCACCTGGACTACACAACTATCAGGCACCACCTAAAGGTGCTGGAGCAAAACCACCTGATTGTGACCGAGGGGGAGGCCTACGGGAAACTGTATTTCATCTCAGATTCCATGGAGGCTCACTGGACGACCCTCGAGGCAATCCTTAGGAAGGCGAAGGGGGTAAGAGAAACTTGAGTATGGTGCCGGGGCAACAGAAGATGAAGAGACCTGCATGGCTAGTGGTTCCGATGGTCCTGGCCGTGGGAATACTGCTGGGAGTGGCGTTGTCATACCTAATCCCCATGCCATTCGGCTTCGGCCCGTTCCCTCCCTTCGCTCAATTCAGAAACCTCATCATAGTGCACATGGTCCTTTCCACCGTCATCATTGCCCTCCAAGTGGCACTCGTGATTGTGTACCTTGGGGTCTACGCGGAGACCGGTGCGAGGTTCTCCCTCGGAATCCTCGTCGTGATGTCAGCCCTTCTCCTACAGTCATTGTTCCAGTACCCGCTGGTCTTGGGCTACGTCGGGAGATACGCCCTCGAATTCGGTCCATATCTTTCAACCGCTGACCTGTTCACAATCGCCGCCTACACGATCTTCCTTTACCTCAGCCTCGATTAGACCCTCAAAGTGAGGTTCTAGGACGGGACCTGACCGTCCAATCATGGACAAAATCTCTAATGATTCTGGATGGTTCTTGGAAACGAGATATTAACCAATCTGACTTTGGAAATTCTGTAAAATCTTGGTAAGCAGGCTGGTCATAGGAAGCGTTGTTCTAATCGCCGTAGGCCTCGTTCTGGTCATAATTGGCAACCCTTCTCTGAGACTAGTGACCGGTACAACTGCACCCGGTACGACCTTCACTTTCACCGGTACAACCTTCACCCGAACCGGCGGTTTCAGCGGGAACTTCACGGGCACTTTTCCCTTCAACTTCACCAGGCCTGCGGGAACCTTTGGCGGCAGGGGGAGCCTGACCACTGACGAAGTAGAGTCTCTGGCGGGTGTTGCTCTGGTCGGAGCAGGGCTTCTTTTGGAGGTCTTCTCGGTCTTCATACGGCCCCAGCCAAAGCCTGCCAGCGCGCCGGCATAGGGCGGTAGGCATGGACCAGCAGTATGTGACTGGCGGTCGCGACGCCTCGATTCAGGCTGTGAATCTTGGCAAGCGCTATGGCTCCGGATCAGCCTCCACCGTGGCTCTTCACAACATCAACTTCAGGGTGGAGAAGGGGGAATTCGTGTCAATAATAGGGCCCTCGGGGTCAGGAAAGACCACCCTGCTCAACCTCCTTGGAGCCCTCGACCGCCCCACAGCCGGCAAGGTCTTCATTGACGGGACAGACATCTCGAAGCTCCCAAATGCCGAGCTTGCCAAGGTCAGGAACAAGAAACTGGGGTTCGTGTTTCAGGACTTCAACCTCATCTCGCGTATGTCTGCGGGGGAGAACGTGGAACTTCCCCTTCTCATCGAAGGGATTCCGGGAGATGAAAGGCGGCGGAGGGCGAGGACCCTCTTGGACAGGTTCGGACTGGGCGCCAAATTAGATAGGAACGTGAACAAGCTCAGCGGGGGAGAAAGGCAGAGGGTGGCAGTCGCTCGCGCTCTTGCGAACGACCCGGCGATAATCCTAGCTGACGAGCCCACCGGGAACCTGGACACGAAGAACACCGAAGTGATGATGGAATTCATGCGCCAGCTGAATGTCGAGTTCGGGAAGACAGTGGTGATAATCACCCACAACCCTGATGTGGCGATGAAGGCAAAGAGGCTGATATCCATCCGGGACGGCGAGATTGAACGGGAGGAACTCCTGAATTGAGAAAAACAGCCCTGACTCTCGTCGCAATGGCGCTTCTAATTTCGTCAGGCGTGATTGTCAGCGTCCCCGCCGCTTCTGGGTCGAACCTCCTCGCCTTCATCCGAGACGTGAACACCTCGTGGGGAACCCCAACCAGCCCCATAGGAGCGTCTCCGGGAGATAGGGACCTACCCTTGACCGTAACCTTCCAATATCTGTATCCTGTAAGCGCCTCTTCCGTCGAGGCCCTTTTGACCCTCCCCACTGGCTTCAGTCTCTATGACGGAACCAATCAGACTTTCGCGGCTACCTCGACTGGCGTCTCGACCAATTCAGTCTTCCAAATGACTTTCGGCGGCATTTTCCTTTCGCCCTCTATCTCGCTGGGGGCATACAACTTTTCCCTGAACCTGTGGGCGTACTTGCCGACGTCTGGAGGATCTACCATCCTCCCGGAGAACTTGACAGTAAGCGTCTACGTCGAAGGGAACCCTCAGCTCCAGTTCAGCACTTCAACGCCTTCACTGCTGTCGGGGCAAGTGGACGACATCCCCGTTCTGGTGACAAATAGCGGATCTGGCAACGCCTCCCTATTGTCGCTTTCTGTCTCAGCCTCAGGTATCAGTATCATTTCGCCTCTTCTGGAGATTCCGTACCTGGCGGCAGGCAATACCACCGCCGTGAACGTCGAGGCTTACGTACCCTCTTCGGCCTCTGGATCGGCGCTCTCGCTTTCGATTCTTGCGACCTATGAGGACTCATATGGCGACCAACGGTCGACTAGCCAGACTGTCGGGTTCTACGTTTCCGCCGCGCCTGCCTCGCAACTCTTCTTCCAAACGGGGGATTACTCTCTCGTCCCGGGCACGACTAACGATGTTTCGTTCACCCTAACCAACACTGGGACCAGCCCTGTTTTCCAAGTTCACACGTTGGTGGCCTCCCCTGCGCAGGCGAGTGTGCTCACCCAATTTCCTACTGTCTCCGAACTGAAATCAAACGCTTCTGTTACCAACTCGATGGAGATCTATGTGTCTGATTCTATCGCGAACTCTCCATTGGAAATCACTTTCTCAACCACATACGTTAACGGGCAGGGCGTACCAGGCTCCTACACGCAAAATGTAGGGTTCTATACTACTGGGTCCAACTCTTCTCTTCCTGGTATCGTCGTTTCTGTCTCTCCCGTCAGAAACGAGATTAGTGCCGGGACCCCATCAGTAATCTCTTTCAAAGTGGAGAATGTGGGGACGACTTCTCTCAGTTCCCCGGTCCTTTCCCTGGGCGTCTCCTCGCCGTTGGTCGTACTCCAAAACTCTAGTTATGCGGTTCCGAACAGCATCCTGCAGTCCGGCGAATCTGTGACCTACGAGGCGCTTGTAGGCTCGAGCACTTCCGCGTCTCCAGGGTATTATCCTGCATCCGTGACAATCACATACCTAGGCCAGTCGGGAACTGAAATGAGCACAACCTTCACCTCAGGACTTGTCCTCACTGGAACGATACATTTGGTTATCCAGTCTCCTCAGGTCACCCAGGGGAACACCACGCTGTCTGTGAGCGGCGAGATACTCAACGAAGGGTTTTCGAGTGCCTACTATGCCAGCGTGACAGGCTCCGTAAGTGGGGTCAGGGGAACAAGCCAGGCTGACTATGTGGGTGAGATAGACCCTAACACTCCTGTTCCCTTCAGCTTGACCCTCCCCTATACTCCAAGTCGTTCAGCCCTGAACGCCAAGATCCTGGTGAACGTCGCGTTCAAAGACAGCCTAAGTATCGTAGGAACCTACAACTCTACAATTCAAACGACACTGGCTCCCGAATCGCCCACTGGATCCAGTTCCTCGTCCGCCGGTTCCTCGTCCGGAGTCGACCTTTTCACAATCCTTGAGTTGGGGGTAATTGCCGCGCTGGTTGTCATGGCTGTAGTGGGTTTCCTCTACATAAGAAGAGGCAAGATGAAGGCATCACCCTCCGAATACGAAGAGAAGGAGGACAAGGGAGTCATCTGACCTGCCGGTGACGGGTGCTTGAGAGCCACTGACCTGCTAAGGTTTTCTACAAAGGCCCTGACTGAAAGGAAACTCAAGGCGGTGCTCATCGTTATTGGCATAATGATAGGTCCTGCTACCATCGTTGCCCTTGTCGGGGCAACTCAGGGATACAGCAACGCAGCCTCCGGGCGATTCTCCAGCCTCGGCGCGACCACGATCCTTGTCAGCCCGGCGGGGAGGGGGACTACTCTCACTACCGACGATGTCTCCACAATGCAGAACCTACCGGGGGTCTCCCAAGCCCTGGCTTATGACTCGATAGGAGGCCAGACCGCCCAGGGAGGGGAGACGGTGGGGGTTACTGTAATTGCGACGGATCTGACCCAGCTTGAGAAGGTACTCCCTACTCTCACTCTTCTCTCTGGGTCAGTCCCTTCCCCTTCTAACCAGGTGGGCGCGGTGATTGGGTATTCTGTGGCCCACCCTGACATCCAGGGGGCTAGCAACGTTTCCGTGGGGCAGGTCGTTACCCTCACAAATGTGGGAAGGTCCGCATTCACATTCGGTGGTGGAGGGGTTGCATTCGGCGGTGGTTCTTTCTCTGCGTCTGGAGGCAGCACAACGACCCAGCGGTCCTTCGTTGTCGACGGAGTCTACTCTAGCTTCGGCCAGGGATTCGGGATTGATCCAGACACATCGGTCTTCGTTCCCCTTTCGACCGGCCAGCTAATACTCCACAGCGACAGCTACTCCGGGATAATGGTGGTGGCGTCGAGCGCATCAGACGTCAGCAACGTCATAACTGAGATCGACAACATTTATGGCGACACCATTAGGGCCACGAGCGTCAGCTCGCTAACGTCCGCTATCCAGTCGGTGACCGCGGGGACGACGACCCTCCTAGAGGCGGTGGCTGCGACTTCGGTTCTGGTGGCCTTCATCGGGATCATGACTACCATGCTGACGTCGGTGGTCGAAAGGACCAAGGAAATCGGGATATTGAAGGCCCTCGGAACCAGCAGCAAGGGGATAATGCTCACCTTCATCGCCGAAGCGCTGGTTGTGGGGCTTGCTGGGGGGGCGCTGGGGGCCGTGACAGGGGTAGGACTCTCCTATCTGATTATCAACCTCCTTAGCCGGTCCACTTTGGGGCTTGGAGCAGGAGGTGTCGGCGCCTTTACTACTAGTTTCGCGGGGAGGGGGGCGGCTTCCAGCGCTGCCCCAGCCGCAGCCTCCACCACCCTCTCTATCACCCCTGCCATTACACCGGAGATAATAGCATTGGCAGTGGTGCTGGCCATCGCGGTTGGCGTCGTTGGGGGCCTGCTTCCGGCCTGGAGGGCATCGAGAATGAACCCAGTCGAAGCCCTTAGGAGATCTTAGAATCCATTCAGGGGTTGCGACTTGTTATGGGTTCTGCCCGAGGCTTGACGACGGTTCGACTGTGCGGTCGTCCGCAATCGATAACAAGGCTACCGTCAGTTTAGGCGCCGTGGAATTTCAAAAGGCCGTGCGCCGGCGCCGCATGGTCAGACACTTCACCGGCGAGCCGGTCCCGCTGGACACGATCAACAAGGTGCTCGAGCTGGCCCAGCACTCCCCAAGCGCAGGGTTCAGCCAGGGGTGCGCCTATGTGGTCGTCACCGAAGCCGAGGTGAAGAAGAAGCTCGCCAAGCTTCAGGGGGAGGAGGACTACAGCACCGCAGGGTTCCACAAATGGATCTCCGAGGCCCCTGTGGCCGTCGTCGCCTGCGTCAGCGAGAAGTTGTACCACGATAGATACAACGAGCCTGACAAGCTGGACGAGGAAGGAAAGGAGATAGACTGGCCGACCCCATACTGGTTCTTCGACATCGGCGCGAGCTGCATGGTGATTCTGCTCGCTGCCGTGGATGCTGGACTCGCAGCAGCGTTTTCGGGGGTGTTCGACGTGAAGGGTGTGAAGGACCTACTCGGTATCCCCACTTATTTCCATCCAGTGGGTGTCATCTCAGTCGGGCATGGTGCAGAAGATGTCAGATCTTCATCGCTAAAGCGGGGAAGACGCCCATGGGCGGACGTTGTTCACTATGATAGATGGTGAGTCCACATGCGTGGAAACAAATCACTCTGGCGGCCCAAGTAAGGCTAGGTTGTTCCCGAACCGGACAAAGCCGTAAACTAGCAACATCGTCATTGCTGTGATATTTGTCCTTGGGAAACCAGTCGTCGCCGTATAGGTTTTTGTGCAGGCTCCATCGAGCCCGGTTCAGAAATGGAGGTACAGAAGGGACCGGGGGCGAAGTACTGGGGAGCCCTCTTCGTCGTAGTGGTAGTCGCCATCTTGGGAACCTACGCGGCCGTGTCATATCTGCGTCCAGGTGAGACCACCACCACAACTACCACTCTCTCCGATCAGTCTCTGATCAACTCGCTTGAAAGCCAGAACGCCCAGCTGCAAAACGAACTCGCGTCGAAGACCCAGATCTCCAACGGGACTGTCTTGGGGCTGGATACTGTGAAGATCTACCAAGCGGACTCGGTCGGGGTCGTGACAGTCCAGGGCACGACGTCTTCTGGAGGCGTCAACTCGACGATTCTGGGGTCGGGGTTCGTCATCAACTTCTCAGGGTCCAATTACATAGTGACAAACTACCACGTCGTCAGGGGTGTCAGCGGAATCACAGTCACTTTCCAGGACGGGGATGCCTACCCTGCGACGGTGGTCGGGAGTGATGGATACAGCGACCTCGCAGTGCTGAAATTGACGGCTCCTACCTCGGAGTTCCACCCACTTACAGTCGTCAGCTCGTCGACGCTCGTGGTCGGCCAGCCTGTGGCCGCCATAGGGAACCCCTTCGGGCTTTCAGGGTCCATGACCGTCGGCATAGTGAGCCAGCTCGGGAGGACGATAGCCGAATCTCTGGCAGGGAACTTCTCCATAGCCAATGTAATCCAGTTCAGCGCTCAGATCAATCCAGGGAACTCTGGAGGACCTCTCCTCAATGCAAACGGGGCCGTGATTGGAATTACGACGGCGACAGTCGTGAGCTCCCAGGGCGTAGGTTTCGCAATCCCGGCAGACACGATACTCAGGGAGTTGAATTCGCTCGTGACGATTGGGAACTATAACATGCATGCCTACATGGGGATATCCGGAGCCGACATGAATTACCAGCTGGCCCAGCTCCAGAAGACAAATTACACCTATGGGGTGCTCATCGAGAGTCTTACCAGCGGAGGCCCTGCGCAGAAGGCGGGTCTCGTGGCAGGCACCCAGACGGTCACGGTGCAAGGGTCGACCTACCTGATAGGCGGAGACATCATAGTGTCGATCAACGGCACCAAGATGATCAACACTGACGCCCTGTCCACCTATCTTGCCGAGTACTGCCTGCCGGGTCAGACCCTCGTGTTACACATTATCAGGGGAGGGCAGCCAATGACCCTTGATTTGGTCCTCGGGACTAGGCCGCCCCCTCCCTCGTAGCCTTTGGGACGAGAGCGGCATCTGTGATCTCCAGATAGCCCGAGTCCCCCCTCCAGTGCTTCTCCGACGCCAGAATCTCAATCCGCTTTGAGAAGAAGGGAGCGTCCAAGACGAAGGTCTCCCCTTCACCCCCTTCGAGCCCAACGTGGAACCTGAACTTCCTCGCCAGGGCAATAAGCTCGTCGATGCTCGACTCATCGAGCGCCCTCCCGAGCCAGGTCTGGTCCAGTCCGAGGGCGGATACGCTCACGACAATCACGGCAAAACCTTCTGAGACGAGACGGCGCAGGTGTGCGTCGGGGTCAGCACCCCACAGCGGGGAGATGCACTCCAGCGACAGGCGGCCGCAGACTCTCTCGACCCTTGTCTTCTGGTAGACGCTGGCGAGGGCACCAGTGTAAATCCCCTCCAGACTGAACTTGCTCTTCGCATTTGCGAGAGCGCGCTCCAAGTCCGCCAACTCCTCTTCCTTGATCCCTTCCGTCTCCTCCGTGAGGAGGGGGACGCCGATGGATTCTGCCTGCAGCGCTGTCCATTTCAGATTGGGGAAGTGGAACATGTACGACATCTCGGACCTGGGGAAGAGGGTGATCAGGCAGGAGAGTTCGTCCCTCTTTGAGGCGAGCCAAGCGGAGTAGGTGCTGTCCTTGCCTCCCGAGAATAGTGTGCCGACGTGCGTTTTCAGTTCACTGAGATGTGGTCCGGTCTCAAGGTATTAAATAGACGAAGCTAGGTCGGAATTTCGATGCTTGATTCACTGAGAGAGGGTCTGCAGGCGGCAGTGAAGAAGCTCGTTGGGTCCAACGTGGTCGACGAGAAGGTCACGAAGGAGTTTGTGCGTGACCTGCAGAGGGCCCTGATCCAGTCAGACGTCAACGTCAGGATAGCGTTGGAGGTCACCGATAGGGTCCAGAAGCGCGCCCTAGAAGAAAAGGGTCCCGCTGGGGTTACAAAGAAGGATCAGATAGTCTCGATTCTCTATGAAGAGTTGGCCCGGCTCCTGGGCGGCGAAGGAGGCCTCCAGCTCAGTAAGGACAAGACAAACGTCCTCGTCATGCTGGGCGTCCAGGGCTCCGGCAAGACGACGACGACTGCGAAACTGGCCCGGCTCTACACTAAGCGTGGGTTCAAGGTCGGAGTGGTCGCAGCAGACACGTTCAGGCCGGGGGCTGTCGCCCAGCTGAAGACCCTGGTTGCATCGTCGGGCGTAGAGATGTACAGCGACGAAAAAGAGAAGGATTCGGTGAAAATCGCGAGGGAGGGGAAGAAGCACTTCGAGGGGACGAAGAATCTGGTGATCATAGATACGGCGGGGAGGCACAAGGAGGAGAAGGGGCTCCTGCAGGAGATGAAGGATGTGGTGAGCGCGGTGAAGCCTGATTACACCGTGCTGGTCATCGACGGGACCATCGGACAGCAGTGCTACAACCAGGCGCTGGCGTTCCACCAGGCGGCACCAGTGGGTGGGATAATCGTTACCAAGCTAGACGGCGCGGCAAAGGGGGGCGGGGCGCTGGCCGCGTCCGCGGCGACGGGCGCAAAGACATTCTTCATCGGCACGGGCGAGAGGATCGACGACCTAGAGGAGTTCGTGCCCACCAGGTTCGTGGGGCGCCTCTTGGGCATGGGGGATCTGAAGTCCCTCATGGAGATGGTGAGGGACGCCGAGGTCGTCGTGGACGAGAAGATGACCCAGCGCATGATGTCCGGGAAGATGACGATGAACGACCTCCTGGTTCAGTTCGAGCAGATGAAGAAGTTTGGCTCCCTGAAGAAGGTCCTGGAGCACATCCCCGGTATCTCGGGGCAGGTTGACGTCAAGGAATTGGACAAGGCAGAGGACAGGGTAAGGGTCTACAAGTCAATCATCCAGTCGATGACCGGCGAGGAGAAGACGGACCCGGAGATGATCAACTCGTCACGACTCAAGCGCATAGCGAAGGGTTCGGGGCGCAGCGAAAAAGACGTCAGAGAGCTACTGTCTAGGTACAAGCAGATGAAGACCCTGGTCAAGACGAGCAAGGGAAGGGAGCTCCGGCAGATGATGCGTCGGATGGGCGAACAGTAGGGTGCCTCTGGCCCTGCAGACCTACCGTCTCTGCAAGAAGTGCGCCGAGCGGCAGGGTTCGGAACCCATGCCTTTCGAAATCGTCCAAGGAAGAGGGTGCTTTGTATGCCAGGGCATGATGGACACGACTGGGAGGATGGCAGAGGTGGCCGCCAAGGGGGCAAGGCGCTACCAGTTCCGAACCTTCACCGTGGGCGTGACCGTCCCGGAGGGGGTCCAGGAAAGGGAAGACGAGCTGAGGTCGGAGCTGAAGCTGAAGGGAAAGGAGACCATCAAGATCCAGGCCGCTAGACTGGTGTCTGCCCAGGTCTCGGACTGGCTGAGGAAGCGCGTCAACCGACAGAGGCCCGACCTGACTTTGCTGGCAGATTTCGGTTCGGGGGAGGTGTCTGTCACCGCTATACCCGTGTTCTACTACGGGAGGTACACCAAGCCCGCCGGGGTTTCGCAGCGCAGGTCCTTCTGCGAGCAGTGCCGCGGCGCTGGGTGCGCGAAGTGCCACAATACTGGTTTCGATCGGAAGCCCAGCGTCGAAGGAGCACTGCGGGCGAAGCTAGCCGATTTTAGCGGGAGTCAGAAGATGACCTTCACGTGGCTGGGGAGTGAGGACGTGGAGAGCAGGGTCTATCCACCTGGGAGGCCATTCGTAGCCGAAGTGAAGAACCCGAGGAGAAGGACGTTCCCAAGGAAGTTCGGCGCGAGGCTCGGAGGGGGGCTTGTGTCTGTTTCTTCTGGGAGGACCCTGCCGTCGAAGCCAACCCGCCTGCCCGCCTTTCGGTTCGTCACTAGAATCAAGGCGACAGCAGCTTCCAAGGTGAGCGCCGAGGGGCTGGCAGAGCTGAAGTCGAGGTTCAGGAGAGCCGCCGTCCGCTTCGACAGGCCTCATAATAGGCCCACTGTGAAGACAGTGTATAGGGCCTCGGCGAAGGCCAAAGGGAGGGCCCTCATGATAGAAGCAGAGCTGGACGGGGGCCTTCCAGTCAAGAGGTTCGTCAGCGGGGAGCTTGTTTCACCTTCAGTGTCGGAAGTCTTAAAAACTGAAGTCGGTTGCCGCAGCTTCGACATCTGCGGAGTCAGGGAAATAGGGAAATTCGGATTTGCCGAAATCACACGGGGCGAGGAGAAG
>Ga0187769_10002403_pt1 | contig 10943 bp, 11 predicted proteins | sample 0116_SJ02_MP02_1_FD_133140 | JGI IMG/M metagenome (GOLD analysis project Ga0187769, IMG submission 133140) | Tropical peat soil microbial communities from peatlands in Department of Meta, Colombia - 0116_SJ02_MP02_10_MG | ecosystem: Environmental > Terrestrial > Soil > Wetlands > Peat | place... | reverse complement strand
GGCGCCGTCTGTGCCTAACAATTGTTTCGGTGCGACTGATCGGGCGGCGGCGAGCTGACCGGCGCGGTGAACCGCTGCCAGCGCGGCGGCCGCATCGAGCGTGCCGGCGAGATAGCGGTCGCAGGCGCCGTCGCCTTCGAGCTCGCACGGCGCCGCGCTGTCGATGAGAATGTCGCGGATATCGAGCGGATCGATCACATAACCTTCCCGCCGCGCCACCGAGAGCAGGAGCGCGGCGACCCCCGATACGATGGCCGTTGCGTAGCTCGTTCCTGTCCCGGTGCCCGTGCCCCCCGAAGGGACGGCCACCGGAAGATTTTCGCCTGGAGCCAACAGGCCGTTGCGGCGATAGGGCTCGCCCCAGTTGCTGGCTTCAAGCGGCCGACCGTTGGCATCAAGGGCGCCGACGGCCAGGACTATCTCTACTACAGCGGGTAAATGTATTCAAGCACAACCGTTATTGCCGGCCGCGGCCACGATCAAGACGCGCCGCTGCACGGCCCGCTGCAGCACTTGCGTCAAGTGGGTTTCGGTTTCGCTTGTCACCGATTTCTGCCCGGCGCTGATGTTGATGATCGAAATGTCGCGCTCGAGCGCGAACGAAACGGCGCGGGCAAGATCGAGTTGAGAAACCGGCCGCACTTGCCGGTCGGCCGATTGGCGAAAGAATATCGGCAAGATAAGACCGGAGCAGCCCGCGGCGATGCCGCGTACTGGATCGCGGGTTCCGAAATAATGCTGCAAATGCCAGTGGCGTGCGCATCCGGAGCCCCGCAGTCCGGCGGAACCATGGGCTGCAACACGTCAATCGACGCATCACAGAGAACCGGATGCGACAGATCCGGCAGACCGTCGACCACCCCGATGGTAATATCGGCCGATCCTGGCCCCGCTTCGGCAAGGGCGGCGCGGATGCCGGGCAAACCAATCCGCATGGGTTGTAGTATCATAATATTCAATCATAGAGGGAATGGCCTTGCGGGTCTAGTTTCCTGCCATACGAAGTATCCCGGTCGGTTTTCACGGAGCGGATAATATGTATGGATGACGATCCCCGTGGGCACGCAGGGCTATGCGGCCGCGAGCCGAAACAGTGACATTGCCGAGGTCTGGCCGTGCAACAGCCTATCCCCCGTCCGCTACCGGCTTCTATCGACTCAACCGTCGAACTCCTTGCCAAGGCCGACTATCTCGCCGACCGCTCGCTCGGCACGGTGCTCTATCTGGCGCTCAAAATGGGCCGGCCGATTTTTCTCGAGGGTGAGGCCGGCGTCGGCAAGACCGAAATCGCCAAGGTGCTCGCTGCGACGCTCGGGCGGCGCCTGATCCGTCTGCAATGCTACGAGGGATTGGACATCACGGCTGCGGTCTATGAATGGAATTACGCCGCGCAGATGATCGCCATCCGCGTCGCCGAAGCCGAGGGCGAGCACGACCGCGACCGTCTCGAGCACGACGTGTTCTCCGAGCGCTTTTTGATCAAGCGGCCGCTTCTGCAGGCGCTCGAGCCCGATACCGCCGGCGCGCCGGTGCTCCTGATCGACGAAATCGACCGCACCGACGAGGCGTTCGAGGCGTTTCTCCTCGAAGTGCTGGCCGACTTCCAGGTCACCGTTCCGGAACTGGGCACGGTCAAGGCCGCGCATCCGCCGATCGTGGTCATCACCTCGAACCGCACCCGCGAAGTGCACGACGCGCTCAAGCGGCGCTGCCTTTATCACTGGGTCGGTTATCCCAGCGCCGAGCGCGAACTGGCCATCGTGCGCGCCAAAGTGCCCGACGTCGGCAAGAAGCTCTCCGAGCAGGTGGTCGGCTTCGTGCAGCGGCTGCGCAAGGAGGACCTGTTCAAATCCCCCGGCGTCGCCGAGACCTTGGATTGGGCGTCCGCGTTGTCCGAGCTCGACGTTGTGGCACTCGATCCCGCGACCGTGTCGGACACGCTCGGCGTTCTGCTCAAATATCAGGACGACATCGCCAAGCTCGAAGGCTCCAAGGTCAAGGAGCTGCTCGACGACGTGAAGGCGGAGCTGCGGGCGGCCGAATGATGAGCGCTATGGCTGAGCCATCCGGCCGCCTCGCCGAGAACATCCTCTACTTCGCCCGCGCGCTGCGCGCCGCCGGCATTCCGGTCGGACCCGGCGCCGTGCTCGATGCGCTCGAAGCCTTGCAGACAGCCGGCGTCGGCACGCGCGAGGATTTTTATTGGACGCTGCACGCAGTGTTCGTGAAGCGGCACGAGCATTCGATCCTGTTCGACCAGGCGTTCCGCATCTTTTTCCGCCGCCGCGGCTACGTCGATCAGCTCATCGCCATGATGCTGCCGCAGGCACCGTCGGCCCCGCAAGCGCCGCAGCCCGGCGCTACGCGCATCCACGAAGCGCTTTATGCCGGCCTCGACGACAAGCTGAAAAAAGAGCGCGAGGTCGAGCTCGACGCGCGCATGACGGTGTCCGACCGCGAAGTGCTGCAAAAGAAGGATTTCGCGCAGATGACGGCGGCCGAAATCGCCGCCGCGAAGGAGGCGATGAGGCGGCTCGTGCTGCCGCTCGCTGAGGTGCGCACGCGAAGGCTTAAGCCGCATCCGCGCGGCCATCTCATCGACATCCGCCGCACGCTGCGCGCCAGCATGAAGGGCGGCGGCGATTTCATCGATCTGCGCTTCATCGGACCCAAGACCAAGCCGCCGCCGCTGGTGGCGTTGCTCGACATATCGGGCTCGATGAGCCAGTACAGCCGCATCTTTCTGCATTTCCTGCACGCGCTCACCGACGCGCGCCGTCGCGTGTCGACGTTCCTGTTCGGCACCCGGCTTACCAACGTGACGCGCGCGTTGCGCGAGCGCGATCCCGACGACGCGCTGGCGGCCTGCTCGGCGGCGGTGCCCGACTGGTCGGGCGGCACGCGCATCGCTGCCTCGCTGCGCGCCTTCAACAAGCTGTGGGCGCGCCGCGTGCTCACCCAAGGCGCGGTCGTGCTGCTGATCACCGACGGGCTTGAGCGCGACGCCGACGATACGCTCGCCTTCGAGATCGACCGGCTGCACCGCTCCTGCCGGCGCCTGGTCTGGCTCAATCCGCTGCTGCGCTTCGAGGGCTTCGAGGCGCGCGCCCGCGGCATCAAGGCCATGCTGCCGCATGTCGACGAATTCCGCCCGATCCATAATCTGGAGTCGATGGCGGGGCTGGTGGCGGCCCTGACCCAAGGCGCCAATCATGTCGGCGACCGGGCAGCCAGTCCGAAAGCATGGATGCAAAAGGTCGCCTGAACGCCTATATTTGACGCCAAATGGCGAAGGGCGAGTAGCGAAATAGCAAATTCGGGGCATTTTCCCCATTCGTCACTTGCTATTCCCTGTTCGCACGCCTGAAGTGGATGGAGACCGCCGCATGCTTTCGACCGATACCGACATTCTCAAAGCCGCCGAGGACTGGCGCAAGAACGGCCGCGCGGTGGCGCTCGCCACCGTGGTCGAGACCTGGGGTTCGGCGCCGCGCCCGGTCGGCTCCAACCTGGTCATCGACCAGGACGGCAATTTCCTCGGCTCGGTGTCCGGCGGCTGCGTCGAAGGCGCCGTCGTTACCGAGGCGCTCGACGTGATCGAAAGCGGCAAACCCAAAATGCTGGAATTCGGCGTCGCCGACGAAACCGCCTGGAAGGTCGGGCTGTCCTGCGGCGGCACCATCCGGGTGTTCGTGGAGAAGGTGGAGTAGGTAGACGACGGACGACAGGGGACAGATGGGAGACTACGAGCCCTTCATCCGTCGTCTGTCCTCCGTCCTCCGTCGTCGGTAAAACAACATGAAACTCGACATTCTCACCGCGTTGAATACCGAGCGCGCCGCGCGCCGCGCGGCGATCGTCGTCACCGATGTCGGCAGCGGCAGGCAGCGGCTCATCAAGGCCGCCGACATCGCCAAAGATCCGCTGCGCCCGTTGCTGGCCGATCATTTGCGCACCGGCAAAAGCGGCATGGCGGAGACCGCCGAAGGCAGAGTCTTCCTCACCGTCTATGTGCCCGCGCCGCAACTCATCGTCATCGGCGCCGTGCACATCAGCCAGGCGCTGGCGCCGATCGGCAAGCTCCTCGGCTACGACGTGACCATCGTCGACCCGCGCACCGCGTTTGCTTCGCCGGAGCGTTTCCCCGACGTGAAAATCGTCGCCGAGTGGCCGGATCAGGCGTTGCCGCCGCTTAACGTCGATCGCTATACGGCATTTGTTGCGCTCACCCACGATCCCAAGATCGACGACCCGGCGCTCATTCACGCGCTCGCGCGCGACTGCTTCTATATCGGCGCGCTCGGCTCGCGCAAAACCCATGGCCGCCGCGTCGAGCGGCTCAAAGCGCAAGGCTTGAGCGAGGCGTCAATCGGGCGCATCCACGCGCCGATCGGCCTCGATATCGGCGCGGTGTCGCCGTCCGAAATCGCCGTCGCCATCATGGCGCAGATTACCGAGCGGCTGCGCGAGGAGGCCGACGCCGAGCCGGTCGCGGCGGCGACCTTGACGAAGGTCGCGTCATGAAGTTCGGACCCGTTGCGCCCAAGGACGCGCTCGGCGCGACCGCCGTACACACCATCCGCCAGGGCATGCTGGTCTTGAAAAAAGGCACGCTGATCGGCGCAGCCGAAGTCGCGGCGCTGCAAGCCGCCGGCATCAAGGACGTCGTCGTGGCCCGGCTTGAAGCGGGCGACGTCGGCGAGGACATGGCGGCGGCCGAGATCGCGCGTGCGGTGGCAGGGCCGGGCGTGCATGTCGATCGCGCCTTTACCGGTCGTGCCAATCTGTTCGCGCAAAACGCCGGCGTGCTGGTGGTCGACCGCGATGGCGTCGACCGGCTCAACCGCGTCGACGAGGCAATCACCTTTGCCACACTTTCGGCATTCAAACCGGTGGTCGCCGGCGAGATGATCGCCACCGTCAAGATCATTCCGTTCGCGGTCGCAGGTCGCGCGCGCGATGCGGCGATTGCGGGCCTGACCACGCCGCTCATTCGCGTCGCGCCTTATCGCATCCGCAAAGTTGGCGTGGTGTCCACCGTGCTGCCCGGGCTCGCGACCAAGGTGATCGAAAAAACGCTCAAAGTGACCGCCGAGCGGCTCGTCCCCGCCGGCGCCGCAATTGTCGCCGAGCGGCGCGTCCCGCACGAGCGCGTAAGCCTCGCCCGCGCCATCGACGAGGTGCTCAAGGCCGGCGCCGAACTCGTTATCGTGTTCGGCGCTTCGGCGATCGCCGATCGCCGCGACGTGATCCCGGCGGCAGTGGAAGAGATCGGCGGCCGCGTCGAGCATTTCGGCATGCCGGTCGATCCCGGCAATCTGATGATGATCGGCTCGGCTGGGTGCCGTCCGGTAATCGGCGCGCCGGGCTGCGCCCGCAGCCCTAAGGAAAACGGTTTCGATTGGGTGCTCATGCGGCTCTTGGCCGAACTCCCGGTGCCGCGCGAGGATATCACCGGGCTCGGCGTCGGCGGGCTATTGATGGAGATCGTCACCCGGCCGCAGCCGCGCGAGGAACCGCTGCATGCCGGCCGCTCGATTGCCGCGGTGGTGCTCGGCGCCGGCCGCTCGAGCCGCATGGGCGGCCCGAACAAGCTTCTGGCCGAAATCGGCGGCCGGCCGCTGGTTCGCATCGTCGCCGAGGCGGCGCTGGCGTCGCGGGCGCGCCCGGTCATCGTCGTCACCGGCCACCAGCGCGACAAGGTCGAGGCGGCGTTGGCCGGCTTGCCGGTCAAGTTCGCGCACAATCCGGATTTTACCGACGGATTGGGCACTTCGCTCAAAAGCGGCATCGCGGCGCTGCCGGCGGATATGGACGGCGCTGTCATCTGTCTCGGCGACATGCCGCAGGTCGACGCCGTGCTCATCAACCGGCTGATCGGCGCCTTCGACCCCGACAAGGGCGCGCTCGTGGTGGTGCCGACCATCGACGGCAAGCGCGGCAATCCGGTGGTGTGGTCGCGGCGGTTCTTTGCCGACCTCATGGCGGTCGAGGGCGACGTCGGTGCGCGCCATCTGATCGGCCGCTATGCCGAGGCCGTGACCGAGGTGCCGATTACCGGCGCCGCAGCGCTCACCGACGTCGACACCCCGGAAGCGCTGGCAGCGGTGAAGAAAGAGCTGGAGCGGACGTAGCTATTTTCGCCTCCCGCCCACGCGCCTAGCGCGTGGCGGGGAGGGGTCAGGGGTGGGGGGTACGTCCCGTCTGCTCACCCCGGCTCCATCGCTGCGCGATGTTCGCCGACCCTCCCCACCGCTTCGCGGGGGAGGGAAAGAGTTCACCAACTCGAAACCCTTCCCGGCTAGTTTTTAAGGGCTTCTCAGGGGAGGGGCCTTTCATGGTCGCAATGATGCGCAATTGCGCGCTGGCCGCCGCGGTTGCCGGGCTCTTGGTTGTTCCGCTCGGCGCCGCGCAGGCGGCCGGTGCGCTCGCGCTCGGGGCCTGCGGCGCCTATGGCTACGGCTTCGACTACAAGAAGCCCGCCGCAGCGCGCGCTGCGGCACTGAGCAAATGTACCGGCAGCCATTGCAAAGTGGTCGGCGTCGTCCGCAAAGGCTGCGCGGCGATGGCGATCGACGCCAAGAATCCATGCGGCTCGTTCGGCTGGGCGCTCAATGCCCATCTCGGCAAGGCCGAGAACATCTCGATGCGGCGCTGCGCCGAGTTCGGCGGCCGCGACTGCGTGGTGCGCGCCTGGGCCTGCGACGAGAAGGGCTGAACGCGCTTTAGAACCTCGCGCTGACGCCGAGCCGCACATAAGGCCCGCTGCGCTTGTCGGAATCAACGGCCAAGCCGCCGCCCGTCGACCATTCGGTTATGCCAAGGCGAAGAGCGGTGACATGCAGGCCAGCTTGCAGCTGCTGGAAATTGTTGCACCATAGCGCCGCTGCTTCGGGGCCGATGAACAGCGCGTCGAAAATGCGATAGCCGAGCGCACCGCGCACATATCCGGTCGGGCCGATCGAGGCGATCGAGCCGTTGACGGCGGCCATCGTGGTGGCGGTCGGCTGATACCAGACTTCGGTTGCAAGCTGCCCGCCGACATAAAGGCCATGCAGGCGGCTACCCGGATCGTACGGCGAGAGCCGATAATCCTGCACCGCCGGCCCCACAAACACGCTGACCGTGAAATTGGCGCGCACCAAACGCCAGCCAGGCAGGGCCGCGCCCGAGGCCAGGGTGCCATCGACGGCGGTGTGCAGGTCGCTCGAATTGTAGGTGTAGCGCCCGCCGTTAAGGAGAACTTTGAGCGCGAAGCCCGTATTGTCGAGTCCGGCCGGCGCCCACAGCGCGCCGCCGAAAAGAAAGTCGCCGTAGCGCCACAGATCGGTGCCGCCGAACAGCAACACGGTGGGGCTGCCGGGAGCGGGACTTTCCGCCCGGCTCGGCGACGCCCACAAAAGCATACTCGCGACGGCCACCGCCATCGCACCGACAACGCGTAATACTGACACCGAGGGCCCCCAACGCCCCGTGAACGCCAAACGCTAAGAACCCCCGACCCGCAATGACAGGGAGGACTATAACCTTGACAAAGCAGACCGCTAAGGGTAGGCTTCAACCATTGATGGAGCCTAGCCATGACCGCGAACCTGCAAAACCCGATCTTCACGGACGAAACCAAGGCCCGTGAGTGGCTGGAGGCACGGGTTTGGCCGCAAGGGCCGATCTGCCCGCATTGCGGCGCTACCGGCGAAGATGTGACCCATCTGAACGGCAAAGCGCATCGTTCGGGACTCTATCAGTGCAGCCAGTGCCGTGAGCAATTTACGGTCACGGTCAAAACCGTGTTCGAGCGCAGCAAGATTCCGCTGTCGAAGTGGCTGGCCGCGCTATTCCTGTTGACCGCATCGAAGAAAGGCGTGAGCGCCCATCAAGTGCATCGTTCGCTCGGCATTTCGTACAAGTCGAGTTGGTTTATGATGCATCGCTTGCGCGAAGCCATGCGCTGTGGCGGCTTGCTGCCGCCGATGGGCGGCGAAGGCAAAGTCGTCGAGGTTGACGAGGCGTATTTCGGCAAGCTGTCAGAGCATAGCCGCCCGAAAACCAAATCGTCCGGCAAGCCGTTCCAACCCGGCGAAACGAGCGGCCCCGGCCGCAAGCGTGCCATCGTGGCGCTGGTCGAACGCGGCGGCAAAGCCCGCACGTTCCATGTCCCAACCGCTCGCCTTGACGACGTGGTGAAGGTGGTGCGCGACAACGTGAAACGCGAGAGCCGTCTGCACACCGACGAAAGCAATCTCTACTTCCATCTCGGCAAAGAGTTTGCCGCCCACGAAACGATTGCCCACGGCCGAGACGAGTATGTGCGTGGCGACGTGACGACAAACACGGTCGAAGGCTACTTCTCAATCTTCAAGCGCGGCATGAAGGGCGTTTATCAGCACTGTGCAGAGAAGCACATGCATCGTTATCTTGCCGAGTTCGACTTCCGCTACAACACGCGCGCGAAGCTTGGCTTCAACGATTTAATGCGCGCGGAAGCATTGGCCGAAGGCATCAAGGGAAAACGCCTCACCTATCGACGGCCTCGTAAAGTCGTTGAACCGCGCGCGCATTAAGCGCGATGCGCGCCGTTTTTTACGCTGGAGGAAGAAACTTGGCGTTTAGCGCGCTTTCTCTTTGGCTTTTTGGCAATGCGATGTTGTGGCGGCGATTTCGCCACAACATCGACGGCGCGCTCAAAGCGCGACCATGCATCTGAATGAAGTTCGGAAGTATCACCTTTGGAAATCTTAGCCATGCCACAGCCGCTTAATCGCGTTCGTTCAGACATTGAATTTCACGAAGATGCGCATGTTTTGCTTAATAAGCCAGTCCTAGCTGGGATTGTCACGACAATCTTTGCACATTCCTCTTTGATCGATCAACGGCTAAGTCTACTATTAGTTCGCGTGCTCGGCGCTGATGCGGCACCCGCACTCGCAATGTTCGATACGCTTATCGCCCAACATTTACAAATAGGCGCTCTCGAAGCTGCGGCACAAGAAGCATTAACACCTGAAGAATTACGGGTTTTTCAAACCACTCTGAAAGTAGAGCAGAGCGTACAGTCACATCGGCATCGATTAGGGCATTGGATTTGGGGACGTGCACTTCAATTGCCGGATGCTCTGCTTCTTGCCGAACCTAAAGCGCAAACTGAGCGCGACCGCGAATTGGCTTTAGCATTGGAGCAAAGTGATACCGGAAGTCTTAACATTGAGCAGGCAGTAAAACTCAACCGCTATGATCCCAGAACAGTATTGGTCTACACCCAAACGGAATTGGAGCAGATCGGCAGAGATTTTCTGACCGCCGCACATATTGCGCTTCTAACCGTTATTTATCTCGATGGTATATTCAGAGGCCGTCGAAAGTTGCCACCAACACAAGCCGCGAGTAGCCCTAAGTTACGCGAGCAAGTGTTTCAGCAATTATATACTCAACGCCTGTTTCGCGAGGTTTGGGACCGGACCATTCAGGCACCGAATAATAATCCTCAATCGCCTCTCGGATCGCCACAGCAAGGGCCGAGCGGGTAGTTACAATTTGATCGGGCGCGCCAGCGCCGGTAGCCTTGCTACCGCTCGCAGCGGTTGTATCTACAGCTTGTGTGTGCTTTGTCAAGGTTATAATCCCCTGACAAGGCTGTAGGGGGCCTTTGCCCATCAAAGCCCTGTGGACAACACAACTCATGCAACTAGAAGTAAACTATGTCCGTTAGCCCACTCGATCGATGCGGTGTCGGCCGGCATGGCTCGGCGCGCTCATTTTGCCCTGTTGACATCAGGGTATCGAAACTCCCATGGCTTGATACATGCGGACTACTCTGACAATCGACGAAGATGTCGCGGTGCAGCTCGATCGGTTGCGTCGCAAGCGCGGCCTCAGCCTCAAGCGACTCGTCAACGAAGCGTTGCGCCGCGGCTTACAGTCCATGGTCGAACAACCGAAGAGAAAGAAGCCGTTCAGGACCAGGACCTTTGATCTCGGCAAACCGCTTATCAATCTCGACAATGTTGCCGAGGCTCTCGCGGCCGTGGATTGCAACGGCCGCAATTGAGCCCACACTGCCGGTCTGCCCTGCACGAATAGGATAGGTGGCTCCGCCCGGTCGGGCTATATGAATAGAAAAGCCGGATTTTTCGACCATGACCATCGCTGCCGCTGTGTCGCCCCATGCCGCCGAGCTGTCGCGCAAGCGGCTTGCCATCGGCTTTATGAACTGGGCGCACGCGCTCGATCATTTCGTCATTCTGATCTACCCGACCGTGGTCATCGAACTGGTGGCGGTTTACGGCCGGTCCTATGGCGAGCTGATCTGGCTGTCGACCGCCTCGTTTGTCGCCTTCGGGCTGTTCTCGCTGCCGGCCGGCTGGCTGGGCGACCGCTGGAGCCGCCGCAACCTGATGGTGGCGTTCTATATCGGTTGCGGCGCCTCGCTGATCGCCGCGGCGTTTGCGCCTTCGCTTGCCGTGCTCGCGGTGGCGCTCTTTGCGCTCGGCGTCTTCGCCGCGATCTATCATCCGGTCGGCACCGCAGTGATCCTGGAAAACGCCACCGTGCGCGGCCGCACGCTCGCCTTCAATGGCGTCTGCGGCAATCTCGGCGTCTCGCTGGCGGCCGGCATCACCGCGGCTTTGACCGCGGCTTTGTCCTGGCATGCCGCCTTTCTGGTACCGGGTTTCGTCTGCCTCGTGACCGGCGCGGTCTATCCGTGGCTGGTTCCGGACGAGCGCAAGCACAAGGCCGCGGCGCGGTCGGGCGCGGCGGACGTGTCGCTGTCGTTGCCGATCGCGGCAACGCTCGCCGTACTCTTCGTCATTGTCGCGGTCAGTGCCGGGATGGTGTTCAACACCATCTCGGTGTCGCTGCCCAAAATCGTCGACGAGCGCGTCGGCAACGCCATTTCGCTGGTCATGGTCGGCGGGCTCACCACCGCGGTGTTTCTGTGCGGGGCC
>Ga0187769_10002402_pt1 | contig 10946 bp, 8 predicted proteins | sample 0116_SJ02_MP02_1_FD_133140 | JGI IMG/M metagenome (GOLD analysis project Ga0187769, IMG submission 133140) | Tropical peat soil microbial communities from peatlands in Department of Meta, Colombia - 0116_SJ02_MP02_10_MG | ecosystem: Environmental > Terrestrial > Soil > Wetlands > Peat | place... | reverse complement strand
TCCGGTCGCGATCAAAGACAATATCGACGTCGAAGGGCTGCCGACCACGGCCGGCTGCCCGGCTTTTCTTTATCGCGCCCGCAAGGACGCAACCGCAGTGGCCCGGCTGCGCGCTGCGGGCGCGCTCATTGTCGGCAAGACTAATCTCGACCAGTTCGCCACCGGGCTCGTCGGCGTGCGCACGCCCTACGGCATCGCCCGCAACCTGTTCGATGAAAAACTCGTGCCCGGCGGGTCGAGCACCGGCTCGGCGCTCGCGGTCGCGGCGGGCTTTGCGCCGCTGTCGCTCGGCACCGATACCGCCGGCTCCGGCCGCGTGCCGGCGGCGTTCAATAATATTGTGGGACTGAAACCGAGCCGCGGCATGATCTCGTGCGCCGGCGTCGTGCCAGCCTGCCGCACGCTCGATTGCGTTTCGATTTTTGCGCTCACCGTCGACGATGCCATGACCGCGCTCGCCGCCATGGTCGGCGCTGACGTCGCCGATCCGTTCTCGCGGCCGCGCCCCCTCCACCCGGTCGGACCGATGTCGCGCGGCATCAAATGCGGCGTGCCAGTCGCCGGCGATCGTCTGTTCTTCGGCGACAGCAGCGCGGCGGCGGCTTACGAAGCCGCGCTGCAACGCTTGGCCGGCCTCGGCGCCGAGATCGTCGACATCGACATCGAGCCGTTTTATGAGGCGGCGCGGCTGCTCTACGAAGGACCGTGGGTGACCGAGCGTTATCTCACCGCCAAAGCCGTGATCGACTCGTCGCCGGAATCGCTGCATCCGGTGACGCGCCAGATTCTTCTGGCCGGCGCGCATCGCAGCTCGGCCGAGGCGTTCGGCGCGCTTTACCAGCTCGAAGACTTGCGGCGCGTGTGCGACCGCACCTTCCGCTCGATCGACGCGCTCGCGGTGCCGACCGCGCCCACGATTTATACGATCGAGCAGGTGCTCGACGATCCGATCGACCTCAACAGCCGGCTCGGCACCTATACTAATTTCGTCAACCTGCTCGATCTGTGCGGGCTTGCGGTGCCGGCGGCGATACGGCCCGACAGCATTCCATCCGGCGTGACGCTGTTGGCGCCGGCCGGACAGGACGCGGCGCTCGCGGCGATCGGCCGGCAATTTCATGCCGCGACCGGTTTGCCGCTCGGCGCGCTCGATTATCCGCAGCCGCCGCCGACACAGCTCAAAGCCGCGCCGGCTCCAGGCGAAGTCGCGCTCGCTGTGGTCGGCGCGCATCTGTCCGGCATGCCGCTCAACGGCGAATTGCGCGCCGCCGGCGGCCGCCTGCTCGAGGCGAGCCTGACCGCGCCGCATTACCGGCTTTATGCGCTCGCCGGAACCAAACCGCCGAAGCCCGGCCTGCTGCGGGTCAAAAACGGCGCCGGCGCGGCGATCGAACTCGAAGTCTGGGCGCTGTCGGACGCCGGCTTCGGCCGCTTCGTCGCCGCCGTGCCGCCGCCGCTCTGCATCGGCACGCTCGAACTTGACGACGGCCGCACCGTCAAAGGCTTTCTGGTCGAGGCCGAGGCGGTCGCTGGCGCGCGCGACATTTCCGGTTTCGGCGGCTGGCGGAAGTTTGTGAATTCATAAGTCGATGACGCTGACATGCGCCGCGACGACGCGCCAGCCTTGCGGAAACCGCACCCAGGTCTGCATCTGGCGGCCGACTTTGCCGGGCGCGGTCGAACGGTGAAACAGCGTCGCGGCGACCGCATGATCGCGGCCGTAAGCGGTGATGACGGTATCCGACAGTGTGCGCGCCAGGCCCGTCGGCGAGCGCGTAGCGCGAAAGGCCTTGATCGCCGCATAGCCATAAAGACTTTCCATCCCGCCATAGCGGATGGTGCGCGGGTCGTCGTGAAACAACGCATCGAGCGCGGCGACGTCATTCGACACCAGCGCCTGCTCGTAAGCCTCGAACGCGGCTTTGACCTCGGCGACGACCTCCGGCAGGTCGATCTGCATCATGTCCTTCCTAATCCTTTGTCGGAAAGTTCAGAGCGCCGGCCGCGGCGCTGCGACCGCGCCTTTCATCTCCAGCGCATGCGCCAGCCGCAGCGCCACGTCCTCACGCCACGGCGCGGCGATGATCTGCACTCCGATCGGCAGCGGCTTAAGCGGCACCGACACGGCAACGACCGGCAGTCCGATGAAGGAGATCGGCTGGGTGTACAGGCCGAGATTGGCGCGCACCGGCAATTCAACGTCGCCGTGCATGAAGGCCTTTTGTCCGATCGAAGGTGCGGTGCACGGCGTCGCCGGCGCCAGGATGGCATCGACTTCGGTAAACAGTTTGAGTACTTGCTCGCGATACCAGCGGCGGAATTTGTGCGCCTTCACCACCAGCGACGCGGGCGTCATGGCGCCGGCGAGGAGCCGGTCGCGCACCGCCGGATCGAAATCGCGCGCCCGCTTTCGCAGGCGATGCAGATGCAGGCTCGCGCCTTCGCTCGCGGTGATGATGAAGGCCGCCGAGCGGGCGCGCTCGGCTTGCGGAATTTCGATGTCGCGATTGACGCCGAGTGCCGAGGCGACGCGGTCGATGGCCTGGCAGGCCTCCGCGCTTCGGCATTTGAAATAGCCGCCGGCAACGGCGACCCGCAAGCCGTCGGCGCCGCGCTCCAGCAACGGCGCGACCGCGTCGACGGCGCGATCGGCGCAGACTGGATCGTCGGCATCGAAACCGGCCATGGCGTCATAGGCGAGCGCCAGGTCGCGCGCCGTTCGCGCCAACGGGCCGACATGATCGAGGCTTGCTGCGAACGGGAAGCTGCGCGCCCGCGACAGCCTGCCATATGTCGGCTTCAGTCCGAATATCCCGCACAGCGACGCCGGTACGCGAATCGAGCCGTTGGTGTCGGAACCGAGCGCAAACGGAACGAGCCCGCCGCCGACCGCCGCGCCGGAACCGCCGGACGAGCCGCCGGTCATCCGCCCGATGTCATGCGGGTTGCGCGAGGCGCCGTCGTGAGCGTTCTCGCCGGTGAAGTCGTAGGCATATTCGCCCATATTGAGCGTGCCGACCAGAATGGCGCCGGCGGCCTCGAGCCGCTCGATCAAGGCGGCGTCGCGTGCCGCCGGTGGTTGGTCGCGATTGATCCTGGACCCGGCCAGCGTCGGCAGGCCGGCGACATCGAACAGGTTCTTGACCGCGAATGGCACGCCGGCGAGCGGGCCGAGCGGCTGATTTCCGGCACGCGCGTCGTCGAGCGCCTCGGCGCGGGCGAGTGCCCGCCGTTCGGTCACCGCGGTGAACGAATTGAGCACCGTGTCGCGGGCGCTGATCCGCGTCAGCGCCGCCTCGACCACACGCACCGCGCTGGTTCGACCCGACGCGACCGCGGCGGCGAGGTCAGCGACGGTCGCAAAATCCAAACCGGCTGCGGGCGTATCAAGCATGAAACACGGCGGCCGGTTCGGCGTCGTCGGGGAGGGGAAACTCGTCGACCCGCGCCGCGTGGTTCAAAATCAGGTGCAAGTTGAACGCGATGCTTGCGCGCCAGGCCGGATCCAGCGTCAGCCCTAGCGCCCGGGCGTTTGCTTCGACCAAGGCGTCGAGTGCATCGCGCTGGCTCATTGCTCCGCCGGTTTGTGTGGAACGAACGCGAGCGGGCGTCCTGGCCGGGCGGATCGTTTTTTTACGTTTCATGACGCGGCTTTGGCTTGCGGCAAAGCGTCCTCGGCGAAATGGCAGGCGACCTCGCGCTGGCCGAACCGGCGCAGCGCCGGCATCGAGGTTTTACACAATTCGGCGCCGCGCGGACAGCGGCCGTAAAAGCGGCACACCTTCGGATCGGGGTCGATCGGGCTTCGCGGTTCGCCGCTTAAACGCAGCCGCGTATCGGCACCGTCGTTGAGCCGCGGCACCGCCGCGACCAGCGCCTGGGTATAAGGATGCAGCGGATGCGCAAACACCTCGCCGGCGGGGCCGGATTCCACGATCTTGCCGAGATACATCACCAGCACCCGATCACACAGCAGACGGACCACGGAAAGGTCGTGCGAAACGAACAGATAGCTCATGCCGGATTCCTGCTTCAGCCGTTGCAGTAGCTGAAGGATGACGACCTGCACGGACACATCCAGCGCCGCGGTCGGTTCGTCGAGCACCAGCAGATCGGGCTCGACCGCAATCGCGCGCGCGATGCCGACCCGGGCGCGTTGCCCGCCGGAGAGCTGATGCGGGAACCGGCTCAACAGTTGCAACGGCAGGCCGCATTGACCGGCCACGGTCTCGACCCGATTCTTGAGCGCCTTGCCGCGCAGCTTGCGCAGCCGCCGCAACGGATCGGCTATTGCGGCAAAAGCGGTGAAACGCGGATTGATGCTGTCGCCGGCGTCCTGGAACACCATCTGGATGCGGGCGCGATCGCGATCGCGGGCGAAGACGCGCGAGGGCTTTAGCGCCAATTCGCGGCTGCCGAGCTTGATGCTGCCGCTCACGTCGGTGAGCCGCGTCAGCGCGCGCACCAGCGTCGACTTGCCGCAGCCGGATTCGCCGACCAGCCCGACGGTTTCGCCCTTGCCAATGACGAAGCTCACGTCGTCGACCGCGTAGACCTTGGGAAGATTTTCGGGTCCGCCGGAAATCCGGCGCTTTAATCGCGCGAACAATCCCGGTCCGCCGCTCACCGGAAAGCGTTTCGACACCTCGGCAATGTCGAGAAGGCCGGTCATGCGGCGCTCACTTCCGGCGCGATCGCGGCCCGGTCGGGCAGGGGGTTCCAGCAGGCGACGCTATGCGCTGTGCCCGGCGCTGCCTGCGGTAGCGGCTGCGCGCAGGCCGCGGTCTTGCGCGGACAACGCTCCGAATAACGGCATGGCGGCAAGTCGGCGCGACGCAGGTCGGGCAACGAGCCGGGAATGGCGGCGAGCGCGGCGAGGTTTTGCGCCGAATCCGGCGTCGCGGCGATCAGTTCCGCCGTATAGGGATGCCGCGGATTGGCCAATAATTCCTCGGTCGGCGCATTCTCGATCACGTGGCCGGCATGCATGACGACGATGCGCGCCGAGCGTTGGCCGGCCAGCGCCAGGTCATGGGTGATGAAAATCGTCGCCATGCCGAGTTCCTGGGCGAGATCGGAGACGAGATCCATGATCACCGCCTGCGTCGTGACGTCGAGCCCGGTGGTCGGCTCGTCGGCGATCAACAGCTGCGGTTTGGCGGCCAGTGCGATTGCGATCATGACGCGCTGGCACATGCCGCCGGACATTTCGAACGGATAGGCCTTGGCGCGGCGCGCCGGATCGGTAATGCCGACCGCGCGCAGCATGTCCACCGCCTGCGCCGGCGCGGCCTTGCGCGGCACGTCGCCGTGGCGGATCAGCATATCGGCGATCTGGCGGCCGACCGGCCGGATCGGATTGAGCGCGGTGCGCGGGTTCTGAAAGATCATCGCGATCCGCCGGCCGCGTACTTGCGCCAGCTCGGCCGGCGTCGCGGCAAGGAGATCGAGATCGCCGAGCATGGCGCGCCCGGCGGTAACGCGGCCGGCCGGATCGAGAATGCCCATCACCGCATAGGCGGTTACCGACTTGCCCGAGCCGGATTCGCCGACCAGCGCGATGGTCTCGCCTTTGCCGACGCTGAAGCTGATATTGTCGAGCGCGCGCACGACGCCGGAACGGGTGCGGAATTCGACGCTCAAGCCTTCGACGGCTAGTGCGGGCGTCATGTGCGCCTCCGCGGATCGACCAAATCGCGCAAGCCGTCGCCCAGCAGATTGAAGCAGAATACCGCGACCATCAGCGCGGCGCCGGGGAAGAACGCGTTCCACCATTCGCCGGAAATGATATTGGCGGCGCCTTCGGCTACCATGATGCCCCATTCCGGCGTCGGCGGCCGCACGCCGAGCCCGATGAACGACAAACCGGCGGCGTTGAGGATGGCGTAGCCCATGGTCAGCGACATCTGCACGACCAGGATCGGAAACACATTGGGCAGAATCTGAAAGGTGAGCACCCGCCACTCGCTGTTGCCGGAAAGCCGGGCCGCCTCGACGAAACCGGCCTCGCGCCGCACATTGGCCTCGGCGCGGGCGATGCGCGCATAGAGCGGGAAATTGATGATCGCGGTCGCCAGGACGATGTTCTGCACGGTGTTGCCGAGCGCAGCAACGATGCCCATCGCCAACACGAACAGCGGAAAGGCCATGATGGTATCGGCGATACGGCCGACGATGCGGTCAGTCCAGCCGCCGAAATATCCGGCGGCGACGCCGGCAAGCCCGCCAATCACGAACACCAGGACGACTGACGCCACCGCGATGGTGAAGTCGAGTTGCGTGGCGACCACCACGCGGCTGAAAATGTCGCGCCCGAGCTGGTCGGTGCCGAACCAGTGAGGCAGGCTCGGCGGCTGCAGCGTCACCGCAGTGTCGCTCTTGAGCGGATCGTAGGGCACAAGGTACGGGCCGAACGCCGCAGCGAGCACGATCACTACGAACAGGGCGAAGGCAAAGCCGGTGACCGGATTTTCACCGATGACGTAGCGCGCATGGCGGACGAGCGCGCCGAGTCCGCCTTCCTGTCGCGGAGCTGCTGCAATATCGGTCATGCTTCGAGCCTCACACGCGGGTCGATCAGACCGTACAGAATGTCGATCAACAGGTTGAGCATCACGTACATGACCGCCATGGTCAGCACGAAGCCCTGCACCGGGGCGAAGTCGGAAGCAAGCAACGCCTCGACCGCGTAGGAGCCGATGCCGGGCCAGGCAAAGACCTTTTCGACCAGCACATTGGCGCCGAGCAGGAACGAGAACACCATGCCGAGCGTGGTGATGACCGGCAGCATGGCGTTACGGAAGGCGTAGGTGATGATCACGGTGTAGGCGGAAAGCCCGCTGGCGCGCGCGGTGCGCACGAAGTCGGACGACAACACCGCCAGCATCGAGGCCCGCGTCATGCGCGCGATCGGCGCGAGCGAAAAAATGCCGAGCGTGAGCGCCGGCAGAATGAGCTGCTTCAGCGCGGCCATGAAGGTCTCAAGGTCGCCGGCGATCAGGCTGTCGATCAGATAGAAGCCGGTCACCTGCGGCGGCGGCGAATAGAACACGTCGAGCCGGCCGAGTGGCGCCGGCGCCCAGCCGAGCAGATAATAAAACACGTAAACCAGGATCAATCCGGTGAAGAAGACCGGCAGCGACACACCGAGCGTCGCCACGATGCGGCAACCGTGATCGATCAGCGAATTCGGCCTGGTCGCGGCGACAATGCCGAGCGGTACCGCGATGACGATGGAAACGAAAAGGCCGAGCAGCGTCAATTCGGCCGACGCCGGCAGGCGATTTTCCAGTTCGGTGACGACCGGCTGGCCCGTGGTCAACGAGGTGCCGAGATTGCCGTGGGCGAGGTCGGCGACATAACGGCCGAACTGCGCGAGCAGCGGCTTGTCGAGGCCGAGCTTGACCCGCACCTGCTCGATCGCCTGCGGGGTGGCCGCCGGGCCGGCGAAATAAGCGGCCGGATCGCCCGGCAGCGCCCGCGTCAACAGGAAGGTCACGATCACCACGCCGATCAGGCTCGGGATCGCCATCGCCAGGCGTTTGAGGATCATTGTCGGCATAGTGGCTGCGTTCGCGCTCCCGCAATAACGGTCTTACGAGTGCGGGAGAGGGGCACGGGACCAAGAAAAGTACCCCCCCTCCCGCCTCGCTTCGCTCAGCGGCCCGCCCTGCAACGGGGCAAGCGACAGATGACGCCGCCTCACTGGCGTCACCCCTTCACGAAGCTTCGGTAATCGAGCCGGCGGTGGAACCAATATTGGTAACCGCTGACGTTCTTCTGCATCGCGACATTGACATAGGGCTGATAGAGCGGAATGCGGGGCATGTCGGCGTAGGCGAGATCGACGAAGCCCTTGACGTTCTTGTCATAGGCCGTCGTGTCGCCGTCGGCGGCGGCGGCCCGGGCGCCGTCGATCAGCGCGTCCATCGCCGGCGATTGATAGTCCATCGTATTGAAGATCGACTTGCCGCCGTGGTAGCACCAGTAGAAGAAGTATTCGGGATAATCGAGCCAGCCCGAAAACACGTTGGTGAACAGCGGCATCGTCTTCTTGGTAAGCTCGGTGCGCCAATTCGCGCCCGGCACCTTGTTGATGGTCGTGGTGATGCCGATCTGGGCGAGACTCTCCTGCACCAGAATGCAGATCGGTTCGTTGACGCCGGCGAAGCCGAGGTCGAACGAGATCGGCACGTTGATACCGCTGGCGCCGGCCTCGGCGAGCAGCTGTTTGGCCTTGTCGAGATCGGTATTGAATTTGTGCGGCTGTGGCCAGGCGACTTCGGTGGGCGCATTGGCGTTCGCTCCGAACATCGGTTTGCCGAGACCGTACAGCACCGCGTCCATGATTTTCTGATACGGCACGGCATAGGCCATGGCCTGGCGAACCTTCGGGTTGTCGAACGGTGGGTGCTGCACGTTCATGCCGATATACTGGATGCCGTTCGAGTACGGCGTCGAGACGATCGTCAGCTTGCCATCGGTCTTTAATTCGGCGAAATCCTTGTTCGGCAGATCGTAGGACACGTCGGCGTCGCCGCGCTCCAAGAGCGCGCGGCGGTTGCCGGAATCCGGCACCATGCGCCAGATCACGCGTTTGATTTTCGGCAGCGGCCCGCCTTTCCAGTTGTCGTTGCGCTCGAGCACGACCTGGGAGCCCGCGGTCCAGTTGGTCACCTTGAAGGCGCCGGAGCCCACCGTGTTGAGCTTGGTGTATTCCAGCCCCCACGGATCTTGTTCGGTGGCTTTCGACTTCACCAGTTCCGAATTGATCACGCACGGCACGATGACGGCGAGATCGGGAACGGTCAGCCGGTCTTTTTTCAGAAAATCGACGCGAAAGGTGCGATCGTCGACGATGACGAACTGCTCGGGTTTGCTCAGCGAGCCGGCGCTCATCTGGAACGTCGGGAATCCGCCAACCGTCACCGCACGGTCGAACGACCACTTGACGTCCTTCGCCGTGACCGGGGTGCCGTCCTGAAAGACCGCGTCCTTGCGCAGCTTAAAGGTGACCGACATGTCGCCGATGGCGAAGTCCTCGGCGAGCTCCGGCTTGAATTTGTTCTTGTCGTAATACGGCGTGCCGTTCGGCAGCATCTTCATTTCGTGGCTGATGAGCCGGTCGTAGCAATTCCACGATATTTCGTAGCCGGGCACGTTGGTGCCGACGCCGTGAATGTCGAGATTGTTCGGGCCGGACTCCGAGACGATGAGCAGCGTCTCCTGGCGCGACTGCGCCTTGGCCGGCGACCAGATCGCCGGCGCCGGCACGGCCGCGGCGGCAGTGAGCGCGGTCATCGATTTGAGGAATTCGCGGCGCTTCATCGAAGCCTCCCAAAGGTCTGGCGCTTGTCGACTTGAGCCTCTTTCCGCAAAGCGCGTGCCACTCGCGGCGCTGCCGTTGAACTACGAACTAACTCAATGATTCAAAGACGCTATTTTTGAGCGATGCCGGGCGCTAGTCAGGATCGATGCGGGCGCCGCCTACTAAATAGGCAGTTTGCGAGGCAAGCTCCGGGCGGTCGTCGGCTCGCAAAATATCGCGACCGAGGCCGCCAATCATCGGCCCCAGCGACGACAAATTTCGAGGCTGCGGGCCGCGCGCGCAAAGTGACGCACCAAGATGACCGCGAATTAATTCGCCCGTCAGGTCGCGGTAACGCGGGCTCCCTAATTAGTGCGCCATGTTCGCAAGCGCCGTCGCGCCGCAGATGGAGATAAATGCCATGACACAAACAAACTCGTCGCAAATTGAAAATCGCAAGACGCTGACCGGACGCCGCATTGCGCTCTTGGCCTCGGCTGCCGGCCTCGGTGCTGCGCTCATTCTTGCCGGGCCGTTCGGATTTGGCGGCCATTGGCCAAACGCCTTCAACGCGCGCGCGAATGCCGCCGACGCAGCCGCGATGGCGCAGCCGCTGCAGCATCCGGCCGGTTTCGCCGACCTTGTCGCCAGAGTGAAGCCCGCGGTGATCTCGGTGCGCGTCAAAATCGCGGCTTCCGCCGATCCCGCGATGATGGAGAAGTTTGGCGACGACGACAGTCAGCAACAGATTCCGGCACAGCCGGGCTCGCCGCTCGACAAATTCTTCCAGCAGTTCCAGCAGCAATTCGGCGGCAACGCGCCGCAACGCCACGAGACTATCACCGGAGAAGGCTCCGGCTTCTTCATCTCAGCGGACGGCTATGCGGTGACCAACAATCACGTCGTCGATCACGCCAAGTCGGTCCAGGTCACGACCGACGACGGTACGATCTATAGCGCCAAGGTGATCGGCACCGACCCGAAGACCGATCTCGCCGTGATCAAGGTCGACGGCAAAAGCGACTTTGCTTACGTGAAATTCGCCGACCATCCGCCGCAAGTCGGCGACTGGGTGGTCGCGGTCGGCAACCCGTTCGGGCTCGGCGGCACCGTGACCGCGGGCATCGTCTCGGCGCGCGGCCGCGACATCGGCGCCGGCCCCTACGACGATTACGTCCAGATCGACGCGCCGATCAACAAGGGCAATTCCGGCGGACCAGCATTCGACGTCGACGGCAACGTGATCGGGATCAATACCGCGATCTTCTCGCCATCCGGCGGTTCGGTCGGTATCGGCTTCGACGTCCCGGCCGACACCGCGAAAGCCGTGGTGGCCGAACTCGAGAAGAGTGGTCACGTCACGCGCGGCTGGCTCGGCGTGCAAATCCAGCCGGTGACCGCTGGCATCGCCGACGGCCTCGGCTTGAAGAAGACGCAAGGCGCGCTGGTCGACGAGCCGCAGGGCGGCAGCCCGGCGGCCAAGGCCGGCATCAAAGCCGGCGATGTCATCACCGCCGTCAACGGCGCGCCGGTCAAGGACGTCCGTGAGCTTGCCCGCGTCATCGGCATGATGGCGCCGGATACGTCCGTTGAGCTCGCGCTGGTCCGCCAGGGCGAGGAGAAAACCGTGTCGGTGACG
>Ga0187769_10002400_pt1 | contig 10949 bp, 11 predicted proteins | sample 0116_SJ02_MP02_1_FD_133140 | JGI IMG/M metagenome (GOLD analysis project Ga0187769, IMG submission 133140) | Tropical peat soil microbial communities from peatlands in Department of Meta, Colombia - 0116_SJ02_MP02_10_MG | ecosystem: Environmental > Terrestrial > Soil > Wetlands > Peat | place... | reverse complement strand
TCCAGGCTGCGCCACCAGCGAAGCGCGAGTGCGGAGGCCATCAGAGCGGGACGCGCGTGGATTCCAGAATGTCCTGGAGAATCGCATCCGACTGCTCGGACTTTTTCTGCGTTGTGGCGTAACGCGTGTTGAGCACGAGGCGGTGCGAGAAGACAGGAATCGCGAGCTTTTTGAAATCGTCAGGGAGGCAGAAGTCGCGGCCATCGAGGAACGCCCGCGCCTGCGCGGCGCGCTGCAACATCAGCACGCCGCGAGGACTCACCCCGAGCAGCAGCTGTTCGGAGCGGCGCGTGCGCTCGGCGAGCTCGATGGCGTAGTCGGCCAGGCTGTCGTCCACGCGCACCTGCTCGACGGCGTGCTGCAGGCCGGCGACCTCGGCCGCGTCCATGATGGGCTCGATGCTGTCGAGCCCATCGGAGCCGCGATGCTGCCGGAGGATGTCGCGCTCGCTTTCGCGCGAAGGGTAGCCCATGCGAATGCGCATGAGGAAGCGGTCGAGTTGCGATTCGGGCAGCGGGTACGTCCCGTGATGTTCGATGGGATTTTGCGTGGCCAGAACGAGAAACGGCTGCGGCAGACGATGCGTTTGATTGTCCACGGTGACCTGCGCTTCGTTCATCGCTTCGAGCAGCGCCGATTGCGTTTTGGGCGTCGTGCGGTTGATCTCGTCGGCGAGCACGATATTGGCAAAGATGGGGCCCGGCTTGAACTCAAACGATTGCGACGCAGGGTTGAACACACTGATGCCGGTGACGTCGGAAGGCAGCAGATCCGAAGTAAACTGGATGCGCTGAAACGAACATTGGAAGGAGCGGGCCAGCGCCTGCGCCAGCGTAGTCTTGCCCACCCCCGGAACGTCTTCGATCAGCTGATGGCCGCGCGCGAGCAGCGTGACGATGGAAAGTTCGATGACGTCGTCCTTGCCTCGGATCGCCCGCCCGACCGTGCGCTTCAAGAGTCCCAATTGGTTCGCTAGAGCTGTGGCCATCGGTTGAAAACCCCGTTGCTTCTGTTAGATACTGGAATACAGGGCGATTAGCTCAGTTGGTTAGAGCGCTCCCCTCACACGGGAGAGGTCCAAGGTTCAAGTCCTTGATCGCCCACCATGGATCCCTTTCCGCGCCCTGCCGCGTACGCAGCGCTCGTCAGAGCGCGGCCGAGAGACGACAAGTGTCCGACACTCATTCTAAAGGAAAACCAGCATGACCTCGATGCTGCGCTCACTCCAGTTTTTCACGTTAGGCACCTGGGTTGGCACCATCCTGTATTTCAGCACGGTCATCGTTCCCGGCGCGTTCCGCATGGTGGCGAATCCGGACGAGGCGAGCGCGATGATCGGCTACTCCCTTTCGCGACTCCATATTGCGGGGATCGCGCTGGGCTTGGCGTATTTGCTTGCAACGCTGCTGCTCGGCAAATTCGCGGGTGTACTCGCGCGGCCCGCATCGCTTCTCGTTTTCTTGATGATTGCGCTCACGGCGATTTCGCAGCTTCGCGTGGTTGCGAAGATGCAGATGTTGCGCTTGGAATCCGGCTCGATTTTTGCGACGCCGCCGGGCAGCCCGATCCGCGTGGCTTTTGACCGTCTCCACACTTTTTCAGTTTGGATCGAAGGGGTTGTGGTGATCGCGGGGGTGGGAGCGCTCTATCTCACGGCCCGCGCGGCGGAAGCCGCGCCCGCGGCCGCCGGCGCTGCCGACTAGCGCGGCGCGCTTCATTGGCGCTCCGCTAACGGGCCTTCCTGGAATTCTTCGATTTCACCTGCTTTGCCGCGTCAGCCGCGCGCCACAGATACCAGCTTGCAACGCTGCGATAGGGCCGCCAGCGTTCGCCGAATGCGTGCAAGTCCTTCGGCTTCGGCAGGCGCCGCTTGCGGTAGACGATCTGAAATCCTTTCCGCAGGCCGTAGTCGGAACTCGCCAGGACATCCGGCCTGCCGAGCTGCGACAATAACAACATCTCCACCGTCCAGACGCCGATTCCGCGGCCGGCCGTCAGCCGCCGGATGATTTCGTCGTCCGGCAATCGCTCGACTTCGGCCAGCGGCGGAACGGTGCCGTCGATCGTCTTTGCAGCCAGGTCCCGAATCGCGGCGATTTTTTGGCGCGAGAGGCCGACGGCGCGCAGCGAGCGCGTGTCAGCCGCCACGATCTGCTCCGGCGTTGGCAAATGGCCCGCCCCAAAGCGATCTTTGAATCGCTGGAGAATTGTCGCCGAGGCCTTGCCGTGCAACTGTTGATAAAAGATCGCGCGAAGCAATGCTTCGTACGGGCTCTTGTGTCCGGCAAGTTGAATTTTGCATGCGCCGATACGCGGGATCAGGCGGCGTAACTCGGGGTCCACGCGGCGCAGGTGGCGCACGGCTTTGCGAATGTCGTAGGAGAGACCGGATTCATCCGCCATGGCACCAGCACCGCCTTTCCATCTTCCAGGGTTGGAAAAGTATCACGCATCGGGGCGACCGCGCGATGTGGCGGACCGCTGTGCCAGTACCGTGCCAACTTACTACCGCGAATCTGGGTGGGGCGGGGAGCATATGCACGATGGGTGGGAGCCCTCGCTGACTTGCCAAAGAAGTTGGAACGGCACTAGTATCGCTGACACATGCAGACAGGAATCATCGGCTTGCCCCTGGTCGGCAAGACCACGCTCTTCCGCATCTTGACACGCGCCAAGCTGGACGCGAAGTCGGCGCACGGCGTGACGCACGTGGGCGTCGCGCGGGTCCCGGAGCCGCGCCTCGAGCGGCTGGCCGAACTCTACAAACCGAAGAAGATCACCCACGCGAGCGTCGAATATGTGGACGTTGGCGGGATGCAGAAGGACCGGGTGCGCGATTCAGCCGTGCTGGCTCCGCTGCGGGAAGTGGAGGCGCTGGCGCACGTTTTGCGCGCGTTTGACGATCCCGCCGTGCCGCACACGGCCGGCTCGATCGATCCGCTGCGCGATGCCATCTCGCTCGATCTCGAGCTGATGCTTTCGGATCTCGAACAGATCACGCGGCGGCTCGACCGGCTCGAAAAAGACATCAAGAAAAAAAAGGATCCAGTGCTTGAACACGAGTTTGCGTTGCTCACGCGCTGCCGCCTGGCAATCGAAAGCGAACACCCACTGCGCGAGCTGGAAGTCACGCCGGACGAGCAGAAGATGCTGAGCAGTTTCATGTTTCTTTCGCAGCGCCCGATGCTGTACGTCGTAAACGTCGGCGACGCGGAAGTTGCCGATCTGGATTCCGTCGCCGAAAAGCATGGCCTCACGCAGCTCCGCGGTCGCAAGAAAGCAGCGACACTCGCAGTTTGCGGGAAGATCGAAGCCGAATTGGCGGAACTCGAGGGTGATGAGGCCGCGGAGCTGCTTGCTGCCTACGGGCTCAAGGAATCCGGCCTCGACCGGCTGATCCATGCCACCTACGAGCTGCTCGGCCTGACTTCTTTTTTCACCGCGGCCGAGCCGGAAGTGCGCGCATGGACCATCCGGCGTGGCACGACGGCCCACAAGGCCGCCGGCGTGATCCACAGCGATTTCGAGCGCGGGTTCATCCGCGCCGAAGTCGTGCGTTGCGATGAATTGCTGGCCGCGGGCAGCGTCGCCGCGGCGCGGGAGAAGGGCCACGTGCGCCTGGAAGGGAAGGAGTACATCGTGCAGGAAGGCGATGTGATTCTGTTCCGGCACAGCGGCTAGCGAAACAGCTGTGCGTGATTCTAGGATCCCAGTAGGGAGCTATTTTTCAATTTGACGATCCCTCGTGCCGGACACGTTCCCCCGCCTCGTGCAGCCCAATCTGCGCTTAACGGCGGCGACTGTCCGGTTATTCGTTCTGCCGAACGAGTAAGTTTCTACCACGGCTCCTGGCCAATTCATGCTAGCTTTTCTCCATGAAGGCTATCTGAGTTCGTATGCGCTTCCGCTTCGGAACGATTCTGCTCATCTGCTTCGCGCTTGTGGCTCAGAGTGCCGCCAATGCCTCTTCTATAGTGCTGTCAGTTAAAGATCAGACTGGAGCAGGCATCCCAAATGCGCACGTCCAAATTGTGCCCTCGCCAAGTAATATCCAAGACAAACTAACGACCGATAGCCATGGTGAGTTGTCCCTAGATGTTTCCCCAGGCAGCTATGAAGTGACAGTGGAATCTCTCGGCTTTGCGAAGGCTGCCAGGCGCGTCAAAGTGAAAGGCGACACGCCTCAGACTATTAACATTGTCCTGAAAGTCTGGCTTTGTTCCCAATGCCCCATTGTCACAAACGTGTTCGCGGTACCTTTTCCTGCAAAGTCTCTAGCGGTCTCACCTGATGGCCGCTACGCAATCATCGGCGTTGACACTGACAGAGAGCCATACCATACGGTTTTTCTTGAAGATCGGGTTCTCAATACTCGGCGCAAATTGTTCAACTATGATAGGAATATTGTTTTGCTTTGGAAACCGGATAGTAAGCTGTTCGCCGTGACGGATTATACCGGCAGCGATAGTTCGCAGTGTAGGATCATCTCAGCCGATGAAGACGCTCCTCCGATCCAAGTCCTGGATATCCTTTCCCGTCAACTAAGCGAAGACGCGTAGAAACAACTGGAAATCCATCTGAGCAACCATCACGCGTACGTGGAAGCATCAGTCTGGGATGGGCCGATGTCGCTTATGGTCAAAACCTCAGGCTACGGTGACGCAGATCCCACAGGTTTTGCAGAGTTCTACGAAGTGCTCCTGCCCGTCGGGAAGCCATAACTACCGTTTGACGGCGCACTCGGCAATTGCCCGCGTCAGCAATCCTGAATGTCGAAATACAGCACGGTATTTGGGGTGCATCAGGATTTCGAAAACGGGAAGGGGCGAGCTTTACGCTAAGTGCTTCACACACAATAATATACGATCGGCAGTCTCAATAATGTCGGTCCCGATCCCACTTGCTGATGCCCCTCGCTAAGGTGCCTTAAGGCGTGTGTGGCCCCGCAGCCAGCGCGTGCCCAACCTGCAACTTTCTGACTCCACACGGGTTGTATACACTGTGGAGGCCATGGCCAGGTCGGATGTCCAACTGATGCTGGAGGTGAAGGCCGGGGACGAGGCGTCCTTTGAGCTTTTGCTCCGCAAGTACAGAACACCTCTGGTCAACTTCCTGTATCGCATCGTGCGCGATCAAGGGACGGCCGAGGATCTGGCGCAAGAGGTGTTTCTGCGAGTGTACCGTGCGCGCCTGGAGTACGCGCCCAGCGCGAAGTTCACTACTTGGATGTTCCGCATCGCCACAAACCTGGCTCTCAACGCTCTGCGTGACGGCCGGCACCGGCAACAAGAGATTTCGATGGACCAGCAGGCCGTTCACAGCGATGAGGCAGCTTCGCCGTGGGAAGTGGCTGACCGGCGGCCCGGCGTCGAGCATGAGTTGATTCAACGGGACCGCGCAGTGTTTATCCGGCGCGCGATTGCCCAGTTGCCGGAAAAGCAGCGGGCCGCAGTCCTGCTGCACAAGTATCAGGAACTTGATTACGATGAGATCGCAAGAATTTTGGAATGCTCGGAGAGCGCGCTGAAATCTCTGCTGTTCCGCGCGTACGAAAGTCTGCGCGTGCAACTTGCGCCGCTGGTCGGGCAGTCCGCAGCAGTCGGTGAAACTGGGGAACTGGGGCGTTAAGGGGAAGTGGGGAAGGTGAGGTCGTCATGAACTGTACGAAGATCGATTCAAAGTGGATCGTCTATTTCGATGGGAAGGCGAGTCCGTCCGAACGCCGCGAGGTGGAAGCGCATTTGGCGTCGTGCTCCGCCTGCCGCCGGCGCGCCGAAGAATACCGCGCGATGTGGGATTTGCTGGACGAACTTCCACAAATCTTGCCGTCGCCGTCATTCGACGCCGCGGTGCGGGCGCGGGCGGCCGCCGAGGCGCGGCGCGGCCGCTGGGCGTGGCTAGTCCCATCGCCGCGGTTGGCCTTCGCCATGTCCATGCTGTTGGTGTTGTCGGTGTGGATTGCGTCGCGGCCCGTGGCGCCAAATCCGGCGACGACTTCCTCCGCTGCGGCGGAGCTCAATGGCGAAGCCGATTTCCGGATGATCAACGATCTGCAAGTGCTCGAAAACTACGACGTGGTCTCGAACTTCGATGCGCTCAGCGATTTGCCCGCGCAATCGGGCGGGGCATCGCAGCCGTCGGCCCAGCCGCCTTCGGATATGTGAGCGGGGAAGACAGGCCACTCGACTCATGAATCGACGATTCAAATTCGCTGCTTTGCTCGCCCTGCCTGCGGTTCTGGCGACAGGTTTGTTGGCGGTCCCAGCGAGCGCGGGAGCGCAGACCCCGCGAGAGCAGCGCGTCGGGCAGCGCCAGGCGCCCCGGGAGGAAGTCCAGCCGCGCGTCCCCGCCAACCCGACTCCGGGCGAACGCGGCATGATGGGTTTGCCGCCGAAATGGATTGAGCGCGTGCAGGACATGCCGCCGGCGCAGCAAGAGCGCTTCTTGCGCAATAATCAGCAGTTCCGGAGTTTGCCGCCGTGGCGCCAGCAACAGATCCGCCAGAACCTCGCGAAATGGAATAACCTGTCTCCCGAACAACGCCAGGCTATTCGGGAGCGCGAGAGAATCTGGGAGCAGATGACTCCGCAGCAGCAGGAATACGTCCGCAATACGCTCCTGCCGAGGTGGCAGCAGCTCCCGCCGGGGCGCAAAGCCGTCATCCAGCGGCATCTGCGCGCGCTGAACGGGCTCAGCGACTCTGATCGCGAGGCCCGGTTGAACGATCCTTACTTCCTGCAAGGAATGAGTCCCGACGAGCAGCAGATGCTCCGCGATCTAGCCCACTTGCGGATTGGCGCCGGCGTGGATGCGCCGCCGCAGCAATAGCCCCTCGAACCGCGGCCCGGTCCATTCCCTTTACTCTTACGATACAAACCAACACGAGCCGGAACGGGCGCGCGAGCGGTAGGTTGTTTCACCCGGCGAGCCACCAGCGGTAGTGCTTCGCCGGACGAGGTTCCGGAGTGGGCTCAATATCCACAAAAGATTCAAAAAAAAATTGAAAAATTGCGGATTCCGCTTGACAAGCGGGCGCGCCTATCTACAATCGTGGCCAAATGTGGGGAAGTATGGGAGCAAGTGAAACAAAGTGGCAGCAGGGGGAACGGGGCTCAGGCCCTTCTTAGACCTTCATGCTCAGGGGAAACTATCCCGCGACGGTGGACGACAAAGGCAGACTCAAGATTCCGTCCGTCTTCCTGGAATCCCTGAAGAAGAGCGGCAAGCGGTTCTTCGTGACGAGTGAAAACGGCGAAAGCGCGAGGGTCTACCCGATGAAGTTCTGGGAAGGCATCGAACAGAAGCTCGCCAAGATCTCGACGCACAACCGCTCAAAGCAACGATTCCTCGACCGGGCCAATTATTACGGCCAAGTGGTAGAGATCGACGGACAGGGACGCATCCTGATTCCGGGCCTGTTGCGCGAAGCGGCGCAGATGAAGGGTGATGTGGACGTGCTGGGGGAACTCAATTACTTGGTCGTTTGGAACCACGCCCGCTTCGCAGAGAACCTGAACCGGAATCCGTTGACCGAAGAAGATTTTAGGACCTTGGATTTGCTGGGCATTTAGTTTTGAACGAGTTGCATACGCCGGTGCTGGCGGAAGAAGCCGCGCACTGGTTGGCCATCCGGCCGGGCGGCACGTACGTGGACGCCACAGTCGGGTTGGGCGGGCACGCGCTGGTCTTCCTGCGCCGCATGAATGGGGCAGGGCGGCTGGTGGGTCTGGACCGCGACGCGCAGGCGATTGAGATTGCGCGCGAGCGGTTGAAAGAGTTCGAGCGGCAGGTGACTCTGGTGCACGCGAACTTTTCGAGCATCGATGAAGTTCTGACGCGGTTGGGTATCGGGCCGGCCGACGGGGTGCTCGCAGATCTGGGAGTTTCGAGCATGCAACTGGATTCCGTGGCGCGCGGTTTCTCGTTTCGCTCGAGCGGCCCGCTCGACATGCGGATGGACCAGAGAAACGATCAGAGCCTGCCCGCGCAGGCCAACCTCGCGGGAATCACGGCGAGCGAGATTGTGAATGGTGCGGCCGAGCGCGAACTGGCCGACCTGCTCTATCGCTACGGCGAAGAGCACGATTCACGCAGAATCGCCAGGGCAATCGTCCGGGCGCGTCCCATTCGGGACGCCGGACATCTGGCAACGGTTGTGGCAGGAGCCCGAAAGCACGGGGGAAGGCAGAGACTGCATCCCGCGACAAAAACGTTTCTGGCGCTGCGGATTGCGGTGAATCGGGAGATGGAGGAACTCGAGCAGTTTCTATCTCGGACCCCTGCCACGCTTTCTCCGGGCGGCCGATGGGCCGTCCTCAGTTACCACTCGCTGGAGGACCGCCAGGTGAAGCGGCGCTTCCAGCAACTTGCTCGCGAAGCGGCGTTTCGACTGCTGACCAAGAAGGTGATCCAGCCCACCGAGGCGGAGATTACAGCGAACCCGCGCGCGCGCAGCGCGAAGATGCGCGTTGCCGAGAAGATTGCTGCGGAGTCCACGTCATGACCGAGTTCTACACAGTGAAGCAGATCGATAATTCGCGGTTGGTTCGCACGTTGGCGCCGGATCGCTTGCGCGAATGCGTTCGCCTGGTGGGAGTGGCCGCCTTGCTGGCGTTGATGGCGCTCTGCTACGCGTGGCAGCACTTCGAGTGCATTCAAATGCGCTCGCAGCTGGAATCGCTGAAGCAGGAGCACTCCCAGGCGGTGGAGCTGAACCAGGAATTGAAGCTCGAGGTGGCTAGCCTGCGCGATCCCGGGCGTATCGATCTGATTGCGCGGCGCCAGCTCGGTCTGACGATCTCGGCGTCGAGCGAAATCGTGCCCGCCGAGCCGCCGATGGAACCGGTCATGGCCCAGGCGCGGACCTCCAGCCCCGCTGCCGCGCAGTAATTCCGCCGGATCGGGCGGTCTTGCTCTCGCGGGCCGGCGTGAGACCGAAATCTTCGTAGGACGGAGTCCCGGTCACAGTCAATGGATCTGCGCAGTCCCCGCAGCCGAATCTTCTTGGTGGCCTGTATTGCATCGCTCTGGATGGGAGCGGCGCTGGTCCGGCTGGCGTACCTGCAACTGTTCTGCTACAGCGACTTTCTCAATCGCGCCGAGCACCAGCAGCGCTTGATTGTGGAAGTGAGTCCTCGCCGCGCGGATATTACGGATCGCAACGACCGGCCGCTGGCGATGAGCGTGCCGGTGGACACCTGCTTCGCCGTTCCTTCGGAGATCGCCGACCCGCAAATGATCGCGCATCTGCTCGCGGGGATACTGGGCATCCCCTCCGACGACATCCTTGCGCACTTGGATTCTTCGCGCACCTACGCGCGGATCGCCAGGAAGCTTTCGCCCCAGACGGTCGAGCGGATCGAAGAGCTGAATCTCAAGGGAGTCTATTTCGAGAAGGAGGACGCCCGGTTCTATCCCAAACGCGAACTCGCAGCCAGCGTCCTCGGCTACGTGGACACCGATCAGAAGGGACTGGGCGGAATCGAGTACTCGCTCGATGACCGCATCCGCAGCGAAGGCGGGCGGAGATTCGTTCTCGCCGACGCGCACCGCAAGGCGCTCGATAGCAGCGATCGTCCGCCGCAAGCCGGCCAGAGCGTCGCTCTCACGCTCGACCAGAATATCCAGCACATTGCCGAGCGCGAACTCGACGCGGCGATCGCGCAAACGCATGCCATCTCCGGCACCATCATCGTGGAGGACCCGAGCAACGGCGAGTTGCTCGCCGTGGCGAACTGGCCGTCGTTCAATCCCAACGCTGCTGGTTCAAGCCCCCCGGAGGCGCGCATGGACCGCGCGATCAGCGCGCTCTACGAGCCCGGGTCGGTGTTCAAGATCGTCACCCTCTCCGCCGCGATCGATCAAGGCATCACGCGGCCGGACGAGGTCGTGGATTGCCAGAACGGGGTCATTTACATCGCGGGCCACCGCATCCGCGACCACAAGCCGTTTGGCGATCTCACAGTTAGCCAAATCCTCGCGTACTCAAGCGACGTCGGCGCGATCAAAATCGGTTTGCGGCTGGGCGCGCCGAAACTTTATGACTACATCAACGCTTACGGTTTCGGTCAGTTGACCGGCGTGGACTTGCCCGGCGAGAGCCGCGGGATGTTGCGGCGTCTCGAGAACTGGACGCCCATTTCCGTCGGCTCCATTTCGATGGGGCAGGAAGTCGGCGTCACGCCCATGCAAATTCTCACGGCGATGTCCGCCATCGCCAACGGCGGCCTGATCGTGCGGCCGCACGTGGTGAAAGCATTGCGCCGGGGAGACGCGGTCGTGGCGCCGGAGCAGCCGACGCCACGGCGCGTCATTCGCGCGACGACGGCGGCGACGATGCGCGAAATGCTGGAAGGAGTCGTGCTCACCGGCACGGGCACTGAAGCGCGGCTCGACGGCTACACCGCGGCGGGCAAAACCGGCACAGCGCAGAAATTCGATCCGGCGACGGGGCATTATTCGAGTTCGCAGCTGATCGCTTCGTTCGTGGGCTTCGCGCCGCTGAATACGCCCGCGATTGTCGTGCTCGTGCAACTGGATTCGCCGGTCGGTCCGCACGAAGGCGGTGAAGTCGCGGCGCCCGTCTTTCAGCGCGTTGCGCAGCAAGTGCTCGAATACTTGAACGTGCCGCATGACGTTCCCGTGGCGCCGAAATTGCAGCTTGCAAGCCGCCGGCGTGCGCAGCCGCAGCCGGCTCCCGACGTGAGTGATTTCGATCCCGTCCAGACCGACGATTCCGCCGCTCCGGCGGACGCGCCCGCGCCACCGGTTTCCGCGGCTCCGAGCGCGGCGCCGCAAACGGTCGAGCTGGACGAGGCTCAGGGCGTGGCCGTGCCGAATCTCGCGGGCCAAACCGTCCGCGTCGTTACCGAACAGTGCGAGCGATTGGGCCTGGTGCCCGTGCTGGTTGGCAGCGGAATTGCACTTCAGCAATCACCGGCGCCCGGCGC
>Ga0187769_10002398_pt1 | contig 10952 bp, 13 predicted proteins | sample 0116_SJ02_MP02_1_FD_133140 | JGI IMG/M metagenome (GOLD analysis project Ga0187769, IMG submission 133140) | Tropical peat soil microbial communities from peatlands in Department of Meta, Colombia - 0116_SJ02_MP02_10_MG | ecosystem: Environmental > Terrestrial > Soil > Wetlands > Peat | place... | reverse complement strand
CCGTTTCCCAGGCAAAATCGCTTGTAGGGTTTCAGGGGTAGTGACTAGGAAATCCGGCGGTTTGAGTGATTGTCTTCGCCTATCTTTCTGAGGCGTATCCCCATGACGGGTTTCGACCGTGAACCCAAGCTTAGAATGCCAATAATCAAGTCTCTTGAGTAAGTCCCGATTCAGCGCTCGTAAGGGAGTAATGTAGATGATCGAGATTCCCTGACGGTTTTCCAATCTCGTTAGTTGGTCGAGAATCGGTAGCAGAACTGCCTCCGTCTTTCCAGATCCTGTCGGCGCAATGAGCAAGATGTTGCCTCCTGCCATTATCTTCGGAATGGCGATCGTCTGGGGCGGGGTTGGTGTTCGGATTCCGGACTCAGCGAGTGCAAGCCGAATCGGCTCTGAAAGGCTCTGAAAGACCTGTTGAGACAACCTGTAACCTCTCGAACATAACCTGCAAGATAGGATGAATGGGCGGCATTCAAAAAGATTGGAGGAGTTGCTGTTTCACAAAGAAGTTTCCCTGCTCAATTGGTCGCGGTTGCGCGGCAATGGTATCGTTTTTAAACGAAAATCGCTGCTAGTATCCATTTGATTGCATATGTATGAATACAAAGGGATTAAAATCACCTGGTTAGGGCATGATGGGTTCCGAATTCAAAACGGCCAAACGGTCTACATTGACCCATTCAAGGTCGAGGGTGGTGGCCGGACGGCTGACGTTGTTCTCATAAGTCATGAACATTTCGACCACCTTAGCGTTGACGATTTGAAGAAGATCGTGGGGCCGAAGACGACTCTTATCGCTCATCACCAGTCGAAGGATGAGCTTTCGAAACTGAAACCTAAGGAGGTCAAGATAGTGAAACCTGGCGACAAGGTCAAGATTGGCGGGCTTGAAATTGAAGCCGTTCCAGCATACAACGTGAACAAATTCAGAGAGCCGGGTAAGGTATTCCATCCGAAGGAAGATGGGAAGTTGGGTTTCGTGTTGACCGTGAACGGAGTACGCATCTACCATGCGGGCGATACCGATCATATTCCAGAAATGAAGGCAACGCGGGCCGAGGTTGCCTTTCTTCCCGTCTCTGGCACCTACGTAATGACCGTTCAGGAGGCAGCTGAGGCTACAAAAACAATCAACCCGAAAGTCGTAATTCCCATGCACTACGGAGCAATTGTTGGCGATCAAAAGGACGCGCAAGCTCTACAAAAGCTCGTAAAATGCGAAGTCAAGATTCTAGAAAGAGAAGGCTAAATCCCCAGTTTGGAAGGTCCATCCCCATGGATCTTCTGAACTCTGCAACCGAAGCCGAACTCAAAGCCAATTACCGCCGGGCCATTACGTACTACAAGAAACTGGCGCAACAAGGTTCCAGTCTAGACCGTGTCGGAATCCAGCAGGCAATTGCCAGATGCTTCGAGAAACTCGGTTCACTGAACAAAGCTGCGCAATGGCACGAGAAGGCCGGGCAAGCCTACATGAAGCTCCCGGGTGAAATCATGGGCGCGTCGGAGAGGGCGTATTATGGTATGGTTGAATTTCGCAGCGCCGTACAAGACTACGCACCCAACTTGGCGATGCGCAGGGCGGCGAAGGGTTACTTAGACGCGTTGAGCGTCTGCCTAAGGGCAGGTAAGGAAGGTTACAGCCACGAGATGCTCTTCGCGGCACACCTCTGCGTGAAGATTCGAGATTTCACTCGGGCCGCGCGGTTTTTCGCAGATACGGCGGAGCAATTCAAGAAAGAGAAGGTTGCCAAACTCGCCAGAGAAACAACTGAATTGGCCGCAAAGTACTATGAACGGTCAGGTAACGCTAGGGCCGTTCGCAATCTACGTACCGCAGAGACTTAAATCCGCAAGTCCACGGAACCCTCACTGTTCTGGAACTCGCTTCTCGGCAGGCCCAGTGTACACGATCTCGTTCCAGTTCGCAGCTTTGTATGGTTTGTCGAAGTACATCTGTTCGTAGGCGTGAGCTACTAAGCCGGGAGTTCGGCTGACGATGAAGAACCCCTTCCCCAATCGCCAGTCAAAGCCCATGTCCGAAATTATCGCGGCTATGCAACCGTCTACATTCAAGATCAAGTGCTTGCGAAAGAACTTCTCGGTTAATGATTCTATGATCTCAGCAAGTTCGACATGTGGCCCACGTATTCGTGTCTCCTCCGCAATTTCAAGAAGCTTCTTTGTGCGGGGGTCTTTAGTGTGGGTTGGATGGCCGTAACCCGGCACCTTCTCTTTACGTTCACTGTACCCATGAAGGATGGCCTCAGCAGTATCTCGCGGCGAGCTCTTCGTTTCTCTGGCGCTAGAAACTCCTTCCTGGAGAAGCTTCGATGCTTGCTCAATTGCTCCTCCGTGCAAGTCTCCAATTGCTGAAACTCCAGCCGAAACAGCTGACTGCAAGGGAACCCCACATGAGGCCACGAAACGTGTCGCATCAACAGAGGGCGAGTTGAGGCTATGTTCAAGGCAGACGGCTAAGAGGGCATCCATCATGCGTGATTGCTCCACAGTCGGGAGCTGCCCTCGCCAAAGCAGATAGGTTAAACCCGCGTAGCTGTATCGGCCTACCAAATCCATCAGATTGTAGCCACGAACAACGATCTTGTTCGGTTCAACTTTCGAAATTGCCGTTTTCCAAAATGGTTCAGACAATAGATTTTCCTTCCGATCTCGTCGTAAGTTCACCGCGAATGACTTACGGTTCAGGAAAGATGAATGGATGATGTTATAGCCTCTTTTGTTGAAAGTCACAGGCTTGATGTATGGAGCATGTTGCCGTCTCTATTCCTCAAGTTCGTTGGGGCCTGCCTACTAATCTTCGGCGTGTACGACACAAACGTATACCGGTACGCTATAGCGAAGGGCAACGGAACCTTCGACTTTTTTGGAGGAGAACTTCCTGCAACAAACAGTATTGTCAGGATAGGGTTTAGTCTGGTACTAGTCTTCTATTACGCGGTCGGATCACTACTAGTGATGTTTGGCTAACTGTTTACACCTTGGAAAACTTCGGCGTGTATTGCACCGTTCCATCCGAAAGCTGCGTTTTTGAAAAGTCGGAATAGAGGATCGGATAGTCTCGTATACAAATTTCCGCGACTTGGTCGAATATCTTTCGAATCTCGACCTCCGCACTTGGGTCTGTTCGCATCTCGATAACCCACCGCAACGTTCGGTGGTTGGCGGTCCAAATCAGATTCGTGGCTATACCGTCGGGAAGAATCCTCCGCAACGCAGAGGTAACCCGCTTCTTTTGCTCGAAAGGCATCTTGTCCCAGTCAAATTTCGATTCAAGTTCATGATATTGCCTTTCGATCTCCTTAACGGCATCTTGGAACTCTTTCGAGACTGGTTCTAAGTCTGGGGGTAACCAGAGAGAGATTTCACGAGGACGAACATACCGCAAGCTTTCCTGGCTCATCGCCGTCCCTGCCCTGTGTCGAACTGCTTCATGGGTAAAAACTCGGCTCACGTTGAGAAACGCGAAGGTGACTGTCGCATGTTCCAATATGCTTCCATCCCCCTTCTCGAGCACGTTATTCAAGTAGGCGCGAGAATCCTCGCGAATCTTAGTCACATTGGGGTTGAGTCCAACACCGTAGGATTTGTAGCACGCTCTGCCCGAGAGTTCGATTAGAAATTCGCCATCATTAGTTTGCGTTGGCCTAACCCTTTCGAACCAGTCACTAGCGTTATACATCTCCATAAACTTCTGAACGCCAGCTAAGTCCAGCTTGGTCTCGGCGAGTTTTATCACGACAGGTTCTATCTTACTCATTTTGTTCCCCCAAATGGTCTCTGAGGTAACCTATCTAAGCGTTAGCTGTAGCGTCCTTTTCTGTTTCCGATTTTGCGCATGCAACGAATATGCAGTATTGTGTGGATGCGTTTCGGATGTTGGGAATAAGGCTAAATTACGGCGGTTCCAGTGGGCGGGATCAGAAAGGTGCACCTCAGAGTTTGTCTTGGACTGAAGAACGAAACAAGGCTTTAGACGAGATTAAGAAGCTTGAACCCGCGGATCGGCTCAGCCTCTACGCGTCTCTGATTCGCATGAATTCTGCGTTGTTCGAGAGTGTACGCGGTTGGGACAGCTGGCTCAGGAACCCCTCATTTATCGATACTTTCACTCAGGATGAGTTGAAGGAGATCTTCAAGCAATTCAAGGATGTCTGCGTTCATTTTCTAGAGGAAGACGTTAGGTGGACCGGCCAGAAAGAGAAGAGTCTCCCTGTTGGATCAAAGACCCACAAGGGTGAACGGGCGGAAGCCGAGAGACGATACGCATAAATCGCGCAGTCTTGGACCGCAGTTTTAGGAGCCTCAACCAATGAGCATCGCACCTTTCGTTCAGACGCCGCTTGAAGTAGCTAAGAAGATGCTTGAGCTTTCGCAAGTCAAAGCCGGAGAAAACTTGTACGACCTAGGTTGCGGAGATGGTCGATTAATCATACTCGCAGGGAAAGATGTTGGCGCTAAAGCGACTGGGGTCGAGTTAAGGGAGGATCTCGTGGAGCGGGCAAGAACAGAGATCAAGCGCCTTAATGTCGAAGACAAAGTGAGCGTCATTCAGGGGAACTTCTTCGACGTCAACATATCCGACGCCGACGTAGTCACGCTTTACCTCACCTCAAGCGCCAACGAGCGACTCAGGCCGAAGCTAGAGTCGGAACTGAAACAAGGGGCCCGTGTTGTATCTCACGATTTTAAGGTACCCGGCTGGAAGCCCAGCGGAGTCTATGACGAACTTCTCGGCCACACAATCTACACTTATCGAATTGGACAACAGGTCTAACCCATCAGCACGCGGCGTAGCAGTACTCATCTCTATATTCGCTGTGGCCGAAAGCTGAAGCGTTTTTATAGCGTGCGGCAAGCGTACCGCTGCGTTAGTGTTCTTAATGAAGATGGGACGACAAGCCTACGTGGCTGAATTTATCGGCACATTCGGGCTCGTCTTCTTCGGCTCAATGTCGGTCATCATGTTCTTTCCGGCGCTTGGTTTCTCTTCGCCTCAATCATCATTCATCGGAATCGCATTGGCGCACGGTTTGATTCTGATGGCCATGTTTTACACGATCGGATACATTTCGGGTTGCCACATAAACCCCGCAATAACAATCACGGCCGTAGCCCTAAGGAAGATGGAGGCGGGCGATGGTGTTGCGTATTTATTGGCTCAAATCTTTGGAGCTATTCTGGCAGGTGCGGTTGACGGGTTAATTCAGCCGGGGAATGGGGCTCTCATAAAGTTCGGGCTTCCGGTCCCTCAACCAGCAATTGGTGGAAGTGATCTTGTGGCGGTTTTTGTGGAACTCATTATCACATTCTTCCTAATGCTTTCGGTTTATACGGTTCTGTACACAGGCAAGGTGCATCCCGCTGCTTCGGGGTTGTTGATCGGGATGACTTACGCTGCTGACATACTTATCGCTGGCCCGTTGACTGGTGGCGCGGCAAACCCCGCGAGGTGGCTTGGTCCAGCCGTTGCTTCCATGGACTTTAGTGGCTTCTGGGTCTATTGGCTCGGTCCGATCGCTGGTGCCCTTCTAGCCGGGTTCACTTACGAATACCTCCTGACACCACGGAAGAGAAAGAAATAGAGCCAAGCTATTTTCCGAAAACCTGATTTACATCTCCAATTCTGTACACGACTCGGATTTCTATCCCGCTTTCTCTGAGCAGTGCTTGCAACTTTCCGGCACTAGACACGTGTAACTTGCCGAGAACGTTACTCATCGCAGTTCTTGGAAGGTCAACATGTTCCATACCAGCTCGAATTAGGGCTGTGCCGTTGCCTGGAGCAATATTTGTTTGAATCAGCCTCGCCCAGTGTTCCTCCCTGCCCTTCTCAGCTTCCTTTGCGGTAATCTTTCCCTCTAACAGTAACTTGTACAAGTTGAACCCCTCGTCGAGGAAGATCGTTTTCTTAACGCTCGGTGGGTTTATGTCGGGTGGTCTGACACCAACGAACCTGAAGGATTGTTGGAGTTCGCTCATCTCGAACGGTACTCCTTGAAGAAACAAGATTTGTGGGGCTAGGGATTCAGCTTGTCGCTGACCACTGTAAGCGTTATACACGGCATTGGCGATCAAACGGAAACTCGATCGCAGTAAGGTCAGCATCTCTGCGTCGCCCTCAGAATAGACTTGGAGTGTACGCATCGCCTCACGGTAATTCTTCTCAGATGGCGAGAACTCGTAGAGAAGTTCCAAAGCCTGTTTTAAAATGTCCAGCGCAGAATACTTAGCCAAGTTCGCCTGGGGAACCCTGAAACGCTTAAGGTTGAGTTGCAGCAACGAATTTACGGCTTTTTTCATATCGCGGACCAGAACCGAATCGAGGGGGCAAGACTCCGCTATTGCGTAAAGGATTCGCGGTTCGCCCATTTACCATGCATCACTCCTTGGGGCTATCGCTTCGAGAATGAGTTACCAGCCAATTTAAGCAGCCGGATTTCGCGCCACTAAAGTACTAGGTTGAGCTCTTCTGGATCTGGTGTATTTGAATTGGCGAAGCTCCAGGTAACTGCCAACCTTGGGGAAGTCAATTATGACCCCAAGGCGTTCGTCGAAGCAACGGTCTACGCGGAAAGATTGGGGTTTGGAACTGCATGGTTTGGGGATCACATATTCCCTTGGTATCATTCAGGCAAACGGTCAAGTTTCGCTTGGTCAGTGATGCCGGCCGCACTTGCCAAGACAACTCGAATCAAAGTCGGGCCTTGGGTTACTGTCCCAATCGGTGCAAGGTACCACCCTGCAATTATCGCTCAAGCTGCTGCCACCATCGACAACATGTACCCTGGCAGATTCCTTCTCGGCGTTGGAACTGGTGAAGCGTTGAATGAGAGACCATTTTGGAATGGCATGTGGCCTAAATGGGAAGAGCGGATGGGGAGACTCACTGAAGGCATTAAGCTAATTCGTATGCTTTGGAGTTCGACGGAACCGTTCAGGTTCGAAGGCAAGTTCTTCGCCGCGGATTTCTACTATCTGTATACAAAACCCCGAACAAAGATTCCAATCTATGCTTCAGCCATCGGCAAAAGGGCTGCGCAGGCGGCCGGTATGAACGCGGACGGATTGATTACGATCTCTCCAAGAAACAATCTCAAGAAATTGAAAGAGGAGATTCTTCCAGCCTATCGTCAAGGAAGAGCCGAATTAGGTAAGAAGAGCCTAGGCAAGGTGGCGACTGAATTGGTCTTCAGCTTTCAAACGCCAAGCCAGATCATTCGTACCGCGTGGAAGGAGATAGGGCTAATGAACAAGGATTCGTGGAGTATCACCGATCCGGTGGCCGTTGAAGAAGCGGGCAAGAATGTTACAGAGGATGATGTTCGAGAGAATATTGTCAGCTGCAGAAACTGGAAGGACTTGCTCAAGGCTATAGAATCGTATCGTCGTATCGGTGTGAGTGAAATCACGCTTTATACTGGCTGCAGTAAGAAACAGATTCGCGCGGTCGCGGACAACGTGTTAAATGTATTCTGAGCGATCGAATCCCTTCGCCCGATCATCTGAGCTTAGAATATAGCGATCGGATTAAAGAGCGAACCCGTACCCCCTGGCATACGTAGCGGGACTGCAACCACCATAAACTCCCAACGTTTTTCCTTCTCACACACTTTCACCAGTTCTTCGAACTGGAGGCTGTCACATGCAGCCATCCCCATCGCACAAATCTGAAGCGCATGGACTGGATACGCGACACCGTCAACGTTGCTAGGCACGGTCTCCCCATCCCCGTCCGGCAAGAAAGCAGCCACCTTACGCTCGTGAAGCATCACCATAGCGTTAGAATGTAGGCCTGCCTTGCCTTCGCCATCGTATCCATTATTCCACGGCCCAAGTTCCAGGCGACGCCGGTGATGGCCTGTTCGGAATAGTAACAGGTCTCCCTCCCGAAGTCGGACACCTTGCATCCTCTCCGCCTCTTCCAATTCTTCACCCGTCACTGCTTCACCTGGTTCCAGCCACTTTACTCCTCGCAGGCGCGGGATGTCTAGGAGAACTCCACGGCCAACTATACCCTTAGCGTACGCTGTGATATCCATGGATAGCGGTCCTCTGGATGTTACAGTAGTCATTGGTTTGCCGTTGTAGAGTTTCCCTCTGTAGGCAATGTGGCAAAGTGCATCGATGTGGGTGTGGCAGTCACCATGGAACTCACAGGCCAAGTAGTCCATAGCAAACTTCGGCTCGTCGGAAATGTTCCGTGTGTCGTACGCCTGCACCATGTAGTGGAATGCAGGCCGAGGATTATCTGGGCCAGCGACCGTGTTGATTGGAATCGCCATCGAAATCGAACGGCCAGTACGGACGAGTGTCGCGGCAGCGCGAATGTGGTCTGGTGTGATGTAGTTGAGAGTGCCCAACTGGTCGTCTGGACCCCACCGGTTCCAGTTGCATACTTTCTCAAATAAGCGGTCAAACTCCCCAGCTGTCATGCGACTAGGCGTTGTTCTGGTTCGGCTGGTCATGCGTCGGGAACCTACCTGGCGGCTAGTAAACCTCCGTGTCCAGGCCCTCGCGGGATGATCGGCCATATGTCGACAACAACTCCACCTTCGACAACATGGTACGCATCGTAGAGGTTTACTGTTGTTGGGCCGTAGCCTGGAACGAACTCCATCGTGTCTCCAAGTTTGAGGCTACACCGCTTGTCGATGTCGAAAAGTGCATGTTCCTCCGCGAAGTAGCGTGCCTCGTAGAATGGGTAATCCACCATCGTGGGTTGCACGAAGTCGATGCTGACTGACTTTCGACCGCAATCAAATACGATAGTATCACCGTGCTGAATCACAACTGTCCCTAGGACAGTTAACGATTTCGAGAAACCCGGTACTAAGTTTCCATGGAAATTATCCATGAAAACATAGGACCCTGCTTGAATCTCGGTAACGCGGGGGTCGGCGCCAGTGATATCATAAGTACCAGTTCCCCCAGCCGAAACTATCTCGCATTTGAATCCTGACTTAGCTAAGCGGTCGAGGACCGTACCTACAATATCCATGGCTTCCCGGGCTTTCTTTACTCTTAGTTCACGGTCAGGTTCAAGCATACAATGCCCTTCATAGCCCTGCACGCCTCTGAACCTGAGGCCAGAAAGCGTCGCCAAATGTTTGGCTAGAGCGACGGCTTCATCTGGAGAACGAACTCCGCCGCGTCCCATTCCGACGTCAATCTCGATGATGACGTCAAGTTTGCTTCCTACCTTAGAGACCGCCTCGGAGAGGTCATCAGCATTATTGGCGTTATCTACAGTAACTGTGAGGTGTCCGTCTCTCGCGGCCTCGGCGAGCGCTTGGATCTTCTCTTTACCAACCACCTCATTCGCTATCAACACGTCTTCAATTCCACCCCGGCTCATTACGAGCGTTTCCCAAACTGTAGCTGTACAAACTCCTATCGCTCCAGCTTCGACCTGCATCTTGGCCAGTTCGATGCTCTTCTGGACCTTTATGTGCGGCCTGAGTTTGGCATGCAATGACTTCAAGCGTTCTGCCATGAAATTGACATTGCGACGAACCACATCCAAATCCAAGATCAGTGCCGGCGTTATGAGCTCGCGGCGGTGTCTGCCTAACGCCGAGCGGTAGGAGTTGCGTACGCGCTTCTGGATTTCATCAATCTCCGGATAAGTTCTCGCGCTTAGTTGAGGCAAGCTAACCGCCCCTCTAGGTCCATGGGAAATCTCCGGTAATAAGAACCATGGCTCGGACTCAGTCGCAGGCGTTCATGAAATCTAATGCATTCCTCGACCGCCCGTTATCATGTGAAGCTCTCCGGTAACAAAGTCGGAATCGTTAGAGGCTAGATACAATGCAGCATTAGCTACCTCATCAGCAGTCCCGAACCGTTTGAGTGCGGTTTCCTCAAGCACCCTCCGTTCAACTTCGGGATCTGTGTCCCCGACCATCTCGGTCTTGATCCAACCTGGGCAGATTGCGTTAACATTCACGTAGGGGCCGAGTTTCAGTGCGAGCGCTCTAGTTAAGCCGTTCATTCCTGCCTTTGAGACGACGTATTCTACGAATCGTAGAGCTGAGGGATGGTAGATCCCAGAGTTGGAGGATATGTTGATTATTTTTCCCCTCTTCTGTTTCAACATGATTGGGGCTACCTCTTTTGAGCACAAGTAAGCACCTTTGAGGTTGATGTCGATAGTTTGGTCCCAAATTTCCTCGGTAGCATCCAGGAATGTGTTATGGAACATCACTCCTGCGTTGTTCACTAAGATGTCCACTCTACCGTAGGTTTCGACCGTTTTCTTTACGAGCTGTTTCACTTCATCTGGCTTAGATACGTCGGCTCTTACCGCGATAGCCTGTCCACCGTCCTTTCTAATCTCGTCCACTAATCGGGAAGCCTTGTCTTCAGAATTGTTGTAGTTAATGACAACCTTGGCCCCTTCCTTAGCAAATCGCCTTCCGATAGCACTCCCGATTCCGCGGGAAGCACCAGTAATGATTACAACTTTGTCATTCAATTTCAAAGGCTAATCCCTAATGAGAAGCGCCCATGTACTCTAAAGCCTTCTTAGGAAAACAGCGTGCGCCGTCCTCCTAGCTGCCTGAGCAAAATGTCTTTTTACCACACGTGCCCGCGCGAGACCGACGAAAAATCAAGTTACCATACTGATACCAAAATTTCCTGATGAGAATCATTCTCCCCATGCCAAGTCTTAAATACAATTTGAAGAAACTATCTGTTAGGTTTTCTCTTGTCGACCAAACAGAAGGTCTTCCTACGCGAAGCAACTGGATTAGTCAGGTCATTCACGTGGTATGATGCGACGATATTGAGCCTCGCGGTGACTGGGCCAACAATTTTCGGAATATCCTCCCAATTTGGCTATGTCGCCCCTAGTAACCCTGGAGCCGACTTCGGCTTATCCGCAGCGATCGGGTTACTGTTCATGATACCACTAGCAATCGTGTACT
>Ga0187769_10002397_pt1 | contig 10958 bp, 10 predicted proteins | sample 0116_SJ02_MP02_1_FD_133140 | JGI IMG/M metagenome (GOLD analysis project Ga0187769, IMG submission 133140) | Tropical peat soil microbial communities from peatlands in Department of Meta, Colombia - 0116_SJ02_MP02_10_MG | ecosystem: Environmental > Terrestrial > Soil > Wetlands > Peat | place... | reverse complement strand
CGTCGCCGACGTTCAGCACGAATCGAACAAAATGGCGCGGGTCGCCAATCGCGCCAGCCCGCTGATGGAAATGCTCGGCGGCTTTACCGTGGCGCTGGCGACGATCTATGGCGGCTACCGCGTGATCGAGACCGGCGCCACGCCCGGCGAGTTCGTATCCTTCCTGGCTGCCTTCCTGTTGGCCTATGAGCCGGCGAAACGTTTGGCGCGGCTCAACATCGACCTTAACAACTCATTGGTCGGCGTGCGCGTGCTCTACGAAGTCATCGATTCCCCGCCGGGCGAGCCGAGCGACGACGACTTGCCGGCGCTGCATCTGAGCGCGGCGCGCCTCGAATTCGCCGACGTGCATTTTGCCTATCGCGCCGGCACGCCGGTGCTGCGCGGCATGAGTTTCGTCGCCCAGCCGGGCAAGGTCACGGCGCTGGTCGGCCCGTCGGGCGGCGGCAAGTCGACCGTGCTCAACCTGATCCTGCGTTTTTACGACGCCGATTCCGGCCGGGTCCTGATCGACGGCCAGCACATTGCGGCGGTGTCGCGCCGCTCGCTGCGGCAAGAGATCGCCTATGTCGGCCAGATCGTGCACCTGTTTCGCGGCACGATCCGCGAGAACATCGCGTTCGGCAAGCTCTCGGCGAGCGAGGCGGAAATCGTCGCCGCCGCCAAGGCCGCGCATGCGCACGACTTCATCTTGAGCTTTCCGGCCGGCTACGACACGCCGGTCGGCGAGCACGGCCTGCAGCTGTCCGGCGGTCAGCGCCAGCGCATCGCCATTGCGCGCGCGCTGATCAAAAACTGCCCGATCATTCTGCTTGACGAGGCGACCGCGGCGCTGGATTCGGAATCCGAGCGGCACGTCCAGGAAGCGCTCGCCGAATTGTGCAAGGGCCGCACCACGCTCGTCATCGCGCACCGGCTGTCGACCATCATGCACGCCGACAGCATTCTCGTTGTCGAGGACGGACTGGTCGTCGAGTCCGGCCGCCATGACGAGCTGTTGCGCAAGGGCGGACGCTACGCCTCGTTCTACCGGCTGCAGCTCAAGGAGCAATCGTCGCCGCCGCTCGAGCCGGTCGCCATCACGTCATCCATCTGAGCCTCCTCGTCCATCCGAACCTCCTTCCTCCAAGGCAAGAATTCTCATGAGCAGTGACGCCAAGAGCTATGTGATTGCGCAACCGCCGCAGGCCGCCATTGCGGTTTCCGGCAGCGGCAAATTGTTTCCGGTGCGCCGGCTGTGGTGCGTCGGCCGCAATTACGTCGAGCACATCAAGGAAATGGGCCAGGACGTGCGCGAACCGCCGTTCTTTTTCGCCAAACCGGCCGACGCCATCGTGCCGGACGGCGGCACGGTGCCCTATCCGTCGCTGACCAAGGACATGCACCATGAGGTCGAGCTGGTGGTGGCGCTCAAAAGCGGCGGCCGCAATATCGAGCCCGAAAAGGCGCTCGACTGCATCTACGGCTACGGCGTCGGCATCGACCTGACGCGCCGCGACCTGCAAATTGCCTCGCGCGACATCAAGCGGCCGTGGGAAATCGGCAAAGCCTTCGACCATTCGGCGCCGTGCGGACCGCTCAAGCTGGCATCCGAGATCGGCCATCCGGCGAAGGGCCGCATTACACTTTCGGTCAACGGCAGAGTGCGCCAGGACGGCGATCTCACCCAGATGATCTGGAAGGTGCCGGAAATCATCGCGAAATTGTCCGAGATGGTCGAGCTTGCGGCCGGTGACATTATCATGACGGGAACGCCGTCGGGCGTTGCCGCCACCGTCGCCGGCGACACGATCGCGTGCGAGATCGAGGGTATCGGCAAGCTCACGGTGACCATCGGGCCGCCATTGCCGTGACCGGTTTTGCGCTAGATCAAAGCGGCGAGCGGCGAACTACGCATAAAGGCATCAATCGTTGCCCGCGAGTGCGTTGCTTTTGCATCGATGGAACTTGCCCGTATTTGCCGCGTTAGCTGAAAATCTTACCCGATTGGAGCCTCATCATGGGCGCCCGCCGCATTACGTTACGTGTTCAATCCCCGGTCCCGTTTGGCGACGTGGCGCTGGTGCCGGCGCCGTTGAGCGGACGGCCGGAAACCGACATGGCGCGCGCCATGGCCGACGCGCTTGCCGATATCGAAGCGCCCACGGCGGCCGATGTTTACGGCCGGCTGCGTCAGGCGTTTCCGCTGGCGCCGCTCAGCGCCCGCGTGGCGGCGCTCGCCGCGCTGATGGAGCGCATCCGGCGGCCTGTGCATTAAAGCGCGGCCTTCGATCAAATTCTGCGCACCGCCTGCGCCGCGGGATCGAGGGTGAAAAGCTCCCGGGGATGCGACACGCCGCGTAGCGCGTATCGGCCCACCGAAACGAGGTGGCGTCTAATGTCCCCGACATCGGCGAATGCCGACGACATCAGAACAGGTTGATCGACCGAACGGCACATCGCGGCAATGCGGCTCGCTTCGTTAACGGCCGGACCGATGACGGTAAAGTCGAGCCGCTCGCGGCTGCCGACATTGCCATAGAAGACTTCGCCGACATGCAAACCGAGATACATGTCGGTGACCGGCTTGCCCTCGGCCGCTCGCCGCTTGTTCAACGCAGCGACGCCGTCGCGAGCGGCAATTGCAGCGGACAGCGCCGCAGTGCAGGCGTGAAGGCGGTCGGTCGCGGTAAAGATGGCAAGCGTCCCGTCGCCAATCAGTTTAAGAACGTCGCCGCCGTTCTGATGGATCGCCGAGACGATCGCGTCATCATAGTCGTTGAGCAGCGGAATGACCTGTTCCGGCGTGGTGTCGGTGATGCGCGTGAACCCGCGTAGATCGCTGAACCAGATGACGGCGTCGATTTTCTCGGCTATGCCGCGCACGATCCGTCCGCTCAGCACGCGCTGGCCGGCGTCACGGCCGAGATAAGTTTCCATCAGCGTTCCGGTCATCCGCGCGAGCGTGACCGATTTGATCGCGAGCGCGAGATAGGGCACGAGGCGCTTGAGTGCGGCGATGTGGCGATCGTCGAAACCGTCGGCCGCCGTTGTCCCCCATGACGTGTACACGCCATCCATCTCGCCGATGACGCCTTCGGCGGCAAAACGGGCGATGATCGCCACGTAATCGGTCATCCCGGCGGCAAGCCAATCCGGCAGCGTCGTGAATTCCCCCACGCTGGCGGCGTTGAGACGGCGGCGCAAAAAGGAGTCGCCGGTTTGCAGCATCCGATAGTGGGCGCTGCGCCGCCAGCGCTCGGCGATCTCGACGTCCTTGGGATCGGCGCCGGAGGCGGCGAGCCCGTCGGGACTGGTTCGGCCATATTCCAGCAGAGGCGATTCGTTAGGACCGAAGCCCCAGCGGAACAGCCGGCCTTCGTGGACGGGATGAAGCGTGTCGATAAAAATCAAGCCGCGACCGAGCGGCAGCCCGGCCGCCGCGCAACGCTCGCAGAATCCCGACATGATGTCGGTTTCGCTCATCCCGGCGAGACCGGCCTTGGTCAGCCACGCCGTCAGTTCGCTGAACAGGGCTTCGTCCATAGCCGGATTATATAGATACTCGCCGTGTCCTGGATGCTCAGCTTTCCCCCTACGCGCTCCGCGCTTCGGCGGACTCAAACCCGCCGTTAGCGAAGCGCTCACAGTCCGAGATAGGCGCTGCGTACCCGGTCGTCGGCCAATAGTTCGGCGCCGCTGCCCGACAACGTCACCCGACCGTTTTCCAAAACATAGGCGCGCTTGGCCAGTTTCAGCGACAGTGCGACGTTCTGCTCGACCAACAGGCAGGTGATTCCCTCGCGATTGAGCGCGTGGATCGTGTCGAGCAGGTGGCGGACGATCGTGGGAGCGAGCCCCAGCGACGGCTCGTCGAACATGATGAGCTCAGGCGAGCCCATCAGGCAGCGGGCCACGGCGAGCATTTGCTGCTCGCCGCCCGACAACGTGCCGGCCGGCTGCCGCGCCCGCTCGGCCAACACCGGAAACAGCGCAAAGGCGCGCTCGCGGTTCTTCGCCCGATCGGCGCGCGCCCGCGGCAGCATGGCGCCGACTTCAAGATTTTCCTCGACCGACAGGCTCGGAAAAACCTGCCGGCCCTCCGCCACCTGGCCGATGCCGAGATTGCAGACGCGATAGCTCGGCCAGCCGGAAATGTCGACGCCGCGGAATGCGATGCGACCGCGCATCTGCCGCTGCATGCCGGCCAGCGCGCGAATGAGTGTGGTCTTGCCGGCGCCGTTGGCGCCGACTATGGCGATAATCGCGCCCTCCTCGACTTCAAGCGACACGCCGTCGAGCGCCTGCACATCGCCGTAGAACACGTCGAGGTTTTCGACGCAGAGCATCACGCCGTCCCAATATCAAGTTCAGATCGGCCGAGATAGGATTGCACCACCGCGGGATCGCGCGCGATCGCTTCCGGCGCGCCCTCGGCGATGACCGTGCCGTGGTCGAGCACTACGACGTGCCCGGCGAGCGCCATCACCGCGCGCATGACATGCTCGATCAGAAGGATGGTCAGCCCGGTATCGCGGTTGAGCGCCCGCAGCGTCGCGACCATGCGGTCGGTTTCGGTCGGGCGCAGTCCCGCCATCACCTCATCGAGCAGCAAAAGCCGCGGCTGCGTCGCCAATGCGCGGGCGACTTCGAGACGTTTGCGGTCCGGCAGCGTCAACGTCGCGGCAATTTGCCGCCGCTTGTCGAACAAATCGAGGCGGCGCAGCAGCGTCTGCGCCCGTTCGCGCGCGGTGCCGACGTCGCGGCAGTGCAACAGCGCGCCGACGATGACGTTGTCCTCCACGCTCAGGTGCGGGAACGGCCGCACCAGCTGGAAGGTGCGGGCGATGCCGCGCCGGCACACCGCGTCGGGCGCAAGTCCGCCGATCGACTCGCCGGCAAAGACGATGGTGCCGCCGTCCGGCGCCAAGGCGCCGGCGATGATACTGAACAGCGTGGTCTTGCCGGCGCCGTTCGGGCCGATCACGGCAAACAGCGAGCCCTCGGCGACCTCGAAGCCGACGCGGTCGACTGCCAACAGGCCGCGGAAACGCTTGCTGACGGCGTCGAGCGACAGCAGCGCGCTCATCGCGAAGTCTCCGTCAAGCCTAACCGGCGCGCCAGCGGCGGCCAAACGCCCTCCGGCAAGGCCACGATGACCAGAAGCAAGCAAATTCCGTAGAACACCTGCTTGGCTCCCGGCAGATCGACGCCGAAGGCGGTCATCGCCGAGGTGACTGACTCGGCCAGCCCGGTAACCAAAAACGCGCCGACAATCGGGCCGAAAAGCGTGCCTAGTCCGCCGATGAAAGGCCCAAGAATGATCTCGATCGAGCGCGAGACATTGAAAACATTCTCGGGATAAAGGTTGTTGTAGAAGAACGCGTAGAATACGCCGCCAAAAGAAGTTACTGCCGCGGAAATCATCACCGCGTACATCTTGTACCGGAACGTATCGATGCCGGCAGCGAGCGCCGCTTGTTCGTCTTCGCGGATGGCGAGCCAAAAATAGCCCATGCGACAACGCAGCAGAGAGCGGCAAAGGATCGACACCAATACGGTGGCGGCCAGCATCACGTAATAGAACATCGTCGGACTGCCGCGCAGCCGCCACAGATCGTTGTGGGTGTATTGCGCGACCGGCAGAAACAGGCCGGCGGACGCATTGACGAAATCAAAGTGGTCGAAGCCGATGCGGGCAAATTCGGCGAACGCAATCGTCAGGATGGCGAAATAAACGCCGGCGACACCGAAGCGGAACGCCAGAAATCCAATGATTGCCCCACATGCCGCCGCAACCGGAATCGCCGCAAGAAATCCCAGCCACGGGCCGATGCCGTAACGTGTGAACAACACGGCCGCGATATAGGCTCCGAGGCCGGCATAGATGGCGTGGCCGAGCGAGAGCTGCCCGGCAAAGCCCATCATGATGTTCCAGGCCTGCCCGGTATAGGCGAAATACAAAATGACGATCAGTACGGTGAGCAGGTAACCGTTCACGACCCAGGGCGCGATCAGCAATGCCGCCAGTAGCAACAAAAGCAGAATTGCAAATCTGGGCGACAGATCGCCGACAAGCGACGCGATCATGACGCGCTCTTGCCGAGAATGCCTTGCGGCCGGAACAGCAGCACCAGTACCAGAATAGCAAAGGCGAACATGCTCTTGGCCGATGGCACGAACAGCAATCCGGCAAGCGCCTCGGTCAACCCGATCAGCAAGCCGCCAAGAAGCGCGCCGGGCATCGAACCGAGCCCTCCGGTGATGACGATGACGAAAGCGAGCAGCGTATAGGTCGGGCCGATCAACGGCGTCACGTCGACGATCAACGTCATCATCACGCCGGCGGCGCCGACACACGCCGCGCCGATGCCGAAGGTCAGCGCATAAAGCCGATTGACGTCCAATCCTACCACCAAGGCGCCGGTGTAGTTATCGGCGCAGGCGCGGATCGCCTTGCCGATGGGGCTGAAGCGGAAAAACGCGAACAGGACGCAAGTGACCAGGATCGCGGCGGCGCCAGCGTAAAGCTTGGTGGCGTCGACGATCAGCGGGCCCAATTGGAAGCTGTCGTAGGCGTAGGACGTTTGGATGGTTTGCGCATCCGGACCGAAGATGATGAGGAGCGTGTTGACGATGATGATCGCCACCGCCACCAACAACAGGAACTGGCTGCTCTCCGGCCGCGTGATGAACGGATTGATCAGGCGCGCTTGCAGCGCATAGCCGAACACGAACATCGCTGCCGCGATCGGCACCAGCATCACCAGCGGATCGAGGCGAAGCGCGGCGAACAGCACCACCGCGATATACATCGCGATCGACATCATCTCGCCGTGGGCGAAATTGACGACGCGCACCACGCCGAAAATGACCGACAGGCCGAGCGCCATCAGCCCGTAGACCAGGCCGGTCAAAACCACGGCAACGACAACGTTTAGATAGACGTCCAGCCCCACCGATCAGTACCGGATTTTCGTCACGCGCGGTCCTGATAGGACTTCATCGGCCATTCCAGTTTGGCATTGGCCGCCTCTTTGGGCGCGACCGTGACCTGCTTGCCGTCGCGGTTCTGAACGGCGCCGCACTTCAGCCCGACGTTCTGGCCCTTGGCGTCGAATTTGATGCCGGGGCCGATGCTGACGTTGTCGACGATGTTGGTCGCATGCAGTGCCTCGGCCAATGCCTTGGGATCGGTCGAACCGGCGCGTTTGTAGGCATCGGCGATGATCAACAACCCCTCGAACGTATAGACATGGTTGGTGTTCATATTGAGATCCGGAAAGACCTTGGCGAATTCGGCCAGAAGCGCCTTGGCCAGTTTCTTATTCGGATCGTACCACGGCACCAGACTGATCGGACCGTCCGACAGCTTGCCGAGCGTCTTGGCATACTGGTTCTCGTACCAGCCGGGTCCCATGCTGAAGATCGCCTGCGGGGTCCAGCGCTGTTTGACGAGTTCACGCGTCAGCAGCATCGCGTCATTCAGACGGCCGACCACGAGCAGGATTTCGGCATTGGTGGCCTTGGCTTTCGTCACTTCGACGGACAGGTCGCGCGCCGCCGGGTCGTAGGCAATCTCATCGAGGATGGTGTAAGGCAGATTATATTTCGGCATCAGTCCGTGGATGCCCTTCGACATTCCGGTGCCGAACAGGTCGTTGACGTGCATGAACACCGCTGTTTTCGGCGCCACGCCCGCGATATCGAAGACGTCCTTCTGCTCGGCAAGCTCGTCGTTGAGCAGCATCGGCACCGTCGGGAAGTTTCTGACCACGAACTTGTAGCCTTGCTCGGTGATCTCCGGCGCGCTGCCGATATTGATGACCAGTGGGATGCCCTTTTGTTCGGCAACCTGGGCGACTGCGGTGGTCTGACCGGAATCGAACGCGCCCATCAGGATTTGCGCGCCGTCGCTGATCAGCTTCTCGGCGTGCTCGCGCGCGGTGTCGACGTTCGACTCAGTGTCGCCGTTCATGATCGTCAGTTCCGGCAGACCGAGCGACTTGAGGATCGCGGGCGTAACATCCACGCCGCGCTGGCAATCTTGGCCGATACCGGCCTCGAAGCCGGAGCGCGGCAGGATCACGCCGACTTTTAAGGGGCCGCTTTGGGCGCGGACAATGGCGGGAGCCGCGACGGCGGCGGCGGTAGCGGCGGCGCCAGCAAGCAGGTGACGGCGGTTTGGCAGCATGCGAGTGCGTGTCATGGCGAAATCCTCCCCAAGGCTCATGCTCTCTCGGCTTTGCCCCATGATGCCGGAACTGGTCGAGCGGTCACAAGCGCGAAAAAGCCGCGGGCTTGACGGCGTACGGTCCTGCCGCCCGTGCGATATTGTTGACCTGGACAACAATTGCGTCAATACCGCTATCGGTCGCATGAGGTTCCATCGGCATGAGAACCCTCGAAAGGGACGGCGGAATGACGACGAGCGCCAAACGGCGGGCGCAAGCCTTACGCAGCGCGCCGGCCAGCCGGTGTGGTCAGCGTCCGGCCATCGCGCTTGACGCCCTGAACCATCATCTCGGCTATTTCGTGCGCCGTCTGCAAATCTGGGTATTCCAGGATTTCATCCGCACGCTTGCGCGTATCGACGTCAGCCCGGCGCAATTTTCGGTGCTGGTGGTGATCAACGCCAACCGCGGTCTCTCGCAGTCGGAATTGGCGGCTACGCTGGGGATCGAGCGCGCGCGGCTGGCGCGGCTCCTGCACCGGCTGGAACGGCGCGAGCTTGTCCAGCGCCTGCAATCGCTTGCCGACGGCCGCAGCCACGCGCTGCAGCTCACCCCGCAAGGCCGCGGCGTGCTCGCGCAGGCCAAGGCGCTGGCAGCACGGCACGAAAAGAGATTAATGGAGAAACTCGGCGCCGAGCGCCATAAATTGCTGCTGCAGGCGTTGCGCGACGGCTAAACGCGGGCGCCGTCGCGGAGGAGAGGCTCAACTGCGGCAGCGATGCGCAGAAGCCTGTGGTCGTCGCCGTTGCGCGCCACCAGCATCAGGCCGGAGGGCAGCGCACCGGGCCGCGGCGGCGGCAGCGGCAGCGATATGGCGCATAGATCGAAAAAGTTGACGATCGAAGTGTTGCGCAAAACCGCCGCGTTGCGCGCCGCGAAGACCGCGGCATCGGCAACCTCCGCGATGGTGGGCGCGACGATCGCCGTTGTCGGCATGACGAGGGCATCGAGGCCGTCGAGCCGCGCCGCCATCGCGGCGATGAGACGGACCCGCTCTTTCAGCATTGCGACGTAATCGGATGGCGACACTGCGCAGCCGCGCTCGATGCGCACACGCACGTTCGGATCGATATCGGCGCCGCGTCGGCGCAGGAAGTCGCCAAGTGCGACGCAAGCCTCCGCCGGGCCGATGCCGCCCTTGGCGTTGACCGCCAGCATGTCGTCAAGAAGCGACAACGTTTCGTCGCTCACGCACACGCCGGCGCGATCGAGCCGTGCCACTGCGGCGGCGAAGGCCGCGGCAACGGTGTCGTCGAGCCGGTCGAGCGGCAGCCCGTCGGCGACGCCAAAACGGAGCCCGGCGAGCGAAATCGGCTCGAGCGGGCTGCATTTTTCGCCGGCCAGGACCGCGTCCGCCTTGGCGCAATCGGCAACGCTGTTGGCGATCGGCCCGACCGAGTCGAGCGTCTTGCTCAAGGGAAAGGCGCCGGCGGTCGGCACGCGCTGCCGGCTCGGTTTGAAACCGACCACTCCGCATAGTGCCGCCGGAATGCGCACCGAGCCGCCGGTATCGGTGCCGATGCCGACGTCGCACATGGCGTCGCCGACCGCGACCGCCGCGCCGGACGAGGAGCCGCCGGGCACGCGGGCGCGATCGCGCGGATTGCCCGGCGTGCCGTAATGCGGATTGGCGCCGATGCCGGAGAAGGCGAACTCGGTCATGTTGGTCTTGGCGACGATCACCGCGCCGGCGGCGCGCAGCCGCTGCACCACGACCGCGTCGGCTGGAGCCGGCGCCGCTTCTTCGGCAAGAATCTTCGATCCGGCGCGCGTCGGCTCGCCGGCAATGTCGAAGAGGTCCTTGACGCTGACAATCGCTCCGTCGAGCGGGCCGAGTGGAGCGCCACGCGCGGCGCGCGCATCCGCCGCATCGGCCGCGGCGCGGGCGCTGTCAGCATAGACCGTCAGGCAAGCCCGCGCGCCCTCGCCGTTCGGGTCGGCGATGCGCGAAAGCGCCTGTTCGAGCCGCTCACGGCATGAAGGCTGTTTCACGCCCTCACCACCATCGACGGCTTGAGGTCTTGCAGCGACGGCGCGCCGGCCTGCTGCATGGCAACCATCAGTTCGGTGCGCAGGATTTGCAGCACGCGCTCGACGCCGGCTTCCCCGAACGCGCCGAGCCCCCACAAATACGGCCGCCCGACGGCGACGCCTCTGGCGCCCATGCACAGCGCTTTGACGATATCGGTGCCGCGGCGGAAACCGGAATCGATCAGCACCGGCATGGTGCCGGACACTGCCATGATCTCCGGCAGCGTCTCGATGGTCGAGCGGCCCGACTCATCGGCACGACCGCCGTGATTGGAGACGATGATGGCGTCGATGCCGGTCTGGCATGCGATCTTGGCGTCATCCGCGGCCAAAATGCCCTTGATGACCATTTTCATCTTGGTCAGATCGCGCAACCGTTTGATCGTCTCCCAGGTCAGGGACGGCGACTGGATGTTCTTCAAGCCCGACAGGTCGGCGCCCTCGTAGATCGGGTCGTGCCGCATCGACGCGGCGAGGCTGGAACTGTCGTGACAATCGGCGCACTGCCGCGGGTCGAGGCGCTTCATGCGCAGCGCGGTCTCCTGATTGCGGGCGCCGACCCGGTCGACGGTGACCGCGAGCGCGATCGAGCCCTGCCGCTCCATGCTGGCGACGTGATGCTTGGCGACCTCGAACTTGTCGGTGGCGTAAAGCTGCGACCAGATCGGCCGGCCGCGCGCGGCGATCACGTCGGCGACCGACGTTGACGCCTGG
>Ga0187769_10002396_pt1 | contig 10960 bp, 9 predicted proteins | sample 0116_SJ02_MP02_1_FD_133140 | JGI IMG/M metagenome (GOLD analysis project Ga0187769, IMG submission 133140) | Tropical peat soil microbial communities from peatlands in Department of Meta, Colombia - 0116_SJ02_MP02_10_MG | ecosystem: Environmental > Terrestrial > Soil > Wetlands > Peat | place... | reverse complement strand
CGACAAGAGCATGCAGGATCTGGTCGAACAGGCGCGAGCCGCGCGAGAAAAAGCGGACTGGGACTACATGCGGAGTGAAATGCCCAAAGCGATGGAGCAAATGATGGACGGCGTCGAGCGTGTCGCCAAGATCGTGCGGGCAATGAAGTCGTTTTCTCACGTGGATCAGGGGACGGAAAAGGCTGTCGCGGACTTGAACAAAGCGCTTGAGAGCACGCTCGTCGTCGCATGCAACGAACTTAAGTACGTGGCTGACGTGGAAACCGAGTTCGGTGAATTGCCGCCGGTGCCTTGCCACCTGGGAGACTTGAACCAGGTTTTCCTGAACCTCCTGATTAACGCCGCGCACGCGATCGGAGATGTGGTGGAGCATACGAATCAGAAAGGAAAAATCCGCGTACAGACGAGCGCCGAAGCGGAGTGGGTGCACGTCGCGATCTCGGATACCGGCACGGGCATCCCGGAGCCGGTGCGGCACAAGGTCTTCGACCCATTCTTCACGACCAAGCAGGTGGGAAAAGGCTCCGGACAAGGGCTGGCGCTTGCGCGGGCCACGGTCGTCGATAAGCACGGAGGAAAGCTGTACTTCGATACCGAGGTCGGCAAGGGAACGACTTTTCATGTGTGGCTCCCAACCGGCGGGACACCAACAGAAGGACAGAAAGCTTCCGAATGAAACGCCTTCTGTTTGTGGATGATGAACCGAAGATCCTGGACGGGTTGCGGCGGATGCTGCGGCCTCAGCGCAACGTATGGAATGTGGAGTTCGCCTCCGGGGCCGAGGAGGCGCTGGCAAAGCTGGAGGCCGGATCGTTCGACGTAATCGTATCTGACATGCGCATGCCCGGGATGGATGGCGCTACCCTTCTCAAGGTCGTCTCCGAAAAGCATCCCCACATCCTGCGCATCGTGCTCTCGGGATATACGGAACTGGAATCCTCTTATCGCGCGGTCCCATTCGCCCATCAATTCTTGCTGAAGCCTTGTGACACCGAGGTGCTGATCGAGACAATCGAGAGCGGTACAAGGCTGACTAACACGCTGCGCAGCGAGTCGATGGCAAAAATTGTCGGCGCGCTGGGAGAATTGCCTTCCGCCCCGCGAATTTATGCCGAGCTGCGGCTTGCCCTTTCGGACTCGGAGGCACCCATTGGCCGAATCGTGAAAATTGTCGAAAAGGATGTGGCGATCACGGCAAAACTCTTGCAGCTCGTAAACTCAGCATTCTTCGGGACCGTGCGTACGGTCACTGACATCAAGACCGCCGTAATGTATCTGGGAGTGAAAACGCTGCATGACCTGGTGCTCTCGGTTGAGATCGGGCGCGCGTTCGATATGAAGAAGTCCGTCCAAGGCTTCAGTATCGATCGTTTCCAGAGGCATTCGAACCTTGCGGCGTCGATCGCGGCGCGCATCTCCGAGGCAGGCGGTTCCACGGCCCACGTTATCGCGGCGGGACTGCTACATGACGCGGGAAAGCTTGTTCTTGCTGACCGCGTTCCCGAGAATTTCAGCCGGGCCATTTCCATTGCCGGCCACGAGGGCCGCCCGCTTTTCTCAGTAGAAGAAGAGATCATGGGAGTATCGCACGCGGAGGTAGGAGCGTATCTGCTGAGCATCTGGGGGCTTCCGCATCCGGTGGTTGAAGCCGTAGCGCATCACCACCACCCGGAACGACTCACATCTCGTAGCTGGACTCCGGCCAAGGCCGTTTACGTCGCGAACTTGCTGGCTCACGAGCAGGAGGCGACGAGCGGAGAAGCGGGGTTGGTGCATTCCTCGATCGACCCTGCCTTCGTTGAATCGGAGGGAGGTGACGACCGGATGCGCCAGTGGAATGCGGCGGCGGCGAGCGCGTCGAAGGAACCTCAGGAGGTCATCCAATGACGCCGGAAAGTCTTCCCCGAATCCTGTGCGTAGACGACGAGCAAAATGTTCTGGACGGCTTGATGAGGACTCTGCGGACTTCCTTCACCGTTGAGACAGCACTGGGCGGAGCAGCGGGCCTCGACAAGATCCGAACGAAGGATCCGTTCGCAGTGATTGTTTCCGACTACCGAATGCCGCACATGTCTGGGGCGGAATTTCTAGCAGCGGCACGGGAGATCGCGCCGGATTCTGTGCGGGTGCTGCTGACTGGGCAGGCGGGGCTTGACGGTGCAATCGCTGCCGTCAATGAAGGGCATATTTTTCGGTTTCTAACGAAGCCATGCCCAACCGATGTTCTCATCAAGAGCCTAAATAGCTGTGTCGAGCAGTATCGCCTGGTAACCTCGGAAAAAGTCCTGCTTGGTCAAACTCTTCACGGCAGCATCAAGGCGCTGACGGATGTGCTCGCATTATCGAACCCGGACGCCTTTGGCCGCGCCACGCGCATTCGCCAGATGGTCTCCGAACTAATGGCCGAGTGCGGAACGCCCGACCGATGGGCCGTGGAAGTTGCCTGCATGCTTTCGCAAATCGGATGCGTGGCGTTGCCACCAAAGGTGCAGGAGAAACTGTACAAGGGGGAGCTTCTCAACAAAGAAGAGATGCTGATGGCGGAGCGCGCGTCGCAAGTCACGGAACGGCTTTTAGTCAACATCCCGCGTCTCGAGCCGGTGCGCGACATTCTGCGCTTGCATGCGCGGAGGTATGCCGGCGATGAAAAATGCGCTGACGGAATCAAAGGTGACGCGATTCCGTGGGGCGCACGGGCGCTCAAGATCGCAATAGATTTCGACTATTTGAATTCGCACCACGATGCCAGGGATTCATTGAATGTGCTCTGCAGCCGGGAAGGATGGTACGACCCGGCGATCTTGAAGATTTTCGTTGATTCACACGGAGGCCAAGACAAGGATGTGCGGATTTGCGATCTGCGGCTCCGCGAGATTACGGTAGGCATGAGGTTCGCCGAGGATGTGCGCTCTGCCAAGGGTGTGCTATTGATCGCCAAAGGGCAGGAAGTAACAGACAGCTTGCTCGAGCGACTTCACAACTTTTACTTCGCCACTGGGGTCCGAGAACCAGTGCGGATGGCTGTCCCTCCTCGACTTCTTTCGCCACATTCACACCACGTGGAGCTTGCGACCACAGAGTGAGCAAGTGATACAGCAAGAGCGGAATCATGAGCTCCTTAAGACTCTATCCCTCAAGATTTCCATGAATTTGCCGATGAAACAGGTGTCGCAGGTCCTCGCCTGGATTGGGTGATCGCGGGTGGTGCATCTCGCGGGTGCCTTCTACGGCGATAAGGGGAAACTGCCTGCGCTGGGGGAAGAGATGGATACAACGGGTGTCTCAAATTCGGCCAGCCAGAGCACGGACAATCAGTGGTTTCAGGGCCATCACCGCCAGCGAGAGGACTCGTCTGGCGCCACGCGAGGCGATTGGGGCGGCGAACGCGATGATCGGTTCACGCGTATGGGCGGCCACGACCAAGATGACAGCGGGAGCGGCGCCTCCGTGTCGGCAACTCAAGTGATGCTCTTCTCCTTATCGGGCACGTTCGTATTGGCACAGGCGCCGGCATCCTCGTCTTCGTCGCAGGCTGATCCGACGACGGCCACGACCCAAACGACCTCGACTCCGGCCTCGTCGTCGACGACAACCCCCACGACGAGCCAGAACGCAAGCTCGAGCTCGGGTGCGGCATCCACAACCGATCCGACATCGACGACCGCGGTTCAACCGTCGGTGACCAGCGCGGCTCCGACGACAGCAACGAACGGAACGGACGCGGCTGGTGGAAATTCCAGCGCGTCGAGCGCACTGCAAGGACTGAACAGCGCTCTCGCGGCTCTAGGCCTGAATCAGCAGGAAATTGGAGTCTTCGATCAAATCGCGCAATTGATTCAGGGCATCAGCCCAACGGCATTCAACGACATCGCAGCGGTGATCGAGGCGCTCGCTCAGCAGTCCGCGCAGGCGCCACCGACAACGGCTTCCACTGCGCAGCCAGTTGCAGCCGCAGGTTCTCAGGCAGCGCCGAGTTCAGCGGACAATTCAGGTGCGACGGCGAGCAATGATAGTGCGCCAGCATCGAGTTCGACCTCCGGCACGCAGGGTTCGACCTCAAGCAGTTCGTCGTCGGCGCCAGCCGCAGCGCAAGGCACTTCGAGCGATAGTTCGAGCGGATCGCCGAGCAGCACCGTGCAGGTCGAAGAGATCAGCATTCAATTCTCTGAAGTGCAAGTCGAGGCTCAGGGGAATTCGAACAACTCGGGTAGCGGCGGACAAGGATCGTCGAGCGATTCGAATTCTTCATCTGCGTCGACGGATTCGAGCGGAAGCAGCCTGGAATACGTCGCGTTCAAGCTGCAGATCGAGGAAATCAGCGCCACGCTTTCCGGTGGAGCGAGCCAGCCGGCGGCGGCGCAGTCTTCCGATCAGTCGTCAGGTTCAAGCTCGTCCGGAAGCGACCAGGCGTCGCAGACGCAACAGGCAGCCGCGGCATGACGCCTCGCGCGATCGCGCCAACGAACGGCCGAGCGGAATGACGGCCGCCAGGCACACCACAAATGGACACCACACACGTCATCTCGGATCAAAGTCCCGATAAAGAAGGGCCGGGTGCTGCATCAGCATCAGCCGCTCAGCCCCGGGCGACCGGGCCAAAATCGCCGACTACCGTACTGGTGATCGACGATTCGCCGGTGGCACGCAAGATGGTGGAGCACGCGCTGGATCACGAGCAATACGCGATTCTGCCTGCGAAAACGGGCGCCGAGGCGCTCGAACTTTTCGCCGAGCACAAGCCTCCGATCGTCATCACGGACTGGCTGATGCCGGATCTGAGCGGCTTGCAGCTGTGCGAGCGGATTCGCACCGAATTCAGCGGGCGATACACGTACATCGTCATACTCACCGGCGTTTCAGAGAAGAGCAAGGTCGTAAAGGGACTGCAAGCCGGTGCGGACGACTATGTAACGAAGCCGTTCAACGCCGAGGAGCTATCGGCGCGAGTGGACGCCGGCCGGCGAATCGTCGAGCTGCACAGGGAAATCGAAGCCAAAAACCTCATCCTGCAGCAGCTTGCTCTGACCGACAGTCTGACGAATCTGCCGAACCGGCGCGCCATTGAAGAATGGGCGCGGCGGCAACTGACCGGGGCGCTGCGGCACAAGTTTCCGTTTTGGATCGTGATGGTGGATGTGGACCATTTCAAAACGGTGAACGACACGTTCGGGCACGATGCGGGCGACCTGGTTCTGAAGAGCGTGGCCGACATCATTCGCCGGAATACGCGACAGTGCGACATCTGCGGCCGCATCGGCGGCGACGAATTCATGCTCGTGCTGACGTTCACCGATCAGGATGGCGTGCGGATCGCCGTTGAGCGGCTTCGGCAAGGGTTGGAAGCACACCGATTCGAGTTCCAGGGGCGCGAGGCCAAGGTCACCGCGAGCATTGGAATCGCGGGAATCCGGCCAGGACAGGACATCGACTTCGAGCGCCTGATGGTCCAGGCCGACGTCGCGCTGTATTCCGCGAAACGGCGCGGGCGCAACAGAGCTGAAATTGCGGCGACGCAGACCAATCCGAAGCCGGAAGCTGCACCGAGCATCTCAGGGGATTTGCTCGCGAAAGGCGAGTGACTGCGAGCAGAACGAGTTTCCATCGCCGCGACCGCGCGGACCGGACGATTGCGCAGCAACTGACTGAAGAAACGAGATCTCGGGACAATGCTACGTCAGACGGCCGAGCGCACGCAGCTGCCATCTGTTCTCAACGACCTTCCGCCGTTCCCCGTCGTCGCAATCAAGGCGCTGCAACTCGTATCCAACGAGAAAGCGCCGATGCGGGAACTGAGCGAACTCATCCGAACCGATGCGGCGCTTTCGGGTGAGATTCTGCGCATCGCCAACTCCGCGTTATACGGCCTGCGAATCGAAGTCGAAAGCGCGCTCACAGCGATGGTTCTGCTCGGGCTCGACCGCATCAAGAGCGTGGTGGTCACAAGCGCGCTGCGGCATTACATCGGGAAGTCGCTCGACTCTCCGTGGATGAGAATCTGCTGGCGGCACAGCCTGGCGACGGCGTTGCTGGCCAAGGAACTGGCCAAAGGCACCGCAACGAGCGAGGACGTGGCCTACATGGCGGGAATCCTCCACGACATCGGCCGGCTGGCTTTGGCGATGGCGTTCCCGACGCGATACAGCGAATTCATCCTGAATCCGGAGCCGACGTCGCTGGCGCTCCTCGAAGCGGAACGGGAACTTTTTGGAATCGACCACTGCCAGGCCGGCGAAATTCTAATGACGCGATGGAAGTTACCGGAGAATCTGATTGTGGCGGCGGCACACCATCACGATTTCCCCAGGGGCAACGACCCATCACTTCTCACGATGGTGCGCTACGGATGCAGGCTGGCGGATGTCTTGGGATTCGAGGTTGCCCGTGGCAACAGCCGCGTGACGTACGAAGATCTCACCGCCGAAATACTACCTCCCAGCAAGCTACCGTCTGATCCTCAGGATCTTTCGTTTCGCATCGCGACCAAGATCAATTCCATCGAAATGAGCTAGGCGGGCCTGCGCGTGAGGCGGCAGGAGCCTAACATGGTATGCAGGCGGTAACCTAGGAACCGCGGCAGCCGTCGAACTTCCCATGACACTTGCATTCGCAGGATATAGGTGCTTGAATAAAGTAGCTTGCGCTTCACTGCGCGGGGGCCAGTGAGTCGCAAGGGCATCCCCGTCGGTACGGTCGAGGTGATGCTGAAAACGCCGATGGCAAGATCTTCTCGGGGAACGGCAGCGCGTCCGGCGCCCGCCGCTGATCTCCAAATCTCGGGCATCGAGTCTCTCCTCTCGCTACTTCAAGCGCTTCAGGTAGGTGTAATGGTAAACGGACCGAACGGGGAAATCCTGTTTGTGAACCGGGCGGGTCTGGAAATGTTCGGTGTGACGCAAGAGACGATCGCCGGGAAGACGACGCGGGACCCGAACTACCAAACGATGCTGGAAGATGGGACCGAATGCCCGGTGGCGATGCGACCCGTGGCGCGAGCGATTCGAACGAAGAAGCCCGTCGTGAGTGAGGTGTTGGGTTGGCGCCGCCCCGGCTCCGACGAAATGCTATGGACTCTCGTGACGGCCGTGCCTCAGTTCACCGAGACAGGTGAAGTGCGCGACGTGATCACAACTCTGACGGATATTACGGACCGGAAAAACGCCGAAGCGGCGATGCGCAGGGCCTCTGAATTGAATCGCCAGATTCTGTTGAGCGCGCAAGAAGGGATCATCGTTCACGACCGCCAGCTACGCTATGTGCTCTGGAATCCGTACATGGCACGGATGAGCGGCCTGAAAGAGAGCGAGGTCGTTGGAAAGCACCCGCTCGAGCTTTTCCCATTCATGGCGACAAGCGGAATGTACGCCGACATGGAAAGGGTACTCGCGGGCGAAACGATCACCTCGCAGGATGCGTACTTCGACGTGCCCCAAACCGCCCGAAAAGGCTGGTCCACCAACAACTTTGCGCCGCTGCGCGACGCGGAGGGAGAAATTATCGGCGTCGTTGCAACCGTGCACGACATTACCGAGCGAAAGCGCACGGAGGACCGCCTGAAGGCGAGCGAAACCATGCTGGCGCAGGCGGAACAGCTCGCCAATGTAGGCAGCTGGGAGCTTGACCTCAAGACCGGGCAATCGACGCTATCGAAGAACCTACGAGAAATATACGGTCTGACTCCGGATGAGGAGTGGGATCGCGAAGACTACTGGGAACGCGTTCATCCGGAAGACAGAGAACGCTTCCGCTCTCTGGTTCGAAATGCAACGGCAGCATGCCAGCCGTTCGAAATGGTCTTGCGGTACAGGTCCGGAGGAGCTTACCGAGTCCACTTCTCGCGGGCGATCCAGATAGCGGGACCCGAGGGAAAGACGGAAAAGTCGCTCGGTGTCGCGCTCGACATCACCGAGCAAGTGAGGGCAGAAGAGGAACTACGCCAGCTTTCCTCGCGCTTATTGCAATTGCAGGATGAGGAACGGCGCAGAATCGCCCGCGATCTGCATGACAGCGTCTCCCAAAAGCTACTGACGATCAGTTTGAATCTGGCGCAATTCGCGAAGTCCGACGACGTCCGCACGAAACACGGCCGCCACATACTCGCGGATACGCGAAGGACCGTGCGTGATTTGTCGAAGGAGATCCGGTCGCTGTCCTATCTATTGCATCCTCCCCTGCTTGATGAGCTGGGACTGGCTTCGGCGATCGAGGAGTATGCGAAGGGGTTCAGCCAGCGAAGCGGAATCGACATGGAGTTTGAAATGCCTTCCGAGGTCGGCCGGCTGTCGAAGGAAGCAGAGATGGCGCTTTTCCGAATCGTGCAGGAGGCGCTCGGAAATATTCAAAGGCATTCGGGCAGCTCACGGGGCAAAATTCGGCTGGCGCTGGAGGGAGAAGACGTCGTGCTGGAGGTTGCCGATGAGGGACGGGGAATTTCCGACGACGAAACGGCAAAACGGCCGGCCGGATTCGGAGCGCTCGGCGTCGGAATCCAGGGTATGCGCGAGCGCATGAGGCAGCTTGGTGGAAGGCTGGAGATTCTATCGGGCAATGAAGGGACAACGATCCGGGCTGTGCTGCCACGGGTCGGAGAAGAGAGCGATGTCAGTTCGTATCTTATTGGCGGATGACCACAGCGTCGTACGGCGAGGATTGAAGGCCCTGCTGGAGTCGAAAAAGGGCTGGAAAGTCTGCGCGGAAGTAGGCGACGGGCGTACGGCAATCGCCGAAGCGGAGCGTCACAAGCCGGACGTGGCGATTCTGGACATCGGCATGCCCGAACTGAATGGAGTAGAGGCGACACGCCAGATTCGAGCCGCATCTCCGGGGACGGAGGTTTTGATTTTGAGCGCGCACGGTTCGGAGAAACTGGCTCGCGAGATATTCGATGCAGGGGGGCGCGGATATCTCGTGAAGGAAGATGCCGATCAGGATTTGCTGGCGGCGGTCGATGCCGTGAGCCGGCACAAGTCCTATTTCACTCAAAAGCTTTCCGATTGGGTAGCGAGACAAATGCCAGACCCTCGAGGGAAGGGCTCGCGGAACCAACTGACGCCGCGCGAGCGCGAAATCGTCCAACTACTGGCAGAAGGAAAAAGCAACAAAGAAGCGGCGACAACGCTCGGCATCAGCGTCAAGACCATCGAAACGCATCGGGCGAACATCATGCTGAAGTTGAATGTGCACTCGATCACGGAGCTCGTGCATTACGCGATCCGAAACGAAATGATTCACACATAAGCCAACCGGCCCGGCAGTGCTACAGGCTTTTACCTAGGGAACGCGCCGAATTTGTTTTCCGCATTTCCCGCTTCATTCTATGTGGGTGGGATTCCATCTCATCCCGGCCGAGAGAAAGGATCAAGTGAACGTGAAGAGAGTTGTTCGTGTGCTGGTGGTCGACGATTCCCCTGTGGCGCTGGCGGCGATTTGCTCGTGCCTGGAAACGGACGGCGCGATCGAGGTCGTCGGAACCGCGAAGAACGGGTTCGAACTCCCGGAGATGGCGGAGCAGCTGCAGCCGGATGTAATCGTCACCGATCTTCACATGCCGAGGATGAACGGGCTGGAGTGCACGCTCAGCCTGCGGGAGATGATGCCGACGACGCGGTTCATCATCATCAGCGACACGCCCGCCCCGGCGGGCAGCATCTCGCAGACAAGCGCGCACAGCGGCCGGTATTTCGACAAGAGCACTTCACCGGAAGAAGTTCTGGACGAGATTCGGAGGCTCTTTCCCGAGGTTTTTGGAGCGACGCGCGAGGGCAATGTGCCGACATCGCAAGAGAGGAACACCCCGGGAAAGCGAGCACCTGCCGCGGACAAGTTGAGCGCTGAAACACCCAGCGCCAAACCGGAAGATTCGGGCGAACCAGGCTACTGCTAGACCCTTCTGCAAGAACAGGGATTCTCAGGCCTCTCTCGTCATTTCAGAGGCCCACTGCATTGCGGTCCAGTGCGCGTCGACCGCGAAACTGCCGGGCAGGTGAAGTTCCTCCGATAATTTTTCAGCGGCGCCCCACTCACCGGCTTCCTGAGCGAGCATCAAATCGTAGATCGGTGTGAGGTGAGAATGCTCCCCGAGCAGGACCGCCCGGGTATCCGGCTCTACCGAGATACCGTCCAGCACCAGCCCCATCGGCATTTCCAGAATCGCGTCCATCACCGAGAGCAACCCAACGAGAAACAAATCGGAAGAGCCGTGGTCGACCTTTGTGGAGATCAGCTCGCAGAAGCGCGCGCGCGTGAGGGCGGTGAGAATGAGGTCAGTCGGCTTGTTCTGCCCCGCAGTGAGCGTGGTGACCAGGCGTATCCAGCGGCGCATCTCACGGTCCCCCAGAATCGTGAGGGCGTGGCGAACTGAACGCACCTCTTGCCGGAATCCAAAGATCGGCGAGTTCAGATAACGCAGAAGGCGATAGCAGAGCGAAGCCTCGCCTTTGAGTATTTCTTCGATTTTGCGGGGGTCGGCATCGGGCTGAGAGATGGCCTGGAGAAGGCGCAAATAATTGATGCGATTGGCGGGAATTTCCCGCGCCTGCACGATCTCCGGTTTGCGGAAGAAATACCCCTGAAAGTAGCTGAAGCCGGCTTTGCGGGCGGCCTGAAATTCCTCTTGCGTTTCCGTTTTTTCGGCGAGCAAGCGGCGACGCGGACTTGCATAGCGCTTGACGATCCCCACGCAGGCTTCGATCGGCGTCACGCGCATATCGATCTTGATGACGTCGGCAAGATCGGCGAGCGGCTCACGAGGATCGTCCACGGCGAAATCGTCGAGCGCGATCATGTACCCGGAATCCTTGAGGCGCTTGCAGGTGGCGATCACGAGCTCGTCGGGTGGAACGGTTTCCAGAATTTCGACCGCGGTCTGATTCGGAGGCAACAGGGTGATGTAGCCGCGGAGGAGCAGATCACGCGTGCAATTGATGAAGGCGCGGCGGCCGTCGCACAGAACGTCGAGACCCAT
>Ga0187769_10002395_pt1 | contig 10962 bp, 9 predicted proteins | sample 0116_SJ02_MP02_1_FD_133140 | JGI IMG/M metagenome (GOLD analysis project Ga0187769, IMG submission 133140) | Tropical peat soil microbial communities from peatlands in Department of Meta, Colombia - 0116_SJ02_MP02_10_MG | ecosystem: Environmental > Terrestrial > Soil > Wetlands > Peat | place... | reverse complement strand
CGCGCAATGGCGGTATTTCGATGTGAAAAACATCAAGCCGGTAGAAAAGATCCGGACGGAACTTGCCTTCCTCAATCAGCTTTTCCAGATCCTTGTTGGTCGCGGCGATGCAACGAAAATCGACTTTGATGGATTGAGTGCTGCCCACCCGCACGATCTCATGCTCCTGCAGCACGCGCAGCAGGTCGGTCTGCGTCTTGAGACTGATGTCACCAATCTCGTCCAGAAAGACCGTGCCGCCCTCAGCGATTTCAAACTTCCCTTTCTTGCGGTATTGAGCGCCGGTGAACGCGCCTTTCTCGTGACCGAAGAGTTCGCTTTCCAGTAGAGTTTCGGTCAGAGCTCCGCAGTGAATGACCACCAAAGGATGAAACCGCCTCGGGCTTGCCTGGTGAATCGCACGCGCGACCAGCTCCTTGCCGGTTCCGCTTTCGCCGGTGATCAGCACCGTCGCATCGGTCGGACCGACAGTCTCGATGGCATCGAAGACTTTCTTCATCGCGGCACTCTGGCCGACCATTTCTTCCGGCCGTGCAACTTCAGCTACCGTCTCGCGAAGAAGCACGTTCTCCTTCTCTGTGCGCTTGTGCGCCATCGCATTCTTGACCAAATGCGCGATTTCATCTGGGTCAAGCGGCTTGGTTACGTAGTCATAGGCGCCGTTCTTGAGGGCTGTTACCGCAGTCTCAACCGAGGCATAGCCAGTCATCATGATAACCATCAGATCCGGATCGAGCTCATGCATGCGACGCTGCAACTCGATGCCGTCGGTCCCGTGCATCTTGATGTCGACCAACGCCGCATCCCAAGGATGCTCCGCCATACGAGTGAGCGCTTCGCTGGCGCTTTCCGCCGTGCCGACTTCATATCCTTCCTCGCGAAACCATTTTCCCAGTGAATCGCGCACGCTCAATTCATCGTCCACTATTAACAGTTTGCCTTGTGCGGCCACGTTCATCACCTCGCCTTCGTTGCTGCCACAGCGCCGCTCGCGGCCATCACTCGCGAATCCACCGGCAGCGTGACTGTAAAAGTAGTTCCCTTTCCTAGCTCGGATTGCACGTCGATACGCCCGTAATGCCTGTCAATGATGCTGCGGCTGACCGCCAACCCTAGCCCCACACCCCGCCCTCGTTCTTTGGTGGTCTGGAAGGGCTCAAAAAGATGAGGGAGAACTTCCGGAGAAATCCCTGTGCCGTCATCTCGCACTTCGATCTCAACCGCATCCTGCGCGCGATTCATGCGGGTTCGTAGCCACAGGTTGCCTCCGTGCGGCATGGCGTCGATGGCATTCATGATCAGCGCCAGCAACACTTGCTCGATCTGCGCGGGGTCGCAGTGCATTTTGGGCAAATCGTCGTCGAGATAAAGTTGCAGTTCGACGCCAGCCATCTCCATTTGGTGTTGCACCAGTCGAACCGCACGATCGACGACGACATTTATGTCGGTAGTCTCGAGATTCATAGGTGCGGTGCGCGAGAACGTCAGCAGGTTTCTTACGATGTCGCCGCAGCGCCGGCTTTCTCCGCCTATCAGGTCAAGACACTCCGCAGCTTCTTTGAGTTTGTCGCCTTTCATCTCGCCGCGATCGATCCACTTGCGCAGCAGCTTGGCGTAGGTGAGGATTCCCGCCAGGGGGTTGTTGATTTCGTGGGCCACGACCGCAGCCATCTTGCCCACCGACGCCATCTTCTCCACCTGTAAGACGTGGTCGTGAGCCCGCTTCAGTTCGGAAGTTTTTTCCTCGACCCGATCTTCGAGCGTCTTCGCCCAAGCTGTAATCTCCTGATGGGCGTCGCGGAGTTGCACACTCATGTCGTTGAAAGACCGTGCCAGGTCGCCAACCTCATCCTGCGATTGCGCTTCGATCTGATAACCGAGCTCACCCCGCGACAGGTGTTCGGTGCCTTTCGCCAGCGCCTTGATGGGTCGGCCTACCACCCGCATGATGAACACCCAGCTCAGTGCGGCCACAATCACCATGGCCGCAAGGGTGTAAGCCAGCGTGCGGGCGTTGCTTTCGGCTAGTTGCGCGTCCGCCTTGGCCAGAGAAAGATTTGTATCGAGAACGCCGAGCACTTGCTGGCTGGCAGGATGCGCATGGCACGCAGCGTTCCAACACGAGGGCAGATTCTCGATCGGAGTAATGATTCCCAACACTCGTTTCCCGCCCCCGTTGCGATAAATACGGAAGCGGTCCGGACGGTTGAGCCGCGCTAGAGGCTGCGACTGGGCGTGGCAGCCATAACAGGCCTCCGCGCGCTTATCCACGATGCGGCTCACTTCCGCTGCATCCGTGGAAAATTTGACGCGCCCCTCTTTGTCAAAGATTCTTACCTTGACCATGCCAGGCTCGTCGGCGAGGGTCTGAATCACGTGGTATAGACCCTCGCGGTCGTTGCGCAGCATGTAGTAGGTGGCACTGCGCCGGATCACATCGCTCACCCGCTCCGCGCTGGTTAGCGCGGCCGCTTCCAAATGTTGGCGCTGTAGCCGGACATTGAGGTAACCCAGCAGAGCGAAGATCACCACCATGCTCGCCAACAACAGCGTGATCAGTTTTGCGCTGAGGCTATGCATGAAACGCCTCCAGCGGGCCCGAGTTGGCTCAATCTCCGGCATGGTGCAGCACAGCAGCAGCCCCGGGCTGGAATTCAAGTTCCGGCGTCGGCTCTGCCGCATGTTCCTCTTCGGGGAAAATTGGCAGGTACTTCGCCGCCAATCCGAACAAAGCAAACCCAGCCGCAATGATCGCACCCGTGACCGCCAGTTCCGTCCACTTCGGAAAGTAGTGCGTACCAGCCGATGCCTCCATCCCGGTGATGCTCACGTTCAGCCGGTTCGTGACGAATCCGAGCACCACCAAAACCGACGCCAGGTAGAGTCCACCAGCGCTATTGCGAACGTTGCGTTGCGAAAGCAGGATGAGAGGAAAAATCAGGGTTAGCGCCATCTCCACCCAGAACAGATACATTTCGTAACTTGGCCGGAGCGTCAGCTTCAGCACGCCCCGATTCAGCAGATCCTCGAAACGCAGAGCAACGTAAACCCACAGCACCACAACCAGCACGCGCCCCAACTCCTGCAGGATGGGCAATTCGAGTTGCCGTCCGAAGTGCTTGGCACTCATCGAGGACTCGAAGATGGTCATCGCCAATCCCACCGCGATTGCTGAAAGAAAGAAGAAGACCGGCAACAACGGCGTGTACCAGAGCGGATGCAGCTTCTCAGGCACAATCAAGTAGAGCGAGCCCAGTGACGACTGATGCAGCGTGGACAGAATCACGCCGCAAATCACCAGTGGAATTACCGCTCCCCGAATCACCTTCAGCGGCTTTTGCAGGTTGAATCGTTCCAGCACGATGGGCGAGAACTCCAGCGCCAGAACGGTGGTATAGAGCATCACGCACCAGGCCACCTCAAACATCACCGAATGCGGGTTCCGCATGATCAGCGGGTGCCAGATGTTGTAGGGCTTGCCCAGGTCATACATCAGCGCAACACAGACCAGCAGATATCCCAGAAACGCTGTAAGCACTGTCGGTCGTACGATCGAATGCATCCGCTTGATGTTAAGAATGTGAACTGTGGCAGTGAGAGTGAATCCGCCCGCCGCCAGCATCACTCCGCATAGCACATCAAAGCCGATCCAAATTCCCCACGGGAACTGATCACTGAGATGGGTTGCGCCCCCAAGTCCTCGGGTGTAGCGGACCACGGTCGCGTAGAAGCCCGCCGCCATCAAAAACAGGAAGACCAGCTTCCAGAAAGTGAACTTGATTTTCATTGCTTCCTCCCATCGTGGTCTCCGCCCGCCGGTTTAGGGCCACGCCCTTCTGCTGCCGCCACCTCTTCGCGCCGATGCGTAATCCACCACACGCCTCCCAGGAGAATTCCGCCGAGAGGGACAAAATCCGGAATCCGCGAGAGCACCCGGAATGTCAGCATGGGAAGCGGATCCTCCGACAGGTCGGAACGATAGCCGAAGGTTTCAAACGGCACGCTCGAGAGCAGCAGCACTGAAGTGCCACCCACTTCCGTCAGTCCATAAATGTGCGGCACATACTTGCCAGGATTGTCGCGAATGCGTTGCTGCGCCTCGTTAATCAGATCATCGCGCTCGCCGAATTTCGTGGCGCCGGTCGGACAAATCTCCGCGCAGGCAGTCTGCTTGCCGCTGGCCACGCGATCCGGGCACATCGTACACTTGCGCACTTTGGGCGCCAGCTTGTTCCATTCGTACTTAGGAACGCCAAAGGGACACGCCACCATGCAATAGCGGCAGCCCATGCATTTGCCAGCGTCATAGGTGACGGGCCCGGCTGCCGTCTTTTGCAGCGCGCCCACCGGACAAACCGACGCGCAGGTAGGTTCCTGGCAATTCATGCACAGACGCCGCATGAATTTGTCACTCTTAGTTAGGACGACCGTGAATTTGTGATCCGACTGCCGCTCCTCAGCGGCTACCGTATCGTTATAAGGGAGCTTGTTCTGCTCGGCGCAGCCCACTTCGCATTGTTTGCAGCCGATGCATATCGTCGCGTCATACAGCAGGGCCTTGCTCATGAAATTTTCTCCTCGCGCCTGCCCAGAGGGACTTCCGTTCCGGTGGTATGAAATAGGAATGAAAGGATGAAACCGGGGGACTCAATCCGGGAAGGGCACATTCCGACCGCTGAGGATGGACTTTAAAGAAAACACCGGGTCCGGAAGTGAGGGCCGGACCCGGGAGGGCTGTTCCTGGCTGGAAAACGCCTAGAGGGGACTCCCGGCTGGCTAGGGCTCGGCCGGTTCTCCGTTCCATCCGCCGAATTGAGCCGGTCATTCGCATGGCTCACCCTCGCGCTTTCCTCAGCCGCTGGCGGACGGTCATCACGCATCAGCGGCTGTGCGGATCAGGAACAGCAGATCTACTTCTTCTGCAGGTCGCGAACTGCCGCAACCACCGCCTTGACCTGCTCCGGAGTCAGACCCTTAGTCGCAAAGGCATGCGTTGCTTTCTTGCTCGGACCTCCGTTAGCGACAAAATCCGTTACATCGGCATCCGACAACTTCTTGACATCGTCAGAAACCAGGCTAGGAATCTTGGCTGCCGGTTTGCCAGCTCCGTCCGGACCATGACAGACTGCGCATTTTGCCTTGTAAATGGCGGCCCCGTCTTCGGCCCAAGACAGGTTGGGGATCAGAATGAACAATGCCACGGCGATGGTGACAACCAGCACCGCGATCTTCATCGTCTTCATGATTGCTTTCCTCTCAGTATGGATTGGTATGATTTGAGGAGAAGCCGTGGCCTTTCGCCCTTTGGTAACTGTTGCGAAATTAACCATGGACCCTCCGACTGAACCTGTAAACAAACTACGCAGCTTGCGCCGCTGATGAAATTCTCCGCTGTCGGTGTTTTATCTGCTGTGACGCGAGTCACTTAAGACCGTGACCCATGGAGTGTGGCGATATGCCACAACGCACAATCGGGAAAACTGGATTTTGAGTGCGGCAAGTTTGTTTTGCGCTCTTCGCGGGTCTTTGCGTCCTTCGCGGTTAAGAGCTTTTCACACAATGGGTTCTGAATAGCCTATAAAGAAGACCCTCAAGCTGGACAACCGGAGAATTTATCCCCTGAGGTTTCCCTACTCTCGGTGTTATGAGCTTTGTATGAGGCTAGGGAACTAAGCAGCGGCGGCAATCTTAGGGTCAGACACCGACTGGGAACCAAACTTAATCGTGGATCCACTCTTCTGCTGTTCGGAATCACTGATTGCCTTCTGTACCTGGCTTAACAGCATCTGCTTCCTCTCCGGATCGCGTTCAGCAAACGCGGATCGGTACAATGCTCCGAAGTCGCTCATGCGGTTCTGAATCATGGCCGAGCCCCCAAATTCGGCAGAGTCTATCCTGCTCGGTGAATCTGGCACCAAGCGAGAGAACAGCAGATTTTCACTGTTTCCACAAATTTACGCACAAAATTAGGCCAATTCAATACAGTTTAATCTGTAGAGAGACCCAAAGGAGGTTTTCAACACTCAGGAAGTAGTCTCCGCTCTTACCGGCAATGGCGAATATCTCGCCATCGCCATCTCGACAATCTCACCGATCAAATCGGTATAAGACCGGCCCGAGGCTTTGGCGGCCATGGCGAACTCCTGTTTGCTCGAGAGCCAGGGATTGGGGTTGGCTTCAATGACATACACCTCGCCTTTCGGCGTTAGACGCATATCAATGCGTCCATAGTCGCGCAACTTGACCGCGTGATATGCCGCCAAACCGGTGTCCTGCAATTTCTTGACGGTTCCTTCGTCGAGGTCGGTGGCCAGGTGCGACTTGGTCAGCTTATGGACTTGCGTGTCCTTTTCAAACTTCACGTCGTAGCTGGCGATCTTAGGAATTCCCTCCGGAAGCTTCGACAAATCGAGCTCAACTAACGGCAACGCCTCCGCCTTCTCGTAACTCCCGAGAATGCCAGCGTAGATTTCCCGGCCTTCGATGTACTCTTCAATTAGCGCCGGCGAGTCGAATTCGTTCTGAATGTATTCCACCCTTTCCATCAGCTCCTTCACGCTGCTCACCACCGCGCCCACGTCGATCCCGATCGAGCCATCCTCCCAAACCGGCTTCACGATGAGTGGAAACGAAACGTCATGCGCGTGCTCAATGCGCCCGCGATACGAGGTGGCGAAAAACGGCGTTTTAATGCCGTGAAAGGCGAACATCTTCTTCGCCGTACCTTTGTCCTGCGCCAGAAAGTGCGCGTGCGGACCTCCACCGGTGTAGCGGATTCCGAGCAGGTCCATGTAGGCAGCGACATTCATCTCCTTCGTGTCGTCGCCCGCAAACGATTCGGTGAGGTTGAAGACCAAGTCGGCTCCGCACTTGGCGAGCGAAGTCAGACACTGCTGCGTGCCGTCGAGCACCTGGTAAGAAGGCTCGTGGCCCAGTTTTTCTAGGGCCTCGAAAATTTCTTCTCTATCTTCCTTTTCCCGCTTGGTCTTGCTGCGTGGTTTTTTCTTTTTCTTCGCGGAAACTTTCTCTTCGACTTTTGGAGCTTCTTCCCCTTCGCCCCACACGTCGTACAGCACCGCGACCTTCAGCTTTGCGCCGATCATTTTTCAAAAACTCCCCGCCTTACGGTTCATGGTTGCACAAACTTCCCTCTTGCCACGTAATTCATCGCCAGCGCCGTGGCATACACAGTGATCTGAACTAAATGTTCCGCCTCGCGCTGCAAGTCGGCAAACAGATTCAACTCGCCGAGCCGCTTCTCGATCGACTCCACCAGCTTCTTGACTAAGGGACGCTGCGCGCCCGTCCAGTACGCGACCTTGTCGACCACCGTCTTGCGATGTGCCTGCAAAAACTGCTGCGCCGACTTCGCAGTCCGGCGCCTTTTGGATGCGTCAAAGATGTCTCGCAGATCGGTATCCAGCAGCAGATCCCCGAGCTGGATCTCCTGGCCGTCGCGATGGTAGAACTCGGCAACGGTCATTTCCATCTCGTCCACAGTGATGTCGGTCTCCGCCCGGCGGCGCAGCGGATCGGTATCGGCCAATTCTCGCGCGATGCGATCCATGTAGCGCAGCTTCGTCATCGCGCCCCATCCCTTGTATCGCTTGCGCCATGCCGACCGCGGCGTCAACCACACCGCAAACGTCTCCGCAAAATCCTCATCCGGATGTTTTTGCGCATACCACCCCGGCAAATATCGAACATGATTTCGCGAGAAAAGAACCGGCCGGTAATTGTCGTGGTATGGTCGCCGGAAAGGACCGAACAACTGTTTCCACTCCGGAGTGCGATGCAGCTTGTACGCATAGTTGAAAGCATGCCCCGCCTCGTGCCGCAAAAACATCATCACCTCGCGGGCGTCTTCGAGATCGTTGGTTTCCTTCTCCAGTTGCGCCAGCTCCGCATGAGCCAGATAAAAAGGAATGCCGATAACCGGCTCGCCTGAGGGGCAGCCCCACTCATCGGTGAGATAGACTGCCGGGCGAAACTTCGTCAGCTTCTTGCTTTCCAGCTCCCGATACAATTGCTGCACGAAGCGCTCCACCGGCGAACCCTCAATCTTCAGCCCCAATTCCTTAATTGGCTTGTTGAGGATCTCCTGCAACTCCGGCCGTGATTTTTCGATTTCCGGCACGCGTCTCTACCAGTAAACACCCGCTACACGGAGAAGGAATGGGAGAGGAAGAACAGTCTGCACCAAGTTTGACACTAACACTTCGACAGTCGAAGATCGCAGATCACATCAGATCATGCACTAAGGATAGTGCAGAGATTATTGTGTCTGTCATTCCGAATTCGCCGGTGCCCCATCCTATCTGGGTGCCCCACCCTCACCGAGCGTTCTTCGCGAGGATAGGGTGGGGATGTTCACGAATCACTGCCGATATCCCTCGGCGTTCAGTGCCTTCTTAAACTCGCGCAGCAGGAAGTTCACATTGTCTTCAGTCGCGAGCGGCCCCATGATTCCGATGCGAAACACTTTGCCCGCCAGCGGCCCAAAGCCGCCGACAATCTCAATGCCTTGCTCCTGCAGCATCCGCGCCCGCACTTTGGCATCGTCTACACCTTGCGGAACGTCCACCGTGTTCAGCGTCCAGATGCGGTGTCCTTCCGCCACGTGCATGCGCAGCCCCATGGCCTCGACGCCCTTCACGAACATCTTGTGGCAACGCAGATGCCGGTCCCAGCGATTCTCAATTCCCTCTTCCGCGATGACCGCCAGCGCCTCGCGCAGCGCATAAAACATCGAAATCGGCGCCGTATGGTGATAGCGATGCGACACCGTCGTGTAATCCCGAATCAGCTTCAGATCCAAATACCAGCTTCGCGGCGTGGTCGTGCGCTTGTTCAACCAATCCATCGCGCGCGGCGACAAAAACATCGGCGACAGTCCCGGCGGACAGCTCATCCCTTTTTGCGTGCAACTGTACGCGACGTCGATTCCGGTCTTATCCGCGTTGATCGGCATCGACCCAAGCGACGTCACGCAATCGGCAATGACCAGCGCTCCAACTTCATGCGCCGCAGCGCAGATCGCGTCTCCCGGCTGCAACGCTCCCGTGGATGTCTCGGCATTCACGAAAGCCACAACGCTTGGCTTCTCGCGCCGGATGAACTCCCGCGCTTCGTCATCCGTGAAAGTCTCGCCCCACGGCTTCTCGAAACGCACCAGCTGCGCGCCTTGGCGCTTCCCCATCTCGCTGATGCGGTCGCAAAAATATCCGTTGGCGAACACCGCAAACTTTTTTCCCGCCTCGACAAAATTCGCGACCGAAGCTTCCATTCCCGCGCTGCCCGTCCCGGAAATCACCATCGTGACGCCATCCGTCGTGCCATAGGGCATCTTCAGCAGTTGCTCAATCTCTCCCATAATCTGGAAAAAATACGGATCGAGATGGCCGACGACCGGCTTGCCCAGCGCTTCATAGACCCGCGGATGCACCATGCTCGGCCCGGGGCCGAACAGATATCGCTTCGGCGGCCGCAGTGGAGGCAACACGGCTGTAGGAATCTCTTGTACAGTGCTCATGATTGATGCCTTCTCTCTGTGCGCGTGATAAGGATGACACAACTAGTGTCACAGACTACGCCGGGACAATGCAACCGGGTGCCGTACTTGGTTGAAGACGCGAACCGCGCTTACCTGAGGGTGGCGCCAAGGAATCTCGATGGTAGACGGAGAAACGGGGAACGCAGTCACTCGGGCATGTGAGTCCGGTCATTGACAGTATTGCGGAAACTTGTTTTATCATTTGCTAGGAACAGAGTATTCTTGGGGCTTCTCGGTCACGCCGTGACGGCTCTTTCACGGCGACTTGCACGTCGGAGGCAAGCATGATCGTGGGCCAACAACTCCATCCGCTTCTTGAACCCTCCCCAGTCCAACTTGTCCGGAAGGGCAGGCGATCACTCGCACGTCTGCTTGCAATTCTATTCGCTGCGGCTGCAGCCATTTCAGTGCCCTGTGCCAGCCAGGATTTCAGTAAAGCCGAATGGTTGAAAGCGGCCGCCACCGACAAAGAGAACGCCAAGGGCGTCAAGGGCTTCCTGCGCCTGGACCGCGCGAGTAGAGAGCTGCAATTTGTCAGTGACAAGACAACTGAGCTGGCTATTCGGCAGGACGCTATTAAAAGCATGGTCTACCAAGCCGTCAATGAGAAGATCGCCTTTAATCCGACTCTTGTCGTGCTCTGGTACCGGCTGTTAGCACCTTCGACCAAGCACCTCTTCACCATACAATACGAGGCATCAGCCGGCTCCGTTGAAAGCGCTGAATTTCGTCTCGACAAAAGTAACTATCTAAAGGCGCTCGATGCCGTCGAGAAGCAAACTGGCAAAAAAGTCGAAAAGGTTAAGGATAAACATTGAGGCGCGTTCTTGCGAAGCCGGCCCGAAGTCCGTTTTGAGGAGGCGCAACCATGCTCGCAGACATGGCGACCGGGACGAGGTTTCCACACTCTGAGCTGATTTGGGGGCTTATTCCTGTCGTTCTCCCAGCAATTAGCTCGTTCTTGGATTTCATCAGCAAGGGAGCCCAAAGGAGTCACCGCCAGCAAACCAAGGATGCTCTGGAACTCCTCAAGATTAAGTACGAGATAGAGGCCCTGCGCCTGAGAGAACGGCTTGAGATGCCTCGAATAACCATAACTGAGGAAGAACTTCGACTCGCAACCACGCCCGCCCAGGAAACCGAGTTCTGGGGACAAATGCGGCTCCGGAAGACTCTTACCTATCGTTTCGTGCAACGACATCCCCGACTGGGATCGGTACTGGCCTACCTTCTAATGGCCGTGGCGGCGATTTATGCGCTTATGATTCTTATCGGAATTCCGCTGACCTACCTGCGTACCGACGTTTCGCAGGGACCGAATCTTCTATCTTGGACGATTTGGGCGGTCCTGTATCTCGTCGTTGGATTTCTACTTATCGTTTGGGGGCTTCGGATTTTCAGTGCCAGGG
>Ga0187769_10002394_pt1 | contig 10965 bp, 5 predicted proteins | sample 0116_SJ02_MP02_1_FD_133140 | JGI IMG/M metagenome (GOLD analysis project Ga0187769, IMG submission 133140) | Tropical peat soil microbial communities from peatlands in Department of Meta, Colombia - 0116_SJ02_MP02_10_MG | ecosystem: Environmental > Terrestrial > Soil > Wetlands > Peat | place... | reverse complement strand
GCCGCTTCCGCACGCGCGGGTTCGCTCGATCGACATCGCGGCGGCATCCCGCCAGCCCGGCGTGCGCGCCATCCTGCCGATCGCCGTTTCGGACGATGCGGCGCGCGCCACGCTGCGTTATGTCGGCGCTCCGGTGGCCGCTGCCGCCGCGGTATCGAGGGCCGCCGCAGAAGCGGCGTTGCGACTGATCAAGGTCGATTACGAACCGCTGCCGTTCGTCGCCGAAATGAACGCGGCGCGCAATGCGGACGCCCCTGTGGTGCACGACGAAACGTCGGCGCCGCCCGGGCATCCGTCCGGCTTTCCCGCCGCCGTCAATCTGCCGCTGCTCGGCAATGTGCGCGGGCCGGCCGTGACCGGACGCGGCGACGTCGCGCGCGGTTTTGCGCAGGCCGATGTCGTTGTCGAAGGCGACTATGCCACGCAAGTGCAGACCCACTGCTGCCTCGAACCACATGCGATCGTTGCCGATTGGCGCAGCGACGGCCTGACCGTCTATATGTCCACACAATTTACCGCCGGCGTGCGCCACGAACTTGCCGAGGATTTCGGCCTGCCGCTCAGCAAGGTTCGCGTCGTCGTCGACGCCATGGGCGGCGGCTTTGGTTCCAAATCATCGCTCGGCAATTATGGCCACTTCGCCGTCGAATTGTCCCGCCGCGTCAAAGCGCCGGTGAAGCTGTTCCTCGATCGCGAGGAGGAGCAGATGGATTCCGGCAACCGACCCGGCACTTGGCAGCGCCTGCGCATCGGTGCCAAGCGCGATGGCACGCTAACTGCGATTTCGCTGGTGAGCTACGGCACGGCCGGCGTCACCGTCGGCGCCGGCGTGGGCAGCAATGCCGAGGCACTGTATTCCTGCCCCAATTTCGAAGGCGCGCAGCACGACGTATTCATCAACGCCGGCCCCGCCTGCGCGATGCGCGCGCCCGGCAATGTGCAAGGCGCGTTCGGGCTGGAGCAGGCAATCGACGAACTGGCCGAAAGACTTACCATCGATCCGCTGATGCTGCGCGACCGCATCGATCCGAGCGCGGTGCGGCGTGAGGAGCGGCGCATCGGCGCCGAGCGCATCGGTTGGCAGCGGCGCCACGCCCCGGGTGCCGATCCTGGCCGGGTGAAGCGCGGACTTGGCGTGGCGCAATCGCTGTGGGGCGCCAATGTCCAGATCAACTCGTCCTGCGAAGTGCGCCTGATGCGCGACGGCTCGGTCGAGATACTGTCCAGCGTGCAGGATATCGGCACCGGCATCGGAACGGTGATGGCGCAGACCGTCGCCGAAGTGCTCGGGCTGCAACCCGACGATATTACGGTGCGAATCGGCGATACCGAATTCGCGCCTGGTCCGCCGTCATATGGCAGCCGCACCACGGCCTCGATCACGCCGCCGGCCCGGGTTGCGGCGTGGCGCGTGCAGAAGGAACTGTTCCGCGAAACGGCGCTTGCGCTCAATGCCGGCGCCGACGATCTCGTCGCCCGCGACGGCAAAATATTCGTCGCCGCCGATCCGAGCCGCAGCATGACATTTCGCGCCGCTGCCGCCAGGCTGCGCACCGACCGCATCAGCGCGGTGGCGTCGCGCAGCGACGACTATGCCGGCTTCCGCCGCAACATGGGCGACGCCGCACTCGCCGTACAGGATCTCGGCGGCGTGCAATTTGCGCAAGTCGCGGTGGACACCGAAACCGGCATCGTGCGGGTCGAGCGCGTAGTCGCGGTGCAGGATTGTGGTCGGCCGATGAATCCCCGACAGATCGAGAGCCAGGTGCATGGCGGCGTGCTGATGGGCCTGTCTTATGCGCTGTTCGAGGACCGCATCCTCGATCAGCACACCGGACGCATGGTCAATCCGAATCTGGAGCAATACAAGCTTGCCGGCCCGCGTGAGACGCCGGAGATCGACGTCGTGGTGCTGGAAAACTATCAGGGCCACAGCGCGACCGACGCCTATGGAATCGCCGAACCGTCTAACGTCGCCACTGCGCCCGCTATCGCCAACGCCGTGTACAACGCGATCGCGGTGCGGCTGCGAGTTCTGCCAATGACGCCGGCGGCGGTTCTCACCGCGCTCCGCAGAGTGCCGTTGAGGAGCTGACGATGAACCGCTTCGCCTTCGCAAGCGCACGAACCATTAAGGAGGCCGCCGCTGCAGCTTCAACCACAGTGGCGCAGGCGATGACCGTTAGCCCCGAAGCCATGGAGCAGGCCGAGACGGCAATCGTAAAGGCCAACGGTATCGATGTCCTCGATTTGTTGAAGGAGGGACTGCTCAAGCCGTCGCGGATCGTGAGCCTCGCACGCATACCGGGCCTCGATGAAGTCGGTGAAGATAAAGACGGCGGCTTGAGGATCGGCCCGATGGTCACGCTGGCGGCGCTCGCCGGGCATCACCTGGTGCGGGAACGCTATCCGGCGCTTGCCGATGCGCTGGACGGCGCGGCCAGTCCGCAAATCCGCAATGCTGCGACTTTGGGCGGCAATCTCCTGCAACGGCCGCGCTGCTGGTATTTTCGCTCGCAGGCCTTCCGCTGCTTGCGCAAGGGCGGCGGCCACTGCTTTGCGATAACGGGCGAAAATCAGTATCACGCGATTTTCAACAACATGCCTTGCGCGATCGTGCATCCCTCGACGGTCGCGACCGTGCTGGTGGCGCTGGGCGCCACCATTGAACTCACCGGGCCAGGCGAAGCGGCGCGCCAAATGCCGCTTGAGGATTTCTTCGTGCCGCCCGAGCGCGATCTGCAGCGCGAGAACGATTTGCGGCCGCAAGAGATCGTTACCGCCATTCGCTTGCCGAAACCGTCGCCGGGCACGCGCATGGCGCATCTCAAGCAAGGCGAAAAGGATTCCTTCGACTGGCCGCTCGCCGATGTCGCCGTCGTGCTCGAGTTCGATGGCGCCGGCGCGTGCAGGCGCGCCGCGATCGTTCTCGGCGCCGCCGCTCCGGTGCCGCATCGCGCCAAAACTACCGAGGCCGCACTGGTCGGACGACGCATCGACGAAACCGTCGCCGCTTCAGCAGGGCGAGCCGCGCTTGCCGGCGCCACGCCGCTGAGCAAGAACGCGTACAAACTGCCGCTGTTCGAAGCATTGGTCCGGCGCGCGATCCTAAAGGCCGCCGGCTGAGCTTCACCGCGGACGGTATCCGTAATACTCCTTAAGCCCGAAACCTGAATTTTCCGCCGCACAGGCGTCGACTAGTACTGTCGGCAGGGCGCGGCGGACCGGTCGCGAAATGGAACAAGACAGCAATCAAGGCGGCAGATTAGCCCAAACCGCGGAGCCCGGCACGTCGGGTCAAGTGGCGGCTCCCGCAACGAAGGCTGGCGCCCTCATTCCGGCGCACCCGGCAGCCGGCTTGCCGGCAGTCATCGCCAGGCGCGCCCCGACGCGCAATTGGTGGTTCCGTACCGCGCTTATTGTCGTCGTGCTGCTTGCTGGCGCGGGCGGCGGCTATTTTTGGTGGCAACGCCTTCACCCGCCGCTGCCACCAGGCATCGCCTTCGGCAATGGCCGGCTCGAAGCCGACGAGATCAACATCGATACCAAATATGCCGCGCGGATCGGCGAGATAATGGCCGACGAAGGCGACCTGGTCACCGCCGGGCAAGTCGTCGCCCGCATGGACACGCGCGATCTGCAGGCTGAGTTGAAGCGGTCGCAAGCCTCGATGCGCCAGGCGCAGCGCGCAGTCGATGAAGCAAACGCCAACGTGACGCAGCAGAACGCGCAAGTGCTGCTGGCGCAGCAGGAAATGGATCGCGCCGTCTACACCGTGAAAAAAGGCGTCGAAACCGAGGAGCTTCTCGATCAGCGCCGGCAGCAGTTGGATAGCGCCAACGCGACACTGGAAGCAGACAAGGCGCGGGTCATCGAAGCCGAGCACGCGTTGGAAGCCGCGACCCATGACGCGGAACTCTATACCGTCGAAATCGCCGACGACACGCTGGTGGCGCCGCGCGACGGCCGCATCCAGTATCGCATCGCCAATGTCGGCGAAGTGCTGCCTGCCGGCGGGCACGTCTTCGCCATGCTCGATACGTCATATGTCTACATGGACATCTATCTGCCGACGTTGGATGCCGGGAAGGTCAAATTCGGGGCCGATGCCCGCATCGTGCTTGATGCCTATCCGAACGTTGCAATCCCGGCCAAGGTGACATTCGTCGCCAGCCAGGCGCAGTTCACGCCCAAGACGGTGGAGACCCAAACCGAGCGCGATAAGCTGATGTTCCGCATTCGCGTCCGTATCGATCCGGAGCGGCTGAAGACGCGGGCCAATCTGGTGCGTAGCGGCTTGCCCGGCGTTGCCTATGTGTTGACCGATGCCGCCGCCAAGTGGCCCGCCGCGCTGCAAGGGTCGGCGACGCAATGAGCGGGACGGGCGGGCCAGTCGCGCGCCTGGACGACGTCACGCAGCGTTACGGGCGGACTCTGGCGCTCGAGGCGGTGACACTCGAATTGCCGGCTGGTTGCATGGTCGGGCTGATCGGACCCGATGGCGTCGGCAAATCGATGCTGCTCAGCATCGTCGCCGGTGCCCGGCAGATTCAATCGGGCCGCGTTTGCGTGCTCGACGCCGATATGGCGAACGCCGCGGATCGCGATGCGATCTGCGCCCGCATCGCCTACATGCCGCAGGGCCTGGGCAAGAATCTCTATCCGGACCTCAGCGTCGACGAGAACATCGAATTCTTCGGCCGCCTGTTCGGGCAGTCGCGCGCCGAGCGGCAATGGCGCATCACCGAACTTTTGGAAGGCACCGGGCTCGCTCCGTTCGCCGGCCGGCAGGCGAAGAAGCTATCGGGCGGCATGCGACAGAAACTCGGCTTGTGCTGCTCGCTCATCCACGATCCCGACCTCCTGATTCTCGACGAACCGACCACCGGCGTCGACCCGCTGTCGCGGCGCCAGTTCTGGGAGCTGATCGATCGCATCCGCGCACGCCGCGCCGGCATGAGCGTCGTGGTGGCGACGGCCTATATGGAAGAGGCCGAGCGCTTCGATTCGCTCATCGCGATGAACGACGGCCGAATCCTGGCGACCGGGTCGCCGGCGAAGCTCAAGACGCAAACTGGCGAAAAAACGGTCGAGGACGCGTTCGTCGCGCTGCTGCCGCCGGAAATGCGAGCCGGCCACCGCAAGCTCGAAATACCGCCACGTCGCATCATCGGCGCGGAGCCGGTGATCACGGCCCGGGAGCTGACCTGCCGTTTCGGCGATTTCACTGCGGTCGACCGCGTCAGCTTTACGATCGAACGCGGCGAAATCTTCGGCTTCGTCGGCTCGAACGGGTCGGGCAAGACCACAACCATGAAAATGCTGACGGGCCTGCTGCCGCCTACGGAGGGCGAGGCGCTGCTGTTCGGCGAACCGCTCGATGCACGCGATATCGGCATTCGCAACCGCGTCGGTTATATGTCGCAGTCCTTCTCGCTTTATACGGAACTTACGGTGCGGCAGAATCTGGTGCTGCACGCGCGACTGTTCCACCTGCCAGTCGAGAAGACGAAGACGAGGCTTGCGCAGCTTGTCGCGCAATTCGATCTCGCCGACTTCCTCGATCAGCGCACGTCGGATTTGCCGCTCGGCATTCGGCAGCGGCTTTCGCTCGCCGTCGCCATTGTGCACGAGCCGGAAATCCTCATTCTCGACGAACCGACCTCGGGCGTCGATCCTTTGGCGCGCGATCGGTTCTGGGAACTGCTTATCGATCTGTCGCGCAATCAGGGCGTGACGATCTTCGTTTCAACGCACTTCATGAACGAAGCCGAGCGCTGCGATCGCATATCGCTGATGGATTCGGGGCGCGTCTTGGCAACCGACACGCCGCCCAATCTTGTTCGCGCCCGCGGCGTCGCCACGCTGGAGGACGCCTTTATCAGCTACCTCGAGCAAACCTCCGAATCGCGCCCGACGGAGACCGTTTCCGTGGCGTCATCGGCCGGCGTCCGCGCGGCGCCGCCGGCAGTGGCGCTGCGGCGCGCGTTCAGTCTGCAGCGCCTGCTCGCCTATACGATCCGGGAAACGATCGAGCTGCTGCGCGATCCGATCCGATTGAGCTTCGCCTTGTTCGGCACGGCACTCCTGATGCTGGTGCTCGGCTTCGGCATTTCGACCGACGTCAACAATCTGACCTTCGCGGCGCTCGATCACGATCAAAGCCACGAGAGCCGCGCCTATCTCGAGGAACTGCGCGGCTCGAGTTACTTCATGGAGAAGGAGCCCTTGGTCAACTATGCCGACCTGGAAAAGAGGCTGCAAAGCGGCGCTATCGACGCCGCGGTCGAAATTCCGCCGGGCTTCGGCCGCGACTTCGAACGCGGCCGGCCGGTTTGGGTCGGCGCCTGGGTGGATGGCGCCATGCCGTTTCGCGCCTCCACCATCCGCGGCTATCTGCAGGCCATGCATGCGCTCTATCTCGCCGATCCGGCGGTCAAGACGACGCTGCCGCGGCCGCGACCGCCGGCCAGGATCGAAATGCGGTTCAAATACAATCAGGACTTCGACAGCATCTACGCCATGGTGCCGTCGAGCCTGTCGATGCTGCTGGCGCTGTTTCCCGCCATCCTGATGGCGCTCGCCATCGTGCGCGAGAAGGAGCTCGGATCGATAACCAATCTCTACGTCACGCCGGTGACCCGGACCGAATTTTTGCTCGGCAAGCAAGTTCCCTATATCGGCGTCGCTATGGCGAATTTCGCGCTGATGTTTTTGATGGCGCTGTTCGTCTTTCAGGTGCCGCTCAAGGGCAGTTTCCTTGCGTTGCTGTTGGGCGCGTTCGTCTATGTTTGCACGACCACCGCCTACGGCATGGTGATATCGGCGTTTGCGCGCACGCAGATCGCCGCGCTGTTCGGCACCGCCATCATGACGGTGCTGCCTGCCTCGCAGTTCGCCGGCATGATGACGCCGGTATCATCGCTTTCGGGTATTGCGCAGATTATGGGGCGAGCGTTCCCGATGACGTATTTCGTGCCGATCAGCGTCGGCACTTTCACCAAGGGACTTGGCATCGGCGACCTGGGCGCCGACATCGCGGAACTCGCCGTCTTCATTCCGACGCTGACGATCATCAGTCTTTTGCTGTTGCGCAAGCAGGAACGCTAGGGGAGCGCCGCGGATGCGCATGCTTGCCAATATTTTCTGGCTCGGCACCAAGGAATTACGAAGCTTCTTGCGCGATTTCGTGCTGCTGGGACTCGTCATCTACGCCTTTTCGCTCGCCATTATCGCCCAAGCCGGCAGCTATTCGCAGGAAGTGCACAATGCGCCAGTCGGCATTGTCGACGAGGATCATTCCGAATTGTCGCGGCGCATCACGCGCGCGTTTTTGCCGCCCTATTTTCGTACTCCGGAGCCGATCGCCGAGCGCGACATCGTCCCGCTGATGAATATGCGGAGATTCACCTTCGTCATCGACATTCCGCCGAATTTCGAGCGTGACGTCTTGGGCGGCCGCGATCCTGCCATCCAGGTGAACGTCGACGCCACGGTGATGGTACAGGCCGGGCTGGGGTCAGGTTACGCCCAACAGATCATCATGAACGAAATTCAGGATTTTCTGTCGCGCCAGGAGGGCGTGCCGCCGTCATCGGTCAATCTCGATGTGCGCATCGTGTTCAATCCGAATATCACCACGGCATGGTTCACTACGGTGATGGGCGTCATCAATAACGTTACCATGCTGGCCATTATTCTCGCCGGTGCGGCCGTCGTGCGCGAACGCGAGCACGGCACCATGGACCATCTCTTGGTCATGCCGCTCACCCCGTTCGAAATCGCGATGTCCAAAGTCTGGGCCAACAGCCTGGTCATCGCCGTGGCGGCGGGCTTGTCGCTTTACGGCGTGATCCGCGCGTTGCTCGGCGTCCCGATCGCCGGATCCATTCCGCTGTTCATGGTCGGTGTCGTTATCTACTTGTTCTTCGCCTGTGCCATCGGAATCTTTCTGGCCACCATCGCGCGGTCGATGCCGCAGCTCGGCCTCCTCTATATGCTGGTCTACATGCCGATGAATATGCTGTCGGGCAGCAATACGCCGCTCGAAAGCATGCCGCCATGGCTCGCCACCGCGATGGAGGCGTCGCCATCGACGCATTTCGTCTCCTTCGCCCAGGCGATCCTCTATCGCGGCGCCGGCATCGACGTGATCTGGCCGCAATTCCTCCTGGTCGCCGCGATCGGCGGGTTGTTCTTCGCGCTCGCGATTTGGCGTTTTCGCTCGAGCACCGCGCAATCGTCATCGTAGCGCGCGGCGGCGAATCCTTCAGTCGATTGGCACCCGGGCGAGGACCGCCAATTTAATGGAATCCATCACGAGGGTGAATATCAGCGTGGTGCCGATCAATAATCCGATCAGTTCCAGCGGCAGCGGCGCCATCATGACGCCGCCGGCAGCGAGCCCGCCCATCAGCATGAGGTCGCAGGCCGAGGCCAGCATCATGATTGTGGCCGGACGCGAGCTCCACAGTCGTCCGCGTTCGCGCAACACGTACACGTTCCCTTGTCCGGCAAAACCGAGCATGACGAAGGTCAAGGTCTGCATCTGGCCGGGGGTTAGGTCCAGGACGTACCAGCTGAAACCGAGGACCGCCAGCAGATAAAACAGCCTGAATGCGCCCAGCGGGACCGCGGCGAGCATGAGATTGCGGACGCGCCAGGCGTTCGGATAAGGCGCCGGCCGCGCATGGTCGGCGGCGCGCGACATCGTCACGAAGTCGTTGGTGAGCATCGCCAGGGCCTGAAGGAACGGCGTCAGCACCGCATGACCGGTAATGACCAGGCCGGCGCCCAGCACGATTAATGTCACGCACTTGTTGACCAGGATCATCAGCGTATAGGTCAGCACGCGCTGGAACGCCGATCGTCCTTCTTCGATGCAGGCGACGATTCCGGAAAGTCCCGGCTCGGTCAGCACCACGCCCGCGGCCGCCTTGGCGACGTCGGTCGCCGTCGACACGGCGATACCCAAGTGGGCCTGGCGCAGCGCCGGCGCATCGTTGGCGCCGTCGCCGCACATGCCGACGGCGTGACCCTCGCGCTGAAACGCCTTGACCAGCTGAAATTTTTGTTCCGGAAATACGCTGGCATAGACGGCGAAATCGGCGGGCTCGACGCGGTCGGAGACTTCTCCAGGCGGACATACCCCTCCGTCGAGTCCGATCGCATGCGCGACCGTCGCCGCCGTCGCCGCGGCGTCACCGCTGACCATGATGGGGACTACGCCGAGTGCGCGCAGTTCGGCCAGCAATTTCGCGGAATCCGGACGCGGCGGATCGCCGAAGGCGATGAAGCCGATCAGTTCCGGCGCACCCGCAGGACCGGCGGCCACCGCGAGCGTCCGATATCCGGCCTGAGCGAGCGCGTCGAGTTTCGCTGTGGCCTCTCCATCGCTCGGCGCAGACACGGCAACAGCCGCAGGCGCGCCTTTGATGATGCGAATCTCGCGGCCGGCGTCGATTGCGGTTGCCTCGGCGAGTTTCGCCGTGGGATCGAACGGCTTGAAAGTCGCAGCGGCAAGCGGTGCGCGGCCGCCGCCTTTGCCCGTACCGAGCATCTTGCGGATCGCGGTATCGATCGGATCGTCCCCGACTACCGAACTGGCAAGTGCGGCGAAGCCCAGCACGTCGGCCGGCTCGTAACCCGGCTTGACCGGGACAATCGCGGCGACTGCCAGTTCGTTGAGCGTCAGCGTGCCGGTCTTGTCGCAGCACAGCACGTCGATACCGGCCGCTTCATGCAAAGCAGACAGCCGCGTCAGCAATACGCCTTTCGTCGCCAGCACTCTGGCGCCCAAGGCGGCGGCGAGCGTAAACGTCGCCGACAGGGCTACCGGCACCGCCGACAGCATTGCGGTCAGTACCAGCATCGCGATCTGTTCGACGCTGACCCGGATGAAAAGCGCGTAAGCGACGATCCCCACGACAATGGCGAAGTTGAGCGCGGTGAGATTGCGGACCACGGCGAACACCGCTTTTTGTTCGGTGCTTTCGACGTGAGCGGCGCTCACCAGTTCCGCCGTGCGGCCGAAATAAGTCCGCGTTCCGGTGGCGGCCACCTCGGCGATCGCTTCGCCGCGCCGCACCAAACTTCCGGCATAAGCGGTCTTGCCGGCTTCGAGCTCCACCGGAATCGATTCACCAGTAAGCATCGATTGATCGACCAACAGCGAACCGCCGAGCAGCGTCAAGTCGGCGGGGACAACGTCGCCGAGCGAAACCTCGACGATATCCCCGGGAACCAGCTCGGCCGCGGGCATGTCGATCCACGCGCCGTCCCGCCGCACTCGCGATTTCAGCAACAGCCGCTGCTTGAGCAGTGCCAAAGCAGCGTCCGCGCGGGTTTCCTGGATCGCGCCGAGCACGACGTTGAGCAGCAAAAGCGCGGCGATCAAAGACGCCGTCAGCCATTGGCCGAGTGCGATCTGCAGCGCAACCGTGGCTTCGAGCATCCACGGCACTGGCGCCCAGAAATGCCGCGCCGCCCGCTGCAGCGGATGAATGCGCTTTTCGACAACCGCATTCGGTCCGATTTCCTGTAGGCGACGCCGGGCTTCGGCGCCCGTCAATCCGGCGGCCCGGTTATCGGCCAGGTTTGCCAGTTCGGAGAGCGCGGAACTTGCCTGTGCCATCTCATTTCACCGCGGCCAACGGCTGAACATCCGCGAATACGTCGTGACAGGCTTGATCTGCGTCAACGCCGGGCATGCGGCTGCCGCTATTAATCGTCAATGCGGTCCCGCAAACCGATGAAGTCAGGAGCATTCGAATGACCACGCGCCGCGAAGTCAATCTCGCCATCCTGTCGGCCGCCGCCGCCGCGGTCACCTCGATCGTATCGGCTACGATGAGCCTCGCGCAGGCGCCGCGGGCGATCGATTTGCCGCCGCCCGAATTGGCCGGTGACAAATCGCTGCTGCAGGCGCTGCAGGCCCGGCAATCGATTCGCGATTATTCGGACCGG
>Ga0187769_10002393_pt1 | contig 10966 bp, 10 predicted proteins | sample 0116_SJ02_MP02_1_FD_133140 | JGI IMG/M metagenome (GOLD analysis project Ga0187769, IMG submission 133140) | Tropical peat soil microbial communities from peatlands in Department of Meta, Colombia - 0116_SJ02_MP02_10_MG | ecosystem: Environmental > Terrestrial > Soil > Wetlands > Peat | place... | reverse complement strand
TGTCCGAGCGGGCGGCGGATTGAGGCCAAAGGACACGAAAATGGCTCGGGGGACCCGTATGACTAATCGACTTTCGAGGGAAATGGCAGTCGTCTCCGGCGCGGGCAGCGGCATCGGGCAGGCGACGGCGTTACGCCTCGCGCGCGAGGGGGCGAAGGTGCTCGCGGTCGACATCGCCGAGCCGGGACTCGCGGAGACTGCTGCCCTCGCAATCGACCAGGAGCTCTCCCTCGCTACGCTGGTGAAAAGCGTCGCCGACGCCGACGCCCCCGAGGCGATCTTCGACTGCGCTCGCAAAACCCTCGGCGGTATCAGCCTACTCGTCAACAACGCCGGCATCGGAGGCTCTCATCGCGCCGAGAACACCACAGACGAGGAGTTCGACCGCTTCCTCTCGGTCAACCTGCGTAGCGTGTTTCGCATGTCACGCGCTGCGGTGGGCCGCATGCGTGGGCAAGGTGGGGCTATCGTCAACATCGCCTCCATCTATGGCATGACTGGCTTTCCGGGGACCGCCGGCTATGCCGTCACAAAGGCAGGCGTAATCGGCCTTACCATGCAAATGGCGGCCGACTATGGGCCCCGCGGGATCCGGGTCAATGCGATTTCCCCGGGCCTCATCGAGACGGGCATGACCCGACACCGCATCGCGAGCGACGCCCGGTTCCGCTCGTTGATGCTCGGCATGACGCCTTTAGGGCGCGTCGGCAAGCCAGAAGACATCGCCGCCGCGGTCGCCTTTCTTGGCTCGGCTGATGCCGCCTTCATCACCGGCCAAGTGCTCACCGTCGATGGCGGCTGGCTTACGACCCGCTACAAGGCCGCACCTGGTAGCCAAGTGCCGAATGAACGAGGAGAATGACGATGACTGAGCTTTTCGTTTGTCTCACGTTCGACCACGACAATGTCTCCGCCGCGATTGCGCGCGGCTTCATGACGCCGACCATTATGTCGCGTGGCGATTTCGGAATCGCGGCGACGAGGCGTATCCTCGACCTCCTTAAGGATCACAAAATTCCAACGACCTGGTTCATCCCCGGCCATACGATCAGGACTTATCCGAGCTGTGCCGCCTCGGTGACCAAGGCCGGCCACGAGATTGGGCACCACGGTTGGACGCACCGTACGCCGGCCTCGCTGGGACGCGAGGGCGAGGAGCGCGAGCTGGAGCGCGGCAACGAGGAGATCAAGAAGTTGACTGGGCGCCACGCGCGCGGATACCGCTCGCCGGCCTGGGACCTCAGCCCGCACACCGTAGACCTGCTGCTCAAGCACGGCTTCAAGTATGATAGCAGTATGATGGGCCACGACTATCTGCCTTATCAGGCTCGCGAGGGCGACGTCGTGACCCTCGAGGACCCAATGGTATACGGCACGGACACGGCCCTCGTCGAGATGCCGATCAGCTGGTCGCTCGATGACTTTCCGGTCTTCGAGTATATGCGTTTCGATAACGGTATTTTGCCGGGCCTGATGAACGCGGGGCTCGTACTCGAGAACTGGATCAACGACTTCATCTATATGCGGGACCATTACGACTGGGGCATCCTCACCTACACTTTCCACCCGCACGTCATCGGTCGCGGCCACCGCATGATGATTCTCGAGAAGCTGATCCGGACGGTGAGGGATGCCGGCGCCGTCTTCCTCACGATGGAGGAAGCGGTCGCCGAGTATCGCCGCAAGTACCCAACAGGGCGCAGCGAGCGTGGCCGCTAGGGTCCGGACTCATAACCAATAGCAGATTGTAACGGCGAGACAGATTGCGGCGAGGAAGATGTGGGCGAGACGGTCATAGCGTGTGGCGATCCTGCGGAAGTCCTTGAGGCGGCCGAACATGCGCTCGATGGCGTTGCGGTCGCGATAGAGCATCGGCGAGAAGCAGTTTTTCCAGCGACGATTGCGCTTGGGCGGGATGTTTGGTGCGCTCCCCAAGCTCTCGATCTTTTGGCGAACGGCGTCGCTGTCGTGGCGCTTGTCGCCGTTCAGGATGACGGCTGCGGGCATCTGGTCGAGCAGCGCATCGGCGGCGACGCAGTCCGCCACTTGGCCGCCGGTCAGGAGGAACGCGACCGGGCGGCAGGACTGATCGGCGAGCGCGTGGATTTTCGTGGTGCGCCCGCCGCGCGAGCGACCGGTCGCCTGATTGAGCTCCCCCCTTTTCCGCCCGAGGCGCTGCAATGAGCCTTGACTGCCGAGCTGTCGATCAGCATGTGAATCGGCGCGCTGTTTGACCCCCTGATCGGCGTCGAAGCGTTCCCCCGCGCTGAGGGACTTAAGCTCTTGAAGGGAGGCCCAAAGATGTTCTTTGAATGGGGTCAGCATTGGAAGCCGATAGGGGTCAATCTTCAAATCCGATTCACACTCCTGGTGGTACGAGCTCACCGGCGTGCGCGGCGCGGCCCCCTGAGCGTCCCTTCCCGTTTTGGCTTTCAGTCACCGAGCATTATTTGCCCGCCGCCGGCTGACTCAGCTCGGGGCCGTGAGCGTTGCTCGCGCGTCGACCGCGACCGCCCCCTCGCCCGTGCTTCGTACCATCACGGGATTGAGCTCGAGCTCGACCAGGCGCTCGCCAAGGTCGGCCGCGAGCCAGCTCAAGCGGCTGACGATATCCGCCACGCGCTCGGCGTCGAGCGCCGGCTTGCCGCGCCAGCCGGCAATGAGCGGCCAAATCTTGAGCCGTTCCAGCAAGGCGCGGGCATGCGCGGTGTCGACCGGCGCCAGCGCGATCGCGATATCGCCGAAGAGCTCGACCAGCACGCCACCGGCACCGACCGCCACGATCGGGCCGAACTGCGCATCGCGCCGCACGCCGACGAGGAGCTCGAGCTCGCCCGCGCACATGGCCTGGACGAGCCCGCCCTCGATCGCGACACCCGGCAGGCTGCGTGCGAGGGCGGCCATGACCTCGTGCCAGGCGTCCTCGAGGCCACGCCTCTCCGTCAAGCCGAGCTTGACGGCGCCCACCTCGCTCTTGTGCGCGAGCTCTCGGCAAACGGCCTTGAGCGCCACCGGGTAGCCGATCCCTTGCGCCGCCTCGACCGCCCGCTGGAGCGTGGGGCACAATTGTTCGGTACTGACTTGGATGCCGTAGCGCGCGACGAGGCGCTTGGTCTCCGGCTCGGTCATCCTGCCCTCCGGAATGCGGGCGAGGACGCTCGCATCCGGCAGATCGCTCGGCCGCGGCAGCGGCTCGACCGGCAGAGCCGGCGCGAGCTTGCGGCTCTCCATGAGCGTGCCGAGCACGCGCAAGGCGCTGTCCAAATTGTCGTAATAGGGGCAACCGAGAGTGCTGAGGACGCGGCGCGGCTCGTCCGCCGAGGCGCCTGGCGTCACCACGAGCGCAAAGGGCTTGCCGCAGGCAAGGAGCGCCTGGCCGATCTCGCCTGTCACGGCGGCATAGAACGGCACCGTGGTGAGCACGATGAGAAGTGCCGCCACATCGGGATCGTCCGCAAGGGCCGCGAGAATTCCGCCCGCTACCGTCGGCGTGTTCGGATCGCGCCGGCCGCCGAGATCGATCGGGTTATGCTGGAAGCTTGGGAGCAGGTCGCGATCGAGCCGCGCGAGCGTGCCCGGACCGAGCATGGCTGGCCGCAGCCCGAGCTCGCATAGGCGATCAACGCCGATCGAAGCGCCGCCGCCCGAGGGCGAGAAGACGCAAACGCCGTCGCCGCGGGGCGCACCGAAGCGCAGCAACGCGTCGGCTGTGCGTATCATATCGTCCACGTCGTCGAGCAGCAGCACGCTGCACTTCCGGCATGCGGCCTCGAGGACGGCATACGAGCCCGCGAGGCTGGCCGTATGGGAGAGTGCCGCTCGCACGCCCGCCTCGGTGCGCCCCGCCTTGACCATGAGCAGCGGCTTCCCCCTCTCCCGACAGCGTGCGGCGAGCTCGAGGAACCGGCGTGGCGCCTTGAATCCCTCGACGTAGAGGCAGATCGCCCGGCTCTTGGCGTCCTCGATCATATGCTCGAGGAAGTCGCAGATCTCGAGATCGCTCTGGTTGCCGAGTGAGACGCATCCGCTGAAACCGATGCCGGCGCTGTGCGCGCGGTCGTACATCGAGACCATGAGCGCGCCGCTCTGGCTGATGAGACCGATTTCGCCCTGCATCAGCTCACCTTCCTCGAGAACGAGCGAGGACGTCAGCGCCAAAGCATGGTGCGGGCTGATCAGCCCCATGCAGTTGGGCCCGACGATACGCATACCGGCCGCGCGCGCGATGTCGACGAGCTCGTCCTGCATCCGTCGGCCCGCCTCGCCGATCTCGGCGAAACCGGTAGTCATGATGACAGAGCAGCCTACTCCCGCCGCGGCGCACTCCCGCACGGCTTCGAGGAGGCGTTCCGACGGCACCGCCATCAGCGCTACGTCGACCTGTCCGGGTGCATCCGTGATCCGCGCGTAGGCCCGGTGCCCCATGATCTCGGCTCGCCCGGGGTTGATCGGCAGGATGCGGCCGGGAAAGCGATGCTTCGTGAGATAGCGCATGATGCGGCCGCCGAACTTGGCCACGTTGTCGGAAGCGCCGATCACGGCGACGGCGCGCGGAGCGAGAATCTGGGCGACGCCAAGGCGCGGCGGTGCCGTCACTGGAGCGTCCCCGCTCGGGCCACCCTTCGCCCTATTCTTGCTCATCGACAAGGCTCACTCTCCGCGGAACTTCGGTTTGCGCTTCTCGAGGAACGCGGTCATCCCCTCGTGCGCGTCGCTCGAAGCGAGGATGCGTTGCGACCATTCCTCCTCGATCAGGGCAGCACGGTCCAGGCCGTCGCGCGCTTGGGCTCGGACCGCTTCCTTGATCGCCTGGAACGGCAGCGGCGCTCCGGAGGCGAGGCGGGCCATCACTTCTGCCGTCTCGCGCTCGAAGGCGTCGTCGGGCACGACCATGCTTACCAGCCCGAGCTCGAGCGCGCGGCTGGCGTCGATGTCGCGCCCGAGCATCAGGAGGTCGAGCGTGCGGTTGCGCCCGATGTAGTGGACGAGGCGAACCATGCCCACGCTCCAGGTCGGGATTAGGCCGAGATAGACGTCGCCCGCGCGATACTTGGCAGTCGTGGAGGCGATGCGGATGTCGGCCGGCCAGGCGAGTCCGGTGCCGCCGCCGATGCACCAGCCGCGCACGGCGGAAACGACCGGCTTGGGGAAGCTCTCGATGCGCTCGACCACGCGCCGGCCGGCCTCGCGAAAATCGCGGCCGGCCGAAGGCGTGTGCTCGGATTCCCGGGTGAGATCGGCGCCCGCGCAGAATGCGCGCGAGCCCTTGCCGACCAGAAGAACGGCCCGCGTTTCCCGGCGCGCCTCGAGGAGATCGAAGGCTGCCTGGAGCTCCTCGAGCATCGTCATGGTGATCAGATTGAGCGGCGGACGGCTGAGCGTCACGCTCGAGACCCCGTCCCGATGCTCGAGCTCTATCGTCTGGTACACGGCACCGGCTCCCTCTTGCGGCCTGATCACCGGCCGAGCCTCTTGAATCCGCCGATGCGGTCGAGCGCCAAGATGAGCCCGAACGACATCAGGATCAGCATCGAGGAGACGGCCGCGATGGTGGGATCGATCTGATCGGTCAGATAGTTGTAAACCCGGACCGGCAGCGTCTGGTACGCCGGCCCGGTGATGAAGATGGTCGTGGTCACTTCATCGAACGAGATGATGAAGGCGAAAAGGAACCCCGCGAGCACACCGCGCCCGGCGAGCGGCAAGGTAATGCGCCAAATCGTGCCGAGCCGACCGGCGCCGAGATTCATCGCGGCCCACTCGAGCTGATGCGGCACATCATGGAGTGCCGCCATGATCGCGCGCGCCGCAAAAGGCACGATGATCATGACGTGTGCCGCTGCTAGGCCCCAAAAGCTATTGTAGAGGCCGTGGAGGTTGAGGAACTGGAGCATGGCGATGCCGAACACCACCGCGGGCACGAGAAGGGGCGACATGAAGAACCCGTCGAGCGTCTTGCGCCCGGGCAGCTCGAAGCGGACGAGCGCGTAGACGGCGAGAAAGGTGAGCCCGGTCGCGACGAAGGCAGAGAGCAGAGCGAGACGCAGGCTGAGCAGGAAGGCGTCGACGAAGCCCGGGTAGTGGAACACCTCGCGGTACCAGCGCAGCGACCAGTGGGTTGTCGGCAGCGCAAAGTACTCCTCGGGCGTGAAGGAGATCAGCACGACGATCACGAGGGGGGCCAGCATGAAGACCGCCATCGCCCCATTGAAGAGCTTGAGCCCCGTCCTCATGCGCTCGCCTCACGCCGCCCCGTGCCGAGGCGCTGGGCCGCCAGCACGAGCCCCAAGGTCACGGCCAGTAGAACCAGCGCCATGGCGGCCCCGAGCGGCCAGTTCAGGTCGACGAGATTGATTCGATAAGCGAGGGTGGATACGACCTGCACGCGCGATCCGCCGAGCAGCGCCGGCGTCGCGAAGGCGGCCATGTTGATGGTGAAATTGATGATCATGCCGGCCAAGAGGGCCGGCAGCGTCAGCGGCAGCACGATCGAGCGAAACACGGCGGACCCCGTGGCGCCGAGACCCGAGGCCGCCCACAGCAGATTCCGGTCGATTCCGCCCAACGCGGCCCACAGCGGCAGCAGCACGAACATGAAGTGGGCATGCACGAGGCCGATGACGACGCCCGTTTCGTTGAACATGAGCGGAAGCGGGGAATCGACGAGGCCGAGGCTCATGAGCGAGCGGTTGATGAGGCCGCGCGGGCTCAGCAGCACGGTCCAGCCGAAGGCCTTGACCGCGACGTTCACCAACCAGGGCGCCACGTAGAGGATAAGCAGATAGGCCTGCGCGGTCGGCCTCAAGCGCGTTGCATACCAGGCGACCGGGTAGGCCAGCACGGCAGTGATGAGCGAGATCAGGAAGCTGATCCGAACCGTGCGCCACAGCACGCCGAGATAAAAGGGATCGAGCAGCGTGCGGTAATTGGCGAGCGTCCAGTGCGCGGTATTGATGCCGGCGAGACTATAGGGGTGAAAGCTGTTGACGATGGCGCCGACGAGCGGCCAGAGGAAGAAACCCAGCATGAGGACGACGAGCGGAAGCACGCAAGCGAGCGGAAACCAGATCAGTCCAGGCGCCGCGCGCCGGGGCGCCGACGCCTCGCAGCAACGGCCGTCGTCGGGTGAGATGGCCGATGCCATAGGACCTCTCAGCTTCGCCCCGCGATCCGCTGTCGCATCACTTGACGGGTGCTATATCCTTCTCGAAACGCTCGTTCCACGCGGATCGGAGGGCAAGCACGGCGTCGTAGTCGATGACCGCGAGCTTGCCCATCTCGGAGGAAGGCGGCAGGAGCTCGGCGGCCTCGCCGGTGAGCTCGACCTTCTTGTTCATGGCAATCTGGCCGAAACGGTTGGCGCGATACGCCAGCACCTTGGGGCTGAGCAGCCAGTTCATGAACACGCGCGCGCCTTCGGGATCCGGAGCGTTTTTCATGACGCCGATCGAGGTCGGGCTCAGATAGGCGGGATCGGGCATGACGATCGCGACCGGGATGCCGCGCTTCTTGAACTCGAGGCCGGTACCCGCGCTGAACACGGCGATGGCGGCGGCCCCGCTCTCGAAGAACTCGCCGATCTTGGCGAAGGTCGTGGTCCAGTCCATCACGTTGGGCGCCAACGCCTTGAGCTCGGCAAAACCGGGATCGATCTTGTCGATCCCGCCGCCGCCCATCTTGGCGAATTCGATGAGCGTGTAGAGCCCGAAGGTGTTGCTGACCGGCGGAATGATCAGCTTGCCCTTGAACTCCGGCCGCATCAGGTCCTTCCAGCCGGTCGGCGGCGCCCACTTGTTCTTCTTGAAGACCTCGGGCTGGTAGAGGATGCCGACGACGTCGCCATAAGCGTAGACCCCCATCGTCTTGCCGTCCTCCTTGATGGGCGCTATCGGGTAGAGGTCGGCGAGATTGGGCACGCCTTCCTGATCGACAGCCGAGAAGATGCCTTGGTGCAGGCCCTGCACCCAGGCCGGGTGGTCGCACATCACCACGTCGACTTGCGGCTTGTCCTTCTGGGCGATCGCGGTCGCGATGATCTCGGCTGAGGTCGCCTTGGGCACGAGCGTCACCTCGTAGCCCGTGTCCTTCTTGAACTCATCGGCCCAGCCCTCCTTCTCGAGCATGGTCTGGATGGTGCCGCCCCAGCTCAGGAAGTAGACCGTCTTGCCGGCCGCCTGGGCCGCCGGTGCGATAAGGGCCGCGGTGATGCAGCCGAGCAGAACCGTCAGCAGCCGGCTCGTCTTTCGCGAGTGCGGTCCCGTCATGACGCGATCCTCCTGCTTCTTTCGCTAATGAATCGGGGGGAGCGACATTGTGCATAACCGGGCTGCCGACGGCGCCCATCGAGACTGGAATTCCCCGGATGACTCCCGATCTGGCGTGAATATTCGCGCTCTTCCGGCCTTCTTGCAAGACAGACGCGAGGCGCAGACGGCTACCGGCACCTCGGGCGAAGCGTGGCGATCGCTACCTGCGTGTTCTGTTCGTACAGGCGGCGTGGATCGTGCTCGTCAAACCAAAGACCCGGGAGCGTTATGGGCTCAAGCCATGGTTCGAGGCGGCCAAGAAGCGGCTGCACCGCAACGTGCTCGCGATTGCAATCGCCAACAAGCTGGCTCGCATTGCCTGGAGCGTTCTGGCTTATGGCCGGAACTTCGAGAGCAGAACGATCTATGAGGCGACCAACCAGCCTGCTTGATCGCTGGGCGCGAATTGAGGAACCCATGACAATGTAGCCCGATATCCTACCCGCAGCAGTGAGCGTTGCTGTTCCGCTTTCCATCGGCCGTCGCGGGGATCACCGCGCCGGCGGCAGATGCGCGATCTGCGAGCCAACCTCGTAACAGCCCTCCCTGACGACGCGGAAACGCGCGTCATGTGCCGATGTTATTGGCAGGAACATCCCCTCGAGCGGCACCTCGCCCGCGATGTGACGAGCGAGCTCGCGGCCGAAGACCGTGCCCGGCGCGATGCCTCGGCCGTTGTAACCGGTAAGCGCGATCATGTTCTCCGCCAGCGCATGCAGGCGCGGAAGATGGTCGTTGGTCATGCCGATCCGCCCGTACCACTCGTGCTCGAGCGTCACCTCACCGAGCTGCGGGAACAGCGCCCGAATGTGCCGCAGCGCCCAGCGGCGATGGATTGCGGCACCAGTGCCGCGGAGCGCGCCAACGCTGCCGACGATGAGGCGGCCGGCATCGTCGGTGCGGAAGCCAGTAAGTACAGTCCGGTTGTCCCACGCCCCATGCCCCTCGGGAAGGATTGTGCGCCGTACGTTGTCACTAAGCGGCGCCGTTGCGACGTGGAAGAAGGGCAGCACGATCTGCTCGCCGCGCAGCTCTGGCATGATGCGCGACGTGTAGGTGTCGGTCGAGAGCACCGCCCATTTCGCCCGGACGCTGCCGCCTTGCGTGGTGAGGTGCCAGACACCCCCCTCGCGCGCGATGCGCTCGACCGGGCTCCCCGTGAAGACAAGGGCGCCAGCGGAAATCGCCGCGCGGCCGAGGCCGCGTACGTAGGCGAGCGGCTGGATCGTCCCGGCGCGTAGGTCGAGCAGACTGGCGGGATAGACGGAGGTGCCGGTCTTGGCGCGCGTCTCCTCAGCGTCGAGGACGCGCACCGGGGCGCCGAGCGCCTGCCATTGTCGCGCCCGCTCCTTGATCTCGGCGGCGCCTTTCTCGCCCGCGCCGCAGTGGATCGTGCCGACGCGCTTCAGCTCGCAGGGAACGTTGTACTTGTCGACGATGTCGAAGACCGTACGCGGCGAATCGCGCAGCAGGTCGAGGAGTCGGCCGCCATAGACGGGCCCGAGCGTCTCCTTGAGGGCAGACGGCATCACCCAGAGCCCGGCATTGACGAGCCCGGTGCTCCGGCCGGCCGCGCCGTAGCCAATCTCGACCGCCTCGAGAACGACGACGCCGAGGCGCCGCTCGGCAAGATGCAGCGCAGTCGACATGCCCGTGTAGCCAGCGCCGACGATCGCGACGTCGGTGACGATTTCGCTGGCGAGCCTCTCCGTCGTGGGAGGCGGCGGGGCGGTCCGCTCCCAGAGCCCGTGCGAGCGTCTATCGTTCAGCATCTTTCCCGTTCCGCCGTCATATGAGGTTCGGTCGTGCCTGTCCAGGTCGCCTTCCATCATCACTATGTTCGGATCTGATTTTCGGTAGACACAGCGGTGTTGCGGTCGCCATCCTCCGTAAGCCGGCATCGCCTCTATCAATCCTGCGCGCGCTCCGCACGGCGCTCAAGTAAAGACCGGCACCTTTCGCACCTCGCGCGGACACATGCTATGGTACGCGCCTGGGTGCCGACGATCCACCATTCTGGGCCGACACCATTCTGGGCCGAGCGCGCGGTCCGCCCTCGATCTGGTCATCTGCATGAATCGCCAAGCTTTAGGAATGCTGAGCGTCGCCGGGGGCGTGTCTATCTTCACAGTAAACGACGTGATCATGAAGAGCCTGAGCGGCACTTACCCGGTCCACCAGATCGTCTTCGTTCGCTGCGCCGTGGCGCTGCCGTTCCTCTTGGTCGCAGCGCTGGTCGAGGGCCGCGGCACACTCGCATTCGGCCATCCCTGGCTCCATCTCGGCCGCGGCCTCGCGCTCTATCTCTCGTACACGAGCTACTATCTCGCTATGGCGCGGCTCCAGATCGCCGAGACTGTCGCCCTTTTCTATGCCGTCCCGCTGTTCGTCGCGATCCTGTGCATCCCGATCCTCGGCGAGCGCGTCGAGACGCGCGCCTGGGCGGCCATTGGCGCGGGCCTCGCTGGCGTGCTCGTCATCTTGAGGCCCGGCCTCGGGCTGGTCGACCCCGCAGCCCTTCTCGCCATCGCCTCGGCCGTCGCGTATGCGGTCTCGGTGCTCTTCGCGCGCCGCCTGGGGGCCGCACAGACCGCGAGCAACATGGCGCTGTCCGCGACCATGCTCTATGCGGTCGCGAGCGCTCTCACCGGATGGGCGCT
>Ga0187769_10002392_pt1 | contig 10968 bp, 13 predicted proteins | sample 0116_SJ02_MP02_1_FD_133140 | JGI IMG/M metagenome (GOLD analysis project Ga0187769, IMG submission 133140) | Tropical peat soil microbial communities from peatlands in Department of Meta, Colombia - 0116_SJ02_MP02_10_MG | ecosystem: Environmental > Terrestrial > Soil > Wetlands > Peat | place... | reverse complement strand
CTTAGCCTGAAACCACCGAATTGCGGCGCGGTTGGTGGTTCCGGCCGCGGTTTGGGTGTGGAGACGTTTGCGTGGGAACGTCGGGGTCGTGCTGGTGGGGGTGGGGTGGCCTTTGGCGGTGAGCGAGCGTCACTGAACGGTGCCGAGTGACTGTTTCGTGGAAGGCGCAGCGGGCCGGTGACGGCCGCGGGGTCGGCTGAGGCTGGGGGGACGGCGGCTGCTGGGTCAGGTGAGGGCGGGGAGCGCGCGGATCTTGTCGAGGATGGTGGTGAAGGCGTGTTGCCAGGGCCAGCGGGCGGGCATCCGGAGTGTCCATTGGCGGGCGCTGCGGGTCAGACGTGCGGGGACCGCAAGGAGCTGGTCGCGTCGGGTGCGGGCGGTCTGGACCGGTGCGTTGGGGAGACCGATGTGGGTGGTCCAGCGGCCGAGGTTGTGCGCGAGCGCGGCGATCACGGTCCAGGCGCTGTTGGCGTCCATGCGGCCGGAGGGGAAGTGGCAGAGTGCTTGGTCGACGAGGTCGCGGATCGCGAGCTCGATGTTGGCGTGGTCGCGGTGATCGGTGTCGGCGACGAGTGTCGGGACCTGACGGTTGGTCGCGAAGCAGTGGTGGCGCCAGTCGGGGAACAGCTCGGCCTGCGCGCCCACGAGCCGGGTTCGGCGCACGATCAGCCGAAAGCCGTTGAGCTCGGTCTCGGCGACTTGTGCCTGCCCGCCGTCGGGGTAGTCGGTGACGGTCACCCACGCGGTCTCGGGGATCTGCTCGATCAGCGCCCGGATCGTCTTTGACAGCTTCACGCCGATTGAGAAGAAGATCCCGCGCTTGGCGAGTTCCTTGAAGAGCTTGTGGTTCTCGAATCCCGTGTCGGCGCGGATGATGATCTTCCCGGTGTGTCCGGCGCGCCGCACACGGGCGATCAGCTCATCGACGAACCGGGCGATCCCGCGCTGGGTGTTGGCCTTGCCCTTGCGGTTGCGGATGTGCAGCACCTCGCCGGTGTCCGCGCGGACCGCCGCGAGCGGGTGATACCCGCGCTTGTTGGTGTACCCGTAGGAGGCGCCCTGCTTCTGGTAACCGTAGACCTCGCCGACGAAGCTGTCGATGTCGATCACCAACGGCCCATCGCCCGGCCCCGCCCCCGCCTGCCACGCCCGGCAGATCGCCTGGTCGAGCACCCGGTCGAGCTGGCGCACATGCCCGAAGGTGAACGCCCGCAGAAACGTCCCGAGCGTCGAGGGCGCCATCACCCGGTGCCCCAGGATCAGGCCCGTGCTCCCGGCCCGCAGCACGTTCATGTCATCGATGCTGTCCGCACCGGCGAGCATCCCGTGCACCAACGACATCACCTTGCGGCCCGGCAACGCTGCCCCCGGCGCGCGGGGGTCAAGCCACACCGACTCGTTCACCAGCTCCTCGATCCCCAGCCGCTGTGCCAACGTCGCTGTCACCAGCAGGCCCGCGTTACTGACCAGCCGCTGCTCATCGAAGCGGACCTGCACCGAGTCGAGGTTCGCCGGCCCCTCCGGAACGTCCGAGCTGTCGTGCACCATATGGATGACCTCCTGACAGGGCCGCAGCCGCCCATACGACTGCTACAAAAGCCCTGCTCAGGAGGACATTTAAGACTCAGAGTCGGACGGAACCGACCCGATCATTCGGTGGTTCCAGGCTAAGGCCCGAAGCGACAGGCGCCGCTATCCCGTCGGTTCGCTTGTGCCGCAGCGTGTTGTGCAGCAGGTCCGCGAGGATGTTCCCTCCGGGAAAAGCCGCAGGTTTCGTGCGGTGAGGCTCGGACGGGGTTCAGGCGTGGCGCGCCGAAACTCAACAGCATGACGACCGTGAACCATACGGAGAGGGTCACGCTTGTTCCTCAGGGCACGTGGGAAGTGGACCCAGCCCGCTCCACTGCCGGATTTACCGTGCGCCATCTCAAGGTAACGAAAGTCCGCGGCCGTTTTGGCGAGATCACGGGTCTGATCCGCTGCGACCGCGACGGCTCCACAACGATCGACGGGACGGTCCACGTAGCGAGCATCGACACCGGGGACCACCGACGGGACGCCCGGTTGTGCGCCGAGGACTTCTTCGACGCCGAGCGGTATCCGACGATCGTCTTCAGGGCTATATCCCAGGCCGTCGAGCCGGGTGAGGTCCCGGTTGTGCCCGGGATGATGACCGTGCGCGGTGTCGTCCAGCCGCTCGAGTTGCAACTCGACGCGCTCGGATCGCCCGTGGACGGAAACGGCCATGTGAGAATTCGATCGAGCGGTGTGCTGAGTCGCCGGGCGTTCGGTCTCACATGGGACTCGGCGTTTGCGGCTGGCGGGCTCGTCATCGACGATCGGGTGGAGCTGCAGCTCGACGTCGTCCTCTGCCCGAGGCACTGACACGCTGGTGGCTCAGCGCGCTCCGCTTCCCCTTTGATCGAGCACCAGCGGTCTCCATCCCGGCCGTGAGGCTGCTGAGTCCTCCCGGCGTTGCAACAGTCGACGCGGGTCGGGAGCCGGGCCCCCCTGCGAGCGATCGAGTTCAGTGTCGCTGTCTAAGCAAGCAGCAGCCCGGAGTTAGCGCCGCTGCTCGATCATTGCTGCACTCTGCTGCCGCCACTCGCGAGAGTGTCGGTGCCGTTGAAGGGCGCGAGCGCCCAGGGAGGCGGCCGATCCGCGCCGGGCGCTATGGCGCCGCGATCTTGTTGCACTGCGTCTCGGCGGACTGCTTGAGCGAGGCGATCGGGATCTTTGCTGCGGCGGTGAGGCAGGCTTGCTTGGCCGTGCTGAGCGCGGCGCTCACGTTCGCGTTGCTCGTGGTGATCTGATTGCAGGCCTGCTCGGCGGTTGACCGCGCGCTCGCGTCCTGGATCTTCTTTGTGGCTTCAACGCACGTTTGCTTGGCAGCCGCGACACCGCTTCCGGAGCCGGTGGTGGTGGACGCCGCCGTCGACGCGGTCGACGACGACGAGGAGGTGCTCGAGCCGCCGCAGGCGCTGAGCGCGGTCGCGGCGACGACCAGCATGACGACGAACGGCGCGCGAGGGAGCATCATTACTCCTGCTCTTCGTCTTCGAGTTCGGCCTCGACCTCGGCGACGACGATCCCGAGTGCCTCTGTGATCTTTATGGCGGCGCTCGCCGTGCGCGGCGCGCCGATGATCGGCGCGACAGCGATCAGGATGTTCTGCACCTGCTCGACGGTGACGCCCGCGTCGATCGCGGGGCCGACGTGCAGAAGATAAGAAGCCGCAGGCGCATCGACCGCCGCCAGAGCGCCGATTCGCACGGCAAGCAGTGAGTTTTGGTCCAGTTGGCAGCGCGCGAGCGACTCCGCATTGATCGCGGCCAGCGTGTCGAGGACGGGGTTCTCGGAGCTTGTTGAGGACAATTCGATCCTTCCGGTTGCTGGGAGCGTGACTCTATCGTCCGTCCCATTGACCAGCTACCCCTGTCGGCCTGCCTCCTCCGATTCGATAGATCGCCGAGGACAAGCAGCCAAGGCCGCTATGGACAACCAGGAGCGTCGCATCCGAGCCTTCGGTTTCAGTGGTCCTTGCCCCGCCAACGCGCCCGATGTCACGCGACCAGCCCGTTGCGGTGGGCAATGCGCCCACGAGAGTTGTGCTTCAGGCTTAGAAGCAGAAGCGTGCGCAGTGGTTTTGGTTTAGGTCTTTGCGTGCCTGATACCTCAGGCGTTGATGACGAACCGATCTGGTCGCCTCGGCCGGCTTTATCCGACCGGGATCGGAGCGAACAGCGCCGCAAGCGCGTTTTCCGAACGCGAAGCTAAACGCTCGCGATACCAGGTGGTTGCCGCCGCTGCGGGTTCTCGATCCAGGGGGAACGCGACCTCATCGTCTCGGGCCAGCGTCTTCAAATACGGGAGAGGGAACGAGTCACGCCTGCCTGTGGACGACCTGCCAGACCCGCGCTGCGCTGAATCGCTAACGGTGAGCGACTTGGCGGTGTCCCGACGGAGGTGGCAGTTCGGCCGGAGCGAGGCCGTCGGCGGTCACCGCCCCGGGCATCTCGGCGGCGTCAGGCTGTTTGTGGGCGACGGGGTGATCGCGTTCCGGCTGCTGAACGAGGCCCGCCACCGCGTCGTGTCTGGCGTGTTCGGAGTGCCCAGGGAGCACTCGAACCTGATGACGCTGTTTGTACTCGGCGCGTCCGTGCGAGCGCTCCAGCGCGCCGCCGCGGCCCCGGGAACCCAGGTGCGCAAAGCCCGATCCAGCCCGACCGCCGTCGGCGACCCGATGATCGGGGTCGCCGCGGCGAGGGAGACGGTCAACAGCATCACGGGACATCCGGCTAGGGACACGCCCTTCGCCGTCGAGCTGATCGCGCTCGTCATGACGGTCTACGCGTTCCGCGCCGCGATCAAGCGGCTGCTCCACGCGGTGAGGCCGTCACTCCGCCGGATCGTCGCCGCAGCGCACAGAGTGCGGGCCGTGATGGCTCGCTGGGGGATCTCACCGTCAGACATCCCAGTGGCGCCAGGGGCGAACTCCCGTGCGGTGGCGAGGACCACCTCTAAAGACGCTGTCGCTACGGGCTAGCAGCATCGGCGTCGACATGCGCGTGACGCCGCTGCATGGGCCCGATAAGCCGGAAGCCGCCGCGGCCGGCCACCGCGACTCGCTGCGACCCGAGGTTCAGCCAGAGTGCCGCTCCGCCACTCCAAGCAGCAGTCGTCCTCGAAGCGATGCATCAGGCGAGCAACGGTGAGCAAGCTCGATGCGTCACTGTCGCGTTCGGTAGGACGCGGCGGTCCGTTGGGTCCAGCCACGCCGCCGGTCGTGACTTCTGCTTTCGCGATCGGGCCGGTCCACGACGGACAGCTGCTTTGCCACGGTCCGATAGTCGCGTCGACTGCTTGGTCGTGACTGTCGGCGACCACCGAACTGTGTGCTCCCCACAACCGGCGCTGCTGACAGACGACCGCGGATTCGCGGCGTCGCGTCTCCCTGAACGGGCGTAGCGGCCTGCCGGCGTGGCTTCGGAAACGTGGACGGGAGGCGGCCCCATCACTTCAGAGAACGTGGATAGGTGCGTCGCGGTGGGATCGGGTCCCCAGCTGTGCCGCGAGGGTCGGGGCAGGAGACGGGCGACTCGGGCGAGGCGTTTCGGCGTACTGAGGTGCCTGGACGTCCAGCTTGTGACTTCCACGGAACTGCGCCAGCGCAGGACACCGGCTTCGCGCTTGCCAAGCTGCGCCGCTCACGGCGCGGATGGGCCACGGCTTGGGCCCGGCAGCGCAACACTACGCAGAGCGAGATGGACTCAGAGGAGCAACGCTCCGCCCTGCGGCGGTATACCGTGGTGACGGACCGGCTGTCGTCGACCTGCTCCGCGGCGTCGGCGCCGACGATGATGCGCTGCAGCTGGCTGGCGACGGCGTCATCGCTGCCGTCATGCAGCGCGTGGACGGAGCCGCGGAGCTGGCTCGCAAGCTCGTGGTTGGCCTCCGGCACCGAGGCTGGGACGGGGATGATGAGCTGGCCGACCAGCTTGAGGCTCGGCTCGGCAGCGGACCGGCGGCGATGCCGCGCGCCTTGCCCGTCGACCTCGAGGAGCTGGCCGGCATCCTCGAAGGCGACCCCCTGAGCGTCGGGGGCCGGATCGATGTCAGGACCGGTGAGGTGTGGCCTCGGGCAGCGATCGAATATGCCCTGGAGACCGGAGACGAAGACGAGGACACCGCTGATGATCCCGAGCGGTGGCTGGCGGTCCACGGCGAGGGCTCACGGGAGGGCTACCGGGACATGGAGCGGTTCATCGCGTCCGTCGAGGACCCCGGCCGGGCCGAGCGCCTGGCCATCGCGATCGGAGGCCGCGGCGCGTTTCGCCGCTTCAAGGACGAGCTTGCCCGCTGGCCCGGCGAGCTTGAGCGATGGCACGCATTCTCCGAGGAGCGCCAGCGTGGGCGCGCGCGATCATGGCTGGCGGCGGCCGGCTACCGCGTGCTGCCGGTCGACCACCGCGATTCCTGAGAACGGGCCATCAGCGTGCTGTCAGCCTGAGCGATCCACATCTCCAGGCCGCGCGAGGGACGCCAGACGTACGCTCGAGCGTGAGGCCGAGGGTGTCCTTCAATCGCTCTTGTTCCACTGGGCATCGGGCCTGCGAGCGCAAAGGCGGCATTCCGCGTCCTGGCCGAGGGCGACCCCAACGTCGACGGGGCGCTCGCTTCCGCGGTGGGCTGTTCGCCGCCGCCGACGTCGCTGACGACGGCCCCGGCCACCGCTCTCAGACCAGAAGGGCCGTCCTGCGCGATGCTGCGGCGCTTACCCAGATTGTCCGACAGCGGCCACACGCGCGGCCGCTCCGGCCTCCGGGTGGCTTGGCCTCGACACGCCAAAGGAGCAGCAGCGGCTCGCCGGCTCGACGCGTGCTTCCCGCGCAAAGCTATCCCGAGGCGGACGACGGCGAGCTCGAGCTGCGGGACTACCGCGTAGCCGGGGCTATGCGATAGTGCGCCGTGGACGCGAAGGCGACTCCTGGCGTGGCAAAGGCATCGCCGGCTCGTGGCCCGTCGGAACGATCGCTCTCGGGGGGAATGCGATCGTCGCGCCTGTGGCGCGGTTCGGCGGAGGCGCACTCCTGAGTTTGGGCGAGAGCGGAAGTCCCGCCCTCACTGCCGCAGGGGCGACAAGGCGGGTGTGCCGATGCCCGTCCAGTCGACTTCTCGCGGCGGCGCTGGGAGCAACGCCGAAGTTGCTGCGATCCCAAGCAGCAGCCGGGCGCGCTGCTGCGGTTCGCGGTCGGCGGGAAACGAGCCCGCTGTTCGTTTCGCGGCTTCTGGTCTCCGCTGATGGTGATGGCACGGCCGAGACCGCGTTGGGGAGCGTGCTTTGAGGGGTTCGACCTCGGTGAACTCGATGTGGTTGGGCTCGATGCCCTGCCACTTGGTTGGCGCGGGGCGGTTCGTCTATTCCGTGGTCCGTTTCCTGGTGGAGTCCGCGCGGCTGGAGCGAGTGGCGCGGGTTGCTGGCCTTGATCCCGTAGCTGTCCGGGTGCCGCTGGAACGAGACGTGGTGGGTGTCGAGGAGCGTCGTGTCCGACCAGAAGGCGTGACGGCGCCGCGCAGCTTGTCGAAGTCCTTGAGCATTCGCTTGTTCGTTCTCTGCGCGTCGCGACGTAGTGCCCTGGCCGTCCGGGTCAGTTCCTTGTAGGCATCCTGCCCGCCGCGTCCCATGTCCTTGGCGAGCAGCGAAAGCGCCTCGCCGACGTCCTCGAGGAGCGTTTCGACGCGGGCGATCCGGCGCTCAACCTCGCGGCGGGTGGCGGGTGTAGGAGAGGCCGTGGCGCGGTTCGTCGAGCGGGTGGCCGGCGGACGGGTTGTCGACTTCTTGGCTGCGGGCATGGGTGTCTCCGATCGAGTCTTAACGTGAGCGCGTAAGCTTCGCGCGGGCGGTGGGGCAATGCCAGGTGTTGGGCATTGATTCGTCGTCGGGGAGGGGCGAGTCGTTGGGCGCTTCGCGGCGCTACGCGGGGCGCCAGCCCTGACCGTCGCGCTTGACCTGGCCCTGTGAGGCGAGCCGAGGCAGCACCCGGTACAGGTAGTTGGGCTGGATCTTCATCGCGTCAGCAAGCTGCGGGATGGTGATGCCCGGTTGCGCCTGAACCAGCTCCAGTGCCTAGGACGCGCGCGCGTTACGGCCGCTCGCCCGGTTCGTGCCCTTGGTCTGCCGGCTCGCGGCGGGGCGGGGCGCGGGACGGGTCGCATCTCGGCCGGAGCCGGCCGGCTGCCCGCGCGAGCTCGCGCGCCGGTGAGCGCGGCCCGTGCGGCCTGAAGACGCGTCGCCTCCTCCTTCAGTTGACGAAGCCGCTCATCAATCTCTCTCACAGTGCTGTCGACAAGCTCGGGCAACAGCCTCAACCTCACTCGGGTCCAACTTCGAGGTGACGTGCCAGCAGGGCACTGCTGTAACACAAACGGCGGTGACCGGCGACCTCCGCAAGATTCCTTGCGCGACCGGTCTAGCAGCTATGTACACGGTCGAGCGTCTGCCTCGAGGCTGGCGTCTGATCTGCCAACCCGCCGGTTCGACACCACCCCGGGCGTCCCTCTGCGGCGGGCTCCCAAACGTATAACCTGGATCTCGGGCTTTCCGTCGCTCTCTGCGGTGGCCGCTGGCGACCGAGCCGGGGCGAGGTCTCCGCTGTTCGCCCCGCGATACTTGACGAGATCGGCTGCCAGCCTCATATCCTGGCGACCGAGCGCGGTCGTCTCTCTCTCTGTCTCTCTCTCCGGCGAGAGGTGTCACGCAAGTCGCGCCCTGTCGGTGGGGTGAGACCCCGAGACCCAATCGGCCGATGAATAGCGAAGCGCACGCGCTTTGCCTTGGTCGCTCCCGCCCAGCGGTCGCTCGTGTCAGATCGTCGCCGAGCGCGAGATACTGGTACAGGGTCGCGCGGCTGACGCCTTGCGCTTTGACGATCTTCGACGCGCCCACAGAGCCGCCTGGCCGGACAGGCCTTCGCGAGGACGCGCCCCGGCATGGAGGAATAAGCTGTGTGGCGAGCGGCGAGATCACCCGATCGAGGCTGGTTGTGAGCAACCACATGCGAGGAGAGCAAATGCAACAGATGACGCTCGGCCGTTATGTCACGCGTGCGGGCCGCAAGCCGGGCGTGCGCGAGCACACTCAGAGCGCGGTCGCGTCCAGCAAGAGCGCGTACCGGCGGCTGAACAAGGCGAAATCCCCCGCCGAGGCGCTGAACGACAAGAAACTTCGCCGGGATCTTCGACGCGTGTCGAGTTCCGCCGGAGCCGCACTGATCGCGCTCGGCACGCCGCCGAGGATGCGAACGCGCGATGCGCTGGCGCTCGGCGTGACGCTCTCGACGCTGCTGATCGCCGCCGGGGTCCTGTTCGCTCGCAGCGATAGGCTCCGTGCCAAGGGCCAGGGCAAGCAATCCGAGCCGGTCGAGGAGCCCGACGGCGAGCAGCCTCGCGCGAGCACAGCAGCTCCCGCCCCGCTCGCCCCCGCCGAGCCGCCGGACGATCCGCTCGGGTAGATCGACCATTATCGAGTAGGTAGGCAAGTAGGCAGCCAATGCCCACCTCCCAACGGTGCGAGAACTCTCGGTTGGGCTTACCGCCTATGCCCTCGCCCGCGTCGTCGAGATGCGATGGTTTGCTCGCCCAGGGTTCTCGGCGGCTCACCGTCGGTCGCTCACGGCCGCCGAGGCGACCGTGACCGACCGGTGGCCACCGGCTCGTCAGTCGCGCTCGATCACGCGCTCGAGGCGCTGGCGGGTCTCGCGCGCGATCGGCTCGAGCTCCGGCGTGCCCGCCAGCTGCAGCACGGACGCCGGCTCGATTGCCGACAGGTACGTCGAGCACTGATCGCGGCGCACGACCACGTTTCGGGGGAGCAGCAAGCCGAGACCGGGCTCGATCTCGAGTCCGCGGCGCGCGAGCTGCGGGTTGCATACATCGAGGATCAGATACGGCTTCGCCTCTCCGGCCGAGCTTTTCCCGCAAGGTAGTGTGCACGTCGATCTCGGACACAACGCCGACCCCTCAATCTGCCAGCTCGGCGCTTACCCGCTCCACCACCTCGCCGAACGGCTGCTCAAGCCTGCGTCCGATCGCACAGCCAGCTGGGCCGCTGATCACGCTCGCTGCGCGATGCAGATGTCGCCCACGAGCGGGTTGCCGAGGCGTTCGATCTCATGCGGTGAGATCTCGAGTGTGTGCCGGTGATCGCCTCCACTGCACAGAACCTTCTGGTGCGTAAGCAGCCGCCCGTCGAGGACCTCGGGAACTCCGAGCAGCGAGCTGAACGGCGGCAGCGCGCCGACGTCGAACGCCGGGAACTGGCGCTCGATCTCATCCTCGCTGGCCAGCCGCAGGTGCCCACTGGCTGAAAGCAGCGCCCGCGCCTTGTGCAGGTCAAGCTGCTCGGAAGCAGGAATGACCACGACGCGGAAGCCGTCGTGGTCGTGCAGCAGGATCGCCTTGGCCATCCGCTCAGGCGTGGTCCCGGCCGCGCGCGCCTCGGACGTCGCCGCGAACGTATCGCGGTGCTCGACGACGTCGTAGGCGGCCTGGTGGCGCTCGAGGAAGTCGATCACGGCCTCGACCCCGTGCACCCCGCGCTCCCGACCCGAACCTTGCATATCATCCTCCTCTCGCTTCGACCGGTGCACGCCGGCCGCGTGCGCTCAGCCCAAAATCGACGTCGATCAACCCCTCCGCGAGCAGCGCCGCCGCGTGCCCCCACGGAGGGTCGCCGCCCGACGCACGGAAGTCTCGAAGCGCTCGCAGAGCGGCTGGAACGGCATCGAACACCTCCCGGAACTGGGCCCCCGTCGAGCCTGAATACCGCCGGGTGGTCCTCGCTGATCGGGATGCCATGCGCCCCTCCAGCTCCTCCCGGCACGGGTGCGTCACAGCCGACATGGCTCGCAGCTTCTCACACCGACCATGGCGCCCATCATCGGTACCGATCCGCATCCGTTGGTGTGGCTTTCCACCCAGGCCCGCTGCAGGACGAAATGCTTCGCGGTCATGAGGCTTACGTTCCTCGGAACGGGCCAGCGGCGGCACTCGGTGAGGGCCGTTCGCGCCGGCTCGAGAGCTCGCTGCTCATCTCCGACGGAACGAGCCCGCTGATCGACGTCACCCGAGACTTCGCCGCCCAAGCCGAGCGCAGATCGACGCGATCCTGGTAACGCACGGGCATCGCGACGCGATCGGCGGCCTGCCCTCGCCGTGGCGCTGGTGGCTCGAGCACGGAGGTTCGCGGCCGCTCGACGTGTTCCTCAGCGAGGCGACCGCCGAGATCGTTCGCGCGCGTTACCAGCGCCTCGAGCCCTCAACCCCAGTCTGCCTCGCTGGAAACCGCTGCCGACTGATGTGGCTGTCGCTTTTCGATCGAACCAGCAGTCTGCGGCTGGCTGCCGGATCGGCGACGAAGCGGCAGTGTCGGTTAGGCCCTGCTTCGCAGCCCCGCATTCCGCGCGCGTT
>Ga0187769_10002391_pt1 | contig 10969 bp, 10 predicted proteins | sample 0116_SJ02_MP02_1_FD_133140 | JGI IMG/M metagenome (GOLD analysis project Ga0187769, IMG submission 133140) | Tropical peat soil microbial communities from peatlands in Department of Meta, Colombia - 0116_SJ02_MP02_10_MG | ecosystem: Environmental > Terrestrial > Soil > Wetlands > Peat | place... | reverse complement strand
CCTTGGGATTCGCTTCGTGATAGCGCACATTGGCTAATTGTCGGTTCGCCGATAGCGATTATGTCGTAGTCGGCAGACGAACGGAAGACTTTTACAATTCACGAAGCATGGCGTCGCGTTTGTGGTGATATGGTTGGCTAAGGTCGAGACTCAGAACCCAAGAATCAGAGTGACTCCACCTGGGCCGAAGGCGAGGGAATTAGTCGGGAAAGATGCGGACATTATTTCCGGATCGGTTGTTAGGTGGTATCCGCTCGTTGCGGAATCCGGGGCTGGGTGTATTGTGAAAGATGTTGACGGGAATGAGTATGTGGATTTCAACTCGGGCTTAGTTGTGTTGGCCGTGGGCCATTCTCATCCGCGTGTTGTTAAGGCGATCAAGGATCAGGCCGAGAAACTGATTCACTATTCATGGACAGATTTCTACTATAAGCCGATAATCGACCTCGGCGAGCAATTGACGAAGATCACACCGGGCTCGTTCGCGAAGAAAGTGTTCTTCTGTAATAGCGGTGCTGAATCGAATGAAGCCGCGATGAAGATGGCACGGTGGCACACTCGGAAGCCCCTATTTCTAGCCTACACGGGCTCTTTTCATGGAAGAAGCTTCGCGACGATGGCTCTAACAGCCAGTAAACCCGTGCAGAGGCGGCACTTCTTTCCACTTCTTCCGGAAGTTACACATGTCCCATACCCGTACTGCTACCGATGTCCCTTCGGGTTGACATATCCAGAGTGTAACATGTGGTGTGTAGACTTCATCGAAGAGGAAGTTCTGAAGAAATATCATGTGCCAGAAGATACGGCGGCGATGTTTGTTGAACCAATTCAAGGCGAAGGCGGGTACGTTGTGCCGCCCGACGACTACTTCCAACGCTTGAAGAAGATCTTGGACAAGTACGATATTCTGATGGTGGACGACGAGATACAATCAGGAATGGGGCGCACCGGTAAATGGTTCGCAATACAACACTGGGGCGTCACCCCCGACATTGTGACTGCCGCAAAGGCTCTCGCTTCTGGCTTGCCGATTGGGGCCGCAATCGCAAGGGCGGAGCTTATGGATTGGGAGGGGGGCTCGCACGCTAACACCTTCGGCGGAAACCCCGTAGCCTGCGCCGCAGCGTTGCAAGTAATTGAGGTCATACGCGATGAGAAGCTTATGGAGAACGCGACGCGACAAGGAGCCTACTTAATGAAGCGGCTGAATGAGATGCAACAAAAGTACCCAATCATAGGGGACATTCGCGGCAAAGGCCTGATGATAGGCGCGGAATTCGTGAAAGACCGGGAGACCAAAGAGCCGGCCTCGCAGGAGCTTCAGGATGTAATGAACAAGTGCTTCAAACGAGGATTAGCCATCATTACGGCGGGCCGATCAACCATGCGTTTCGCCCCGCCCCTCATCATTACCCGTGAAATCATCGACGAAGGATTAGAAATATTCGAAGGAGCAGTCAAAGAAGTATCGGCTCAACTCCATTAGAAACCTCGGAACTAGCTAAGGAAAACATATTTTCGGCTTAGTAACCTGTCTAATGGACGGTGGTTTGGCTTGGAAATAAAGAAAGTATGCGTATTGGGTGCAGGCTTGATGGGGCATGGAATAACTCAGGTGTGCGCCCAAACCGGCAAATTCGAAGTTAACATGCGCGACATTGAGCAACGTTTCGTCGACAACGGAATGAAGATGATAAACGACAGCCTGCAACGCTTCGTCAAGAAGGGGACGATAACTGAGCAAGAGTCTCAACATGTCCGCGCCCGAATCCACCCGACCCTAGATCTGACCGAAGCGGTCCGGGACGTCGATCTTGTAATCGAGGCGGTAACTGAGAATCCGCCTCTCAAGAAATCGGTTCTGGCGGAAGCCGACAAACATGCTCCTGCACACGCAATAATCGCCTCGAATACCTCATCCATCAGCATAACTGAGATTGGAGCCGCCACGAAAAGGGCGGAGAAGGTTTGTGGAATGCATTTCTTCAACCCACCACAACTAATGCGGCTTATCGAAATCGTTCGCGGCCTCAAAACATCCGACGAAACCGTGCAAGTGATTAGAGAGGTTTCAAAGAAACTTGGGAAGGAATCGGTCCTAGCCAAGAAGGATACGCCGGGGTTCATTGTGAATCGAATCCTAATTCCCGCCCTAAACGAAGCGATGTTTCTAGTTGAGGAAGGCGTGGCGGATCCCGAGGACATAGACAAAGCCGTTACTCTAGGCTTGAACTGGCCAATGGGCCCGCTGAAGCTAATCGACTACGTGGGCGCCGATACCAATCTCTTCATCACAGAGGTTATGGTAAACGAGACTGGCGATCAGAAATTCAGACCCAGTACCCTTCTGAAACAAATGGTCCGCGCGAACATGCTCGGAAGGAAGACAGGGAAGGGCTTCTACGATTGGCCGGAAAAGTAGCCCCAATCCCCTGTAGACGCGGCTACAGACTCATGTGGTTTTTGACTCTTTAGAAGTCGCCGGTAGTTCCCGGAAGACCCCCAAAGCTAGCGCCCAATCCCTTGAATTGGGCATGGTCCATCGCTATCACGTAGGCAAGGACTATGAATGGGGCGATTTCCTGACTCTGTATCTCCACACCGTAGGAGTCGCGGATGCTGACCCAGTTCTTGTGTATTTGCGCGACCTGGCCGCCGGAGGGCGACTGGATTGAGAACTCATGTTCTGTTATGTTGCCCTTGATCCTTCCAATCTCCGTGCCACTAGAATCTTCAAGCCACCATTCTGAGCCCAGCAGCTTCATGATCTTTTTCCTTACGACGGCGACGAGGCCTTGTTGGTCATAGATTTCGAATGTTGGCCTAACAGTCAGGACCTTACCGCGCATCTCCCCGAATGCAGCGCCGTCCGGGGTTTCAAAAGTGAACTGCGGCCCCCAACTGACCAGTTTCTTCATCACGTAGCCGAGTAGGTTACCGTTTCGGTCCTTTATTCCGAACGTGTCTCTGAGAGCCGCTATCTTCTGTTCAATAATGAACTCTCTTGCCGAGAAAACAAAGTGTGTCGCAGTAGGTGCACTCGTAGTCGGTGTTGATGTTCCGAACTTGAATCCGCAGTTCGGACAGAATTTGCTATTCTCAGGTACCGGTTTGCCACATAAGGAACAATTCATGATGCAACGCACAGCAGCAAACGACGGGGCTTTCTATTATATGATTAACCGAGGGGCTCGAGTCAAAGATCTTGATTCATCTTATATTCGCCGGGCACCAATTCCTAAACGGAGAAGAGTTGACTGTGGCTAAGAAACGAGTGCGCGCCAGTCGAAAAACAAAACGAAGAAAGCTTGAACGCGTCCCGAAAGGATTCCACTCGGTGACACCGTACCTCGCCATTAATGGGGCCGCCCTTGCAATTGAATGGTACAAGAGAGCCTTCGGCGCGAAGGAGCTGAGGCGGGAGCCTGGACCCGACGGGAAACTCATACATGCACGAGTGAGGATAGGTGACAGTATCGTAATGTTGTCGGATGTATTCCCCGGAGGTCACAAGGATCCCCTCCAGCTGGGCGGATCGCCGATTTCGCTTCACATATACTCAAACAACGTGGACGCGCTGTGGAAGAGGGCTGTCGAAGCGGGGGCAAAGGTGGACATGCAATTGGATGACATGTTCTGGGGAGAACGATACGGTCGAATCACCGATCCCTTTGGCCACTCCTGGTCCATGTCAATGCAGATTCCCATGTCCCGCAAACAAATGAAAGAACAAAGAGCCGAGGCCATGAAAATGTTCGAACAGGACCAACACCCCGGTCACGAGGGCACTCAATCACCGTAACAGGCCACCTGTGCTTTATCTTACTTCAGGCCTAGCGACGGCCGATTTCGAAACGGGTATTTACCTATGGACTACTCCTAACTTCAGAGAAACATCGATTACGTGCGTGTTTGCAAGAGAACGGCTTTGACTGATAAAACACGGCGGGACGATGCGAGGCAGAGGCTCGCCGAATGGGTAGACAGCGTAGCCAAGATAACGAAACCCAGCCGCGTTTCATGGTGTACTGGTTCTGAGGAAGAATTTCATTCTCTAGTTGCGGGGATGGTTGCCGATGGAGTACTAATCAAACTTAACGAACGAAACTATCCCAACTGTTACCTCTATCGAAGCGACCCGAAAGATGTCGCTCGAAGCGAGGAAGCGACATTCATTTGCACAAAGGACAAGGACGATGTCGGCCCAACAAACAATTGGATGGCCTCAGACGAGGCGCAAGCAAAATTACGGAAAAACCTCGATGGCTGCATGATTGGCCGAACAATGTACGTTATCCCATACCTGCTCGGCCCAGTAAACTCACCCTACTCACAGGTAGGAGTGGAGCTAACGGACAGTCCGTACGTCGCCGCGAACATGGAAATCATGACGAAGGCGGGCCCCCTAGCGTTGCAGCATTTAAACGCTGACGGGTTCGTGAAAGGTGTACATTCGACCTGCACGCTAGATCCAACGAACAAATACATCTGCCACTTTCCCGACGAGAAACTCATAATGAGTTTGAACTCGAACTACGGCGGAAATGCCCTTCTCAGCAAGAAATGCCACGCACTTCGACTTGCGAGTGTGATGGCGAGAAATGAGGGATGGCTTGCCGAACACATGTTAATCATAGGCATCGAGGAGCCAGATGGCACGCTCACCTACGTGACGGGAGCCTTTCCAAGCGCCAGCGGCAAAACGAACCTAGCCATGCTCAAGCCGCCAGATTACATGAAGGGATGGAATGTGTGGGCGATCAGCGACGACATAGCTTGGATTCATTTAGATTCAGAGGGAAAGTTTAGGGCGATAAACCCCGAGAGCGGATTCTTCGCAGTCGCACCTAACACGAGCCTAAAAACGAATCCAAGAATAATGGAAATGGTCCGGAAGAATACCATATTCACCAACGTTGCCCTCTCCTCAGACAAAACACCTTGGTGGGAGGGTATGGGCGAACATCCCAGAAAACTCTGGGATTGGCAGGGAAGAGTGTGGGCGGCAGGCAAATCTCCAGGAAGCGCCGCACACCCCAACTCAAGATTCACCACCTCAATCCGCCAATACCCCTCACTCTCGCCAGAATACAACAACCCAAACGGAGTACCGGTGACGGCGATAATTTTCGGAGGAAGACGCTCTGAGCTTGTTCCGTTAGTTTGCGAGTCCTTCAGCTGGGAGCATGGAGTTCTAATGGGCGCAATGCTCAGGGTTGAAACCACAGCCGCCGCCTCAGGCGACGTCGGCGTATTAAGAAATGATCCCATGGCAATGAAACCATTCTGCGGATACCATATTGCAGATTACTTCAGCCACTGGTTATCGTTTCGAAGAAAGAGCGGAAAACTTCCGAAAATATTTCAAATAAACCCATTCAGAGTAGGAAGGGACGGGAAGTACCTCTGGCCCGGGTATAGCCACAACCTGGTGGTTCTCAAATGGATTGTCGAAAGATGTCAAGGAAAAGGGGAAGCAGTTGAAACCCCAATAGGGTACATCCCAACGACTGCCTCACTCAAAGTACAGGGCCTGGATATCTCAGAGGACATGATTAACGAACTCTTGCGTGTCGACACGGCCGCCTGGATGGACGAACTCGAATCCACCCAGCTATTTTTCGAGAGCCTTGGAGAAAAACTCCCGAAAACACTACAAGAAGAACTTTCGAAGCTGATGACCAGGCTGCAACCTGCTGCGACTTTTTCCTCACAGTCGCATTGAATATTCGTTAACGCCGTTACCCGAAACGGGCCTAAACTTCGAAACACTAAAGATAGCGCGGTGTCATGCGGGCGCTGACGATGGGCCCATGGATGTAATCATTCGCCCTCTCAGAGAAGACGATCTGCCTGCGGCGGACCATATCATGCGGTTGGCGTTCGGAACGTTCATGCATATGCCTGACCCAGAAAAATTCGGCGAAGGGATGGACCATGTTAGGGCACGTTGGATTGCGGATCCAAACGCGGTCTTCGCAGCGGAAGTAAATGGTAAACTGGTTGGGTCGAATTTTGCGACGCGGTGGGGCAGTTTCGGTTTTTTTGGGCCTCTGACTGTTCATCCCGAATTCTGGGACAAGGGGGTGGCTAAGAAATTGTTGGTCCCGACGATGGAATTGTTTAGCAAATGGGGCGTGAGTCACTCAGCTCTTTTCACGTTCTCCCATAGCCCGAAACATTTGGGCCTGTATCAGGGGTTCGGTTTTTGGCCTAGATATCTGACGCCGGTCATGTCGAAAACCGTTCAAGACGGCAACGGGGCCGGAAAGTGGTCGAAGTTTTCCGATGTTCCCGATTCTGAGAAAGGACAATACTTGGCAAAATGCCGAAACTTGGCGGGGTCCGTGTATATGGGCCTCGACTTAGAACGAGAGATTCTTGCGGTTCAAGATCAGAAGCTTGGCGATTCGGTGATGCAGTGGGACGGTCAGACGCTCATGGGATTCGCGGTATGCCATTGTGGCCCTGGAACGGAAGCCGGAAACGACACATGTTACATCAAATTCGCAACAGCGGGCAAAGGGCCAAACGCGGGTGACGCTTTTGATAGGTTGTTGAGCGCTTGCGATGAGTATGCTCGACTGTGCGGAGTGACCGAAGTCTTGGGCGGAGTCAACACTGCTTGTCATGACGCATATCGAAAAATGATCGCGCGTGGTTTTCGAACAGACTTCGTCGGAGTTCTTATGCTCAAGCCGAATAAACCGGCGTTCGACAATCCCGATGCATACGTGATATGTGACCTTCGTTAGGCACCAAATATGTGCGGGGGCTGATTCCGTTGGCTAGACCGAGCACTGGGATTATTCTCGTGCTCGTCTCGGCTGTCGCCTTTGGGCTTATGCCCATCATGGCTCGATTTGCCTATGCCAATGGGGTAGGAGTAGTTGAGCTGTTGTTTGTGCGATTTCTGTTCGGATTCATGTTCATGGGGGCGATTCTCCTGGCAAGTGGAAGGTTGATTCTGCCTGGAAGAACGGACCTGCTTATGTTGATACTTCTCGGCGCCTTTGCGTACGGTCTCCAATCCGGCCTATACTTCACATCACTTCTCTACTCGCCCATAGCGATCGTGGCGCTTGTTCTTTACACATACCCTGTCTTCACAACCATTGGCGCATTCGTCTTAGGGTGGGAGAGAGTCTCCAAACCACTTGCCGCAGCCTTAGTTATTGCACTCGCAGGCTTGGTTCTCGTCGCCAATCCTTCCGGCGAACAATTAGGTTTCGGGGTGATTCTCGCCCTCGGCGCGTCGATAATCTACACGATCTATATTCTCGGCGGGTCGAAGGTTCTTAGAAGAGTAAGGGGAGATGTCGGAGCATTTTACGTGATGGGCGCTGCTTCGGTCAGTTTTGGCCTGGCGGGCGAGTTTACAAAGACGATTCATCTCAATTTCGGTTTGATGGGATGGTTCTGGGTGGCGATGCTAACTCTAGTAGGCAGCATCGTGGGCTTACCTTTATTCTTCATGGGGCTTTCGAAAATCGGCCCTTCAAGAGCTTCGCTGATCAGCCTCCTAGAACCTCTCACCTCCATATTTGCGTCGTTAGCGCTCTTCGGGAACTCGTTGACGGCTTCACAGTGGTTTGGCGGACTGCTCATCTTGATTGCAACCGCAATCACTGCCCTATACAGTCGGCCGGAACCCCTAGCCCAGCCAATTATAACGTGAGCTGGAGTTTGGTTATTGGCAGCATTACATGATTCGAGGTTTGCCAAAATGAAAGTTGGAATTTTACTATTCGACGATGTGCAAGAGTTAGATTTCGTCGGTCCGCTAGAGGTCTTTGGAATCGCATCGACGCTCGTAGAATCCATGGGCGTCTTGACCGTTTCGAAGGACGGGCGGCCTGTCCGCGGTCGCTACGGGTTACGAGTTCAACCCGACTACGCCTTCAATAATTGCCCACCCTTGGACCTCCTGATAGTACCAGGAGGGAAAGGAGCTCGCCTCCACGCCCGAAACGACAAAGAGACACTAGACTTCGTAAAGGCTCACGCAGTCAAGAGACCGATTGCGAGCGTTTGTACCGGAGCCTTAGTACTAGCCGAAGCAGGATTATTGAACGGCAAAAGAGCAACGACACATCACTCAGCAATTGACACTCTACGCCAATACGCGCAAGTGAAGGTTGTGGAGGGAGCACGCTTCGTGTTTGAGGACGGAGTATCGACTTCGGCAGGGATCAGCGCCGGAATCGACTTAGCATTAGAACTCGTTCGCAAGGACTTCGGCGACAAGGTGGCAACAGAGATCGTGGAAGTAATGGAATACGAAAAGCATCCGGTATCTTTGATCTGATTCGCGGCTAAGGTTTCCCGACGATAGGGGCGGTGGGACTTGAGTCGTTATTCACTTGATAGCAAGTTCCCACCGTTGTTCATGGGCCCATGGAGCCCAAGCACAGCTCTTCGTCTCTTCAGCTAGCCTGAATCCTGCTCGCTCGTAGAGTCTTCGAGCGGCATCTAAGTCGCTCACCGTCCATAGGAAGATTCCTTTGTACCCTGCTTTCTTGCAGAACGCTACGGCTCTATCGAGGAGCATGGAACCGAGTCCTCTTCCCCGTGCTTCCTTCTCAACTAGGAACCATCGAAGTTTAGCCCAACCCGGACGGCTGTTCACATGGTGTACGGCTATAGATCCGACTCGGCACCCACCGATTTCTCCAATCCACAACCTATCCTTCTCAGCGTCGTAGCCTTCCATGAAAGGTGACAATCCCTCGCAAACATACTTTTCAAAAACGGCGCTGTAACCGAACTCTTGCGCGTACACCACAGCGTGACGTTGGAAGACCCAACCGAGGTCGCCCGATCTCTGAGCGCGAACAGTGACAGGTTCCACTCGTGGAGTAGGATCGAGGAGAGTCTGAACAGTGCGCAGGCATCCACTGAGTGTATCTCTGTCGCCGGAGTTTAATTGCTCTAGAAGTTGTTGCGCTTGGACGTTCGCGCGTTCATCGAGTGTTCTGAAGGCTAACCGTCCGGCTTGTGTAAGATATAATTTCTGTTCGCGTCCATCCTCAACGGACGTGGAGTGCCATACGGCGCCCGCCCGAGTCAATCTTGTGATGAGTCGGCTCAAGTAGGCTTGGTCAAAGCCCGCGTGGGTTCGTATGTCTTTCGCGGTACAGCCCGGTCGAGTGGCGATTTCGAATATTACTCGACCCTCTTGCAGTGTGTATTCCGTGTCGAGGTAGCCGCGTGAAAGAGAGCCTATCAAGACTGTATAGAATCGGTTGAATTCACGAAAAGACCTCGTAGCGAACCGTAATACTTGGTCGTGTTCCGTGGGCATGCAGCGTCTTGGAAATAATGCATGTCGATGACATATAATGTATACCGTTAGCCCTCGGTCCATTTGGTTGGGACGCTACGGCGCTTACGTTTTGATGGGTGAAATGCTTCTACATGTTTTTCATTACTTCGTTTGCGAATTGTTCTACGCTCTGAAGCTCTCGGTTCCATTCGAAGCTTGTAATGAAGTACTCGAGTCCCGTCTCTCTGAATGATTCGACTTGACGTCTTACCTCTTCGGGCGTTCCGGAGGTAGCGAACTCTGTTAGCATCGCTGGGGAGACGTTTTTGTAGCGTTGCTCCAGTCTCTTGTTGAGCGATGCTTTATCGTTGTCCATTATTACGACGCCCAGTTTGGTTTTGAGGATCGAGTTGTAGTCTCTTCCAACCGTTTTGCAGTGTTCCCTGAGTACATCCAGCTTTCTCTTGATCGTGGCGGGGGATCCGAATAGGTTGCAGGCGTCCGCGTATTTTGCGACGAGTTTCAAGGTTTCACGTTCACCGCTGCCGCCGATCATTATGGGTGGGTGGGGTTTCTGGATGGGCTTAGGGTTGCAGTAGGCGCCTTGGATCTTGTAGAATTGACCGTTGAAGGTGGTTCTTTCCTCTGTCCACATTGAGCGTATGATTTGCACCGCTTCCTCGAGGCGACGAAAACGCTCCTTTGTTGGAGGGGGGAATGGGACTCCATAGGCCTTCGATTCCTCCTCGTTCCACCCTGCGCCTATCCCCATGAACAGCCTACCCTTACTGAGAATGTCGAGGGTCGCTCCGATTTTGGCCAGAATAGATGGATAGCGATATATGTTGCCCGTGACCAGCGTGCCTAACTTGATCTTTGAGGTGAATCCGGCGAGTACTCCAAGCGTCGTCCATCCCTCGAACATTGGTTCACTTGGGTCGCCGACCATCCCGATTTGGTGGAAATGATCCATAACCCAGAACGAATCATAACCCAGACGTTCTGCGGCCGACGTCACCTTCCGTAGACTCTCGGAAATCTCCGCGCCCTTGCCGTCATAAGTAAAATTCGGGTGTTGTATTCCAAATTTCATTCCTACATGTTCCCCCAATAGGCCGCTTTACTCGACAGTGTAAGGATATTTATTGACTAGTGATCCTCCACTTCGCCGACGAAAGTCAACGGTTCAATTTCCGTTGCCCGCACCAGCATACCCCGCCGCCTATCATCCGGTATTTCACGAGCCGAGCCAAGAGAGAGAGGCCATGATTGAGCTATGGGGTTCATCAGAACTACAGGGCTCCAAGGCTCACGAAAGCAAGAGATCAAGATCGAGATCAACAACGAGACAGGCAAGAAAGTTTTCGGCGCTGTTGGAGAAGTTGAGACTTTAGGGCAAGATAAGAGGCGCAAGAAGAAAAGCAGAGATCATACCGTACTTGCTGAGTTGTCACGTAATCCCCGCCTTGATCTGATCTATAATCTCTCCACTCACCTAATTGAGATTAGACATAGCGGAGGCGTTCATTACTGGTATCTTCCTGTTGACCATGAAATTCTAGCTAAGATCAGTTCTGCTGTTAGAGTTGGAGTAGAACGGAAAGAGGGAAGCCCATCTAGAGAACTTTTGGAGCAGTGGTATGATAGGAATTTCGAGAACAAGATCAAAGCGGCGAATAAGAGGCGTTTCGCAGCTTGGAGGTT
>Ga0187769_10002390_pt1 | contig 10969 bp, 10 predicted proteins | sample 0116_SJ02_MP02_1_FD_133140 | JGI IMG/M metagenome (GOLD analysis project Ga0187769, IMG submission 133140) | Tropical peat soil microbial communities from peatlands in Department of Meta, Colombia - 0116_SJ02_MP02_10_MG | ecosystem: Environmental > Terrestrial > Soil > Wetlands > Peat | place... | reverse complement strand
CCCTGAGTTCGGGTATCTTGAGGTAGGCGTTGTCAACTTCGCCCTCGTTGTTCAAGAAGATCGAAACGTTGCCGTGGCCTTCCAGTCTAGTTATCGGATCTATGATTATTTCTTTCATTTTTCCATCACTTTCCTCTTAAGAATAGACGATGGCAAAGAGTACATGTAGAATGTTCCAAGAGGATCTTTGATCTGGTTCATCAGGTTGTCAACGTCCTCTTGACTGTAATGCTCCGTCTCGCCCTCAAGCCCGAGTATCGAGGCTACTGCGCTGATCATGGCTGCTCCCTGTTCGGGAGAGTTTGGGCAGGGTCCGCCGCATCCTGTGCAGGGCATGTCAACGGTGAGGCATTGAGCCCCGCAGCCGCTTCGAGTTGCTGGTCCCATGCATATTATGCCTTGTTCGAGCAGGCACTTCTCTGGTTCTGGTATTTTCTCGTAGACTCGGTATATTTTTGAGATTTTCTTGTTGTCCTTCTTGCGTGGGCATTCGTCGCAGACAGATTTCAATGGTGCGAGCACTGAGCCCTTTGGGGGCAGCTGGTTATTTGCGATGGCTTCCACGGCCGTTGCTATCAGCTTTACCGGAGGCGGGCAGCCAGGCAGATAATAATCTACGTCAACGGTCTGATCAAGTGTTTTCACCGTGTCGAAGAACTTCGGCAGCTTCAACTTGCCTTCTTTTACCTCTGTCTCGGTTTTGGGAACGATTCTTTTCGGGTTCGCTATGGATTTGCTTTCCAAGTAGACTTTATCAAAGATTTCTTTTCGGTCATGAAGGTTCGCTAGACCAGGTACGCATCCTTCTTGAGCGCAGGAGCCGAACGCCACGAGCGTCTTGGATTTTTGTCTCAGGAGTTTGGCCATGTGTTCCTGTTCTTCGGTTCTGACCGAGCCGTTGAAGAAGCAGATGTCCATGTACTTGTCGGGCATGGCTTCCACGTCCTTGTACTTGACGTCCATCGCAACGGGCCAGAACACTATGTCAGCGATTTTCACTACGTCCAGTATTTTCTCGTTTATGTCCAGCACTGCGATTTCGCATCCGCCGCAACTTGCTGCCCAGTAGAAACCCAGTTTCAATTTTTCAGGCATTTATTTTCCACCTTCACATACTTGTCCCAATATTTTTGAACAGTCAACTCGGAGTTCATTGAAAGCCAGTTCTTCAGGCGACATACCCATTGCCAAACCCAGCAGTTGGGGGTAATGCAGGATTGGAATGCCGTAAACTTCGTTGAACATTTTTTCAATGCGCAACTCGTTCGTGTCATACATGATGTGACAGAACGGACATATAGTTATCAACGCCTGCGCATCCACAGTTTTAATATGGTTCAACTTGTCCCTTGCAAGCTGCAGAGCGACCTTATCGTTCACCCCAACGCTCGGAGCACCGCAGCATTCTATCTCATCCAAGTAATCCAAACACGTTGCCCCAGTCGCTTCAATCAAGGTCTTGAGCGTTTTCGGATCCTCAGGATCATCAAAACCGATATATTCCTTAGGCCTCAAAATGTGGCATCCATTGTGTTCAGCAACTTTCACGTTTGTAAGCGGCCTGACGACCATTCCTTTAATTTTCTCCAAACCTACGTCTTCAACCAGCACCTGCATCAAGTGCTTTGCCGTAACGTTTCCCTTGAACTCCAGTCCGGCTTCCTTCAAATGGCCGTTTATCTCTTCACACATGTGCTTATCTTCTTTCAACATCTTGCTAACTTTCTTCAAAGTCCCGGCGCAGCCTGGGCATAAGGCCACGATATCCAATCCCTTTTGCTCCGCTATGGCAAGATTCCTGGCTGCTAGAATGAGCATCGTTTCGTGGCTCACAGGATCTAACGGAAGCCCGCAACAGTTGAACTCCGGCATCTCAACTATTTCCACGCCGAGTCTCTGCAGGATCTTGCGCGCCGAAATCTCGTAGGCGGCTACACGGTAGGGAATTGCGCATCCCAAGAACATGAGGTACTTGTGTTCGGCCATCCTAGCCTCCCTTCTTCTCGACGCACTTAAGGAAACTTATTTCTCGAAGTGTTTTGCGTATGCTTTGAGGGTTGCCCCTCGGCAGAGGCGGTAGGCCCGAGGTTTCTCTCTTCTTTAGCCTTAACTCGGGAATTCGATAGGCGTATCCTGATTCGAGTATGCTTGAAGCTTCTTCTTTGAACACTTGTGGCACGATGCCCTTCTCAGCTGCCAAGTTTCTGAGGACGCGTATAACGCTGGCAACTTCCACATCTTGTGGACACCTGTCTGTGCACGTGAAGCAGGCTGCACAAAGCCACAGGGTGTCGCTGTTCAGCACTCTGTCTCTGAGGCCGAGCTGCGCCATGCGGATTATCTGTCTGGGCCTGTAGGTCTCGCTGAACCTCGCAACCGGACAGTCTGACGTGCATGTTCCACACTGAAAGCAGCGCATCACTTTTTCTCCGCCGTGCATCTTCGATATCTCATACTTGAACTTGGGATCGATTTCTGAAGCCTTTATCGGCTTTTCAACCGTTTCCGTCATTCGATTTCAGCTTCCATAGCAGGCACTTGGCTCGGACCGAGCCTCTTAAGGTCCTCCACCATGCTTTTGACCACAGCTGCCCATTTGTCTCCCTCACTCGCGGAAACCCATTCCAGCCGCAAACGTTCAGGCTCTATCCCGAAATCTTTCAAGACTCTCTTTAACAGGTTGATTCTCCTCATAGCCTTGAAATTACCGCTAATGTAGTGACAGTCAGATGGCAAGTGACAACCAGCAACCAGCACTCCGTCGGCGCCGTCCTTGAAAGCTTCAAGCACGAACGCTGGGTCTATCCTGCCGCTGCACATCACGCGTATGATTCTGATGTTCGGAGGGTACTGAATTCTGCTCACGCCAGCAAGGTCTGCGCCTGCATAGCTGCACCAGTTGCAAAGAAAACCGATTATTTTTGGTTCATACCCATCGTTCTGGCTCATCATTCCGCCTCCACTAAGGCTGCTTTAACTTGGGCAAGTATTTCCTGAGTTGTAAAGTGTCCCATCGTGATAGCTTTGGTCGGACATGCCGTACCGCACGCGCCGCAGCCCTTGCACAGTGCCTCAAGCACGTGTGCGATTGGTTTTCCATCCTTGTCCTTCATTTCAACTGCCCCGTAAGGGCACAAGTACTCACAGACTCGGCAAGCACTACATAAATCTTCGTCAACGTTGGCGACGATTCCTTCCATTTGGAGCGTGCGTTTGGAGAGTATGGTCGCAGCTCTCGAAGCGACTGCACACGCCTGTGCGATGCTTTCTTCCACGTACTTTGGCGAGTGAGCCATTCCACAGAGGAAGACGCCGTCCGTTGCAAAGTCGACTGGTCGAAGCTTCATATGCGCTTCCAAGAATGAGCCGTCTTTCGTCAGCGGCACCTTGAGAAGTTCAGCTATGCGCTTGTTCTCAGGGTTCGGAATCGTTGCCGCACTTAGAACCACTAGATCGGGTTCGATTTCGATCTGCTGTTTCAGCACGGGCTCCCAGAAAGCCATCTTCAGCTTGTTTCCTTCTTTGGTGAGTTCCGGCTTGCGTTCATCATCGTAGTTCACGAACAGGACTCCTTTCATTGCAGCGTCGCGGTAGTAGTCTTCCTTGAAACCGTAGGACCTGATGTCTTTGAAGAGAACGTAGACCTCTGTGTCTGGGCTCACTTCTTTAATTTTTAACGCGTTCTTGATTGCTTGTCCGCAGCATATTCTTGAGCAGTTTGGCCGCTCTTTCGTCCTCGCACCGATGCATTGAACCATAACGACCTTTTTAGCGTTAAACTCGCCCTTGGCAAGGTCTTCCTCGAGCTCATGCTGCGTCACCACCCTCGGGTCCCTGTCGTAGAAGTATTCTGTAGGGTGATACTCCACGGCGCCAGTGGCAACAACTACTATTCCGTGTTCAACTTCTTTAACGTGACCGGTCTGCTGGCGTATCTTTGACTTGTAGTTGCCCACGAAGCCGTAGACGTCCGCGACTTCTGCCCCCGTGTACACGTGTATCTTGTCGCATTTCATGACCTCGTTGATGAGGGCGTTCAGTTTCTCTTTCGGGTCGTCTTTTTCTCCGAGCAAATAATAGATAGTTCGAAGATGACCGCCCAGTTCTTTCTCTTTCTCGACTAAGTGTACCTCAAACCCTTGTTTTGCCAGTTCCAAGGCTGCGGTCATTCCGGAAACCCCGCCTCCTATGACAAGACCGACCTGTGTGACGTTTATCACGGGTTTCTTCAGGGGTTTCAGCAGGGCGGATTTGGCCACTATCGACCTTACGAGGTCTTTTGCTTTTTCTGTAGCTTCTTTCGGCTCGTGCATGTGTACCCAGCTGCACTGGTCTCGGATGTTCGTCATCTCGAAGAGGTACGGGTTTAATCCGGCTTCTTGGACTGTTTCTTTGAATAGTGGTTCGTGTGTTCTGGGTGTGCACGAAGCAACAATAACGCGGTTCAACTTGTTCTGTTGGATTTTTTCTCGGATAAGTTTCTGCGTGTCCTGTGAACACGTGTAAACGTTTGCTTCTGCGTAGGTCACGTTAGGCAAGGTTTTTGCGTACTCCACAACCGCGGGCACGTTCACGATTCCGCCGATGTTGATTCCGCAGTGGCAGACAAAAACGCCGATGCGTGGCTCTTCTTTACTCACGTCCCGTTCAGGCGGGTACTCTCTGGCGGCAACCTGTGTCCCCCTTGCCTCTGCTATTATTCCCATGGCTCTTGCCGCTGCGCCGCTTGCCTGAGCTACGCTTTCAGGTATGTCTTTCGGCGCTGAGAAAGCACCGCAGACGAAGATGCCTGGCTTCGAAGTGTCCATCGGAGAGAAGGTTTTTGTTTCGCAAAAGTTGTACTTGTTGAGCTTGATTCCCAAGTTTTTGGCCAGTTCCTCAACGCCCTTGGGCGGTTTCATTCCGATTGAAAGAACCACCATGTCGAACTCCTCCGTCCTGGGAGTTTCGTCTTGCACGAAGTGAACGAACAGGTTACCGGTCAATGGGTCTTCAGTTACACCTGCCACGCGCGACCGTGTGAATCTTATTCCGTACTCTTCTTCGGCACGGATGCGATAGGAGTCGAACTCTTTTCCGAATGAACGCATGTCCATGTAGAAGATTGACACGTCCATTTGAATGGGCGCGTGCTCTTTAGCTATGACGGCTTCTTTCATGCCGTACATGCAGCATGCCGCAGAGCAGTAGTTATTTCCAAGTTGAAAGTCTCTTGAACCGACGCACTGGATGAAGGCTATTCTTTTCGGTATGTCACCGTCTGAAGGCCGTAGGACAAGTCCGCCGTATGGACCCGAAGCGCTCAGGATACGTTCAAATTCGATGCTTGTAATGACGTTCTCGAAGCGTCCGTATCCGTACTCGGTCTTGAGTGTTGCATCAAAAGGTTCAAACCCGGGGGCTAAGATTATTGAGCCGACTTTCACGGTCGCTTCGCTTTCTTTCTGATCGTACGCGATTGCTCGTGCCTTGCAGATTTCGTAGCACGTTCCGCATCCTATGCATTTTTCGCGGTCAATTTTATACTTCAGCGGCACTGCCTGTGGATATTCCACGTAGACTGCGCCTCTGTTCGCCAGGCATTCATTGAACGTGTCAACGGCTTCGATTGGACACTTTTGCGCGCATATTCCACAGCCATTGCACAGGTCCTCGATTATGTAGCGGCTGTTTCTTCGAATCTTCACTTCGAAGTTTCCAGCTTCGCCGCACAGTCCTGTAATGTCCGCGTTGGTCAGAATCGTGATGTTAGGGTGTCTTCCGGTTGCAACAAGCTTGGGTGACAGGATGCACATTGAACAGTCGTTTGTCGGAAATGTTTTGTCAAGCTGAGCCATCACTCCACCTATGCTTGATCCTTTGTCCAAAAGGTACACTTTGAACCCAGAGTCGGCCAAATCCAAGGATGCTTGTATACCAGCGACTCCTCCGCCGACAACCATTACTGCTCCGATTTTTTGGTTTTTCATTTCATTCAACCTCCAAGGCCTTGTAGAGAGGTGTCGTTCCCTCGATGCTGTCAAGAGCTATCATGTTTTTTCTGCGCATGTTCACTATCTGTTTAAGAACCGCCGCTGGTTTCATTTCCGTCACTTCTGCCAAGGCTTTGACTGATAACGGTTTGGTCTTAGTGAGAACGTGAATCTTGTACCTGATGAACTCATCTTCAACGACGTCATCCATCAGCGTCTCGAATTCTTCAGCTGTGAGCTTGTCACCATAAACGTTCACGCCCTCGGTGAGTTCTTTCTCTCTTCCCAGCAAGACCCTCAGGCGAAACTCGCCGGCAGCGTTCTTGGCCGCTAAGATATTCACCATCGGCATGGATTCACGCTTTGCATTCTTCAGCGGGGACGCGCCCAGTTTCTCGATTTCATTAGAGAACTCTTTCGCTGATCGCGTGAAGCCTGTCGCTTCTAGAGGTGAGTACCAGAGCATGCTTAAACGCTCAGGCTCCAAGCCTGCCAACTTCAGCAGCTTCTTAAGCATCTTGACAGCGCGCTCTGCTTGCAGGTTGCCTTCGACGAAGTGGCAGTCTGGCGGTTTGCATCCTGCCAGCAAGACTGCATCGGCGCCTCTCTCGAACATTTCCAAGACGACGGTTGGGTCTATTTCTCCGACGCAGTTTATGCGTGCCAGATTAATGTTGGAAGGGACTGGATTCTCACTCCCGCAGAACGCGAAATTGCACATCAAACAAACTATTCTAGGCTCTTCAAGTGTCATGTTCATCTACTCCTTGGCAGCTGGCATGGCGAAGCTCAATATGCGATCGTTCGTCACTTTCTTCATCGTTATCGCCCTTACGGGGCATCTTGCCGCACAGAGTCCGCATCCTTTGCACAGATCGTCGCTTATTCGCGCGATGTTATTCTCGTCTTTTTCAGCCGCTCCGAACGGGCAAACCACGGCGCAGACGTTGCAGCCTATGCAGAGAGCCTCGTCGACGACGGCCTTGTCGCCCTCACACAGTTCTGTTGTTCCGAGACATTCTGCGCAGGGCCCGCAGCCTAGACAACGGCAAGCTTCAAACTTGGCATCTCTTTCCAGCTTCTCGAGATAGTCTTGCACTTCTTCGAAAGTGCTGTGGGACTTCTCTGGAAGAGGGTTGTATCGTCGTTCTTTCTTCTTTATCTGCTTCGCGTCTTTGGCCCAGGTTGCTTCCTCAATGTTTTCTTCTCTGTCCTTGTGCACGTCCTGTCCGGTCAAGTGGAGGTGAATCGACGCGGCGGCTCGTTTTCCCTGTCCCACCGCTTCGATTATGCTCGCTGGCCCCGTGGCTATGTCGCCGCCAGCGAAGACCCCTGGAACCTTAGTCTCGAGCGTCAACGGATCCGTGGCTACGGTTGGAATTCTTGCCTTTTCATCCTGCAGGGGCTTCGGTATGCATTGGGCTTCCGCGAGCTGACCCAAGGCTGGGATGACCATGTCCACGTCATATTTGTGTTCAGAACCGGCTATCGGCACTGGACGCTTTCTGCCGCTTTCGTCGGGTTCACCCAGTTTCATTCGCAAACACTCTATCGACGCGACTCTGTCGTTCTCGCCGATGATCTGTTTCGGGGCGGCTAGAATCTCTATCTTGACGCCGTCTTTTTCAGCTTCTTCCACTTCGCTGGGTAAGGCAGGCATTTCTTCGCGGGAACGTCTATACAGAAGTGTGACTTCTTTTGCGCCAAGTCTCTTAGCCGTTCTGGCAGCATCAATCGCGCTGTTCCCGCCTCCCACCACGGCTACTTTCTGTCCGACTTCAACGTTCTTTCCGAGAGCAATGTCTCTTAAGAAGTCAACGGCGTTCACTACGCCCTTCAGGTCTTCGCCGGGAACATTAAGCATCATGCCTTTCTGCGTGCCGATTGCCAAAAAAACAGCCTTGCAACCTTCCTGCTGAAGGCTCTCAATTGTGATATCTTTTCCAAATTCCACGCCTGTCTTGATCACCACCCCAAGATCTTTGATGTAGTTCGCCTCGTTCTCGACGACGAACCTCTCAAGGCGGAAATCAGGTATACAATAACGCATCATGCCTCCGGGCTCTGCCATGCGCTCATAAACTGTCACAGGATAACCCAGTTTCGCGAGTTCGTATGCCGCAGTTAATCCTGCTGGACCTGCTCCGACAACGGCGACTTTCTCTGCATGCCTCTTAGGTATCGGTTTGGGCTTGACCTTTCTCTGCTGGCGTTCGATGTCGGCAACGAACTTCTTCAACGCGCGTATAGCTATAGCCTGATCCACGTCAGTTCTCGCGCAGGCGTCCTCACATGGGCTGAAACACACTCTTCCACAGATTGCTGGGAAGGGCATGTCGTTTCGAATAATTTCAACTGCCTCCTTGTACTTTCCTCTTTGAATCAGGGACACGTATGCTTGAACGTTAACGTGTGCCGGACACGCATAACGGCATGGCGGCAGCTTCTTCTTCACGCTGGTCACGGTTTCAGTCGTCATTATCAGACCTCGCTTCACGCATCACGTATCGTTCCAAAAACGAACTTATTAAAGCACCTAAGTCAGATTTAGCATAAGGGTAGCATAAATCAACAATGTGGACGTGCCGTTCCACGATACTGAATTCCTTACTCATGTGATCTTTCCTCCAACTTGTCAACCCATTTGTTATATTCGCGTGAACCCATCAGGCTGTCAAGCTCCTGCTTCAGGGTTAGCGAGTTGTTCGGTTTGATTTCCGCAATCCATCCTTGTCCGTACGGATCTTCATTCACCATCGCAGGTTTTTCTTTCAGTTTCTCGTTGACTTTGACAATTTGCCCACTAACTGGCGAGTAGAGGTCAAAAATGAGCACCCATGTTTCAGCCACTCCGAATGGTTCCATTTTGGCAAGTTCTTTTCCGATGGGCTCTGTTCGAACTTGTGCCAAACCTCTCAATCGCTTCTGGGCATAGTCGGATATGCCGACGCGAACGTTTCCTTCTGTCGTCGTTTGAGCCCAGGTGTGCTTCGGCGTGTACAACAACTGGTCGGGTGCGGAAGGCGTTTGTTGAGCTTTGCCTGAGGAGAATCCTTCTGCACGGGTGAGTTCCTCCAAGCGTAGGCGAATGGCTTCTGATACAAATTCTGAGATGCTTCGGTAACGGCCCGTTTTAATGATTTTTTCGATTTCCTTTATCAGCTCCTGTCTGATGCTGATCGTTTTCCACTCAGACATTCGCCAGGCCTCCCTTCCCTAGGTTTTGAGTCAAAGGTGGATTAGATCTGAGTTATTTAGGGTTTTCCTTGACCCCTAGAAGAACCATCCATGTTTGGAACGCTAATCAAACCCTGCAGACTGGACGCTTCCCGATGAGAATGCGGTGAAAACCGACCGCTATTGACACTAAGTGTATCAAAAACATCGTCAGACGGAGCCTTGCAAAAGCGTCAGCGTTGTCAGTTAACCAGGCATTACTTCTGTTTCCTTGTGTTCTTTTGATTCCAGTTGTGCTTCTACTTGGTTCTGGATTTGGTTTTCTTCGACCGTCTTTGGTTCTGCGCACCTAGCCTCTTCTTCTTTCAAGTCCAGCGTCCCTTTAATTGTTCCGTCGTCCATGTATTTGATCTTGAAGCCCATTTTCTTCATGAGGCCCATTGCCCTGTAGTTGTCAGCGAGCATTATTGCATAGATTGTTTCGAGCTTCATGTCTGCGCAAATTTCCAAGACGAAATCCACCAGCTTCGTTCCCAGTCCCAGGCCCTGCCATGGATCAGCGACGATAAGGCGATTTCTCCTGTTTTTCCGTCAGGTTCTATGCTCACGCGGGCGACGCCGAGAATTCTCTTCCGTCCTTCCTCAGTCAGTTCTGCGACTATGGCTATTTCGCGGTCGTAGTCTATGTTGCAGTAGCGGACTCTCGTCTCGTGCGGTGTATCTTTGAGTATCTGGAAGAACCTGTAGCGTATTGATTCCTCTGAAAAGTTTTGGAACATTTCCAGCCATAACGGTTCGTCCTCGGGTTTTATCGGCCTGAGTATGACGGTTCTTCCGTCTCGAAGCCTCCACAGGGTTTCGTACTTTGTTGGGTACGGTGTTACGACTAGGTGCTGGTGAGGTTCAAACTTCTTGAACACCTTCTCAGGATCAATAACGATGCGGGCGTCGAAAGCGAAAGCCTCTTTTTCGTTTATGAACAGAGGGTTGATGTCAACTTCTTTGAGCTGCGGAAAGTCTACGAGCATCTGGCTGAACCGAACCAAAATCTCCTCCAGGAGCTTGATGTTGGCTGGAGGCTCGTTTCTGTATCCTTTCAGAAGCTGATAAACCTTGGTTTCTTCCATCATTCTTCTCACGAGAGTCTCATTCAACGGGGGGATTCCTATGGCAAAGTCCTTGAAGAGTTCCACGCCGACTCCTCCCATGCCGAAAAGTATGACCGGGCCGAACAACGGGTCGGCTTTGGCTCCAATTATCACTTCGTAGCCCTGCCTCTTAATCATCGGCTGAACAGTCACACCCAGAATATCAGCATCTGGGTCGTACTGTTTTGCTCTCTGCATTATTTCTTTGAAGGCTTCTCGAACTTCGTTTTCGTTTGTTAAGTCCAATGCGACGCCGCCTGCATCGCTCTTGTGCGTTATCTGAGGAGAAAGAATCTTCAAAACGACCGGATAGCCCAGCTGGGAAGCCAAGAGGGCCGCGTCGTTTTCCGTCGTTGCAGTTCTTGTTCTTACGACTGGGAAGTTGTAGTATTCCAAGAAGGTTTTGGCTTCCGCTTCGGTCAACACCTCGCGGTTTTCAGCCGCAACGTTTCTCAAAACAGTCAGAAGCGGTCGTTTTGGCGGCACAACATCCGTTGGGAGTTCTTCCGGCGTTTCATACAGCAATTCAAGGTTGCGCTTGTACTGGTGCATGTATTGGTATGTCTTGATTGCCTGCTCGGGCGTGGAGTATGTTGGAATGTTGCTATCGACGAAGATGCGGTTGGCTTCTTCCACGGCTCCGAAACCCATGAAGGAAGTCAGTATCGTCTT
>Ga0187769_10002389_pt1 | contig 10971 bp, 10 predicted proteins | sample 0116_SJ02_MP02_1_FD_133140 | JGI IMG/M metagenome (GOLD analysis project Ga0187769, IMG submission 133140) | Tropical peat soil microbial communities from peatlands in Department of Meta, Colombia - 0116_SJ02_MP02_10_MG | ecosystem: Environmental > Terrestrial > Soil > Wetlands > Peat | place... | reverse complement strand
TTCTGCAGCGGGGTGAACGCGACCCAACTGATCAGCCGGTCCATGACCTGCTCATAGTCAGTGGGTGCGAGGTGCCCGACCCGCGGCGTCTCGTCGGCGACGGTAGGCGTGAGCGCGGCGTCGTAGGTGGCGAAGAACCGCGTTGTGCGTCGCCGCATTCTGCGCAGGCGCATGATCGTCAGCGGAAGCCGGTGCAGGTTTCGGCTGGTGTATCGGTCCAGGCCCAGCGTCAAACTGTCCAGCCGGGTGCGGTCGAACGTGTCGCCGAACGCGCGCCGCCCGGTGCGCACCATCGCCATCGCCAACATTCCCCAATACAGCACGAAATCGTCCGGGAAGCTGGCCGGCACCGGGGGCTGGTCGACGTGTTCGACACGGTGGCCCAGTTCCTCGAGCAAACTGGCCGACTTCAGCGTCAGCTCCCGCACCTCGGGGCTGCACTCACGCTGCACGGAACGGGTCAGTACCGCGATTCTCAACCGCTGCCTGCCCGGCCGCGTGACGTCGCCGACCGGCGCCAGCTTGGGGTTACGCCAGATGCGCTCGGCCTCCCGATAGAAGGCCGCGGTGTCACGCACGGAACGGGTCAGCACACCGTTGGTGACGAGGGCCACCGGCATCCGGCGCAGCTCGGGGTCCAGCGGCAGCCGGCCGCGCGACGGCTTGAGCCCGACAAGCCCGTTGCACGAGGCCGGAATGCGGATCGAGCCGCCGCCGTCGTTGGCGTGCGCGATCGGCACCACGCCGGCGGCGACGAACGCACCCGATCCCGATGACGATGCGCCGGCGGTATGGTCGGTGTTCCAGGGGTTGCGGACCGGCCCCAACCGGGGATGTTCGGCGGACGCGCTGAACCCGAATTCCGACATTTGCGTCTTACCCAGCGATACCGGCCCGGTGGTCAGGTACAACCGGGTGAACTCGCCGTCGGCGACAGCGGCCCGCGGCTCCCACGCGTCGGTGCCTTGCATCGTGGGCTGCCCGGCGACGTCGACGTTGTCCTTGACGAACGTCGGGACGCCGCCAAAGAAGCCACCGGCCGCGGTTACGGTCCGCGCCTGCTCAAAAGCGTTGTACGCCAGGCCGTTGAGGGCCGGGTTGACGGCCTCGGTGCGCGCGATGGCCGCCTCGACCACGTCGGCTCTGCCAACGCGACCGGCTCGGATGGCCTCGGCGAGGCCAACCGCGTCGAGGTCGCCGAGGGCGTCGTCGCCGAAGGCGTGCACGCGTAGCATGCGACCGCGCCTAGGCCTGACCCACCTCGAAGCGGACGAATCGCGTCACCGTCACGCCGGCCTCGTCGAGCAGCGCCTTGACGGTCTTCTTGTTGTCAGACACCGACGGCTGCTCGAGCAGCACCGCGTCCTTGAAGAAGCCGTTCAGCCGGCCCTCCACGATCCTGGGCAGCGCCTGCTCCGGCTTGCCCTCCGCCTTCGCGGTCTCCTCGGCGATGCGGCGTTCGCTGGCCACGACGTCGTCGGGGACATCGTCGCGCGACAGGTAGCGCGCCTTGAGCGCGGCGATCTGCAGCGCCACCGCATGTGCGGCGGCTGTGCTCGTGTCCGGGTCCGAACCCGGACCGAATTCGACCAACACACCGACGGCGGGCGGCAAGTCGGCGGCACGCTTGTGCAGGTAGGTCTCGACGTTGCCGTCGAAGTACTGCACTCGGCGCAGCTCCAGCTTCTCGCCGATCTTGGCCGACAGCTCGGCGATCGCCTGCTCGACGGTCTTGTCGCCAACCGGAGCGGCCTTCAGCGTCTCGACGTCAGCGGCCTTGGCATCCAACGCGGCATTGACGATCTGATCGGCCAGGGCCTGGAACTCGGCGTTCTTGGCGACGAAGTCGGTCTCCGAGTTCAATTCGATCAGTGCGCCTGCTTTGGCAGCGACCAGGCCCTCGGCGGTGGCCCGCTCGGCGCGCTTGCCGACGTCCTTGGCGCCCTTGATCCGCAGCGCCTCCACGGCCTTGTCGAAGTCGCCGTCGGATTCGGACAGCGCGTTCTTGCAGTCGAGCATTCCGGCACCGGTCAGCTCCCGAAGTCGCTTGACGTCGGCAGCGGTGAAATTCGCCATCTCAGCCTTCCGTGGGGGTTGATTCGGTTGTGCTCGCATCGGCTTCGGTGGGGGCACCGGCGGTAGCGGAGGCCAGCAACTCCTGCTCCCATTCGGCGAGCGGTTCGGCGGCCTCAGCCTCCGGCTTGCCGTCGCCGCGGCCCAAGCCGGCCCGGGCCTGCAGACCTTCGGCGACCGCGGATGCGATCACCTTGGTCAGCAGCGCGGCCGAGCGGATCGCGTCGTCGTTGCCGGGGATCGGGTAGTCGACCTCGTCGGGGTCGCAGTTGGTGTCCAGGATCGCGATGACCGGAATGCCCAGTTTGCGGGCCTCGCCGACGGCGATGTGCTCCTTGTTGGTGTCGACGACCCAGACAGCCGAGGGCACCTTGGCCATGTCGCGGATACCGCCCAGGCTGCGCTCCAGCTTGTTCTTCTCGCGGGTCAGGCCCAGGATTTCCTTCTTGGTGCGGCCCTCGAAACCACCGGTCTGCTCCATCGCCTCGAGCTCCTTGAGGCGTTGCAGCCGCTTGTGCACGGTGGAGAAGTTGGTGAGCATGCCGCCCAGCCAGCGCTGGTTCACATATGGCATGCCGACGCGGGTCGCTTCGGCCGCGACCGACTCCTGCGCCTGCTTCTTGGTGCCCACGAACAACACTGTGCCACCGTGGGCAACGGTCTCCTTGACGAACTCGTACGCCTTGTCGATGAAGGTCAGCGTCTGCTGCAGGTCGATGATGTAGATACCGTTGCGGTCGGTGAAGATGAACCGCTTCATCTTGGGATTCCAGCGACGGGTCTGATGCCCGAAGTGGGTGCCGCTGTCGAGCAGCTGCTTCATGGTTACTACGGCCATGCTTGTGCCTTAACTTGTGTCGGTTGTCGCCCGGCATCGGGTGAAGCCGGGCCCTGGCGTCTGCCGCGATGCCGGACCCTGTTACGGGACCGCCCGGCATGCTGTTTCGGCCCTAGTCGAACGGGGCCTTCAATCGAGCTCAGGTGCAGGCGCGCGAAATCAGCCCGTTTGTGCGAGCTGCGACGAGCAGTTTACACGCCGTACTCCACAGATCCGGCAGCGGTGGCTGGCCCGGCCACTGCCGCGACGCTGAACTGAACCGATGCGATGGGCGGCGCTTGTTCTGTGCTGGACGGTGGTCAGCGCGGCACCGGCGGTTGCCGACGACGCTCGGCTGGATTGGCCGCTGCGGCCCCGGCCGGCGGTCGTGCGGGGATTCGACGCCCCGTCGCCGAATTGGAACCCCGGGCACCGCGGCGTGGATCTGGCCGGTGCTCCTGGTCAGCCGGTGTATGCCGCCGGCACCGCGACCGTCGTGTTCGCCGGGTTGCTTGCGGGGCGGCCGGTGGTATCCCTGGCCCACCCCGGCGGGTTGCGCACCAGCTACGAGCCGGTCCGGGCGGCCGTGCGGGTCGGTGAGCCGGTGACGGCGGCGACCGTGATCGGTGAGTTGGTGGCCGGACACGCGGGCTGCCGGGCCGCGGCGTGTCTGCACTGGGGCGCGATGTGGGGGCCGGCTTCGGGTGCCGACTATGTGAATCCGCTCGGGTTGCTGAGGTCCACCGTGATCCGGCTCAAGCCGCTCCAGGGCTGACCCGGCATCGCGTTGTGCGCTCAGGGCGGGCACACTCGACGCGGCTAGGCCCGTGGATGGGCCTGATCGTGCACCGCCCGCAGCCGGGATACCGCGACATGGGTGTAGAGCTGAGTGGTCGCCAGGCTGGAATGGCCGAGCAACTCCTGGACGACCCGCAGGTCGGCTCCGCCTTCGAGCAGATGAGTAGCCGCGCTGTGGCGCAGTCCGTGCGGCCCGATATCGGGCGCACCGTTCACCGCGGCGACGGTCTGGTGCACGACGGTGCGGGCCTGCCGCACGTCGAGCCGCCGGCCGCGCGCGCCCAGCAACAGCGCCGGGCCGGACTCGGCGGTGACCAGCGCCGGACGGCCCTCGGCCAGCCAGGCGCGCAGCGCGTCGGCGGCCGGCACCCCGAACGGCACGGTGCGCTGCTTGTTGCCCTTACCCAGGACACGCACCAGCCGATACCGAGTGTCCACATCGTCGATGTCCAGGCCGCACAGCTCGCTCACCCGGATACCGGTGGCGTACAACATCTCGATGATCAGCCTGTCCCGCAGAGCCAACGGATCACCTTGCTCCGCACCGGATTTCGCAGCTGCCATGGCCGCAAGCGCCTGATCCTGGCGCAGCACTGCCGGCAGGGTGCGGTGTGCCTTGGGCACTTGCAGCCGGGCGGCGGGGTCGCAGACGAGCAGACCGCGCCGCGCTGCCCATGCGGTGAATGCCTTGACCCCCGAGGTGCGACGGGCCAGCGTCGTGCGCGCGGCGCCGGCCGCAGCCGCAGCGGCCAACCACGATCGCAAGAGGGGCAGACTCAATCCGTCCACGCCGATTCCGCGTCCGTCGAGGAAAGCGAACAGCGAGCGCAGGTCACCCAGATAGGCACGGCGGGTGTGCGCCGAACGACCGCATTGCAGCTCAAGGTATTCGTCGAACTCCTCGAGGATCGCCTGCACTCCCCCACGCTCGCAGACGCAGTGCGGCGTTTGTCAGTCGACGCGCCGAAGCGTGTCCGGGGTGAGATCTTTGCGGGCGGGATAACCGTCGACGGCCATAATCAGGTCCGTTTCGGCCAGCAGCGTGCGCAGGACGTGCACAACGCCGTCGACCCCACCGAGCGCCAAACCATAGGCGTAGGGGCGGCCGACACCCACCGCGGTCGCGCCCAGCGCGAGTGCCTTGACGACATCCGCGCCGCTGCGGATGCCGGAGTCGAACAACACCGGCAGCCCGTCGGCCGCCTCGACCACCGCCGGCAGGCAATCGATCGCGGGTAGGCCGCCGTTGGCTTGGCGTCCGCCGTGATTGGAGCAGTAGATGCCGTCGACGCCGCCGTCCTTGGCCCGCCGGGCGTCGTCGGGATGGCAGATCCCCTTCACGAGCAGCGGCAGATCGGTCAGTGAGCGCAGCCAGGGCAGGTCGTCCCAGGTCAAAGGGTTTCCGAAGACCTGAATCCAGCGCAGCGTGGCCCCGTTGCGATCCTCCTCCGGCGGGCGTTGCAGGCTGGCGCGAAAGACCGGGTCGCTGAAGTAGTTGCTCAGGCAGTGCCCGCGCAGCTGGGGGAAGTTAGACGTGCTCAGGTCACGCGGGCGCCAGCCGGTGACCCAGGTGTCGAGCGTGACGACGATGCCCTTGAAGCCGGCCGCCTCGGCGCGGTGCACCAGGCTGGCGGCCAGCTCACGGTCGATCGGCGTGTACAGCTGGAAAAACCCCGGCGTATCACCGAAGGCGGCGGCGACGTCTTCCAGAGGGTCGACGGTCAGCGTCGAGGCGACCATCGGAACGCCGGTGGCCGCGGCCGCGCGTGCGGTGGCCAGGTCGCCGTGGCCGTCCTGCGCGCACAGCCCGATGACGCCGATGGGCGCCATGAACAGCGGGGCCGGCAAGGTCAGCCCGAACAATTCGACGGATAGGTCGCGTTGCGCGGCGCCGACGAACATGCGCGGGATCAGACCCCACCGCTCGAAGGCCTCGCAGTTGGCCCGCTGCGTGCGCTCGTCGCCGGCCCCGCCTGCGACGTATGACCACACCGACGGCGGCAGTGTCTTTGCGGCCCTGGCCTCCAGTTCGGCGTAGACCATCGGCAGCGACGGCAGCACCCCGCCCAGGCCCTGCAGGTAGATCTCGTTCTGGTAGTCGCCGAATGCCATGTCAGACCGCCGCCTCTGCCTCGGCCAGTTCTTTCTTCCACTCCCGGAATGTCTCTTCGGTGCGTCCGCGCCGCCAGTAACCAGAGATCGACGACGCCCATTTCGGTTCCACGCCGCGTTCGGTGCGGATGTAAGGCCGCAAGTTGTGCATGACGGCTTGCGCCTCGCCGTGGATGAAGACGTGCACCTGCCCCGGCAGCCACTGGGTGGTGGTGACCGCCTCGATGAGCGGCGCGAAATCACCGGCACGGTCCTCGGGAACCAGGTCGGCCCGGCCGCCGCGGTAGACCCAGTTCACCTTAACGGACTCCGGTGCGGTCAAACCGATTTCGTCTTCCGGGCCGGCAACTTCGATGAATGCCTTGCCGACCGCGGTGGGAGGCAACGCTTCCAGCGCTGCCGCGATGGCCGGCAGCGCCGATTCGTCACCGGCCAGCAAATGCCAATCGGCGGCCGGATCGGGGGTGTAGGCGCCACCGGGCCCCATCAGGTAGATCGGCTGGCCGGGTTGGGCCGCAGCCACCCACTGCCCCGCCACGCCGTGCCCACCATGCGTCACGATGTCCACTGTGATCTCGCGGGCCGCGACGTCGACCCGGCGCACCGTCATCGTCCGAACCGACGGCTTTTTCCCGGGAGGCAGGTCGGCAAAGCTATCCAGGTTCAACGGATGGGGCAACCCGGCCACGTCGACGTCGTCGTCGACGAATACGAGCTTGACGTAGGAGTCGGTGAATTTGCTGGGCACGAAGGTGTCGAAGTTGTTGCTGCCAAGCACCACCCGGACCATGTGTGGTGTGAGTTGTTCGGTACCGACGACTTCGAAACTTTGCAGTGGTCGACCTGCCACTTCTCCTCCTGTCCGGACCCCGACCCCCGTCGACTATACGAGCCGCGCCTCCGAAATCTTGCCCGCAGCCTGGCCTGGACGGACGCGAACGATCCGCCACCGGCCGTCGTGGCGCTCGGCCAACCCGGTGATCTCGAGGATCGCCAGCGGGCCCAGCACCGCCTCGGGCACCAGTCCTGATGCGACCGCGATCTCGTCGATCGTGGCCGCGCCACGGCCCGGCAACGCTTCGTAGACTCGACGCTCGGCGTCGGTGAGCCCGTCGAGCGCGGTGGTAGGCCGCGGTTCTTCGGGCGCCAGCTCGCCCATGCGACCGACGAGCTCGACAATGTCGTCGGCTCGGGTGACCAGCGCCGCGCCGTTGCGCAGCAGCGCATGGCAACCCGCCGACGCCGACGAGGTCACCGGTCCGGGCACCGCGGCCACCACACGACCCAACGCCCGCGCCCAGGCGGCAGTATTCGCCGCGCCGCTGCGCAGGCCCGCTTCCACCACCACCGCCGCCCCCGCGACGGCCGCGACCAGACGGTTGCGGGTCAGGAACCGGTGACGAGCCGGCCTGACACCCGGCGGGTATTCGGTGAGCAGCAGCCCGTGCTGGCCGATGCGATGCAGCAGCGCCGAGTGACCGGCCGGGTAAGGGACGTCGAGCCCGCCGGCCATGACGGCCACGGTGATTCCGTCGGCGGCCAGCGCTGTGCGGTGAGCCACGCCGTCGATGCCGTAAGCGCCTCCGGATACGACCGCGACGTCGCGTTCAACCAGTCCGGCCGCCAGATCGGCCGTCACATGTTCGCCGTAAGCCGTTGCGGCCCGGGTTCCGACGACGGCGGCCGCGCGCTGCGCCATCTCGTCGAGGCGGGCGGGACCCAGCGCCCACAACACCATCGGCGGTCGGCCGCTCGCCCTGCCTTTGGCTCCAAAAACGCCGGCACCGCCGAATGCGGCGAACGCGAGCACTGGCCATTCGTCGTCGTCGGGCGTGATCAATCGCCCGCCGCGGCGGGCGAGCAGCTCGAGATCGTCTGCGGCGCAGTCTATTCCGCGCCTGGACTCGGTGTGCCGCGCCAGGTCGTCATCGACCAGCCCGCGCCGGACCCGGTCGGCGGCCTCCACGGGCCCAACGGTTTGCACCAGGGCGGCGAGTTCCGCGCACGGCGGTTCGGTCACCCGGGACAGGTATGCCCAGGCGCGCGACGCCGGATCGTCGACGGCTGCTGTCGCGCTCATCGCCGCGCTCCCGGCTGCCGGAAGCTCAGCGCGGCGGCTACCTCGTCCAGCCCGGGCGAGGCCCGCCCGGCCAAGTCGGCGAGGCTCCAGGCGACCCGCAGTGTGCGATCCACACCACGGATGCTGAGCAGCCCACGGTCCAGCGCCGTGCGCAACGGATTCATCGCGGCGTTACCGGGACGGAACTTCCGCCGCAGCAGCGCCCCGCTTACTTCGGCATTGGTGCGGAATCCGTGCGGTCTCCAGCGCTCGGCAGCCGCGTCGCGCGCCAGCGCCACCCGGTGGCGAACCTGTGACGTGGACTCGCCGTCGGCGGCCGAAAATGCCCCTGCGCGAACCGGATTCATCTGCACGCGCAGGTCCACCCGATCCATCAGCGGTCCGGATAGTTTACCCAGGTAGCGCCGTTTGGCCGCCGCGGCGCAGATGCAATCCTGTGGATCGGCCGGCGCGCAGGGGCACGGGTTGGCGGCCAGCACCAGCTGGAATCGAGCGGGATAGCACGCGACCCCGTCGCGACGAGCAAGGCGAATCTCACCGTCCTCCAACGGCGTTCGCAACGCTTCCAGCGCGCTGACGCCGATCTCGGCACACTCGTCCAAGAACAACACCCCGCGGTGCGCCCGGCTGATCGCGCCCGGGCGGGCGATCCCCGAGCCCCCGCCGACAAGTGCCGCGACGCTGGAACTGTGGTGCGGCGCCACGAACGGCGGCCTGGTGATCAGCGGGGTTTCGCCCGACAGCAGGCCGGCCACCGAGTGTATCGCGGTGACCTCCAGCGACTCGCTGTGCGACAGCGCCGGCAGTATTCCCGGAAGGCGTTGCGCCAACATCGTTTTGCCCACTCCCGGTGGTCCGGTCAACATAAGGTGGTGGGCCCCGGCGGCCGCAACTTCGACCGCGAACCGCGCCTGTGCCTGCCCCACCACGTCGGCAAGATCCGCTGACGGGTCGGCAGTCGTGGCACCAGCGGTGATCCTGTCGTTCAGGCCGGCCGACCCGCACAGCCAGCCCTGCAATTGCTTGAGGGTGCGAACGCCCCAGACGTCGATGCCGTCAACCAGGCTGGCCTCGGCCAGGTTGTCGACCGGGACGACGACGGCCGGCCAGCCGTCACGTTTGGCCGCCAGCACGGCGGGCAGCACCCCGCGCACCGGCCGGACCCGACCGTCCAGCGACAGCTCGCCCAGCAGCACCGTCTTGTCCAGACGGTCCCACGGATTCTTTCGCTGCGCCGACAACACGGCCGCGGCCAGGGCGATGTCGTAGACGGAACCCATTTTCGGCAACGTCGCCGGGGACAGCGCGAGCGTGAGGCGGGCCATGGGCCAGCTGTTGCCGCAGTTGGTGACCGCCGCGCGGACCCGGTCGCGGGACTCCTGCAACGCGGCGTCGGGCAGACCCACTAGGTGCACACCGGGCAAGCCCGAGGTGATGTCGGCCTCGATTTCCACGATCTGTCCGTCCAATCCGCGCACCGCGACCGAGAATGCGCGCCCCAGCGCCATCAGCTGATCCCCTGCAGGTGCGTGATCTCCGGGGTGCGGCGGCGCCCGATCCGCACACCGATCACGTCGATGCGGACCGCCGCCCAACGTTCGTCTTGACCGGCCAGCCATAAGCCGGCCAGCCGTCGCAGCCGGCGGACCTTCCGGTGCGTCACCGCGTGGGCCAGCCCGCCGTAGCCGTCGCCGGTACGGGTCTTGACCTCGACGAACACCACCGTGCGGCTGGCGTCGTCGGATGCGATCACATCCAACTCGCCGTAGCGGCAGCGCCAGTTGCGGTGCAAGATCCGCAAGCCCATCCGCGTCAGGTGATCCACGGCGAGCGCCTCGCCCATCGTTCCCAGTTGAACCCGAGTCATAGTCGTGAGGGTGGTCATGCGGCCAATCTGCACGGCGGCCCCGACATGACCCCCCGCGGATAACGTCTCGTTGCCGGCTCGGAGCCGGCTCAGCACCCGGTTATCCCCAGTCGCGTGTCTCTCCACAGGCTGGGCCGGGGGCCGAGCCCCGCTAGTGGGTGATGCGGTCCGCCCTGGTGTAGACGTTCATCGAGTCCTCCCGCAGGAACGCCACGAGCGTGATCCCGGACTCCTCGGCCAGCGAGACCGCCAGCGATGACGGCGCTGACACGGCTGCCAGCACCGGAATCCCGGCCAGCAGCGCCTTCTGGGTCAACTCGAACGACGCCCGCCCGCTGACCAGCAACACCGACGCGCCCAGCGGTATCCGGTCGTGCTCCACCGCCCAGCCGATGACCTTGTCGACCGCATTGTGCCGGCTGATGTCTTCACGCACGACGAACATGGTGCCGTCGGCTCCCAACAGCGCCGCGGCGTGCAAGCCGCCGGTGCTGGCGAAAACTTTTTGCGCGCTGCGAAGTTGGCCGGGCATCGCCTTGATCGTGGTGGCGGTGACGGTCGCGCGATCGTCGCCGGGTGAGAACCGGCTGATCACCCGCACCGCATCCAGCGACGCCTTACCGCAGACCCCGCACGACGAGGTGGTGTAAAAGTTGCGGGTGACATCCAGACTGGGCGGTTTGACACCCGGCGCCAGTGTCACGTCCAGCACGTTGTAAGCATTGGCACCCTGGGCGTCCTTGTCACCGCGCCCGCCGCAGTAGCGGATGGTCAGCACATCCTCGCGGCCGCCGATTACCCCCTCGGTGAGCAAAAAGCCTTGCGCGAGTTCGATATCCGAACCGGGCGTGCGCATCGTCACCGTGACCGGCGTCCCGTTGACGCGGATCTCCAGCGGCTCCTCGACGGCCAGGGTTTCCGATCGGGTGATCGCTTGATCGGCGTTGAGATGTCTTGCCCGTCGGCGCGCGGTTACGTGTCCCACCGGATCATTGTTGCGGTTGGCGGTGCGGTCCGACCAGCCTCACATCGCCTTGGCCGGCACCGCCACGTCTCCGCCGACAAGTGCGTCCGACCCGCCGCCCAGCTGAACCGAATAATCTATGGCTAGCTATGCAACGCGGGGCCAACGACCCCGGTCAGCACCAGAAGTGAGGGAAAGACTTGGCGGACGAAAACGCCGGCTCAGGGGCGAGACCACCTGACGGGGCGATAGCGGACCCC
>Ga0187769_10002388_pt1 | contig 10974 bp, 8 predicted proteins | sample 0116_SJ02_MP02_1_FD_133140 | JGI IMG/M metagenome (GOLD analysis project Ga0187769, IMG submission 133140) | Tropical peat soil microbial communities from peatlands in Department of Meta, Colombia - 0116_SJ02_MP02_10_MG | ecosystem: Environmental > Terrestrial > Soil > Wetlands > Peat | place... | reverse complement strand
GGATAATCGAAGAGGTAGGCATAGTTGCGGCTCTTGTAGTCCTTCACGGTCTGCGTCGTATTTTTGTAGAGCCAATCGATGAGCTTTTCCTTCGTGTCGTAGCCTTGCTCTTTCAGGCGCGCCGCCACCAGCGGATCGGCGATGATCAGCGCGCCGAAAAATCCGGTGAACGTGCTGAAGAGATCGCTCAACTGATAGTCGAACTGCACGTTTTCATTCGCGCTGCTGCCGCGCGCTACCTGACCGGGCACGACGCCCAATCCGCGGAACAGGCTGACAACGTTATCTTCCTTCTTGAAGCCCTTCTGCACATGTAGAGGAACCCACGGGCTTGCGTCTTCGTGCTCGGCGATCACGACGTTGTTGTAATTCAAATTGTTGCCGAGCGAGCCGAGATACGTGTCGCCCGGAATCCCGCCATTGCCCAGATTCTTCGACATCAGCGTCCAGGTGCGGCCGATGGTCGCATTGGGCTGCGCGAACGGGCCGAGCGCACCGATTCCATAATTGAATTCGAGTTTGTCGCGAATCGGTCCGTTGATGACCATCGCGAACGCGAACGAATTCGTTGAGCTGAATAGCGACGCTGTGCCGGATGACGCGATCGCCAGCGCAATCGGGAAATATTCCGGCCTGCATCCGGCCATCACCGCGCTCGCGGCCACCTGCCGCACGTTGTAGCTCCACGGCGGATAAGCGCCCGCAGCCATCTTGCCCACCGTTTCATCCGGCTTATGGCTCGTGGCTCTCATCATCGCGTCTACTTTTTCTTCGGTTGGCAGAATGATCGGCAGGAAATCGGTGTAGCCGTTGTTGAGATAGAGCTCTTGAAGGTTGTCCGCCGTGTCGGTATAGGTGGCCGGACCGGTCGAAACCGTAACGACTCCGCCTTTCTTGTCTTCATCGTTGAGCGGCACCGTGAGCGCGTCGACGATTTCCTTCATCAGCGGCTTGCCGGTGACGGGATCGGGGCCCTCGACATAGGCGCGGACTTCCTCCGGCGTCTTGCCCCAGACCGGGTGCGGCGTGAAGCAGATGCGCTCGTGGGGCATGCCGCGCTTGGCGGCGTTCAGCAGCGCGAGATCTTTGAAAGCCTTGGTGACGAGCGGCGCGCTCGGGATTCCCATCTTTTCCGTTGTTATGCAGTGACCGACGGTCGCTGGTGTGCAGGTGCTTCAATGCCCGACGGCCATGATGACCGCGTTACCCTTGGCTTTGATTTCTTTCCAAAGGTTTGGGTCGTCTTCCATGTAAGGACCGGCTTTTCGCCGGAAAACGACGGTGACGCTCGGCATGTTGCGGCCAAACCACGCCTCGATCTGATGCAGCAGGACATCGGAGCCGTGAAAGCCGGTGTCGACGAGATAGACGGTTTTTCCGTCCAAACTGTTGAGCCGGGGCGCCATCGGAATCAACTGAATCGGCGGGGGCGTGCCTTTGGGATTGACCGCGGTGACCTTTTCCGGGCCGGACGCTGGGGCCTTCGCGGCGGGCGTTTTGTGTTGTTGCGCTTCCGTCGTGCGGGCCGCCAGCAATGCCGGCGACATTCCCAGCAGAGACAGCAATCTTCGTCTGTTCAAAATTCCACCCCCTGCCTTCAACTAATTCTTAGGACGCCTGATTGCGGCACCGCGTTTCACGGTCGCGCTTATATGCTGGAGCGGTACGGATTCGCAAGCAGCTTGCCCCGCGATTTCTACCGTTCGGTAAACTCATCGCCGTGCGTGAGGAACTCGGGGTACGCGCCCGCGCCGAGTTCGTAGAGGTCCATGCCCTGGCGCTCGCCTTCGGCGGACACCCGCTGCGGATAGATGCGATCGAGCACCCGATTCAGACCGTAGGTCAAAGGCAGCATGAATCCGATCAGCGTTGCGATACCAACCACTTGTGCGAGCCATTGGCCCGCGCGGACAGGTTCCCCCGCGGCGCCGATCGCGTTCGGAGACATCGATGCGAAAATCCCCACGGAAAGCACGCCCCACAATCCGCCCATCGCGTGCGCGGAGATCGAGCCACCGGGATCGTCCACCGACATGCGCAGCTCAAACCACTCGACTGCGACCGGCACGAGCAGTCCTGCGATGATCCCGATCGCAATCGCTTCCACCGGCAGAGCAAATGCGCATGCGCCGCTGCTGGCGGCAAGCCCTCCGATCCAGCCGTTGGCGGTGAGCGAAGCGTCCGGCTTGCCGAACCTCGTGTGGGTGACGAGCGCGGCCGTCAGCGCTGCCGACGCAGCGGACAGCAGGCTGTTCATGGCGACACGGACCACCGCGCCTGCATCCGTACCGCTGAAGAGAATAGCACCAGCTGAATTCAGCCCGCACCACCCGACGAGCGCGAGTACGCAACCGAAGACGACGTAAACAGCGTTGTGGCCGGGGATCGCGCTCGGCATGCCGTCGTGCGAATACTTGCCGCGGCGCGCACCGAGAATCCAGGCCATCGCGAGCGCCGTCAGGCCGCCAACGGCCTGAATCGCGCCAGCCCCGCCCCCGTCGACGAACCCCTGTCCCAGGCCGTAATTCGCACCGAGCTGTGCAAGCCAGCCGCCTCCCCAGGACCAGTGCGCGAAAAGCGGATACGTGAGTCCGGCGAGAAGAGCGGTCGAAAGGGAGCACGCGCCCAGTCGCCAACGATCCGCGCCCGCTCCGAGCGGTATCAGCGCCACGAGTCCCGCGCTGAACATTCCCAGCAGCGTCGCCAGTGACGCCGGCGAAGCGCCGAGAGTCATGTGGCGCATGAAAATCGGTCCGCGTCCAAGCCAACTCCACGGCTTGCCGCCGATCATCACGACGTGCGCAGGCAAGCCCGCGAATCCCTGAAATGCGAAGCCGCACGCACAGTACGCAATCGCGGCAACGGAAACGACGCAGAGAGAAGCCGTCATCATATGGGCCGCGCTGCGCGAGCGGCCGAGGCCTGTGTTGATTAATGCGAGCCCTGCGCCTGCGAGAGGGACGAGAAGAATCAAGACAGCGCAGAGGACTGCGCCGGTGTCGGAGAGTGTCGGGGAAGAGGCGGGCATCAGTCGTGTTCACCTCGGCGAACGGGATGCGCGCGGATCACCAGAACCAGCCCAACGATCTCGACGCCGACTCCTGCCAGTATGAACGCGGCTCTCGGCACATCCTGAGCGAGCAGGGCGACTGCTGTGAGCGTGATGGCCCAGCCGGACACCAAAAGCAGAAATCCCAAAATCTTCATCCATGAATCCTTGCGCAGCGGGGCCCGGCCGTGGCGGCTGCGGCCATAGACACTTGGAACGTGAGCGCCTTGCTGTGCGAGTCGAATAAAGCGGTTAAATCAAACTCCGCCCACGCGGCGTAAGCGTAACACCTGACGCTAAGGCCATCCAGTCGATTTTTTCTCGGATTGGGGACGATTGCCCGAGGAATGAAAACGAGAGAGAGCGGTTCCGCCTTCGCGTGCCGCGGCGTTTTCCATTGCGAAAGCTAGTTGCCCGGAGGCGGAGTCCGGGGCGCCACAGTCACGGTGACCGGCTGTTCGAGCTCGAAATCCAACTTCGTTTCTGACGGAATCCGCACCTGCTTGCCGTGCGTCGCGGCCTGATACACGCCTCCGCCCGCGCCGCCCACGCCCGCGCCGATCGCGGCTCCCTTCCCACCGCCGGCGAGCGCACCGATAATCGCTCCGAGCGCGGCGCCGCCGCCGACTTTCTCAGCCGTGTTCTTGCCGCGCGAATCGCCGCTGAGCGAATACGTGCTGCTCACGAGCGAATAGGATCGTCCGCGCGATTCGAGTTTGATCAACTCGAGATGCAATTCGCTTTTTCCCGAGAACTTGCCCGCAGAACTAGCCGATACCAGGCGAACGTATACGTCGGCGCCCTTCGGCACCACGACGTCATCGTCCACAACGATCGGATTTTCTAGCGAGGCGTGAAAGATTTCGCCAGGATTGTTCACGGAGGAATCGACTCCGTCGATCATTCGAATCGTGATCGTCGTGCCGGCCGCGACTTCCACTTCCCTGGGCGGCGGAGGTGGTGCAGGCGTAGGAAGAAGCGATGGAGCGGGGGCGGAGGGAAGTGAGTCGGGCGCAGGCGGCGCCGGTGCGGGTGCTGGAGTTGGAGCCGGAGGAGCTGGCTGGATGTTCTCAGCCGACTCCGCGCGCTCGGGCTGCGCTTTCTCCTGTTTTGCGCGCTTTTCGCGCGGAGACTTTCGCTCGCGTGTTGCAGCCGGCGATTCCGGCGCAGCGCTCCGTGCCGTCTCAACGGCGATCTGGTCGTCTACTTTCGTTACACCGGGGGTTTGTGTCGCAATCTTGTATGCGTCGAGATGCGCCGTATCATTCGGCACGGTCCCGGTGAGGGTGACCACGCCGCCATCGGACGTGACGTGGAGGCTCGCACCCTGCAGGAGCTGATCCGAAAACATCTGCGACTGAATGCTGGTGACGATTCCGGCATCATCCGGCTTTTTCGCGCACCCTGCTGCCAGCGCGATCACCAGCACTGCGAACGAGAGGATCGATCTCTCGCGCATCGTGCTTTCTCCTTTTTCCCCTGTCGCGTCCCCAGGTATCGGCTCGCCGACGGCGCTTGTACCGAGGCTTTGTCGGCCAGTCTACTACGATGCGCGGCAGAAGCTAAATGCCGTCCGCAAGGCAACATGGCGGGCCTCAGCAACTTTTTTCGAGGCCTCGTGTTCTAGCAACTGCGGCGGAGAAGGGGTTTTCCGCCGCGTGGCAGTCATACGTCATCGGATAAGGAGAAAGGGCATGCGCAATTTGAAAGCTACGGGTGTGTTCATTGCGATGTTGGCTGCGCTCGGCCTAGCGAGCTGCAGCGGATCATCGTCCGCGGTCGTTCCGGGAAATTCCAGCGAAGCCTCGGTATTCACGATCGGCACGGATGCGCAGTTGCCGAGCGTCATCTCGTGCCAAATCATGGTCAGTGGCGTCACGCTCTACAACGGCACCACGAATGTGCCGGTGCTCACCACGCCGCAAGTGGTGGACTTCGCTCAATTGAGCGGCCTTCACCAGCTTTTGGATTTGAATGCTGTTCCGAACGGGACCTATTCCTCCGCAACGGTTACCCTGGCGAGTCCCGTGATCAGTTTCATCGACACGACGCAGAATCCGCCTGTGATCAATACGATCAACGGTACGCTCACCAACACGATGGTCACAGTGAATTTCGCCACTTCCTTTGTGCTGACTGGCCCGGACCTGGTCGGCTTGCGGATGGAGTTCGATTTGCCGAAGTCGCTCGAAACGACGAACGGACAGGTCAATGGGATGGTTGACCCCGTATTCAACATGCAATTGCTCAACGCCACCGACTCGGAAGTGTCGATCGACGACTTCGCCGCGGGCGTGGTCGGTGTGACCAGCGATACATCTTTCGTCGTCCAAGGTCCGAAGGGGCGGCAGTGGACGGTTCAGACGAACGCCAACACGATTTGGGATGATCCGAGCGTTCCGATGAGCTCATTCACCACCGACACTATCGTTCTGATCTCGGGCCAGCTCGATCCGGTCAGCAAGGACATCGACGCCTCCGAAATCGAAGTCGCGTCGAACGATAAGTTCTATCTTGCCGGTTTGTTCACGAGCATTCGCCCGCCTTCGGGTCCTGCAACCGCGGCTGACCTGTATGTCCGTGCAGAACTTCCCGACATCACCGGCATCTCGGACGGACAGATCACGACGCTTACTTTGAACGGCAGCGAAGTCTACAAGATCGCGAACATCAACAATCCGCTCACAACCCTGCTGTTCAACAACTCAGCGCTGGCGGCCGGACAGTCCGTCGCGGTCGGCGGGCCGATCGTGACCAACAACGGCGTGTCAACGCTGACGGTCCATCGCGTCGTCTTGCGGCGGCAGGGTCAGGAGGGTTCGTGGAATCCGGGCAGCACGATGATTCAGTCCGGGAACAACGGGAGCTTCACGTTCACCGATAATTGGACCGCGGGAGTGCTGCTGCCCAATCCGCTGACCGTGCTCACCACTAACGCCACCAACTTCATCAATCTCAGCGGACTCTCCGGATTATCCGGGACGCAAGCGATTCCGATTCGCGTGGTCGGCTTCGTCCTGATGGATCCGCAGACGAATGCGCCGGTGATGGTGGCTCGCAGCGTGGAGGAGCTTACCGACTAATCACCGAAAGAGTGCCGCGCATCAAACGCGCCGCTGGCCTGCTCCGCGCGGAACGGGTCAGCGGCGTTCGCTTTTCAGGAATGATCCACGGAGGTCCAGAACGAATGCGTGTTGCGATGGAACAGGGCGCGTGACGCAGAGCCGGGGCTATTCCATCCGACCGGCGATCAACTGCTTGCCGTCGACGCGTATTTCGATGGCCATCGGAGGCCGAATGCCTGCGCCAAGGACAACTTCACCGCGCACCAGTCCGCCGTTCGAAGAGCTGCCATACTTCAGCAGATCGTAGAGGGAGTGGTTGCAAGGATTTCCAATCATCGGGTGTTCCGCACGATAGCCGTATTCGGAGCGCAGCTTGTCCAAGTCGGAGATGTACTCGAGCGCGCATGTTCCGAACGGCTCGCGCAACGAGAATCCCCAGTAATTTCCGTCAGGCAAGCGCACGACCATCGCTGGTACCGATTCGGATGTCACCGGATCGCTGTACAAAAAGCGCTTGGCCGACCAAACCTTGGGAACGTCGTCCACTGTCGCCACGGGTCCGGGCCCCGTAGCAAGTCTCTCGTGCTTCGGTGCTTCGGTAACCGCCGCTGACGTGTCCGCTGCGGGCTCTGCCTCCGGCGCGCTTGCTTTCGGCGACATGCTGTGCAGCCAAAAGAAGACTCCTGCTCCTCCCATAACCACGACGACAGCCGCCAGAGCGAGCCACAACAGCACTTGCGAAGAGCTTTGTTGCTTTTGCGGTGCGGATGCCAGCGGCGGCGAGGGAGCCGCGGGCGCGCTCTTCGCGTGCGTCGTTGTGACGCCGGGAATGCTGGGCTGGACCGGCTTGAACGGGTCGAGTTTCTTTTCGTCCGGCATGCTGGGGTTTCCGGATCTCCACCTTCAGATTGAAGGCTGTATCGCCGAAATGCAAGAAGGCCGAGCGCTCAGGGTGTTTACGCTTTCGCATTGCCGTGCGACGTAAGCCCTGTGATGGCTCTGTCGTTTCGAGCCATTACTCTAGCGGCGGTTTCAGGCAGGGCGCTCGACGCGTACGGAGTGGTGCGCGACGTACTCGTGGAGATTGGCCAGCATCAGCAGTAGGTCAAGCATGCGCTCGCGCTGGTCCGATTCAGGGGTGCTCGCTTCTTCTTCGAGGTTTGTAACAATGGCGAGCGCGTCCGTAAGCAACCATTCGAGCTCTCCCGCCGTCAGCGGGCGGCCTTCCCGGCAGCGAGAGAGAGTGTGATTCGTGCGGACGAACGCCTCGTCGAGGAAATGGTCCAGACAAAGTTGTTCGGTGGCTAAAGCTGTCGGAATGGAATTTTCGCAAGGGGACCGTCGGCAACTTCTGAGTCCCGGACCACTCATGGCACGCCCCAAAAGCCGCGGGTACATGACTCCCGTGGCAAGTGGAGGCGAGCCTATCACAATTTTGCGGAGGGTGCGGAAGTATCCGCGCGTTGCTGTGCGTGAAAGAAATCCCCGGAGTCCGGCGCGTTCTGCAAACAACGGTGTTGCGTCGCGGGTCAAGTCTGACCGGCTCGGGAATTGCCAGCCGGGCGAAAAAAAGGCCGGTGGTTTCCCACCGGCCCTGTGAAATGCGGACGACGTCGAGGCTAGAAGCGGAACGTGACGCCCGCTGAGATTCGAATGTTGTTCTGTTGGTCGTTGGTCGACACCTCGGGTATGTTGAACCGCGTCATCAGGTATTCGGCCTGGATCAGGCGGACGCCGAGGTGATGGGTAGCGTTCCAGTCGAGCCCTCCGCCGAGAGCCATTGCGAACGCGTTGTTAGTGCCCGAACCGCAGCCTTCTTCGCAAACCGTCCCGGACAGATGAGCGCCGCCGAAGAGGGCTTGAACGAACGGCTTGACCGGACCAACGTGATAGCTCACCTTCGGGCCGAACATGTACGTCACTACGGTCGCGTTGCTGCCTGCTGTTTCGCCCGAACCGCTCCAGTAATAACCACCGACGTCGGCAACCACTCCAACCCACGGCAGTGCGTTGAATGCAATCGAGCCACTGCCGCCATTGAAGTTGTACGCGTTCGTGAATCCAAACGTGCTTGCGTCAGCCCTGAGGTAGGAATAGCCAGCGAATGCCTCAACCTTCTCATCCTGCGCCGAAGCGACGCCTGCAAACAGCAACAATGCCCCACACAACAAAGCCCACCTTTTCATCTAGTTCTCCTATTTATGTTGATTTTCCTCTGCGCCGAATCTCGCGCTATTAGGCCGCAGAAGTTGTGACGCTAGAGTCAGCTCATTGGTTGCGCCGTCAGCAGAGATCTCTGATGGCGCAAACGATTTGAGCATTGTGCCCTTGCCTTCGCAAGGTGTTTGCACTCCGCTTTGACCTATGCACCAACGCTCAAGCTGCTGATTCTACACGGTTAAGTTCCATGAAGTGGCCAGGAGAGTTCCAAAATCTTGATCCAAAATTGCGAGGAATGGCAGGCACTACGCGGCGGCGCCGTGGCACTTCTTGTATTTCTTGCCGGACCCACAGGGGCAGGGGTCGTTTCGTCCGACTTTGGCGCCCGAGCGCACCGGCTTGGGGGTTTCGGCTTGAGCAGGGCCTGCTTGAAATTGAAGATTGCGGGTCTGCCGCTGCTGGCGCTGTTCGATTTGCTTGGCTTCCTCTTGAGGCTTGGCTGGCTGCATGAGGAAGAGGAACCGGACGGCCTCGGTGTCGATCCGGTTCATCAGATCGTCGAAGAGAGTAAAGGCTTCCTTCTTGAACTCGACCAGCGGATCTTTCTGCCCGTAGCCGCGCAGCCCGATGCCCTCTTTCAGGTGATCGAGCGTGAGCAGGTGGTCCTTCCACTGCGCATCGACGATATCGAGCAGGATATGCCGCTCGAGCCAGCGCAGAGTCTGCGGGGTAAAGAGGGTTTCTTTCTCTCCGTATCGCGCTTGAACCTTTTCGTGCAGCGCGTTCGAGAGCTCGTCGTGGTTCATCTGCGCGACGTCAATTCCGGCAGTCTTCAGGTCGACGCCGAACTGGTTGAGCACTTCGTTCGTGAACTGCGTGATGTTCCACTGATCGGGGTGCTGCTCGCGCGGGCAGTACATCTCGACCAGCTCGTCCGCGATCGCTCCGGCGCGTTCGAGCACGAATTCTTTCTGGTCACGCCCCTCGAGAAAGGAGCGCCGCAGCGAGTAGATCGTCTCCCGCTGCTTGTTCATGACGTCGTCGTATTCGAGCAGGTGCTTGCGGGCTTCGAAGTTTTGCGCTTCGACGCTCTTTTGCGCGTGCTCGATGCGCTTGCTGATCATGCGCGACTCGATCGGGATGCCTTCCTTCATTCCGAGCATGTACATCATGCCCTTCACGCGCTCGCCGCCGAAAATCCGGAGCAGGTCGTCTTCGAGTGACAGGAAAAATCGCGATGATCCAGGATCGCCCTGGCGTCCGGCGCGCCCGCGAAGCTGATTGTCGATGCGCCGCGCCTCGTGGCGCTCGGTGCCGAGAATGTGAAGGCCGCCCATCGCCACGACCTCATCGTGTTCGGTGCGGCACTGCTCGGAGAATTGATCGTAGATCGGTTTCCACTGTTCGAGCGGCGCCTGAAAGATTTTGCCTTCCTGTTGAAAAAGCACCATCGCGACGTTGCCCGCGCCACCGGCACCGTTTCCGCCCGGGCCGGCCGCGCCCTTGGGTGGATCTCCACCAGCCGCGTCCGCCTGCGCGGGCGTTTCCGCGCCCGCCTGCAAACCGATCACGGAACCTGCCGGCGCGTAGGGCATCGCCAGCTTGTTCTTGAGGCAGTATTCGCGGGTCATCGCTTCCGGATTTCCGCCGAGCAGGATGTCGGTTCCGCGGCCGGCCATGTTCGTCGAGACGGTGACCGCGCCCTTGCGCCCCGCCTGCGCGATGATTTTCGCTTCGCGCTCGTGCTGCTTCGCGTTGAGCACTTGGTGCGGAATGCCTGCCTTCTTTAGCAGCTCGGCAATCTTTTCCGACTTCTCAATCGAAATGCTGCCGATCAGCACCGGCTGGCCGCTCTCGTAATAGTGCTTAACACCACCAGCGTACGTGCCGTCTTCTTGCAGAATGCCGTCGACAACGGCTTCGAATTTTTCGGCTTCGGTGCGATAGACCACGTCGGGATGCTCGATGCGGATCAGAGTCTTATTGGTCGGAATTGAAACGACTTCGAGCTTGTAGATCTTGTCGAATTCAGGCGCCTCGGTTTCGGCCGTGCCGGTCATGCCGGAAAGCTTTTTGTACATGCGGAAGTAATTCTGGAACGTGACCGTTGCGAGCGTTTGATTCTCGCGCTCGATTTTCACGCCTTCCTTGGCTTCGACCGCCTGATGCAAACCATCCGACCAGCGCCGCCCGGGCATCTGGCGGCCCGTGAACTCATCGACGATCACCACTTCGCCTTCTTTAACGACGTAGTCCACGTCGCGCTCGAAGAGCGTGTGTGCGCGCAGGCCCTGATAGACGTGATGGATGATTTCCATGTTCGAGGGATCGTAGAGGTTGCCGAGATTCATCAACCGCTCGGCTTTCGACACGCCTTCTTCGGTGAGCGTGGCGGTGCGCATCTTTTCATCGATCGTGTAGTCGATGTCGCGGATCAGTTTCGGGATGATTTTGTCGATCTTGTAGTACTTGTCGGTCGATTCTTCGGCGGGGCCGGAAATAATCAGAGGGGTGCGTGCCTCGTCGATCAGGATCGAGTCCACTTCGTCCACGATCGCGAAGTGGTGCCCGCGCTGTACGCACTGCGCGAGATCGTACTTCATGTTGTCGCGCAGATAGTCGAAGCCGAACTCGTTGTTCGTGCCGTAGGTGATGTCGGCAGTGTAGGCCGCCCGGCGTTGCGCGTCGTCCAGATCGTGG
>Ga0187769_10002387_pt1 | contig 10975 bp, 12 predicted proteins | sample 0116_SJ02_MP02_1_FD_133140 | JGI IMG/M metagenome (GOLD analysis project Ga0187769, IMG submission 133140) | Tropical peat soil microbial communities from peatlands in Department of Meta, Colombia - 0116_SJ02_MP02_10_MG | ecosystem: Environmental > Terrestrial > Soil > Wetlands > Peat | place... | reverse complement strand
GCGGGGAGCGGCGCATCGACTACGCCCCTCTTGCCGAGCCCGAGTCGCGCGATCACGCGGCCATAGGGATCGATCACGCCGGAAATGCCGGTATTGGCGGCGCGTAAGAGCGGGAGGCCCTCCTCGACCGCGCGCACCCGCGCGCTCTCGAAGTGCTGATAGGGGCCGGAGCTGTCGCCGAACCAAGCGTCATTGGTGACGTTGAGGAGCCAGCCCGGCCGTCGCGCGGGGTCGGCCACGTCTCCGGGGAAGATCGCCTCATAGCAAATGAGCGGGCTCACCGGCGGCAGATGCGGCAGATCGAGCGTGCGCGGGCCGGGGCCGGGGGAGAAGTCGCCGAGGCCCGGCGTGAGCTTAGCGAGAGGCAGGATGCCGCGCAGAGGGACGTACTCGCCGAAGGGCACGAGATGGAATTTGTCGTAACTGGCGACGACTTGGCCGGCGACGTCGAGCACCTCAAGGCTGTTGTAATCATTGTATGAGCCGCCCAAGGGAGTGCCGCCGGGGCCGGCCGGCGCACGGCGCAGCGTGCCGGTCAAAAGCACGCCGTCCTTTGGCACGATGCGCCGAAGCGCCTCTCTGAGCTCGCCCTCTTCTGCGAGATGGAAGGGGATCGCCGCTTCGGGCCAGATGAGATCGCTCACCTGCGCGTAGCCGGGCCCGAGCGATAGGCGCATCATCTCGACGAGGTTCTCGCGCAGCCGCGCCGGATCCCACTTGTCGCTCTGCGCGATGTCCGGTTGCACCAGGCGCAGCTTGACGTTCGGCACCATGACGGCGGGCGCATCGGCGAGACGCAGCGCGCCGCCCAGCCAAAGTGCCGCGGCAAGCAGGGCCGCAGCGACGATCGGCAGGAGCGGGCGGCGCACGGCATGGGCGCCCGCAGCCGCCGCGGGGAGGGCAGCGATCACCACGGTCAGAAGGCTCAAGCCGTAGATGCCGACGACGGAGGCCAATTGGATGGGCGCATCGGCAAGCGTCCAGGTGTAACCGATGAGGTTCCAGGGAAAGCCGCTAAGGAGGTGGCCGCGGAGCCACTCGACCACCGTCCATGCCACGGCGAAAGCGAATACGCGTCCCACCCCTTTGGCGCGCGAAAGCTGCAGCAGCAGGAGCGCCGCCGCCGAATAGAGAGCAAAGCCGGCCGAAAGGCCGCCCGTCGCGAAGGGGATCATCCAGCCGAAGCGGGCGATGTCGACCGTCATCGAGATGCCGATCCAGTAAAGGCCGGAGAGGAAGAAGCCGAAGCCGAACCACCAGCCGAGCGCCAGGGATTGCAGGTGCGTCTTGCTGCCGTCGTGAAGCCAGAGCAGGCCGCCGAAGGCAGGCACGATCAGCGGCGTGGCATAGACGGGCGGGAGCGAGAGCGTGGCGAGCACGCCCAGGAGTGCTGCAAGCGCGTAGCGGCGCCAGCCCGCGAGCGCTGCCAGCCGGATTGCGATGGTCGCGAAAGCGCCGAAGATCTTTGGCGCCGGATCGACGCGCGCCGCCGTCACGCAGCACTCGCCGGAGGAGGAGGCGGTTTGCGCACGCGCAAGCGCTTGATGCGCCGCGGGTCGGCGTCGATCACCTCGAACTCGAGGCCCGAAGGATGCGCCACCACCTCGCCGCGCGCGGGAATGCGGCCGGCAAGCGCGAAGACGAGTCCGCCGAGCGTGTCGATGTCCTCGCGCTCCTCCTCGCGCAGCACGCGGCCGACCTTGGCCTCGAACTCCTCGACCGGCACCCGCGCATCGGCGATGAGCACCCCGCCCGCGCCCTCGACGATGCTCGGGCGCAGCTCGCCATCGTGCTCGTCCTCGATCTCGCCCACGATCTCCTCGACGACATCCTCGATGGTGACGAGGCCGTCGATGCCGCCGAACTCGTCGACGACGAGGGCGAGATGCCGGCGCGTGGCGCGCATCTTGAGCAGGAGGTCGAGCGCGCGCATCGAAGGCGCTATGAAGAGCACGGGGCGCATGATCTTCTCGATGTGGAACTCGGCCGGCCGGCCCCACCATGCGAGCACATCCTTGATGTGCACCATGCCGATCACGTCGTCGAGCGACCCGCGATAGACCGGGATGCGCGAGTGCGCCTCCTTGCTCATCACCCGCAGGAGCTCGTCGAGCGAGTCCGTGTGCTCGATCGCCACGATGTCCGCGCGGGGCACCATGACATCCTCTGCCGTGAGCTCGTGGAGCTCCAGGATGTTGGCCAAAAGCGCCCTTTCCTGCGGATCGATCTCGGCGGCGGCGGCGGCGGTCTCCTCGATGAGCTCGCCGAGCGCCTCGCGCAAGGACCCTTCGCCGTCGCGCTGTCCGCGCAGGCCCTTGAGCCAGTTGCGCAGAATCCCGACGAGCGACGTGCTGCCGCCACCGCCGCGACCGGGTGCCGAGGAGGGCTCAGCCATGGAGCGCAACCCCGCCGCGGCTTGACCGCGACGCACGCCCTTCGGGCCGGGGTGCCTCGTAAGGGTCGGCGATGCCGAACCCGGCAAGGACGGCGGCTTCGAGCCGCTCCATGCGCGCGGCGTCTCTTGCGAGCACGTGGTCGTAGCCCAGGAGATGGAGCGTGCCGTGCACGACGAGGTGGGCGAGATGATCGGCGAGCGGCTTGCCGAGAGCCGCCGCCTCACGGCGGCTCGTCTCGAAGGCGACGACGACGTCGCCGAGAAGTGCCGGCCGCGCCGGCTTCGTTGCGCGCGCCGCGCGCCCGCGCTCCGCGTCCGTGAGCGCGGGGAAGGAGAGCACGTTGGTCGCGGCGTCCTTCCGCCGGAAGAGGCGGTTGAGCCCGCGCACCAGCGCATCGTCGCCGAGCACGAGGCTGAGCTCGGCGGCGCCCGGCACTTGAGCCCCCTCGCGGCCTGCCGCGGCGAGTGCCGCCGCGGCCGCCCTCTGCGCAAGCCGGGGCGCGTTCGCGATCGCCCGGCGCCAGCGCGCGCACGCGAGGGAAACCTCGATCTCGATGCGCGTCGTCATGATCAGCCGGCGCCACCCCTCTTCCTCGTCGGCCGCGCGGTCTCCAAGAGCCGCCGATCCTTGGCGTCATAGGCGCGCACCACGCGGGTGACGAGGGGATGGCGCACCACGTCCTTGTCGGTGAAGCGGATGAGGGTGATGCCGGCGACGCCCTGCAGCACGTCGATCGCATCCTCGAGGCCCGAGCGCGCGCCGAGCGGCAGATCGATCTGCGTCAGGTCGCCCGTGACGGCCATGCGCGAATTCTCGCCGAGGCGGGTCAGGAACATTTTCATCTGGATGGGCGTGGTGTTCTGCGCCTCGTCCAGAATGATGAAGGCGTTCGAGAGCGTACGGCCGCGCATGAAGGCAAGGGGCGCGATCTCGATCTCGCCGTTGCTCAGGCGCTTCATGACCTGATCCGCCGGCAGCATGTCGTAGAGCGCGTCGTAGAGCGGACGGAGATAGGGGTCGACCTTCTCGCGTATGTCGCCGGGGAGGAAGCCGAGCCGCTCGCCCGCCTCGAGCGCCGGGCGCGAGAGGATGATGCGGTCGACCCGCCCGCTCGTGAGCATGGCAACCGCGGTCGCCACCGCAAGATAGGTCTTCCCCGTACCGGCCGGGCCGAGGCCGAAGACGAGCACGAACTCCTGGAGCGCCTTGATATAGTCGCCCTGGGTGGGCGAGCGCGGCGTGATCACGCGCCGGCGCGTGACCACCTCGAGCTCGGCTTGGCCCTCGCCGCCGTGCGCCGCCAGCCTCAGCGCGGCATCGACTTCGTGCATGTCGACGTCCTTGCCCTTCTTGAGCCGACGGTAGAGTGCGGTGATGGCGTCGCGTGCCGTCCCCGCCTCCGCGACCGGACCGTAGATCGCCAACTCGTTGCCGCGCTGGGAAAGCTCGACGCCGAGCTGTTGCTCGATGCGCGCGAGATGCTGGTCATGCTCTCCGTAGAGCCGCGCCAGCAGCCGGTTGTCCTCGAACTGCAGGCGGATCGGGTTGCCCTCGCCCTCTCTCGTGCGCGTGCTCACGCGGGGATCCTTGCCTCCTCGATTGGCGCCGCCGGCTGCCGCGGCGCGTTGGAACGGGCGCCCGTGAGCCGGCCCGCGACGCTCACCGCGCGGGCGTGGGTGATCTCGACCTCGACGACCCTGCCGAGGAGCTCATCGCCTGCCGCCACGTTGACGACCTGCATATGGGGGCTGCGTCCGGCAAGCTGACCGGGCCGGCGGCCCCGCCGCTCGAGCAGCACCTCGACCCGCTTCCCAATGCTCCGCTCGTTGAAGGCGCGCTGCTGCCTGGCGAGCAGGGCCTGAAGGCACGCGAGCCGCTCGATCTTCACCTCCTCGGGCGGCTGATCCTCCATCAAGGCGGCAGGCGTGCCCGGGCGCGCGCTGTATTTGAAGGAATAGGCCTGGGCGAAGCCGATCTCGCGCACGAGATCGAGTGTAGCGGCGAAATCCGCCTCGCTCTCACCCGGATATCCGACGATGAAGTCGGAGGAAAACGCGATCTCCGGCCTCACCCGCCTCAAGCGCGCGACGATGCGGCGGTAGTCGTCCGCACGGTGGCGACGGTTCATCGCCTCGAGCACGCGGTCCGACCCCGATTGCACGGGAAGATGCAGAAACGGCATCAGCTTCCCTATGTCGCGATGAGCCTCGATGAGCTCGTCGTCCATCTGGCACGGATGCGAGGTGGTGTAACGGATGCGCAGAAGCTCCTCGATCTCTGATAGATGCGCGATGAGCCGCCCCAAGCCCCAGCTCCCGCCCGCCTCGGCCGCCCGGCCATGGTAGGCGTTGACGTTCTGGCCGAGAAGCGTGATCTCCGAAGCGCCCGCCGCCACCAGCCGGCGCGCCTCGGCCGCGACTTCCGCCACGGGACGGGAATATTCCGCGCCGCGCGTATAGGGCACCACGCAAAAGGTGCAGAAGCGGTCGCAGCCCTCTTGTATGGTGAGGAAGGCGGCCGGGCCCCCGGGGATGCGCGTCTCGGGCAGCTCGTCGAACTTGCGCTCGACCTCGAATGCGGTCTCCAGCACGAAGCGCCCGCGTGCCGCGCGGGCGATCATCTCGGGCAGGCGATGGTAGGCCTGCGGACCGAAGACCAGGTCGACCGCGGGCTGGCGGCGCATCATCTCGGCGCCCTCGGCCTGCGCCACGCAGCCCGCCACGGCAAGCGTCATGGCGCGGCCGGAGGCTTCTTGCGTCTGTTTGAGCCGACTGAGGCGGCCGAGCTCGGAATAGACCTTCTCGGCCGCCTTTTCGCGGATATGGCAGGTATTGAGAATGACGAGGTCCGCCTCCGCGGCGGCAGCGACGGCCGTGAAACCGAGCGGCGCCAGAATCTCCGCCATACGGGCGGAATCGTAAGCGTTCATCTGGCATCCGTAGGTCTTGATGAAAAGCTTCTGTGCCACGCGCGTCGTCCTATGGGCTGATCGCGGCTCGAGCGCCGCGCGCGCGGCGCGGGGGCCGGACAGTATCAGCTCGCGCACCCGCGTCAAGGGCGGCTTCCCTCACTCTGCGGCCTCGAGCGCTGCACTCTTGCCCCCTGCTTCACCCACCCGGCCGGAGAGCGCTCGCGCGACACCCGCGGCAACCTGGCGGAAACAATAGTCGGCCAGCGCCTTGCGCGAGACGAAGGCCTCGTGCGGCGCGGGCGGATGGAACTCGACCACGACCGTGGGATTGCCGAGCGCTGCCACCTGCCAAATATGGGGCGCCATGTCCATGTCGCCATACCACGCGTAGAAAGGACGCAGGAAACGGCCGAGCGGCGTACCGTCGAGGGCCACATAGGCGACCGATACCGGCTGGACCGTCAAGGGCTTGCCGTCGATCTCCTCTTGCGCGACCGCGAAGAGCGCGCTCTTGAACGGCAGCACGCGATTGCCGTCGTTGCTCGTCCCTTCCGGGAAAAGGATAAGCATGTCGCCCGCGGCGAGACGCTCTGTGATCACGTCGCGCTGGCTGGCCGCCTGTCGCCGCTCGCGCACCACGAAGATAGTGCGCTGGAGCTTTGCGAGAAGCCCGAAGAAGGGCCAGTTCGCCACCTCGCGCTTGGCCACGAAGGAGCCGCCGATAAGCGAGGCAAGCACCATGATGTCGAGATATGAGGTGTGATTGCACGCGAACAGCACCGGACGCGAGTGCCTCATCTCGCCGCGCACCTCGAGCGTAATCCCGAAGATGCGGCAGCAGGTGCGATGATAGAAGAGCGGAATTCGCTCGCGTGCGCGGGAGTGGAGGAAGAGCGCCAACGCCTGCGCCGGAATCAGCGCCACGGTCAAGCCGGCGTAAAGCAGCAAGCGGACAAGCGCGCGGAGCGGCGAGCCCATGAGCTAATCCAAAGCTCCCCCGCTCTTGGCAACCCGCTCCGCCGAGAAGTGCTCGCGATATTTCTCGGTGACCCAGCCGGTCTTGACCAGGATGAGCACATCGGTGGTGTTGAACTGATGGTCGACCACGGCACCATCGCCGACGAAGCCGCCGAGCCGCAGATAGCCCTTGATCAGCGGCGGCAGCTCGGCGAGTGCGCGGCGCGGATTGATTGTCGCCGGATCGAGCTGGCGCATCTCGATGAAGCGGCCGGCGACCGCGCGGGCGCGCAAGCCGGGCGGGGCAAGGTGATAATGGTAGAGATAAGTGAGGACGACGGCATGGGCGCTCGGATCGGTGCCCGGCAGGCTGGCGCAGCCGAACATCAACGCCACGTCGTACTTCCACACGTAATCGGCGATGCCTTTCCAGAGAAGCTGCATGGTGCCGCGCGTGCGATAGTTGGCATCCACGCAGCTGCGACCGAGCTCCAGGATTTCGCCCGGGTAGTCCTTGAGCTGGGTGATGTCGTACTCGCCCTCGCTGTAGAAGCCGCCCGCCGCCGCCGCCGCCTCGCGGCGGATGAGGCGATAGGTGCCCACCACGCGCTCGCGCACGTCGTGCTTGTCGTTGTCGATGACGAGAAGGTGGTCGCAGCTCGCGTCGAAACGGTCGAAGTCGATCTTGCGCGCGGCGACTTCGGGGTCCGGCTTGGCCGACATCTCCTCGTAGAACACGCGGTAACGCAACGCCATCGCGGCCTCGATTTCCTCCTCGTCCTCGGCGAGGCGGACTTCGAGGTTGCTGACCCGGGTCACCTCCTCGGGTGCCGTCCTCAGCTTCCTGAGCGGCGTGATCTTGCTCACGCGTGCGCCCTCCCGCTCGGCGGCCTGCTGCCGCCCAAGAAAGCAATGAGCGGCTCGATCATTTCCGCGGCTTCGCTTGCGGACCGAGCGGAATGCCGTAGAGCTCGAGTCGATGGTCCACCAACTCGAAACCGAGCTCCTCGGCGACCTCGCGCTGGAGCTGCTCGATCCTTTCATTGGAGAACTCGATGACGCGACCCGACTGGATGTCGATCAAATGATCGTGATGGGATTCGGGGATTTCCTCGTAGCGCGCACGGCCGTCGCCGAAGTCGTGACGCTCGAGAATGTTCGCTTCCTCGAAGAGGCGGACGGTACGGTAGACCGTCGAGATGCTGATGTGGGGATCGATCTCGGTCGCGCGCCGATAGACCTGCTCGACGTCCGGATGGTCGTGCGCGTCCGAGAGCACGCGCGCGATCACCCGACGCTGGTCGGTCATCTTCAGGCCCTTGTCGTGGCAAAGCTTCTCTAAGCGCGACGGCATGACTCCAGCCGCTTGTGCCAAACGCCGCCCGACAGTATAGCCGAAAAGCCTTAAGCCGCCTATCGCGTTCGCCGGCCGCTTGCTATGCAAGCGCTTGCAAGCAAGCGTCCTTGCTTATGTCAAATCCTCGGGCTCCTCAACGTGGCATGCTCCGTCCCCAGCGCTTCGCGCCCTCCGCCGTTCGTGCACGAGGCATCTCGCGCCGCCGGCCAATCATGTCGTCGTCCCGATCGATTGCTCCGGCGAGCGCCCGGCTTCGCCCTGTTGCCAACTCACCCTTGCCGGCCGCCCATGCGCGCGCGCGTACCGAGTCCGATTTCCTTGGCCAGCCGGCTGCGCTGCTTGGCATAGTTCGGCGCCACCATCGGGTAATCCGGTCCGAGGCCCCAGCGCTCGCGATACTGCTCCGGCGTCAGGTTGTACGCCGTCTTGAGGTGCCGCTTCAGCATCTTCAGCTTCTTGCCGTCCTCGAGACAGATGAGGTGGTCTGGGGTCACCGACTTCTTGATCGGCACCGCCGGCGGCGGCCGCTCGGCCGGTGCCGCGGCCGGCTTTTCGAGATCGAAAAGGCTGGCGTGCACCGACTTGATCAGGTTCGGCAATTCTGCGACCGGCACGATGTTCTTCGACACGTGTGCGGCGACGATTATCGCGGTGAAGGACAGAATTTCACCCGGGCTTCTTTGCTCGGCCATTGTATTGCCTCCTCCTGCTCAGCGCGCTGTAGTTATAAATACTTCTGTGTTGCAGGACAACCTCTTTGGCGTATCCAAAAAGTCTTCTCTTATCAAATGGTTGCATGCGGCAGCGCGCGACGCATGACGAGTGCATCGCGATCCCCGCTGCTCTCGTGCCGGTAGTAGCTGGCGCGTCGGCCGACGACGGCGAAGCCCTGGCGCTCGTAAAGCGCGCGTGCCGCGTGATTGTCGGCCGCGACTTCGAGAAAGATCGCGCCTGAGCCCCGTGCGGTTGCCTCGGCTAAGGCAGTGCCGAGAAGTGCTGTCGCCACCCCTTGTCTGCGCTCCGCGGGCAGCACCGCGAGCGTCAGGATCTCGCATTCGCCGCCGCCGGCGCGGCAGAGGATGAAGCCGAGCGGCTGAGCGACGGACTCGCGAGAGCGCGTGCGTTCGGCGAGGAGCGCGAAGGCGCCCGGCGTTATGAGGAGCTGGCCCAAGGCGAGCGCCGACCAGGGATCGTCGAAGGCGGCTTCATGCACGGCTGCGAGTGCGTCGAGGCTGGCGAAGCCGGCCGCCTTCACCGAGAGCGTCACGGCACCGCCGCCGCAGGAGTCGTGACGGAAGGCGGACGCAGATAGAAGGGGGGCGGCGGCTCGTCGGATGCTTCCGACGCGCGAGCGGCGGCAATTCTTGCCACGACGGCGGCATCGATGAAGCCGGCGCTTGCGGCCTCGCGCACGTCGCAGCCCCGCGCGCGCAGCGCGGCGACGACGCGCGCGGCGCCGTCGCCGGCGAGCAGCAGGGGACGCGCTCCGTGGCGTTCCGCGATGGCCTCCGCTGCCAAGACCATGCCCTCGCTTTCGGCCGCGAGGGTCTCGTCGAAGGCTTGCACGAAGAGCTCGTCGCGCTTGCTGTCGATGACGGCGAGAAGGCTCCGGCCGAAGCGCTCCTCCTTTGTTGTCGCATGGGCGAGGGCTGTGAAGCTGGTGATGCCGAGCATCGGGCGCGCGGCGGCGAGTGCGAAGCCGCGCAACGCCGCGAGGCCGACGCGCACCCCCGTGAAGCCGCCCGGACCCGTGGTCGCGGCAAAGATATCGACGCCGGCGAGTGCGATGCCCGTCTCGCTCGCGACTTCGAGCACCATGGGCAAAAGACGCTCGGCATGCTCGTGCGCGCGCGGCTCAAAGCGTCGCGCCCGCACGGCGCCGTCCGCCCACAGGGCGGCCGAGCAGGCGGCACCCGAGCTGTCGAGCGCGAGGATCCTCATTGCCGCGCCGCCGTGCTAGAGAGGAAGGGAGAGCGCCATCCAGGCAATCCCCACGAGAGGCTGTTGCGATGATTCTGCTGCCGATCACAGAAGAGAGCCATGCCGTCAAGTTGGCGCTCGCCTATGGCACTCCCGACAACTTCACCGGCCAGCCGATCTACCGGCGCGCCGCCTGCTATCTGCATCCCGACGCCGCAAAGGCACTCGCGCGCGCGATCGAGCAGGCGGCGGGCCTTGGCCTCGCGCTCAAGATTTTCGATGCCTACCGTCCGACCGAGGCCCAATGGCTGATGTGGCGCCACACGCCCGACCCGGAATTTCTCGCCGACCCGCGGCGCGGCTCGCCCCACTCGCGCGGCGTGGCGCTCGACTTGACGCTCGTCGATCGCGACGGCGGCGAGCTCGAGATGGGAACGGCCTTCGATGACTTCACGCCCCGCTCGCATCACGACAGCCTCGAAGTCCCGCGCGCGGCGCAGCGGAACCGCCATCTGCTCCTCGGCATCATGAGCGCCGCAGGCTGGGACTTCTACAGGAACGAATGGTGGCATTACCAGCTTTTCAACGCGCGCCGCTATCCGCTCATCTCCGATACGGCGCTGCCCCAGCCGATGCTGTGAGAGGCGGCGCCGACGCGAAAGAGATCGCGCACATGTTTCCGGCCGCGCGCGAGGGGCGCACGCGTGGGCGGGTGGTGCGAAATAGGTAGGGCGCTCAGACGGCCCTGACTTCGACGACCTCGGGGAGATAATGGCGCAGCATGTTCTCGATCCCCGCCTTGAGCGTCGCCGTCGAGCTCGGGCATCCCGAGCAAGAGCCCTGCATGTGCAGATAGACGACGCCGCGCTCGAAGCCGTGAAAAATGATGTCGCCGCCGTCCTGCGCCACCGCCGGGCGCACCCGCGTGTCGAGCAGCTCCTTGATCTGGGCGACGACCTCGCTCTCCTCCGCCGCGGCGGGACCGTGCGCTGCCTCCGACGCCAGGATGATCGGACGGCCGGAGGTGAAATGCTCCATGATCGCGCCGAGGATCGCCGGCTTGAGGAGTTGCCACTCCTCTTCGGCACCCTTGGTCACGGTGACGAAATCGGAGCCCAAAAACACCCCCGACACGCCGTCAATTTGAAACAACCGTTCCGCTAATGGCGAGCGGCTCGCGGTCTCGGGCGTGGGGAAATCCGCCGTGCCCGACGCCATGACTTCACGGCCGGGCAGGAATTTGAGCGTGGCGGGGTTAGGCGTCTGCTCTGTTTGAATGAACATTCCAGATCTCGCGCAGCTATTGTCGCCACGGGAAAATCGCCGGGCGCCCCTAAGATGGGCCGGCCGGCGTGGAAGATCAAGTTTGCGATGCTATATGAGGAGCGAGGTGAGGGACGAGGAGATCTGCGATGAACGACTTAGCGGTGGGGC
>Ga0187769_10002386_pt1 | contig 10977 bp, 10 predicted proteins | sample 0116_SJ02_MP02_1_FD_133140 | JGI IMG/M metagenome (GOLD analysis project Ga0187769, IMG submission 133140) | Tropical peat soil microbial communities from peatlands in Department of Meta, Colombia - 0116_SJ02_MP02_10_MG | ecosystem: Environmental > Terrestrial > Soil > Wetlands > Peat | place... | reverse complement strand
TCCCCTGGTGGTCAGTACGCTGCTTTTGGGCGTCCTTTCAAATTTTCTCGATTTTTCCGAGAAAATATGGGTTTCGGCAATTACCCAACTCGTGCCTGAAAAGCACAGGGATCTCAATCTCAAGGCCTTCCAAGAAGGAAAGAAACTCTTAAAGGTCTGAAAGAAAGTCTGTCGGGACATCACATGGATTTAAATCTAACAGATGGGCAAAAGATGATGATGGAGGTGGCCAGAGATTTCGCCAGGAGGGAGATCGCTCCCATTGCGAAGGAGATTGATGAAAAACAGAAATTTCCCAAAGAGTTGTTCAGAAAGTTAGGCGAAAATGGCTTTATGGGGATAGGCATTCCAACTGCTTATGGGGGTTCGGGGTGCGACTACCTGACCATCGTATTGATTGGAGAGGAGATCTCACAGGTGTCAGCCTCGGTCACAGCCTCCCTTTTCCCCCATGCCATTCTTTGTGCCCATAACATTGCCATCAGCGGAACGGAATCACAGAAAAAGCGGTTTCTGCCGCCTTTGGCCTCGGGAGAAAAGTTTGGGGCAATGGCTCTGACTGAGGTTTCTGCTGGATCAGATGCCCTGTCTGTTAATACGACGGCAGAGCGCAAGGATGAGGGTTATGTTTTAAACGGCTCAAAAACCTTCGTAACGAATGGCCCCTATGCAGATACCTTTTTGGTCTATGCCAATCTGGATCCATCCAAATCTCCTGGAGGAATTGTAAGTTTTGTGATCGAAAAAGGAACGCCAGGGCTTTCTGTGGGGAAAGAGTTTGATAAGATGGGTCTCAGAGGTTCTCCGACCAGTGACCTTATCTTAGACCACTGTTATCTGCCGAGCGATCATTTGCTAGGAGAGGTGGAAGGCCGCGGTTTGCATCAACTCACGGAAGGCCTCGACGTGGAGAGGATTGCTTGGTCATCGATTTGTCTGGGTTTAGCAGAGGCGGCTTTCCATGAGGCGTTCGAATATGCTAACCAAAGACAGCAATTTAAGAAGCCGATTATTGAATTTCAGATGATCCAGCAGATGCTGGTCGACATGGCGGTATCGATCGAGGCCTCTAAGCTTTTAGTTTACAATACGGCCCTGCTCCTTCAGGAAGGGAAGAGAGGGAGGCTCGAAGCGTCTTATGCAAAGCTTTTCAGCTCAGAAACCGCTGTCGAAGTAACGAGAGAAGCCCTTCAAATATTTGGGGGGGCGGGTTACATGAAGGATTATCCGGTGGAGCGATATAGCAGGGATGCTCAGATCTTTACCATTGCAGCAGGGACCTCCGAAGTTCAACGGATGATCATCATTCATGAGTTGAAAAAGCAAAAGGGTTATCGATGAAAATGAACCATGGAGGATGAGGAAGAACGGCTGGATCGGTGGGAGAAAGAACCAAAATCTTGTCTTTTGACAAAAACCATGAAAGGAGGCTGATCTTATGGGGAGCCGAAAAATTTCGCGGAGAACTTTTCTGAAGTCTGTTGGAACAGTGGCGGCAGGGGTGGGGTTGAGCGGTTTTCCAGCCGTCCTTCGGGGAACCGGGAATGAGATTCTCATCGGTGCTGTCCATCCCCTCACAGGACTGGTGGCTGAGGCCGGACAGATGTCTGTCTGGGGTCTCGAGCTGGCAGTCGAACATGTGAACAAAGGGGACGGGATTAAGTCGATGGGAGGCGCTAAACTGAAACTTCTCGTCGAGGATTCTGAGAGCAAAAATGAGACGGGTGCGATTGCCGCTGAGAAGCTGATTCGAGAGGGGGTTGTCTGTCTCGTAGGGGCATTCCAAAGTGGTGTGACCATGGCGATCAGTAAGGTATCCGATCGTCATAAAATGCCTCTCGTCGTTGATGTGGCTACCGCCGATGAGATTACCGGACAGGGCTTTCAGTATACTTTTCGTGTTTTTCCAAAGATCTCCAACCTGGTCAGGACTGGAATTCAGGGGATCGTCGAGGTGACAGAGAAAGCGGGCAGACCCATCAAAACAGCCGTCGTGGTCCATATTTCAGAATTCACCGCCAAAGCATCCTTCGATACCTTCTACCCCATGTGTGAAAAGCTGGGGGTTCCCTGGAAGATATTAAAGAAGATTACCTATCCCGAACAGACTATGAGCGTGGCGAGTGAAGTCAGTGAAGCGAAAGCGTTAAAGCCGGATGCCCTCTTTATCAACTGCCGTATGAGGGATGCGATCATGCTGGTCCAGGAAATGTATAAACAGAAATTTGATGTGGATGGGATTTTCGGAGTCGTCGGCTCCGGACTTGCGGACCCTAGCTTCCTCAAGCAAGGAAAACTTTCTGAATATGTTTTCAATGCCTGCCCATGGCACGATGAGGTGAATCCATTTGCCCTGAAGGTGGCAAAGGAATACGAAGCCCGATTTAAGAAACCCTACAATATGAATGGTTCCCACTCGTACGATACCATCTTAGTGATCGCAAATGCCCTTGAAAGAGCCGGGAGCGTGGATAAAGATGCGCTGAGAAAAGCTTTGGCGGCTACCAAGCTGGAAAATAAGACTTCGATCGGGGGCCCGATCGAATTTGACGAAAAGGGGGACAACATCGGTGCCGGGTCTGCCATTGTCCAGATCCTACAAGAGAGGAGCAAGTGCGTCTTTCCCCATCAATTCGCCCTGGCAAAAGCGGTCTACCCTGTTCCGAAATGGGAGAAGAGAGGGTAACGTCGTGGGTTGATTTGAATAGACCGCCTTCGGCTTCGAAATCGTCCGGAAGCGATCCTCACGGTTCACACCAGAGAGAGGAAGGATGCTCTATCTTCAAGCCCTAATTAATGGAATCCTGATGGGTGGGGTATATGCGGTCATGGCCCTTGGATTATCCCTCATTTTCGGCGTTTTAAATATTATCAATCTGGCTCATGGGAATCTGATGGTCATCGGAATGTACCTTTCTTATCTCCTTTTCGTCTTATTAGGGATCGATCCATATCTATCCCTCATTGCCATAGCCTCTTTCTTATTCCTCATCGGATATATGATTCAGCGCTTGATCCTCAACCCGATACTCGACGCACCGGAAGAAATGTCTGTCTTAATCACTCTGGGGCTTGGGATGATTATCCAAAACGTCCTGTTGATGGCTTTTGGGCCGGACTACTTCACGGTTGATACCTCATATAAATTGAATTCACTGATGCTCATGGGGCTGACCATCGACGTGACTAAAACCTTTGCATTCGGAGCCTCTCTAATCATGACCGCCGTTTTCTTCTCGTTTCTGCAATGGACAGAACTGGGACGCGCTATCCGGGCCGCCTCAAACAACCGGGAGGCGGCGATGCTCGCGGGAATCAATGTCAAAAAGATTTACTGCATCGCTTTCGCCATTGGTACGGCCACGGTAGCGGCCGCGGGTTCCTGTGTCAGCACCTTTATTCCTACCTCCCAGGGGGCGGGGATCCTGTTCACCATGACAAGTTTTGTAGTCGTAATCATCGGGGGTGTTGGAAATTACTTAGGGGCATTGGCCGGTGGCTTCTTAATTGGCATTGTCGAGGAACTAGGTGCGGTGTTGCTGTCCGGATCGATGAAACAGGTGGTCAGCTTCGGGCTTCTCATCATTATTCTTCTGCTTAAACCCGAAGGACTCCTGGGGAGGAAAGGTGAGGAGTAGATTCTATATCCCGTTTCTTCTTCTATTAGGAATTCTTTTCTTAGTCGCTCCACTTTATTTCGGCGGGTACCTCCTTGAGATATTAATTATTGCCCTGTGGCTTGGATACCTGGGTAGTTGCTGGAATCTTATCGGCGGATATGCCGGCCAGATATCCTTGGGACATGGTACATTTGTGGGCTTAGGTGCTTATACGTCGACCCTTCTGTTTTCCCATCTTGGACTGACCCCATGGGTCGGGATGTTCTTAGGGGCATTCTTGGCAGCGGCTATCGGCCTTTTCTTTGGATTCCTCTGCTTTCGTTTCCGGGTTCGGGGCGCCTATTTTCTCTTGATCACCATGGCCATGGCCGAAATCTTCAGGCTTTGTTTCGAACACATCGATTTTTTTGGAGCGACCGTTGGCCTTTTTCTCCCCACGATCAAAGGTCCAAAAGCAGGTCTCCTCTACCAGTTCGAAGAGAAGTGGCCTTTCTACTTCATCATACTCGCAATGACTGCCGGGTTGCTTTTGGTGTCTTCTATCATGGAGCATTCCAAAATCGGATTTTACCTCAAGGCAATCAAAGGAGATGAGGATGCGGCCAGATGCCTCGGGGTTTCTGCAAGCCGATACAAACTCCTGGCCATGGGGCTGTCGAGTTTTTTCATTGCCTTTGGAGGAACCTTCTATGCCCAGTACCGGATGTATATCCGGCCGGACCTACTGATGGGGATCCATTTTTCTGTTGAGATTGTGCTGGCCCCCATTATTGGAGGCATGGGAACTCTTCTCGGACCCGTTCTTGGAGCCTTCCTATTGGTCCCCTTGGAGGAAGTCTCGCGCTTACTCACCGATCTATTGAAACACTCTCTCCATACGAAAGGCTTAATAGGCCTCCATCTGATCACCTACGGAGTGGCTCTCATCCTTGTGGTCCGATTTATGCCCTACGGCATCCTCGGGCTATTTCAAAGGTTGAAAGAGCGATGGGTTCGATGAAGCGATTATTAGAGATTGATCAAATCAAAAAGAATTTTGGAGGATTAACAGCCCTCCTGGGTGTAGATCTTCTCGTATCCGAGGGTCAAATTAAGTCGATTATTGGTCCAAATGGTGCCGGTAAGACCACTCTCTTCAATGTGATTACTGGCTTTCACCGCCCCAGCGAAGGACGGATTCTGTTTCGAGGAAAAAATATCACTGGACTTCCTCCTGAGAAAATCGCCTTCTCTGGAATCGGGCGGACGTTTCAACTCGTAAAACCCTTTTTGAATATGACCCCCCTCGAGAATGTGATGGTCGGAGCATTGAACCGAACGTCCAGCGTAAGAGAAGCTTATAAAAAGGCCATGAATGTCATTAAATTCCTCGGTCTTGAAAAAAAGGTGAAGATTCCGGCCCATGCCTTGACGATCGAAGACAGAAAGCATTTGGAATTGGCCCGGTCCCTGGCTACGTCACCGTCCCTCCTTCTCTTAGATGAAGTGATGGCAGGTCTCAATCCTGCGGAGGTCAATGTAATGATTGAGCTCATTCGCAAAATCAGGGACGATGGTGTCACCATCCTATTGATCGAGCACGTGATGCACGCCGTTCTCACGCTGTCCGATGAGGTGGTGGTGGTCAACTATGGGGAAAAGATCTACGAAGGGGGGCCTCAGTCCGTCGTAAAGGATCCCAGAGTCATCGAAGTCTACCTGGGGGAAGAATATTCATTCCTTTAAAAAAAGTGAGCACGTGAGGATGCTAAACGTTAGCAATTTGAATGTGGCCTATGGACACCTTCGTGTCCTGAGCGAAATTAACGTAACGGCTGATAGGGAAAAGATCATTTCCATCATTGGTGCAAACGGAGCGGGTAAGACAACCTTGCTAAAGACCGCCTCCGGACTGATTCGGGCCAAAAGTGGGACCATCTCTTTTGAGGGGCAGTCCATTCACGACAAAGCGCCTCATCAGATCGTGAGGCTTGGGGTTGTCCTCATCCCGGAAGGCAGAAAGCTTTTTACATCCCTGACGGTGGAGGACAACTTGCGGGTTGGATCGTATCTGCGAGAAGCCAGAAAGGTTCGGCAGGAGACGATGGACCGCATTTTTACAATGTTCCCTCGGCTGAAGGAGAGGAGGAAACAGTTTTCCGGAACCCTTTCAGGGGGAGAACAACAGATGCTTGCCATTGCCAGGGGGTTGATGTCAAGACCAAAACTCCTGATGCTCGATGAGCCTTCCTTGGGCCTCGCACCGTTAATCGTCTCCCATATCTTTTCCGTCATCCAGGAAATAAAACAGCAAAGAGTTACCGTGCTCCTGGTGGAGCAGAATGTTGCCCATGCTCTTAAAATGAGCCATTGGGGTTATATCATTGAAAATGGAAGGATTGTCCTTTCAGGAACCGGAGAAGAGTTGGCAGGAAAAGAGCATACCAAGAAAGCTTATTTTGGGGAGCATTAAGGGTTGGATGAAAGGGGACAAAATGAAACTAAAAAATAAAGTCGCAATCATTACGGGGGGAAACGATGGCATTGGTCGAGTGATCGCTCTTGCCTTTGCAGATGAGGGGGCACGACTTTGCATCTGTGGTCGCAGAAAGGAAAAACTGGATCAGGTGGCTGAAGAAATAAGAAAAAAGAGAGGAGAGCAGGTGCTGAGCGTGGTAGCCGACGTTTCTCAGGAAGAAGAGGTGGAAAGGATGGTTTCTGGTACCGTTGATCGGTTTGGTGTCATCGATGTCTTAGTTAACAACGCTTCCTTTGAAGGTCCCACAGCACCCATTCACGAAATTGCGGGAGGGGATTGGCGGAAGGTGGTGGATACCAACCTCAATGGTCTTTTTTATTGCACCAAGTATGTGCTCAGAGAGATGATTCCGAGGAAGTCAGGCAATATTTTGAATATCGGTTCGATTGCTGGCGTCTATGCGTATCCTCTCCGAACGCCATATAATGCCACTAAGTGGGCCATTGCGGGGGTGACGCAAACCATTGCTGCAGAGATTGGTCAATACAACATCCGATGTAACTGCCTCTCTCCTGGCCCGACAGAAGGTGAAAGAGCCTACAAAGTCATAAGGAGAAGAGCCGAGGCAACGGGAAAGACATTTGAGGAGATGAAACAATTCTATGCGGATCAGATTCCGATTAAGCGGTTTATCACTCCAGAAGAAGTAGCCCGGACAGCGGTATTTCTAACAAGTGAAGATTCGAGCGGGATTACCGCGCAACACTTCTGTATTTCAGGGGGAATCGAGGTACTGTAAAAAAAAGAGGCTTTGAAGGAGAGGGATCATGGAGAGGCTACTTATCGACGGAGGATGGATTATTACCATGGACCCCGAGAGAAGGATGATCCAAAATGGCGCCATTCTGATCGAAGGGGATTCCATCCTCGCCATTGGAAAATCCGAACAGATAAAGGAAATGTTCAGAGGCGCCCGGGTGTTGGACGCTCATAACAAGGTTATCCTCCCTGGATTTGTGGATACCCACATTCATCTTTCGGAACATATTGTCCGAAGCTTAATTCCCGACGACGCAAAAGACTGGATGTCTCACTGGCTGATGCCGATTTATTCATCCCTTACCCCTGAAGAGGAGTATTATTCAGCGATGCTTGCTTTGATTGAGCTCATTAAGACAGGAACCACGACATTTTGTGAGGCAGGGACCTGTTTTTATATCGATCACATTGCCGAGGCAATGCAGAAGGTAGGGATAAGAGGAATTCTGGGAAGATGGACATGGGATCTTCCCCCGAATCCTGAGAGGATGAGGCAAACCACAGAGCAAGCCCTTTCAGCGAATGAGGACATGATACGCAGGGTGAAAGGGCTTGCCGATGATCGAATCATAGCTTGGCCCCTGTTGCTGGGAATGGGGACTGCATCCGACGAATTGATGAAAGGAGCCAAAAAGATTGCAGACCACATCGGGGTGGGCTTTGGTTTTATGCATGCCTCCAGCATCCCTTCCATGGAAACGAAGGATAAGATTCAACCTGTTAACCATTTTGATGAAATTGGCATTCTGGGGAAAAATCTAAAGCTTACCCATATGGTTTATATTCAAGAACATGAGGTTGATCTATTGAAGAAGTATGGAGTGAAAATCAGTCACTGTCCCACAGCAGCCATGAAACACTGGAAAGGGATTAGCAAATACGCGAGATTTCCGGAGATGGTTTCGAAAGGTATTTGTGTTTCTCTAGGAGTAGACAGTGCTAACTCCTCCGACCATTCGAATATGCTCAAACTCATGGAGCTGGTAGCCTGTGCTTATAAGGACTTCAGTATGAGCGAGTCCGTTTTCCCGGCTGAAACCGTTCTGGAAATGGCAACCATAAGGGGCGCGGAGGCATTGTTGTTACAGAAAAAGATCGGATCGCTTGAGGTAGGGAAAAGGGCTGATCTTATCCTTTTCGATCGCGATCATCCTGAATGGAGACCACTCCTGAATGCCACTCACAACCTGGTCTATGCCGTTAGTGAAAGGAGCATTGACACCGTTTTTGTATCCGGGAAGGTTGTTCTTGATCAGGGGAGAATGATAGGGGTTGATGAAGGGGAAGTCTATGAAAAGGTGGAGGCGTTAAGCAGGAAGATCCTCGAGCGAGCGAACATCTCTGTATCCCAGAGATGGCCAGTGATCTAATGTTCTTTCAATTCGGTTCGATCATAAACGATTAAGAAGGAGGAATGCAGATGGGAGGTTTGGGAGATATCATCCGAAGAAATGCGAGGCGATTTCCCGATAAAATTGCCTACATGTCTGATACCCAACGGATTACCTTTAGTCAATTTAACGATCGCATCAATCGATTATATAGTTACCTTAGGAAGAAAGGTCTGGGCGAAGGGGACAGGGTGGCAATTCTTTCTTATACCCGGCCAGAATACATGGAAGTCTTCGGCGTTGCGGAAAAAGGGGGATTAATCACAGTTCCCGTCAACTGGCGCTTAAAAGGGGAGGAGCTGGCTTATCAATTTAATGATTCTGGAGCAAAGGTGTTAATTGTTCAATTACCTTTTGTAGAGACAATCCGGGACATTCGGTCTAAAATTGGAGTTGAGCATTATATCTGTATCGGGGATAAACCAGCAGGTATGGAGAATTATGACGAGGTGATTAAGAGAAATCAACCTGTGGAGCCAGAGGTTGAGATAAGAGATAACGATGTGGTCTATATCATTTATACCAGTGGCACTACAGGAAAGCCAAATGGAGCGATGATTACCCATGGGGGACAAAGGGAATGCTCAAGAAGCATGGCCATTGAGGTAGGGATTCGGCGCGTGGAAAAACACCTTGAAGGGATGATGCTCTTTCACATAGGCCCTCGATCATTTCTTTTCCCAATCTTTCATAGGGGATGTACGAATTATCTTGTGGAGCGCTTCGATCCCAAAAGATTCTTTGAGATTATTGAAAAAGAGAGGATTACCACCACCGAACTTGTCCCAACCCAAATCGCTATGATGTTAGACTTACCAGATCAAGAGAAGTATGATACATCGAGCCTTTATACGATCTTTTATGCCGCGATGCCCATGCCGGTGGCCGTGTTAAGAAGAGGCATCGAAAGGTTCGGAAGAGTTTTCGTCCAGGGTTTTGGACAAACGGAGACGGGTCCACTTATTACCTGTTTTTGTCGGGAGTATCATAATCCTTACGGGGATGAAAAGGACATCAAGCGATTGAGCTCTTGTGGTCAACCTGGCATTGATGTGGACGTGATGATTGTTGATGATAAGGGCAGCGAGTTGGGACCCAATGAGACTGGAGAGATCATGGCTAAGCATGTATGGCTTATGAAAGGATACTGGAATAAGCCCGAACTGACCGCCCAGACGATGGAAAATGGATGGGTCCACACTGGTGACATGGGATATATGGACGAGGATGGGTTTCTTTATATTGTGGATCGAAAGAAGGACATGATCATCAGCGGTGGCGAGAATATCTATCCAAGGGAAATTGAAGAAGTGCTCTACCAACACCCTGCTGTGCGGGAGGCGACGGTTATCGGGGTGCCGAGTGAGAAGTGGGGTGAGGATGTGAAGGCCTTCATCGCTTTAAAAACAGGACTTGTGACAACCGAGGAAGAGATTATAGAATTCTGCAGGGACAAATTGGCCAGCTTCAAAAAACCCAAATCAGTTGAATTCTTGGATGAACTTCCCAAGACGGGTTCTGGGAAGATTTATAAAAAGGTACTCAGGGATAAATACTGGCAAGGCATTGGGCGTAAGGTGATTAAAGATAATTGAAAACTTGTCTATATCTTTTCAAAAAGTTAATTTGATGATTCAAATCGCAACATTAGTACCTCCAAGAAAATCTAAAAGAAAAATTACGAGCTTTTTTGTAGACAACCCCCCAGTTCAAGAATCGATAAATGGAACCAGCAATGGAAATTCAGAGAGTTGGTGTTCTGGGTGGTGGAATGATGGGTGCAGGGATAATCTACACTCTGTCCAGCTCCAGCCTTGCAGTAGTCTTTGAGGAACTAAATGAAGATCTGCTGAGGTGGTGCTCTGATCAAGTAAACAACACATACGCAGCTGCTTTCAATAAAAGAAAAATGACAGAACACGATATGGAAAAAGGACTCGCATCCATCACCGGAAAGATGGATTACAAAGGCTTTGAAAGATGCGATATGGTTATTGAGCGGTGCCGGAAGAGATCACTATTAAGAGAGTGATCTTCCAAGAGTTAGACCAAGTGTGCAAACCAGAGGCACTATTCGCAAGCAATACCTCTGCCCTTCCAATTTCAGAGTTAGCCAGTTTTACATCTTGCTGATTGTCAATTTGAATAAACCGCCATCATTTATTAGAAGAAATCCTGGCTTGAAACTCCATTCATTAAATTTCAGAGAAGGATTACCTCAAAGCGCTTCTGGAGCTTACCCCCATCTCAGGAAGAAATATGGGACAAACCCATAAATTTAACTTGACAAGATATTCCAATTTTATTAAGTGAATGTTTAGCATTTACTAAATAAACGTTCATCACTCAAAATATGGCAACCCGAAAAAGATCTGATTCATCCGAAAAACTCCTTAATTCAGCTATTAAGCTTTTTGTTAAAAAGGGCTATAAGGGTACTTCTGTAGCTGAAATCACAAAATTTGCTGGATTAACTCGAGGTGCCCTCTATTGCCATTTTGAGACAAAAGAACATTTGGCCAAACAGATTATCAAACTTTTTGAGGATCGATATCTCAATAAGGTAATCGCTTATGTGGAGCAGGAGAATGGGAGTCCCTTAGAGAAGTTTCAGAGGATGATGCAGTTCAACATTCAGTTTGCAGGGGAAAATTCAGACTTATGTGTTTTCATGACGGTCATTTCTGCG
>Ga0187769_10002385_pt1 | contig 10980 bp, 10 predicted proteins | sample 0116_SJ02_MP02_1_FD_133140 | JGI IMG/M metagenome (GOLD analysis project Ga0187769, IMG submission 133140) | Tropical peat soil microbial communities from peatlands in Department of Meta, Colombia - 0116_SJ02_MP02_10_MG | ecosystem: Environmental > Terrestrial > Soil > Wetlands > Peat | place... | reverse complement strand
GCGAGCAGCGAGGACCTGCAGCGCACCATCCACGCCCACCCGACGCTCGCCGAGGCGGTGCACGAGGCCGCGCTCGCCGCCGACAAGCGCGCGATCGACTCGATCAACCGCTGAAGGCGCCGGGCTACTGCCGCCGCCGCGCCTCGATCACATTCGGCACCGCCGCGAGCCGCCGCAGCACGCGCGCGAGCTGCTCGAGTCCGGTCACCGCGACCGCAAGGGTGAAATAGGCGATGCCGGTCTCGTGGTCGGTCCGCGAGGTGACGGCGTCGATGCTGAGGCGCTCGACCGCCATGACATCGGTGAGGTCGCGCAGGAGGCCGCGGCGGTCGTAGGCGCTCACCGCAATCTCCACATCGAGCGCGCCGGCATCTGCGCCGGTCCATTCGACCTTCAAAACCCGGTCGGGCTTGAGCGCCGCCATGCGGATGAGGCTCGTGCAGTCGCTGCGATGGACGGTGACGCCGCGCCCAGCAGCGATGTAGCCCGTGATCGGCTGCGGACGCAGCGGCGCACAGCACCGAGCGAGCGTCGTCGGGAGATCCCCGACGCCTTCGATCTCGACCGCTGAACCACGCCGCCGTCGCGCTCCCGGACGTGGCGCGCGCACGAGCGCCTGCGGTGTCGGCGCAGGCTCGAAAAGCCGTGTCGCTGCACGCAGCAGCTGCGTGACGGTGATCTCGCCTTCGCCGAGCAGCTGATACAGATGCTCCGCGTCGCGCGCCTTGAGCTCCTGGGCGAGGGCAGCGAGCTGCTCGGGGCGCGCGCCGATCCGTGCGAGCTCGCGCTCGGCGATCGCCCGTCCGGCGCTGCGGTTGTCTCCGACATCGAGCTTGCGGAACCAGGCGCGCACCTTGCCGCGGTTGCGGGCCGAGATGAGATACCCCTGCTCGGGGGCGAGCCAGTCGCGGCTCGGCGCGTCCTGCTTCCCGGTGATGATCTCCACGACCTCGCCGTTGGCGAGCACGTGGGTGAGGGGCACGATGCGGCCGTTGGCCTTGGCGCCGCGGCAGCGGTGCCCGAGCGAGGTGTGCACGCTGTAGGCGAAATCGAGCGGGGTCGCGCCGCGCGGCAGGTCGATGACCTCGCCTTTGGGTGTGAGCACGTAGACGCGATCCTCGAACAGCTCGGTGCGCATGCCCTCGATGAAGTCGCGCTCGGCCTCCGCGCCGCCTGCGGCGCCGTCCTGAGGCTCGAGCAGGCGCCGCACCCACTCGATCTTCTGCTGGTACTGCTTGTCGGGCGGACCGCCTTCCTTGTACGTCCAGTGGGCGGCGACGCCGAGCTCGGCATTCTCGTGCATCTGGCGGGTGCGGATCTGCACCTCGACGCTGCGCCCCTGGGGCCCGATGACCGCCGTGTGGATCGAGCGGTAGCCATTGCCCTTGGGAGTCGCGATGTAATCATCGAACTCCCCGGGTATGTACGGCCAGTGCCCGTGCACGATGCCGAGCGCCGCGTAGCACTCCGCGACCGACGCCACGACCACGCGCACCGCGCGCACGTCGAAGAGCTGTTCGAAGGCGAGCTGCTTGCGCTGCATCTTGCGGTAGATGCTGTAGATATGCTTCGGACGCCCGTACACCTCCGCGGTGATGCCTGCAGCGCGGAGCGCCGCACCGAGCTCCGCGCACAGCGCCGCGATGTATTGCTCGCGGTCCGCGCGCCGCTCATTGAGTGCGCCGGCCACGCGGCGGTATTCCTCGGGCTCGAGGTAGCGGAAGGCGAGGTCCTCGAGCTCCCACTTCAGCTGCCACACGCCGAGGCGGTTAGCGAGAGGCGCGTAGATGGCACGCGCCTCGGTCGCGCGCCGTTCGCGCTCTGCGGCCGCAAGCGCACGCGCGTGGCGCAGCGCCACGAGCTCCTCCGCGAGTCGCGCCAGTACGAGGCGCGGATCGCTCACGACCGCGAGCAGCATCTTGCGCAGCGTCTCGGCCTGACGGCTGTCGAGGCCCTGTGCCGGTGTCCAGTCGCGCGGGAGCCCGAGGGTCCCCAGGCGCTGCAGCGCGACGGCGATATCCGCCGCCGGCTTGCCGACGATGTCCGCGGCCTGCTCGGCGGTGAGGCTCGCCTGCGCGATCGCCGGGCGCGCGAGCACGGCCTGGGCGAGCTCGGTGTTCTCGGTGAGACCGCCCATGATCTCCGCCGCCTCGGTGGCGAACCTGAGATCCGCCGGCTCGCGCGTACCAGCGCGCTCGAGTGCCGCGCGCGCGCCGATGATGGCGTCGCGGACGGGGGCGGGGCAGAGCTGACTCGTTTCCATGTCGATGCAGTGGTTCGGCGTGACTCATGCGCCGCGGTGTGTGTCCGCCCGCGGGCCTTTGCCGCTATCATACGCGCCCGGTTCTTCCACAGCGGCCGCGCGCCGCGTCCGGACCCTCCACATGGCGGGACACAGCAGGTGGGCTAACATCCGGCGCCGCCAAGGCGTCAAGGCGCGCATTCGCGAGCGGGCTGCCACCGGGGACCGCCACGAGGGCCTCGAGCGTGTCCGCTATGAAGGCTACGGTCCCGGGGGCGCGGCGGTGATGGTCGAGTGCCTCACCAATGATTGCCGCCGGGTGGGGGCCGCCGTGCGCCGCGCGTTCGTTGAGCACGGCGGGCACCTGGGAGCCGATGGCTCGGTGAGCTACCTCTTCAACACCGTCGGCCTCATGACCTACCCACCGGGAACTGACGAGGAGGAGCTCATGCAGGCTGCGCTCGAGTCGGGCGCGGAAGATGTCATCCCGAACGATGACTCCTCGGTGGAAGTGCTGGCAGATCCGCTCGAGTTCGCCGCGGTAGAGGCGATGCTCACGCAGCGTGGCTTTGCTCCTGCGAGCGCGGAGGTGACGCAGCGCGCCGCGACCTCGCTCGAGCTCGCGGGCGAGGCCGCGGAGCTCATGGTGCAGCTCCTCGAGGCGCTCGAAGGACTGGAGGATGTGCGGGACGTGTACTCGAATGTCGAGATCGCGCATGAGGTGCTGGCGCGGGTGTAGGTCTGGCCCGTCCGCAGGCCGCGGTGCCCCTCAGCTCGATGGGAACCTCAGTGCCCGCTCGACGACCTGGAAGCGCGGCTCCTTGCGCAGCGGATCGAGCAGCGGGTCCACCTTCATATCCACCAGACCCGGGTCACGCAGCCGCACCGCCTTCTCCAGCCAGTCGAGCGCCTTGGCCGAGTTGCCCCACTGCGCGTAGATTTCCACGTACTGGTACGCTTCGTCGTCACCGAACGACACTTGCATCCTCGCAAGCATCGATTCAGCGTCAGCGTGACGACCGAGCTTCGCATAGGTAACCGCCAAGCACACCTGGCTTGCCCAGATGTCGGGTTTGATCTCGCACGACGCGCGGGCATTCTGCAAGTCACCGTGTGCATAGTAGGCGAGTCCGCGATTCGCGTAGCCAGTCGGATAGCCGGGATCGAGGGCCAGGGCGTCCTGCAACGCGGCGATCGCCGCGTCGTACTGACGTGCCAGGTAGAGGGATAGGCCAAGGTGGCTGTGGCTGTTGCGATTCAACGGGTCCAGTGCGACGGCGCGTCGAGCCGCCGCGACGCCCGCCTCAGGGCGGCCCATGTCCACGACAAAGCGGCCGTAGTTGCGCAGTACCCGTGTATTACCGGGCGCGAGCGCCAGAGCGCGTTCGTATTCCTCATTGGCCCGTGCGAAATCGAGCGATCCGTTCTCGAAGAAACTTTCTAACGCCAGGTGGCCTTCGGCCAGATCCGGTGTAAGCGCGATGGCCTTGCGCGCATCGGCTTCCGCCTTGGCAAACATCTCGCCTCTTGCTGGACCTGTCGCGAACTCGCCGGCATAGCCATTTAGCGCAAGCGATCGGTTGGCGAAGGCCAGCGCGTAGTTCGGATCCAGCCGGATGGCCTCCGTGTAGGCGGCGATCGCCGTTTGCAGGTCCTTTTCGTCGTGCGACGCACTGTGAGCCTTCCAGCCACGCAGATACGCATCGAACGCCGCTGGGTTATGTGTCCCACCGAGCTCAATCTTTGCCGCGACATCACCAAGCAGAGTGACCTTGAGGGCAGCCGCAACCGCATTCGCGATCTCCGTCTGCAGCTTCAGCACATCGCCGAGGTCCCGGTCATAGGTCTCGGACCACAGGTGAAACCCCGTGACCGCATTGATGAGCTGCGCCGTGACCCGGACCGTGTGGGCGGAACGGCGCACGCTCCCCTCGAGCACCGCGCCGACATTCAGCTTGTGCGCCACGGTGGCGATGTCCGGATGCTCTCCCTGGAAGGAGAACGACGAGGTGCGCGCCGCGACCTGCAGCTCGTTGATGCGGGCGAGGGAGTTGAGTATCTCTTCCGTCAGTCCCTCGGAGAAGTACTCCTGCTCCTTGTCGCCGCTCATGTTTACAAACGGCAGGACCGCGATTGAGTGCGGCGGCGGAGCGAAGGCAGCCGGAGCGGATGGCGCGGCGGTTGAGACGCTCGCGGATGGCGCCGGTTGTGAAACCGGGGTGCGCCTGGCGAGCCAGAGCTTATCGATAATGAAGTAGGTCAGCGCCGCGAAGACGACCCCGGCAAGCACCCACACGAGGGCGGGCGGAGAGTGCCGGGGAACAGGGCCGGGCGCCGGGACTGCCGATCCCACCGTCGTGGCTGCAGCCGCCGGCGGCGCGGCCGGAACCGCCGAAGGCTGCGGTGTCTCGGGCGCCAGGAGCCGCTGGATGCGCGTGACGAACTGCGGTGGCGTGTCGCCTCCGGGGAGACGCGTCCACTGGAGCTCGCGGAACTTGTCGGGGACCCGCTCATCGTCATCCCGCGTGTCATCGACGACCACCGGCACGACGAATGCGCGGTCGACGGTCATCAGGTGCGAGCGATCGACGGCGAGCTTCCACTCGAGCCGGAAATATCCCTCATCGCGTGCGTGAGTGTTGCGCGAGATGACGGGCATGAAGAGCGCGCAGGATTTGATCTGCCGGCGGATCATGGCATCCCAGGCATCGCCGCCCCGCAGCTCGCTGCGATCGAACCACACCTCGATGCCGGCTGCCCGCAGCGCCTCGCAGATGCGCTGCGCGGCCGCCTCATCCTGTGAGGCGTAACTCAGGAATACAGCGCGCGACGCTTCGGTCATCACGACCGTCCTGCAGGCTCGCGGGCCGATGGCTCTTGTGTGCGAGGCGGATTCTTCTTCAGCACGAGTCCCCCCGGAACCGGCAGCTTACCTCGTCTCAGGATTCGTCATCGAGCGCGGCTCGTGAATGCGTAAGTCATTGTTTTCGGCTACTCTTGTGCATCTTCGGTCATGCCCGGTCGGTCTCGAATGTCGAGATATCGGACGAGGTCCTGGCGCGCGTTTGATCCCACGGGGATCGCGCCGCTGAGCCCGGCGGCGAGTGTGTGCATCCTGGGGCTCGATCCGGGCTCACGGCGCACCGGCTTCGGAGTGATCGAGTGCCGGGGGAGCGAGCTGCGCCCGCGCGCGCATGGCTGCCTCGATGTCACCCGCGCGGCGCCGGGCGCGCGCCTGCGGTTGATCTTCGAGGGACTGCGGGCACTTTTCTCCGAGCACGCACCGGCGGAGGTCGCGGTGGAACGCGTGTTCGTCAGCCGCAACGCCGACAGTGCGCTCAAGCTCGGCCAGGCACGCGGCGCGGCCCTGTGCGCGATCCCGGAGGGCGTGCCGGTGTACGAATACGCACCGCGCGCGATCAAGCTCGCGGTCGTGGGCTCAGGCGGTGCGGAGAAGTTTCAGGTGGTGCACATGGTGCGGACGCTGCTTGCGCTGCGCGAGCGTCCGGGTACCGATGCCGCGGATGCACTCGCGGTGGCCGTCTGCCACGCGCACGCGCGGCGGCTGCGGGTGCTCGCGGCGCTCGCCGGGGCGCAGGGCTCACGGATGGGGCGATGATCGGGTCGCTGCGTGGCCGGATCACCGCGAAGACTCCGCCGCAACTGACGGTCGAGGTGGGCGGGCTCGGCTATGAGCTCGAGGCACCGCTCTCCACGTACTTTCATCTGCCGGCGGTGGGAGAGGAGGTGCGCCTCCTCACGCACCTCGTGGTGCGCGAGGACGCACACGTTCTCTACGCGTTCGCGACCGAGGAGGAGCGGCGGCTGTTCCGCAGCCTCATCAAGGTGTCGGGGGTGGGGCCTAAGATCGCGCTCGCGCTGCTCTCAGGCATCAGCGTCAGCGCTTTCGCCGAGTGCGTGCGGCGCGGCGACCACGCGGCGCTCACCCGGGTGCCGGGAGTCGGCCGCAAGACCGCCGAGCGCCTGATCGTCGAGATGCGCGACCGCCTCGCCACCCCCGAAGCCCCGGCGGCCGCAGTGGGTACCAGCGCCGAGAGCGAAGCGTATGGCGCGCTCGTGGCGCTCGGCTATCGCCCGGCCGAGGCCGCACGCTTGCTCAAAGCGGCGGGTCCCGGTACACATTCCACCGAGGAACTGATCCGCCGGGCTCTCCAGGGCGCGGCGCGGGAGTCGGGCTGAAGCAATAACGTGGCGAGCGAACGCATCATCAGCGGCACGGCAGGCGCGGAGGAGGAGGCCGCCGAGCGCGCCATCCGCCCGCGCCGGCTCGAGGAGTACGTCGGGCAGGCGCCGGTGAAGACGCAGCTCGAGATCTTCATCCGCGCGACGCGCGCGCGCGGTGAGGCGCTCGATCACGTGTTGATCTTCGGCCCGCCCGGGCTCGGCAAGACGACCCTCGCGCACATCATCGCCGCCGAGCTCGGGGTGAATCTGCGCCAGACCTCAGGTCCCGTGCTCGAGCGGCCGGGGGATCTCGCGGCGCTGCTCACCAACCTCCAGGCGCGGGATGTACTGTTCGTCGATGAGATTCACCGGCTCGCGCCGGTCGTGGAGGAAGTGCTGTACCCGGCGATGGAGGACTACCAGCTCGACATCATGATCGGCGAGGGCCCGGCGGCGCGCTCGATCAAGCTCAATGTCCCGCCGTTCACGCTCATCGGGGCGACGACGCGCGCGGGCCTGCTCACCTCGCCGCTGCGCGATCGCTTCGGCATCGTGCAGCGGCTCGAGTTCTACACGGTGGAGGACTTGGAAAGCATCGTGCGCCGCTCGGCCGCAATCCTCGGGGTGAGCATCGATGCCGCGGGCGCGCACCGCATCGCACAGCGCTCGCGCGGCACCCCGCGCATCACCAACCGGCTGCTACGGCGGGTACGCGATTACGCGCAAGTGCGCGGCGATGGCCGCATCGATGAGGCGGTGGCGAATGCCGCGCTCGATCTGCTCGAGGTCGACGCCCTGGGGTTCGATACCCTCGACCGCAAGCTCCTCACCGCGATCATCGAGCGCTTCGATGGCGGCCCGGTTGGGATCGACAGTCTCGCCGCGGCGCTCGGCGAGGAGCGCGACACGCTCGAGGATGTCACCGAGCCCTTCCTCATCCAGCAGGGGTTCCTGGTGCGCACGGCGCGCGGGCGCATGGCGACGCGTGCTTCTTACCTGCACCTGGGCCTGAAGCCTCCGGAGCGTGCGGTGACGCTGCCGCTCTTCGAAGGTGAGCGGTGAGCGGGTTCCGCTGGCCGGTACGGGTCTACTGGGAGGATACCGATGGCGAGGCGATCGTGTACTACGCCAATTACCTGCGCTTCCTCGAGCGTGCACGCACCGAGTGGCTGCGCGCGCTCGGGGTTTCGCAGCCGGCGCTCGTGCGCGAGCGGGGACTCCTCTTCACCGTGGTGAGCCTCGAGGTGCAGTACCGTGCCCCCGCGCGGTTCGACGATGAGCTGGAGGTGACCTGTGAGCCGCTTCTCGAGGGGGCGGCGTCGCTGCGGCTTGCGCAGCGCATCTATCGCACCGTGCGCGGCGGCCCGGCAGAGCAGGCGCTGCTCGTCGAGGCGAGCGTGCGCGTGGCCTGCGTGGATGCACGCAGCTTCAAGCCCAGGCGGCTGCCGCAGATTCTGCGCGATGCGCTGGCTTCGGAGACGGTAAGTCATGGGTGAGCCGCTCTCCTTCGTGAAGCTCATCGTGCAGGCGAGCGTGCCGGTCCAAATCGTGATCGGCCTGCTGCTGCTCGCTTCACTTACCTCCTGGGCGATCATCTTCCGCAAGAGCGGCGTGATCGGCCGCGCGCGCCGCGAGGCCGATCGCTTCGAGAGCCGTTTCTGGTCGGGGGATGATCTCGCGCAGCTCTATCGCGCCATCGAGGCGCACGGGGGTGCGACCGGCATGGCGGGTATCTTCGAGTTCGGCTTCCGCGAATTCGCGCGGCTGCGCCAGAGCGCGGCGGGGGCGGATCAGCTGCTCGAGGGCTCGCGGCGCGCGATGCGTGTGGCGCAGCTCAAGGAGATCGACCGCCTCGAGCACAGCCTGGCGACACTTGCCACCGTGGGCAGCACCAGCCCGTATGTCGGCCTCTTCGGCACGGTGTGGGGCATCATGAGCGCCTTCTCCTCGCTCGGTAACGTGCAGCAGGCGACGCTTGCGATGGTGGCGCCGGGGATCTCGGAGGCGCTGGTCGCGACTGCCGTCGGACTGTTTGCGGCGATCCCCGCGGTCGTCGCATACAATCGCTTTGCCGATCAGGTGTCACGGCTCGAGCTGCGCTTCGATGCCTTCATCGAGGAGTTCTCCACCATCCTGCAGCGGCACGCCACCCGCGGCGGCACGCCCACGGGACAGGAGCGCTAGCGCATGCCACACACCTCGCGCGGCCGGCGCCTGATCGGTGAGATCAATGTCGTGCCGTACATCGATGTCATGCTGGTGCTGCTCATCATTTTCATGATCACCGCGCCGCTCCTGACACAGGGCGTAAAGGTGGATCTGCCGAAGGCCGGTGCGGAACCTCTCGAGCCGCAACGGCTCCAACCACTCGTGTTGTCAATCGACCGTGCGGGCCGTCTGTACCTCAATATCGGCGGCAATTCCCAGACGCCGCTCGATGAGCCGACGGTCGCGGCACGCGCGACGGCGTCGCTGCGTCTCAACCCCGGCGAGCAGGTGCTGGTGAAGGCCGATAGCGCAGTGGCCTACGGCCGCGTGGTGCGCGCGATGGTGATCCTGCAGCGCGCCGGGGCGAGCAAGGTGGGTTTCATCACGGATGCGCTGCCGGAAGACCTGCGCCCGCGCAGTTGAGTGCTCCCGCAGCCATGTCGCGGGCGAGTGATCGCTGGGTGTCGATTACGCTCTCGGTGCTGCTGCATGGAGCACTCCTCGCCGCGCTGGTGTACGGCTGGCTGCTCTTTCGCCCGCCGCCGCGGCCGGCGCCGACACTCGCGATCGAAGCGACGGTGGTGAGTGCGCGCGCGGTGCGCGGTGTACCCGAGCCGGCGCCGCCCGCGCCGCCGCCGCCCACAGCGGAGGAGCTGGCGCAGCGGGAGCAGCAGCGGGTGCAGGCGGAAGCGGCGGCGGCGGAAGCGCGCCGCGCGGCTGAGGAGAAGGCGGCGGCGGAGCAGGCCGCGAAAGAAGCCGAGGAGCGGCGGGCGGCCGAGACGCGCGAGCTCGCCGAGCGCAAGGCGCGCGAAGCTGCGGAGCAGCAGGAGCGCAGCGAGCGCGAGGCGGATCTCAAGCGCAGCCTCGCGGCCGAGGAGCGCGCCGCTGCGGCGCGCTCGGGACCCGCGCTCGCGAACTGGGAGTCGCTGATCGCGGCGAAGATCAACCGTGCATGGCTGCGGCCACCGACGGCGCGGCCCGGAATACAATGCATGCTGTATGTCACGCAGGTGCCGGGAGGCGAAGTGACGCAGGTACGGATCGGCGAGTGCAACGGAGATCAGGCGGTGCGTGAGTCGATCGAGGCCGCGGTGTACCGGGCTTCGCCGCTGCCGCCGCCACCGGATCCGGCGCTCTTCGACCGCAACCTCAGAATCAACTTCCGGCCGGATTGACGCTGATGAGGGTTACAGGCGACAGGGAAGTCATGCGCAGGTTCCGCGGCATCACCGCGGCAGCACTTGCACTTGCGCTGTGCGCCGGCGGTGCGGGGCGCGCGGCCCGCGCGGAGCTGCAGATCGAGATCACTTCCGGTGTGCGCGATCCCATCCCGATCGCCATCGTTCCCTTCGCGCCCGCTCCTCCCGGCGATGGCGGCCTCGATGTCGCTGGGGTGGTGCAGCACGACCTGGAGAGCAGCGGTCGCTTTCGCGCCCTGCCGCGCGAGCGCATGCCCGCATCGCCCGTGCGCGCCGAGGAGGTGGCGGCCGGCGGCTGGAAGAGCGCCGGGAGCGATTACGTGGCGGTCGGGCGCGTCGTGGCGCTCGAGGGCGGCGATCTCGCCGTCGATTTCGATCTCGTGAACGCGCTCACCGGAGCGCGCATCGCCACGCAGCGCTTCAGCGGAGCACCGAGCGCGCTGCGCAACGCCGCGCACCGGGTGAGCGATGTCATCTACCAGAAGATACTCGGCGTGCGCGGCGCTTTCGCGACGCGCATCGCCTACGTCGCGGCGCAGGGTGAGCCCCCCGAGCAGCGCTACCAGATGATCGTGGCGGACGCGGACGGGGCAAACTCGCACCTGATCCTGGAATCGCGCTTCCCGCTCATGTCGCCGTCGTGGTCGCCGGATGGGCAATGGCTCGCGTATGTGTCCTTCGAGACCAAGCACTCGGCCATCTACGTGCAGCGGGTGGCGAGCGGCGAGCGGCGGCAGGTCTCCGCGCGTGCCGGAGTCAACGCTGCGCCCGAATGGTCGCCGGATGGCCGCAAGCTCGCCCTCACCCTCGGCGGCAGCAACGGCAACCCTGACATCTACATTCTTGATCTCGCGACCCAGGACCTGACGCGCATCACCGACGATCCGGCAATCGACACCGAGCCGGTGTGGGCGCCGGACGGCAAGTCGCTGTACTTCACTTCCGACCGTGCCGGCTCACCGCAGATCTACCAGATCGGCGTCGCTCCGGGCGCCAAGCCGCGGCGCATCACCTTCGGCGGGACCTACAACGCACGGCCCCGGGTCTCGCCCGATGGCTCGCAGCTCGCCATGGTGACGCTCGACAACGGCAACTACCGCGTTGCGCTCGCGGACCTCGCGAGCGGAGCGGTGCGGGTGCTCTCGC
>Ga0187769_10002384_pt1 | contig 10980 bp, 7 predicted proteins | sample 0116_SJ02_MP02_1_FD_133140 | JGI IMG/M metagenome (GOLD analysis project Ga0187769, IMG submission 133140) | Tropical peat soil microbial communities from peatlands in Department of Meta, Colombia - 0116_SJ02_MP02_10_MG | ecosystem: Environmental > Terrestrial > Soil > Wetlands > Peat | place... | reverse complement strand
CTCGCGGCTTTGCTCTCTCACCTTCTCTGAAATTCCGGCGAGCCCAGTATCAATCCTTCAATCGCACCCACGTTTGGCGGGCGAGCCGGATCGTCCAGACGCCGCTCGGTGATCTTGGGGTCTACCAGTTGCTTGCTGATCGTCTCGTGCGTCTGGCGCGAAACATCCCCAGCAAGCAACGAATCCTCAAGCCGCGCCAGGACCTGGGGCGCGTCGGCCGCTCCCTGGGCCAACTGAGCCGGATCGACACTGACGCCGCGGATCTTCCCGCCAGCCACCCCAAGCGCAAAGTTCATGCGCGCCACGAGCGCCGAGGAGTTCACCCACGTTTCCGCCTTCATCGAATAGCCGGTCGGCGGCATCATGCCATACAGCATCATGCCCATGTTGTTGAGCGTCCCCACAAGCGAGCGCGCATCGTCCACTTGTGCGCCGCTCGCGCGCATCACCGAGACCACGAATTCGAATGGCGTTTTCACCTTGGCGCGATAGGTTTGTGGCGACCAGAATTCCGGCGACTTTAACATCGTGCGCAGCACCTCGCGGATGTCGCCGTCCTTCTTTAGAAACGTCTGCGCCATGCGATCGACGAGCGCCGCGGGAGGGTCGTCGGAAACAAAGCGCATCGCCATTTTCTGCGAGATAAAGTGCGCCGTCTTTGGATTGCGCGCCAGCAGATGAAGCACCTCCCGGCCTTCCTTTTCGCCGTTCTCCTTGATGCGATGGCCTAGCACGAGTTTGTCGCCCGGTTCGTGCATGCGCGGCTCGAAGTGGAACCCTCCGCCTCGGTTTGGCTGCTCGATGGTCCAACCGGTAAAGACCTTGGCCACTTCGGTGACGTCTTTTTGCGAATAGCCGCCATCCACGCTGAGCGTGTGCAGCTCCATCAGTTCGCGGCCGTAGTTCTCGTTGAGGCCGCTCGCCTGCTTGCGCCGGGCAGGTCCGTTTTGCGGCTGGCTTCGCTGCCCATAACGGCTGCGCCGGCCGTGCCAGTTCGGCGGAATGCCGAGAGCGACATCCGAGTTCGGACCAACGCTCAACCAGTTATCGAGATAGAACAACATCGCCGGGCTCTTGGCCGTTGCTACCAGCAGGTCCTCAAATTTTCCGAGCGCGTGCGGACGAATCACGTCGCGCTCATAGCTGGTCACGAGGAAACGGTCGGCGCCCTTGTTGATAAACACGTTGAAGTGGTTGAACCAGAAATCGGTCATCACTTCGTCGAGTTGCCGCTCGCTGTAAATCGCGCGCAGCAACTTCGCCTGCATGAGTTCATCCACAACGACCTGCTCGGGATTGTTGAGCGCACGCAGCGTCTCTTTCTCCTGGCCGTTCATGCCGTCCATCAAGGAATCGGCTTTCGGACCCTTGGCGCGGTTGGCGATGGCGCGCTGTTCTTCTGGCGAAAGCTGGAGAATCTCACGGAAGCGCTCCTCTGGAGGAAGGTCGAGCAATTCGAGCAAACGGATGTTGGCAGCTTGATTCTCTTCGCGGCGGCGCTGGTGGCCGGCATCGGCTGCCAGGGAATCTTCGGCAGTATCTCCGCCTTTGTTGGCGGACGGATTTAACGTGGCCTGCGCTTTTTTACCCTGGTTGTCCTCTAACTTCTGAATCTGCGCTTCGTAGATGGCGCGCCGCACCGGATCTCTCGGCATTGCCATCTTCCCGTCGGCAACTTGCTTGATCACCTGGTTGTTGGGAAAATTCTCGACAATTTCGCGGGTACTCATCCCCAGAGTACGGAACGGCGCCAGCCGCACTTCAAGGCCTGAATCGTCGATCTTCTCCGGATGAAGCTGCAGATCGATCCACTTGTCGAGGCCCATCTGTGCAACTCGATCGAAATCCCCGGGTCGCGGACCGAAAGTCAACCGGTTCAGGGCGTGCGCGATGCGCTTCGGCTCATTCAGTGCGACCGATTTCTCTTTTTTCCTTCCCAGAGCGAACTGCGCGGACGCCAGAGCGGCCAAAAGCAATGCGCCAGCTATCAGGAGGCGACGTCCATGGAAGGGCGATGCCATTCGTCAGGCCTTGTTAAAAGAAGAACCCGGATCGGCAGCCAAAGTTGCACTGACAGTATCTTAGAGGATAGCTCGGTTCACGGCTTCAAGCGCGCCAGATAAGAGCTACCGCTCTGGGCTTGGCGCGTCGTGCCTTCGATGAATTTGAGGAATTCACGCAAATGTTCTTTTTCGGAGATCTCGGCCTCGGAGAATTTCACGCGGATCCCGTAAGACGCCGCGCTTGGGGCTACAGTCCCGCTCATAATCATGCCCTTCACCCAGATCTTGCCGCTTGAAATCCACAAGCCGATCTCAAGGGCTTTACCTGCCCGCACATGAGTGGCGGTTTCGACCTTGCAGCCTCCGCGACTCACGTTGGAGAGGTTGCCCCAGATCGGCTCCTGGGAGCCTTCCACATGGATCTCGACCGCAACGTAGCACTTGATGCGGCGGTGCTGGCGCCGATCCGTGCCCTGGGTCGGTGTGAACAGGTCCGGTTCGAAGGGTGGAGTTACGTCTACAGGTTCGGGCGTAGGAAGCACAGAAGCTTCTGACCTTGGAGCTGTGGGCGGCTCAGGCGGGCGAACCTTTGCTGGAGCTTCGGCGGCGGCCGCAGCCGGTGACTCCGTTTTCGCTTGCCGGGAACGAACCGCCTGCCCCTTGATCTCACGCATTGCTTGCAGCAACGCAGCTTCCCGCTTCTCGGGAGCAACTTCGCGGTAAGTTTGGAGCAGCTTTCCTAAATGGCTGACCAGGTCGGGGTCTGTAAGCAGACGCGTCCAATCCGACCCGTGAGGCGACGGCTTTGTCATATGCATGAATTCCTGCACACTAACGTGCAGAAGAAACACCTAGTTACAACCCTTAGACTGGACTTCGCTGCTCCAGTTCACAAGATGACCAAGGTCACGCTGATTTGTCTGCGAGTTACCTTCGGCAAAGGCCGCGAAACCCGTATGGCCCTCTTATTCAATAATTTGCAACGCTCTCACCGAGCAAACCATCTAAGGCTTTGCTATTCTTGGCATTCGTCAAGGAGCGAACCCTCAGTCCATGTTCTCTGCTGACGTTTTCAACCGTCACTGCCGGGGCGTTGGCGTATTTTGTCTCATCGCTTGCGTTCTTCTATTGCCTGCCAGCCCAGTCGCCCAAACGGCTGCCCCCGCGACTCCGACGCAGGTGCCCACGTCAGCCCAAAACCCGATCTATGGCAGTGTGGCGGATGCCAAGCCGACGCCGGGTGTCTTGTCGCTGACGTTCCGCGATGCAATCGAACGGGCCTTGCGCCACAACCTGGCCGGACTTCTTTCCGAATACAACACGATTGAGTCGCGGGGCGAGAAATGGAGGCAATTGAGCGAACTGCTGCCGAATGTCTCCGCCGGCGCGCAGGAGGTCGCGCAGAAGCTGAGCCTGATCGCCGAGGGATTCGGAAAGTTCCCCGCGAGCTTATTTGGAAATGCGAAGCTCCCCGGCGTGATCGGTCCTTTCTCGTATCTCGACGTACGCGCTTCGGCTACCCAGCGGGTCTTCGACTGGAAAGCGATTCAGGAATACCGCGCGTCGGTACTGGGCGAAAGCGTGGCACGCTTCAATTTGAAGGACGCCCGTGATCTGGTCGTGCTGGCAACCGGCAACGCCTATCTACAAGCGATTGCGGGAGCCGCTCGCGTCGAGACCGCGCAGGCACAGCAGGAAACGGCACGTGCTCTTTATGAGAAAGCGGTTGCGCAGCAACAGGCCGGTGTTTCCCCAGCGATCGACACACTGCGGGCGCAAGTCGAATATCAGTCCCGCCAGCAACAACTGATTTCAGCGACCAGCGACTTCGCCAAGCAAAAAATATCGCTGGCGCGCGTCATTGGACTTACGCCGGACCAGGAGTTTACGCTTGCCGATAAAGCTCCATACGAACCCTTTCCAATCCCCGATCTTCAGGCCAGCTTGCAGAGAGCGTACTCCTTTCGCTCGGACTACAAGGCCGCACATGATCGCCTTGTGGCGGCGCAACTTGAGCGCAATGCCGCAACCGCGGGATACTTTCCCTCAGTGGATGTGGAGGCCGATTACGGCGAGATCGGCGGAACGCCCAGCAGTGTATTGCCGACCTACCACGTAGCGGGCACGCTGAACATACCCATTTTTCAGGGCGGCAAGGTTCACTCCGACATTCTGAAGGCGGAAGCCAGCTTGCGCCAGGCCGAGGCGCAGCTCGCCGATCTGAAGGGACAAATCGATCAGGATGTTCGCAACGCGCTGCTCGATCTGAAATCTTCGGCGGACCAGGTCGAAGTCGCGCAGAGTTCCGTGGATCTGGCCGAGCAGGCCCTCACCCAGTCCCGCGACCGGTTTGCCGCCGGCGTGACTGATAATCTGGAAGTCGTACAGGCTCAGGAGTCAGTGGCTTCGGCGCACGAGAGCTTGATTTCGAGCCTGTATCTTCACAATCTGGCCAAAGTTTCCTATGCGCGCGCTCTTGGCCGTGCTGAAGAGGGCGTTCGCGAGTACCTGCGAGGGAAGTAATCTATGCCACAGCCCACCACTGCCGTAACTGAGTCCAAACCGGAAGCACGCCCTCAACAACCGCCGCCCGCGGAAGACGGGGAAGCGCGCTACCAGCGCCGCAAGCAACTTCTGGGCAGCTCGCGCGCCAAACTGGTCATAGGCCTGGCGGCTCTGGTTGTGCTGGTGGGGGGGATTTTCGCCTGGCGCTATTTCACCAGTTACGAATCAACCGACGACGCGCAAATTGACGGCCACGTTAACTCGGTGAGCGCTCGCATCAGCGGCCACGTGCTCAAACTCAATGTTGATGACAATCAGTACGTCGAAAAGGGAACGGTGCTGGTGGAAATCGATCCGGCCGACTATGAGGTTGCCGTCGCCCAAGCGCGCGCGGATTATTCAGACGCGCAGGCGCAAGCGTCGGCTTCCGACATCAACGTGCCGATAACGGATGTCAACACGTCCAGCCAGTTGGTGAGCGCCAAGGCGGGCGTCGCGAACGCCAAAGCTGGAGTAGCAGCCGCTCGTCAGCAGTTCGAGGCGGCTAAAGCGCAAATCGCAGAGGCCGAGGCCAACAACGTTAAGGCGCAAGACGACCTTGTCCGATACAAGCTACTGATCGACAAGCAGGAAATTTCTGCGCAGCAATACGATCAGGCCATTGCGACCGCGAAGGCGAGCGCGGCAGCGTTCGAGGCCGCCAAGGCGAGCGCCGATGCTGCTCAGGCCCAAATCGAGCAAGCCCAGGGAAAACTCCAGCAGGCGAATGCCGATTTGCGCACCGCTCAGACCGCCCCACAAACCATGCGCGCCACCCGTTCTCGCGCGCAATCCGCACAGGCCAATGCTGCGCGAAAGAAAGCGCAACTCGATCAGGCGCTCCTCAACCTCCAGTACACCAAGGTGATCGCGCCCGTGACCGGAATTGTCAGCAACCGTACCGTCGAAGTCGGCCAGAACGTGCAGCCGGGCCAGGAAATGATGAAGGTCATTCCTCTTGAAGACATCTGGGTCACGGCAAACTTTAAAGAGACGCAACTCAGGAATATGAAAGCCGGGCAAAGAGTCGACATTGACGTCGACGCCACCGGCAAGACTTACAACGGCCACGTCGATTCGATCGCCGGCGCAAGCGGGGCGCGCTTCAGCCTGTTGCCGCCCGAGAACGCGACCGGCAACTACGTAAAGGTCGTGCAGAGAATTCCAGTGAAAATCGTTCTCGACCAGGAGGCGCTGAAGGGCCACGAGTTGCGTCCAGGCATGTCGGTCGAGCCGAAAGTTTGGATTCGCGAATGAGCGCCATCACGATGGACGAGGCCGTCTGGCGGCCCAAGGTCAACCCTTGGATTATCGGCGTCGTGGTCTCGCTTGCAGCCTTCATGGAGGTGCTCGATACCAGCATTGCCAACGTCGCTCTTCCCCACATCGCCGGTGGCCTCGCCGCCAGCAACGACGAGAGTACCTGGGTTCTCACCAGCTATCTCGTCTCGAACGCCATCGTTCTTCCCATCAGCGGATTCCTGGTCGGCCTGTTCGGACGCAAGCGATTCTTTCTTGGCTGTATCGTATGTTTCACCATCAGCTCGCTTTTGTGCGGAACCGCGACCAGCCTGGGCTTGCTGCTGCTTTTCCGCGTGCTGCAAGGAGCCTTCGGCGGCGGCCTGCAACCGATGGCGCAGGCGATTCTGGCCGATAGCTTTCCTCCCGAGAAGCGCGGCTTGGCTTTCGCGCTCTATGGGATAACTGCCGTTTGCGCTCCCGCCATCGGCCCAACCCTTGGCGGCTGGATTACCGACAACTATTCCTGGCGCTGGATCTTCTACATCAACGTTCCCGTCGGCGCCATCGCGTTCCTGCTGGTCACTCAACTGGTTGAGGACCCACCCTACCTGGCCCGGCTCAAGAAGAGCCTCGCCCGCTTCGACTATGTCGGATTCTCTCTTCTCACCATTGGCGTCGGAGCTTTGCAGATTGCACTCGACAAGGGTCAGGAAGACGACTGGTTCGGTTCCACCTTTATTACTGTTCTGGTGATTCTGGCTGTTGCGGGCTTGCTGTCCCTCATCATTTGGGAATGGTTCCAGAAAGAGCCGGTGGTCGACGTTCGCCTATTCACGAATTTCAATTTCGCGGCCTCCAGCGTGATGTTCCTCATCGTAGGGGCGGTTTTGTTCAGCTCCACCGTACTGCTGCCGCAGTTCCTTCAGACCTTGTTGGGGTATACAGCGCAAACAGCCGGAATGGTGCTTTCTGCCGGAGCTGCGTGTCTGCTCCTGGTCTTGCCCCTTGTGGGCCAACTCACCCAACGGGTCCAGGCCCGCTACCTTATTGCCTTTGGCTGGATCGGGCTCGCGCTCGGCATGTATCTATCTTCGCGGCAGATGGATCTGCTGGTCAGTTTCAAGGTGGCTGCCTGGCTGCGGATTGCGCAGGCCGTCCCCTTGGGATTTCTCTTTGTCCCACTCACGCTGGCCGGATACATCGGACTGTCCAGCGAAAAAACCAACGCCGCCGCCGGCCTCATGAATTTCATGCGCAACATTGGGCAGAGCGTCGGGACTTCCGCGGTCACGACCATCATCGCTCGCCGCACGCAATACCACCAGTCGATCCTGGCCGAACACACCAGCTCTGCTGGCTTTCACGCCGCGTTACAGCCTCTTGCTTTCCAATTGACACAGGCCGGGGTCGATCCCCATGGCGCTCAACAGCAGGCCCTCGGCCGGTTGTACGGGCTTCTTCAGTCTCAAGCCGCATCTGTCTCGTATGTTGATACCTACTGGCTGCTCGCTACCATTTCGGCCATTATGTTTTTCGTTTCGTTCCTGCTGAAGCCGAATGACATACACAGGCCTCAGAGTGTCTCTTTGCATTGATCGTATGAACCTGAAGCCGGCAGTCAGATGCTTCATCTGCACGCGCTAAACTAGTAATAACGGGGTGGGTATGTTTCGCATCATTACGTTGGAACGCGAATACGGCTGCGGTGGAGGCGGGATCGCGTGTGAACTCTCGCGCCGCCTGGGATGGAAGCTCTGGGACCAGCAGCTGACAGCCGAAATCGCCAAACGTGCGAAGGTCACCGAAGAAGCTGTGTGTCTTTGCGACGAGCGCCTCGATAGCCGTCTTTATCGTATGGCCAAAGCCTTCTGGCGCGGCAGCTACGAGCGCCACGCGCCCATCCCCGACTCGCATGTATTCGACACCGATCGCATGATGGCCATGATGGAGGAGATTACTGGCAACATCGCGGGCGAGGGAGACGCCGTTATCGTCGGCCGCGGCTCACCTTTTTTCCTGCGCGATCGCAATGACACCTTCCGCATCTTCACCTATGCTCCCCGCGACGAGAAGATCCGCCGTCTGCTGGCGATTGGCAAAAGCCGCGGAGAATCAGAGGATCTGGTCGACAACGTGGACAAGGAGCGCGTCGCCTTCATCAAGCATTATTTCAATGCCGACTGGCCAACCCGCAGCCTCTATCACATGATGATCAATACCGCCATGGGCGACGAGAATGTGATCGCCATGATCTTGCATGGTATGAAGGTTCTTGCGGAGCCTGCGGCAGAATCGCGGCTGCGCTTGGTTCGCTGAAAGGCGGACGCTGAAAGCGCGGACGCTTACAGGCTGACACCTTCCAGTTCGGGCTCGCCAACCGGTTCCAGCGCCTCCACGTAGGCTGATACTTTCGCGAACTGAGCCTCCCGGCGAAGACTTACCACCCCAGACATCAGCAGCGTCCACATCGTCAAAGAGATTTCCAAGGCATCCTTGTTTGCCAGAAAAGCCGCGAATGCGCACCCCAAGCCGACGACGATGATCCAACGGCTCGCGTCATTTTTCCACCCGCGAATCAAGAGCAAGAACATCGGCAGCGTCACTGGCAGCGTATCGTATTGCAGAATTCGCGGACTCAGCAGCAGCGCGCCAACCACCAGCACCGTCATAAAGGTATAGCGTCCGATTCGTTCCTGACGGTATTGCCAGGCGAAGTAAATCAACGCGAGAAAGAGCGCGCCGCTGTATGCCAGATAGAACAGCGTGCTCGAAAATCCGAATGGCCTTCCCATTGCCTGCAGAACTGAAGCCAGCACGCCGGCGGCGCTGAATCCGAAGGCTTCAAAGTGCCCGGCGTTGTGGCGGAAAATGCTTTCGACTTGCAAAAGCCGCAGGTATTCCGAAAACTGTGTGGGCCAAATGAGCCTCTGCACCGCAAATAAAAGCACTCCGAATCCCGCCGCCGCAGAGGATCTGACCACCTGTGCCGTGCCCACTAGCATCGGAATCGCCAGCAACGCTAGGAATGGCGGTTTAAACAAAGATCCCGCCAGCACTGCCATGTAAAACCATCCCCACTGATTCTTCTTCCAGCCAAGAATGGCCGCTGCCAGCACGGCGCCGTAAATTGGAATTGCCAAATTCCCGCACAGAATGACTTCATTGGGCATGAAACCGGGAAAGAAAACAACCAAAGGCAGCGCATACCGCAGGATGCGCCGCTCGGCCGGCAAAGCGAGCTGAAATCCTGCCCAAAGCTGGGCTCCGAAACCTGCTGCGTAAATTATCCAAAACAGCGCTCGCCCAAGAATCGTGGGGAAAAGGTTGGCAAACCGCAGAAAGATCAGTGTGACGGGAGGGTATGGGTAGACATTGTAATCGTGAGCTCTGGGGCCAATCGCCGCCAGACGCGCCAGCTCAGCAACGTATGGGTCAAGCCCCCCTCGCAGATCCCTCATCGCCTGCTGAATCACCGCGAGGTCCCAAGCCACTGGAAGAACCATCGCCATGCCGACTATGGAACACCCCGCCCCAATCCACAACAGAGCAGGCCACGGCCATGTCGAGAGCTTTCGAAACCTAGACACTTTGTCCTCTACTGTTTTGATGCTAGGTCCGGTTTGCCGTAGAGTGTCCGCCCGCAAAGGCGTGCCGATCGTTAGCGGGCTGATTCTATGAATATCAGTAGCCTTCGCGGTTTTGGGTGGCATCGATTTCCATTTTCTATAGCTTTGAAAACATTTTGATTCAGGTAATCATATTGGTGCCGTCTGTAGCCGGTCAATACCAGCGGTTTTTTTAGTAACCCTACCGCTTAAACCCTAGGCCGTGCTCAATGTTTCTTCTTGCCGAAAAGTCCGCCCAAGGGATTGCCTTTGCTTCCTGGCACCATTCCCTTAAGTTGATTGCCCATCATCCCCTTCACATCGGGCGTAAAGGTTGGATTCGACATTGTGCCGCCAACCTTTACCGGAATCCCGCCGCCTCCTCCCGCGACCTTCGTCAGCCCGCCGCCCACCCCTCCACTTAAATTAGCCAACAAACTAAAGTCGAGCTGATTGCTAGGGCTGATCGTGCCCGCGCCGGTCACGGTTCCGATCGACGGAACCACGGCATTGATCTTGTCAAGGCGTGTTCCATCCGGCGCATAGCGCACATCGGAGCTCAGGTTTTGAATTGCCGTGTCGTTGCCCGACTGCTTACTGCCGAGACCGGGAATAGCCGAAAGCTTCGATCCGAGGTTAAATCCGGCCAGCTGCGTGTTGCTCATCCGAACCGTTCCCGTGGACACAAGCTTGTCGAGCGGCCCGACCGCATCGAGATTGACAGTAAGTGTTCCGCCTTTGAGTCGCGAACCCGAAGGCAGAATGACGCCCACCGCGGGAAGCACCGCCTCCAGATCGTCCACCGGCATCGATTGTCCATCGAGCTTCATGTGGACCGAAGTGGTCTCGCCATGCATGTCGTATGTGCCGGTTAGTTTCGCCAATGCCTTGCCGATCTGCACGTCTCCCTGCGCCAGGTTTCCCGTCTCCTTCTGCAGATCGTGGTCAACAGTAAACGCCACCTGCACCGGCGCGGTCGAAGGCGATCCCTTCGGGACCAGCTTCAGGGAAGTTCCCTTCAGCGTTCCGTTTGCTTTTGCGATGTGGCCATCGGAATTGACATTGCTGTCCAGGTCGGCCGAACCGGCGATTCCCAATGACGGCTCGACCATCGCGGACTGCGCAAGATCCAGCTTGCGAATGTTGATCTTGGCCTGCAGCGGCGTAAGCGAAGCATCGGCTGGATTGATTGGGCCTACCGTGCCATCGATCTTAAGCGACCCACCCCCGGGAAGTTCTGCCGACGCGTCTACCGGAAACGCGCTCGTGAAAGAGAAATTCTTAACCGTAACGTCGAGCTTGTCGTATACGACCGGATTACGGCGCGCCGGAACCGAACCCACGGAAATCTTCCCACCCTTCAGTTCCAGCAACGCGACACTCAGGTTCCCAGGCGCTCCCGCGCCGCCACTTTTCGCCGGCGCATTGGCTGGCTTTCCCGCCTGATTTCCAAGCGAGGAGAAATTCCAAACTCCCTCCTGGTTGCGCAGAAGGGTGATCGCCGGTTGGTCAATCTTCAGGTGCGTAATGTGCAGCTCTTTGCTGAAAATAAGAGGCATCAGCTCAACGCCAACCCCCAGCGACTT
>Ga0187769_10002383_pt1 | contig 10983 bp, 12 predicted proteins | sample 0116_SJ02_MP02_1_FD_133140 | JGI IMG/M metagenome (GOLD analysis project Ga0187769, IMG submission 133140) | Tropical peat soil microbial communities from peatlands in Department of Meta, Colombia - 0116_SJ02_MP02_10_MG | ecosystem: Environmental > Terrestrial > Soil > Wetlands > Peat | place... | reverse complement strand
GTGAGACCTCCCGTTGTCGTCGTGCCACGCCTTCTGGTGCTCGTAATCGATGTCCTTCGGCGCAACCCTCGCCAGCATCCCTGGGAAGTCTTTGGCGAGCCCGGGCTCGAACTCGATGGTGGTTATGGCCGCCGTAGAGCCGGGAACGAAGACGGTCGCTACCCCAGTATCGAGCCCGCTCTGCTCGACGGCCTTTCGCACCTCTCCCGTTATGTCAATGATGTCGTTTTCGGCCGCGGTGCGCAGTTCGAGGTGCTTGGTGAAGACGGGCATGGCGTGACGATGGTTTAACGCGTTTATACGACTAGGGGGCGAGGCGAGAAGGTACATGGAGATCCTCGAGGGGAACGAGCTGAGGCGCCGGATGCTGGAAAGCTATGCCAGAAACCCAAGGGGATGGAGCTTCACAATCTCGCCATCCCCAAGCTCTGGATTTTTTGACGCCAACGTAGCGGGACCCGGTGGGCTCTGGATGCTGAAGATAGACTCGCTTTTCAAGCCCACTCCCACGGTAATTGGTTCGCCGGCCGAATCCCTCGGCAGTGGGCCCGAGGGTCCAATTCCCTACGGCTACAGAGGCCTCCCCCCTGAGCTCGCCCTTCAGTTAATGGGAGGAGGGAGCGAGGCCCCGAGCGATACCATTCGGAGGCGTCTTCTTTCCGTGCTAAAGTCCGAGCCCGTCGTCCCTGAGAGGGGCGGGAGCTATGCCGAAGGGCCCCTGATCCTAACAGGTCCCCGGAGCGTGAGTCTCTCTGACAAGCAGAGAGAAGTGGACGCCAAGCTCTCGTCGGAGATGCGCCGGCTCCTGAGGCTCAGGTACCCGGCCTACGGCTGAAGGACTGCGGCCAATGTCCGCTGCGTTTGCCGGGGAGAACAGCCACCTCCCTACGCCAGGCGGAAGAACAAAGGGATTCCGGAGGAAAGAGTGTGTTGTCGTGGGGATAGGGAACCCTCTCATGGGAGACGATGGCTTCGGCATCGAGATGGCGAGGGCTCTGAGGAAGCTCAACCTGGGACCAGGGGTGCTTGTCCTCGAGCGTCAGACCATAGATACCATGGTCCTCGATTCTGCAAAGGAAGCATCGAAGCTGGTCATCGTGGATGCTGTGAAATCAGGTAGGCCCCCGGGGAGCGTGGTGAAGTTTATTGCAGGTGGACCCCGGTCTCCCCCCCTTCGCGTTCCCCTGTCTCATGAGCAGGACCTACACGACATCCTTGCCCTCGCTAGAGAGAGTGGGATGCGCTTACCTCTGACTGTCGTGGTCGGCGTCGAGCCAGCAGACTGCACTGGCGGAAACAACCTGTCGGTGGAGGTCAGAGGAGCCCTTCCGCGGGCGCTGGAGGAGGTTCTGAACGAGGTGAAGGAGTGCACGGGAGAGCCGAACAGACAGTCTGGCTAGGCGCTTCTGATATCCAGCCTCAGGAAGTGGGTTGCACAGGATATGCACGGGTCGTAGTTGCGGATTGCCATCTCGCTGAGCCTCCTGGCTTCGCCGGAACCCAATTTTATTATTCGAGGGGCCAGAAGCCTGACGTCGTCCTCCATCCTTGCCTGGTTCTGGGCAGTCGGCGGGACGATCTTGGCTCTTTCAACCTGCCCCCTGCCGTTGACCGTGTAGCTGTGGTAGAGTATCCCCCTGGGCGCTTCGCTGACGCCGTAGCAGGTGCCGGCTTTCGCCTTGTATGGGGCACTCGGACGGAGGGGCTCTGCGTACTCCTTCACCTCTGTCACAGTCTCTTCAAGGGCGTGCACTATCTCCAAGGCTCTGACGAGTATGCTCTGAAACGGGTCCTTCAGTGGAGGCCGGAGCCCGAACTCCTTTGCCATGGCCCTGGCGGCAGGGTTGAGCTGGTCGTAGCTCAGGCTGAACCTAGCAAGGGGACCGACCATATAGGAGCCCCCGCCTTTGATGCGCGAGTGCAGCGCGTTAGAATAGTCGACTTGGTATTCCTCGAAGTTTTCTTCGAAGGCCGAAGGCGGAAGGCGGAGCCCCTGGTTGGAGACTATCTCTCCTCGGTCGATGGCATAGCGTGTGGGATCGCAGAGGCAAACTAGAGTGGACTCCCTCTCCAGAGACGGCCTCTCGAGAGAGGCGACGAAGGCGACCATCTTCTGCACACGGCCCCTGAACCTGTCCAACTCTGGTAAGAGAGACGCAAGGGCTTCTTTCGAAGGCGCTCTGTAGATCCCTCCTATCTTCAGCGATACCGGATGAATTTCCCTCCCTCCGACTGCCGACACGAGGTTGTTGCCCAGTCTCTTGAGGGTGAGCGCCTCTCTTACGAGCCCAGGATCTCTTGGCCATCGCAATGGCGTCAGGGACCCCCATGAAGTCGGGCGCGGCTAGCATGAAGATGTGGAGAGCATGGCTTTCGATCCACTCTCCATAATACAGGATCCTCCTCAGCCTCCTCACCTGTTCGTCGACCTCCACCCCGAAGAGCCCCTCGAGGGCGTTCAGTGAACTGATCTGGTAGGCCACAGGGCAGATGCCGCAGATTCGCGAGACGATGTCAGGAACCTCCTCAGCCCGCCTGCCCCTGAGGAGCGCCTCGAAGAAGCGTGGAGGCTCGAATATGTTCAGCTTGACCTCAGGTCCCCCTGTACCAGTTTCAACTATGGACAGGGACCCCTCTCCCTCCACCCTTGCCATGGGACCTGTATCCAGTACGACGCGCCTAGCCATTCTTCTCTATCCACCTCCTGAATTCGGGAGACTGAGAGTTAGCGCCCTTAAGGAGGAGCCCTATGGTAGAGCGGTCAACCCTATGGGTGGCAAGCCACGAAGCGTACGAATCAAGGTTCGCGTCGTCCGAGGGCCCGAAGCACCCATAGCACCCCCTACCGCGAGAGGGGCAGAGAGCACCGCACCCTGAAGCTGTGACCGGGCCAAGGCAGGGAGTCCCACCTGCCACCACCAAGCAGTGGTTCCCTGTCCTCTTGCACTCGAAGCAGACGGCGCTCCCTGGAAGTCTTAGTTTGGCGCCCCGCAATGTTGCCGCGAAGAACTGCAGAAGTTGCGCCTTACCTACCGGGCACCCCCTCAGTTCGAAGTCCACTGCCACGAAGTCGCTTATGGGGAGCGCTTTCTCCAGGGCCCTCGCGACCTTCGGCTCAGGGTACACGGCAGACTCGAACAATCCAAGCCTGCTCCAGTTCCTCAGGGCCTGAAGGCCTCCCGACGTCGCGCAGGCGCCGAGAGCCACCAGCATCTTGGATTCCTTCCTGATGCGCATTATCCTCTCGACCTCTTCCTCGGTGGAGATGGACCCCTCGACCAGGGCGACGTCGTAGGGGGCTCCAGCCGAGGCGCTGCTTGCCTCTAGGAAGTCTGCCAGCTCGACCCTGTCGAGGAGTTCGAGAAGCTGGTCTTCGGCGTCGAGAATGGAGAGCTGGCATCCGTCGCAAGACGAGAACTTGAACACTCCCAGCCTTGGCTTGGACATCAGATCCCCTCCCTGGGGAAGAAATCTTTCACCCTCGGATAGCTGAAGACGGGGCCGTCCCTGCAGATGAAAAAGGGACCCAGCTGACAGTGGCCGCAGGTGCCGGAAGCGCAACTCATGTTCCGTTCCAAAGAGACGAAAATCCTCTCGGCCGGTACCCCCATTTTCATCAGGTCCAGAATCGAGAACTTGAGCATGAGCTCGGGGCCGCAGATGAATGCGATGGCGTGATCGGGGTCAATCCCCGCCTTTGGGAAGAGGGTTGTGACCACCCCCACGTTGCCTCTCCAGTCCCCGTTCCCTCTGTCGACCGTAAGGAGGAAATCGCATCCGTCAGCCGCCCGCCACCTCGAATACTCTTGAGTATAGATGAGGTCGGCCGGGGTCCTCGCCCCATAAAGAACCTTAACCCCGCCGATACGGCCAGGTTTCGCAATCGCCTCTTCAATCACGGGGCGCAGGGGCGGCAGGCCCAGGCCCCCGGCGATAACTAGTAACTGCTTCCCCTCTGCCTCGGCGACGGGCCACCCTGTGCCGAAGGGCCCCCGGATGCCTATGCTCTCCCCAACGCCGAGCCTCGTCAGGAGGCTGGTGACCGTGCCCACGGACCTGACCGTGTGCATCAGGAGTTTCTCTCCGCGGAAGGAGGCCACCGAAATTGGCACCTCCCCCACGCCGAGGACGTAGAGCATGTTGAACTGACCCGGCATGAAATCTGCCGGAGTCCGCCCAATCAAGTCGAGGAGGAGGGTGAAGGTGTCGGGCGTCTCTGTTCTTACATCCCGGACTGTCCCCCGCATGAAGGCGTACAAATCCTGCCTAGACGAGTGGACTCGCCTCCACCTTTCTTGCAGAGTCCCGCTGGTCCTTCAGGACGGCGTTGAGCGTATCCGTGATGTCTATGCCGACGGGGCACCAGGTGATGCACCTGCCGCATCCAACGCAGCCGTAAGTTCCGAACTCGTCCGGCCAGTAAGCGAACTTGTGCATCACGAATTGCCTGTACCTTGCTGTCCTCGCTTGCCTGGGGTTCCCTCCGGCCGAGTACACGAAGTCCTTCGAGAGGCAGGAATCCCAGACGCGAACCCTCGACACGGTTCCGTCCTTCAGGTCAGTCCTGTCGATCATCGTGTTACAGAAGCACGTGGGACACACCATGGTGCAATTCCCACAGGCCAGGCACCTATCCGCGGCCTTCCCCCACACTGGCGAATCCAGGGCTGCGTACATCTTCCTCGCCGGATCCTTCTCTGAGATCCTCCTGCCCATGTGCTCCCTGGCGCTCCGAACCATCTCCTCGCCTTCGCGGAGCTCCTCCTCTGTGGCGGCCTTGAGTTCTATGCCCCGGAACAGGCCCCTTTCTCCCCTGGGTATTTCGAACAGAAGCTTCTCAGGAAGCTCTGTGATTGCGACATCGTAACCCGACTCCGCAGCGGGTCCCGTCCCCATGGAGGCACAGAAGCAGTTCGCGCCTGCCTTTGTGCAGTTGGCCACGATGAAGATGGAATCGTCCCTCAGGGTCGAGTAGACGGGATCCTCGAAGCCGGGGACCAGCATCGTCCTGTCCATGACCTGGACCCCTCTGAGGTCGCAGGGCCTGATGCCGAAGAAGGCGTACTTCCTGTCCGAACGGAAGGCGGATACAAGTTCGAGGCCGTTCCCTTTGTCGGCGAGCCTCGACATCTCGACTTCGGACGGGTGAAGGTACTTCTTAGGTGAGTCGGGGCCGTTCACCGAAGCAAAGACAGTCGCGCTCTCCCCGCTGAGGACATAGCTCCCTGGGCCCTGGACGTCTACGACCCCCGAGGCCAGGTCCCCCACCCCCCTCAGCTCCCTTAGGCGGACGACGCCCTCGGAGAGCGACGGCCCAACGACCGTGAACCCGCGAGCTTGGAGGTTCAGGATGAGCCTGTGGACGCTGCCTTTTGCGGCGGTGTAGTACATCGCAGGCTCTGACTGGGCATCGTGGAAAAACCCTGTCTCAATTCCTAATGTTGAGAATCGTGTCCCAAGTCCCGCTTCAACTACGGCCCCTAGGCCGTGCTTAATGCGGCCCGAAGCAATCCCCCCACTGGTTGTTAAGTCAAAAGTCATGTATCGGCTACACCATCGCTTATGCCTCAGGGCGCGGTCCAAGAATTCGTATGTCTCTGCAGGAGATAGTAGTAATGATCCACGACGGGGAGTATGGGCGGGCCATCGCGTCGCTCGAATTCGAGGTGAAGGACGAATCAAAGCCGCCGCAGACGAGGGTCGAATGCTGCACGTGGCTTGCCGAATGCAACCATAGGCTGGAGGACTATCAGGAGGCAGGCAACTGGTACATCGAGGCAGTAAGAATCATCCTCGCGTCCCAGGCGGACAACAAGTCAAAGGCTGAGCAGGCTCTTCCGCTTTGCGACAGGGCCCTGGAGGCCTACGAGAAAGGAGGGGATTCCGCCGACGTCCTTGTGGCCGCCAGGGTGAAGCAGTACCTGATGGGGCTCAGTGGGTAGGTAGCCAGCAACCGCAGTGGCCCTTGCTCCACGAACGCGGCAGCGGTGACAGTTGTCCACACCGCTTTTTGGCCGTTGAACTCCGATGGAACATCCTCCTTTCGTTGGGTAGAATGTAACCCGTTGTCATGATTTGGTGTTCGATTCCGAGGAGTGGGGAAGACTGCGGCGGCCCATCCCGTACCTCAGTTTTACCGATAACAGAATGAAGTACAGAACGCAGTTCACCCCGTTCCATACTATCACGGAAAGCAACCCCTGCAGGATACCGTACAACAGCCAGAGCGCGGTACCACCGAGGGACAACAAGTTGAACGGCAGGCTGATCTCCTGAGCGTCCCTGAGCCTCCAGATTTTCAGGATCTGCGGGATGAGGCCGAGGGAGACCAGAAACCCCGCGGCCAGCCCGAGAACCTCCACAAGCGCAACCATCCACCATAGCCGTCAGCCGTTCACAGTTTACCCTTTCCCCCAAGTCGTCTCTGATGCCTCGCGGGAGGGCGGAATCCTTGGTTCCGTGAAGAAGTCTGCCTAGAGGAATGCCGATGGCAACTGGATGTCCTTCATGGTTAGTAGCCCTGGTGGGGCGTTGACCACCTTCGGGACCATGTTGACGAGCATTGCTACGGTACCGTGGTCCCCGTGGACACAGGGGCTTATCCTGCAGTTCACTGGCGGGGTCCCGTCTATCTCGACCTGGTCGTACTCCTGCTCTGAGCCCACGTAGGCGGCGAAGTCCAGTTCGATGAGCGCCTTTCCACCTCCCAGGCCCCTCGCCGATTGCTTCACCCCCGCCACCCTTCCGGCGGGGATTTTCACGTACCCCTCGTCGGTTGCCTTCTCCGCTATGACAGGCTCCACCCTGCCTATTTCCACCCTGTCGAGCTTCCACCCTATGGCATCTGCGAGCATGGAGACTGATTGCTCGAGGCCCACGTGGCCAGATATCTGATGATTCCTAATTGCGGACTGGAACTCTTCCTTCGTCAACCCTGCACCCACCTTCTTCTGGAATGGTACGCGCCTGGTGGCTGCGTTCATCCTCCGGCTGACCCTGACTCTTCTGATGCTCTCGCAGGGAGCTGTGAGCGCGATGGGCAGGGCGTCCATCAGGAAGCCAGGGTTGATTCCCGTCCCGAGGACGGTTGCGCCGTGTTTCTTCGCCAGCAGGTCCAGCTTCCCGGAGAGCCGCCTATCGACGACGTACGGGTAGGAGAGCTCTTCGCAGGAAGAGACGACGTCTACGCCGTGGTTGACTATGGATTCAATCTGCGGGTATGCGCCCTTGAGATAGCTCGAGGTCGTATGGATTGCAACGTCAACGTCGGTCAGCACCGTCTCGAGATCACCCGAGATCTCGATGCCGGCCTTGTGGTCCAGCCCGATTACGACTCCCAAGTCTTTCCCCACCTTCTTAGGGTCGATGTCGTAGGCCCCAACAAGGTTCAGCTGTTTCTTTTTCTCCTCTAGGATGAATTGTGCAGTGAGGCTCCCTATCACGCCCACTCCGAACGAGACCACATTCAGCTTCCGCATGAATTCCGTTTTCCCGTAGACGTGGAATTAAGCGAAGCGCCTAATCGTGCGCGCCAAGCTGGGGGCCTGGGAAGTGCCGATGGATTCCCTGATGCCGCTTCTGACCCAGGAGAAGACTATGGCAATGATCCACAGTAGGTATCTCAACGACAGGCCAGAAATCGCGACCTCTCCCACGTCGATCCTTCCAAAGACAGGCACAGCAGAGATCAAGAAGAGCCCGGCGGCGACTCCCCATGTGGCTGCCTCCTCCCTGAGCTGCCTGAGCATCGACTTTGGCACAAGGCGATTCTCCTCGCCCGCGAGTGCAAGGGTGAATACAGACATGATGAGCATCATTGCCCCCACGTCCAAGCCGAAGAATGAAGACGCTGCCTCATAGAGGGCCGTGGAGGAAGGGTCAATCGGCTTGGTCGTACGCAGGATGTTAAAGATGAAGGGCTCGAGGGCGACGGTGAAGAGCAGGACCCCGTTCAGGAGCATCGTTCCTCTCGTTTCAACTGGGAGAACGGACATGATTCTGGTGTACCTGAGCCAGATTGAAATCAACACGATGAAGTTGAAAGCGAACGTCCCAACGTCATAGTAGAAATCGTGGTCTGATATGGGAGGGTTGCTCACCAGCGCGAAGGCTCCAATGGACAGCGCGAGACCGAAGACGAGGTCTGAAAGGGACTCGATTCTCGGCCTAGGTCTCGTCCCTTCGTCGGTCTCCAAGCTCTGGGGGAGACCACGGACTGGGTGATTTAACGTTGGAGAACGATTCTGACGCGTTCCCCCCATCCACGTTTCGGTAGCGACGTGTCTTAACCCGACGGGCAATTGTTTTAGATTCTGTCTCTATTGTGCCCCGCTGTCGTATTGTGGTGGATGGCATTCTCCGGCACCACCGTATGGAAGCTCGGGCTCGTGCCCCAGTCCGTAGCTAACGGGCTCACAAACATACTCGTCCTCTTCTACCTCATCCAGGTGCTGCACGGGAGCCTCATCGACATCGGCCTCGTCACTGGGGTGGCCGCCCTCGCCCTGATACCTTCGCAGGCAGTTTGGGGGAGACTGGTTGACTCGATGGGGAGGTGCAAGCCTTTCCTCGTCTTCGGGTTCATCGGGTTCGGCGCGTCCATGGCTTCCATCCCCCTGGCTTCCAACGTCCCGGAGTTGCTCGTCATCGTATCTCTGGAGTCAGTGTTCTATGCGGCGACCCTCCCCGCTAGACAGTTGCTGACGGTCGAGTCTGAAGATCGAGATGGATGGCAGAAGGGCCTGGCGAACATGTCGTTCCTAACAGCCACGGGGCAGACCATTGGGATGGGTCTCGGTACAGCCGTGGTCGTGACCCTCGGCTTCGGTGAGCTGTTCTTGATGTGCGGCCTGCTATGCTTCGCGTCTGCTGGAGCCCTGAGCGTACTCGCCCAAGAGCCCGGAATCATGATACAGAGGAGGCTTGTTTCACTGGAGCGTTCCCTGGGGACAATAATGGCTCTGTCGGATTATGCGGGCTACCCAAGGCTGTCGCCCGTGGGTGCCCCTCGCGGCGACATCATGAGCGTGCTGAACAGGTCAACGAAGTTCCTCCTGGTCGGAATACTCTGCTTCTCCCTCGCCGGTTCAGCCTTCTATTCACCCCTGCCGGCCTACTTTCTCCAGTTCTACCCGTCCCAGGCGGTGTTCTTCGTCTTCTTCGCAGGCTCACTTGCAGGAGCGCTGGGCTACCTCCTTGTTGGACGCGTGCTCAAGAACGCTGTGTCGAACCTGTTTCTGTCTTCTTTCTCAAGGATGATGGTGCTCCCTCTGCTGCTCTTGGCAGCGATCGGGGCATCCCCCGGCCTGGCGGCTGCCGCCATCGTCCTGGCAGTGCTGGAAGTCCTCTGGTCCCTCTTCGATGTCTCGAGCACGTTCGCGTACCTGGAGACCGCCAAGGTGGGACGGGCAGGGTTCTATGGAGCACTGGTCGGTCTAGGGAGCGCGGCGGGGGGGTTCCTGGGAGGATACTTTTCGATGGAGTATGGTTTCCCGGCTCTGTTTACGGTTTGCAGTCTGCTCTGCGCCATAGCCTTTCTGGCATACGTGGTGCAGTATGGGAGAAAGGGCTGGTTGGCGCGTCAGAGATAGCGGCGCGTGCCGCCTCTACCTTCTTTCTTCCTCTTCCGCATAAATCGAATCGTACTTCTCGACCTTGGGGATTATGCACAAGAACTCGGCTCGCTCTTTTCCGCTGTTCTTGTACCAGTGGTGGGTTCCTGCAGGGATGTAAATCGAGTCTCCCGCCTTCACTTCGTAGACCTTTTTCCCGAGGCCCACCCTGTACTTCCCCCTGAGGACGTACTGTTCGTGTTCGATGTCAGGATGGAAGTGCTCGGGGATGCTCCCTCCAGGCTTGATTGTGAACCGGCGCATCTCGAAGTTGGGGGCGCCATCGTGTCTGTCGAGCAGCCACTCAATCTCCGTCTTGACCGCCCTGTCGACCTTCTTTGGCTTCGCTTTACCTGCGGGTTTTACCGACATGACTGGGATAAGGAAACGTACCGGCTTTAAGATAACCGCTTGTTGAAGAACTCCGAGAGAGCTGCGAGACCCCCCTTTATCGTCTCTTCGTCGGTGGTGAAGCATAACCTGAACGATCCAGGGGCGCCGAAGAAGTCGCCGGGTGAGACGAGGACACCCGTCTTGCCCAGTACTTCGCGGGCCAGGGCGACGGACCCAGGCTTTCCCTGGTAGCGAACCAAGCAGAAGGGCGCCACACCGAGCTCTGCCGACACTCCTTCCGTCTCTTCTAGGAACCTGCGGACGAGTTTCGCATTCCGCGAGTAGATTCTTTGAGCCCGCTCGACGAACTTCGACCTGTGCCTGAGCACTTGGGTGGCAATCCATAGAGAGTAGGACGAATCGTGCCCACTAACACCCCACTTCGCGTAGAGCAACTGCCGCGCCTTCCGTTTGTCTGCCAATATCCAGCCCACCCTGAACCGGCCCAGTCCGAAGAATTTCGTCATCGTGTTGCTCGTGACGACGTTGCCGGTACGCCCAAAGTGGGTGCGGGGACGTCCCGGGAATGTGAACTCCATGTACGTTTCGTTGATGTAAATGACGGCGTCGGACCTCGCGGAATCGGCCAGTGTCTCGACTGCTCCCTCATCCAAGCTCTCTCCGGTGGGGTTGTTCGGATCGGTCATGCCGAAAATCGACCCCCCTTTCCATGATTTCGTGGTCAGCGACCCCTCCACCTTAATTCCGAGAGCCTTGGGAACAGTGAACATTGGGGGGTAGTTGGGGAGTGGGACCGCTGCGCTCCCCCCCTGGCCGAGAACGGAGTACACCAGGAAGATTGCCTCAGACCCGCCGTTCGTGAGCATGACGTTATCCGGGTCCACCCCGTAGAGCCGGGCCACCTCCTCAACGAATTTACGCTCGTGTTCGTCCTTCTCGGAAGCGAACTTCTCGAAGGAGGTGTCGATGTCCATAGCCCGCAGGTCCGGCTCTGAAAGGCCGCTGGCGGTGAAGTTGT
>Ga0187769_10002381_pt1 | contig 10985 bp, 9 predicted proteins | sample 0116_SJ02_MP02_1_FD_133140 | JGI IMG/M metagenome (GOLD analysis project Ga0187769, IMG submission 133140) | Tropical peat soil microbial communities from peatlands in Department of Meta, Colombia - 0116_SJ02_MP02_10_MG | ecosystem: Environmental > Terrestrial > Soil > Wetlands > Peat | place... | reverse complement strand
GGCCGAGCTGGTCTTGGCCGGGGGGAAGATCCGCACGCCCGTGCACCCGTCAGGATTCGCCCAGGCCCTGGCCGTGCGCGACGGCCTGATCCAGGCCGTCGGAGCGGACGAGGACATCAGGCCGCTGGCCGGCCGCGGCACTCGCGTGGTCGACCTGCGGGGACGGCTCGTGCTGCCCGCGTTCGGTGACGCGCACGTGCACGCGGTCAGCGGCGGCCTGGAGAGCCTGCGGTGCAACCTGCTGGGCCTGCGGACCCGGCGGGACAGCCTGGCCGCCGTGGCCGCCTACTGTGCCGGGCTGCCCGGCGGCGCGTGGGTGCTGGGCGGCGGCTGGACCATGGCGGCGTTCCCCGGCGGCCTGCCGACCGCCGCGGACCTGGACGCGGTCACCGGCGGCCGGCCCGCGTTCCTGCCCAACCGCGATCACCACAGCGCCTGGGTCAACACCGCCGCGCTGGAGGTGGCCGGCATCGACCCGGGCACCCCGGACCCGCCCGACGGGCGGATCGAACGCGACCAGGCCGGCCGGCCCGCCGGCGTGCTGCACGACGGCGCCATGCGGCTGGTCCGGGTCCCGGCGGCCAGCGCGGCGGAGCTCCGCGCCGGGCTGCTCGCGGCCCAGGCGCACCTGCACTCGCTGGGGATTACCAGGTTCCAGGACGCCTGCGTCGGCGCGGCCGCCGAACTCGGCATGGCGGACACGTTCGGCACCTACCGCCAGGCGGCCGCGGACGGCCTGCTCAGCTGCCAGGTGACCGGCGCGCTGTGGTGGGACCGGACCCGCGGCCTGGGCCAGGTCGACGACCTGCTGGCCCGCCGCGAACTGGCGGGAGGCGGCCGGTTCCGGGCCACCACGGTCAAGCTGATGCTCGACGGGGTGTGCGAGACGTTCACCGCCGCCATGTCCGCGCCGTACCTGGACCGGCACGGACATCCGGCCGGCCATCGCGGCAGCCTGTTCATCGAGCCGGAACTGCTGGGCGCCGCGGCCCGGCGGCTGGCCGGGGAGGGCTTCCAGCTCCACTTCCACGCCATCGGCGACCGCGCGGTCAGCGCCGCCCTGGACGTGCTGGAGTCCCTCCCGGCCGCGGGGCGGCGGGCCGCCCGCCACCACCTCGCGCACCTGCAGTTCATCGCACCGCGGGACATGAGCCGGTTCCGGGCGCTCGACGCGGTGGCCAACTTCCAGCCGCTGTGGGCCTGCACGGACCCGCAGATGGAGCAGCTGACGCTGCCCTTCGTCGGTCCCGAGCGCGCGGCCTGGCAGTACCAGATCGGCGCGCTGGCCCGGATGGGCACCCGGATCGCGTTCGGCAGCGACTGGCCGATCTCCAGCGCCGATCCGCTCCAGGAGATCCACGTCGCGGTCAACCGGGTCCTGTCCGAGCGGCTCGGCCGAGCGGGCGAGCCGGAATGCGAGATTCCGTTCCTGCCCGGCCAGGCCGTCAGTCTCGACGACGCGCTCGGTGCCTTCACCTCCGGGGTGGACTGGGTGAATCATGAGGAGAACGCCGTCGGGACGCTGCGCCCCGGGCTGCGGGCCGACGTGATCGTGCTCGACCAGGACCTGTTCGCCGTGCCGGCCGCCGCCATCGGCGCGACCTCGGTGGTCATGACGGTCTCGGGCGGGCAGGTCGTGTTCGGCGACCTGTAGCCCGGCCGCCGCCGGCGGCCGCGGTGTCCGCGGGCTGGTACCACGGCCCGTTCGGCACATGGTCTTCCGGGGTGACCGTGACCCGAACAGACCATGATCCTCGGCGGAAAGGCGCCCAGCAGTCGGCCCGCCCGTGACCGCAGCCGGGGAATGTGCTGTGCTAGTGGTGTGATCAGCGAAACTGACAACGAGTTCAATGCGCTGCCGGAGGACTGGGCCAACGATCCCGGGCTGATCGCCGGCTTGACCGTCGATGACGACGACGAGCACGACGATCCCGTCTTGCGCTGGCCGAACGGCACGGTTGTCGACACCTGGCGCGAGGACTATCCCTACCCCGCGAAGATGCCGCGCAACGAGTACGAATACCTGAAACGGCCGCTCCAGGTCGAGCTGGTCAAGCTGCAGAACTGGGTCAAGTCGGTCGGGGAGCGCATCATCCTCGTGTTCGAGGGCCGTGATGCGGCCGGCAAGGGCGGCACGATCAAGCGGTTCACCGAGCACTTGAACCCCCGCGGCGCCACGGTGGTGGCGCTGACCAAGCCGAGCGAGCGGGAACGCACCCAGTGGTACTTCCAGCGGTACATCCCGCACCTGCCCGCGGCGGGCGAGATCGTCATGTTCGACCGCTCCTGGTATAACCGCGCGGGCGTGGAACGGGTGATGGGCTTCACCACGCAGTCGGACTACCTGGAGTTCATGCGCGAGGCACCGGAGTTCGAGCACATGCTGATCCGCTCCGGGCTGCACCTGGTCAAGTTCTGGTTCTCGGTCACCCGCCGCGAGCAGCGCACGCGTTTCATCATCCGCCGGATCGACCCGGTTCGGCAGTGGAAGCTGAGCCCGATGGACATCGAGTCGCTGGATAAGTGGGACGCGTACACCGAGGCCAAGGAGGCGATGTTCCACTACACCGACACGCCGGAGGCGCCGTGGACGGTGGTGAAGAGCAACGACAAGAAGCGGGCCAGGCTCGAGGCGATCAAGCACGTGCTCTCGCAGTTCGACTACGAGGACCGCAACGACGAGGTCATCGGGAAGCCGGACCGGCTGCTCATCGGGCCGCCGTCGGTGCTGTCCGAGCACAACCCGGATCGCGTCTTCCCCGGCTTGTGAACCGGGACGCCGAGCCATCGGCGCCGGTCGTCCGGCGGCGGGTCCGGGCCCGCGCGGTGGCCCCGGGCGTCACGGCGGCGGAACTGCTCGGCGACCGGCAGGGCTGCCGGGGCCTGCACCAGCGCCGGCTGAGGCTCGCGGGTGGCGCCGAGATGGCCGGCACCGCCGGGGGCCGCGGCGAGGCCTGGTACGTGATCGGCGGGTCCGGCACGCTGACCGCGGGGACAGCTCCCGGGGCCGGGACCGCCGCGCTGCGCCCGGGCACGGCCGTGTGGCTGGGAGCGGGGCAGGGCTACCGGTGCCGGGCCTCCGGGGGTCCCGGCAACGAGCCGGACCTGGAGATCCTGGCCAGCACGGTGCGCGCGGGTCCCGAGGGGGGTCCGGCGCTCCAGGTCACGACGCTGGAGGACTGCGAACCCGAGCGCACCGGCGACCGGGAGTTCCGGGTCCTGCTGAGCTCGGGGCTCACCATCACGCAGTTCGCCGGGCTGATCCCGCCCGGCCGGGCCCCCGAGCACCAGCACGCCTACGACGAGGTGGTGCACGTGCTGGCCGGGCGCGGCGTGGTCCACCTGCGCACCGGGGACACGCCGATCGAGCCGGGCACCGCCATCTACCTGCCGCCGCGGGCGCCGCACTGCCTGGAGAACACCGGCCAGGACCCGCTGCGGGTGCTCGGGGTCTTCCACCCGGCGGGAAGCCCGGCCGCCAGGCAGGACAGCTGACCCGCCGTACTCCGGTTCCCTGACCGGGCCGAACGGACCCTGGTCTCTCGTTACCGTCGGGTGCACGGGGACAATGGCGGGATGCTGGCCATCGTCCTGGCCCTGGCGGCGGCGATCGCCTACGGCGGCTCGGACTTCGCCGCCGGCCTGGCCGCGCGCGGCGCCAGCGTGATCCAGGTCACCCTGATCGCCTCGGTGATGGCGGCGGCGGTGGCCCTGGCAGCGGTACCGTTCGCCGCGGGTCACCGGCCCGCAGCAGCGGCGCTGGCCTGGGGCGTGCTGGCGGGGGTGGCCGGCACGGTAGGCGCCTTCGCGCTGTACCTCGGGTTCAGGCACGCGGCGTTCAGCGTCGCCGGGCCGCTCAGCGCGGTGGGTGCCGCGGGATTCTCCGTGCTCGCGGGACTGGGACTGGGCGAGCGGCCGTCGGCCCTGGCCCTGGCCGGGACGATCCTGGCGCTGCCGGCCATCGTGGGCGTGTCGGCCAGCGCGGCGCGCGGCGACCAGGCCGGCGGGCACGGCAGGCCGGCCGCCGGGGCGGCGCTGGGCCTGGTCGCGGGGGCCTGCTTCGCCCTGCTGTTCATCGGGCTGAACCGGGCCGGATCCGGCAGCGGGCTGTGGCCGGTCGCCGCGGCCGGGCTGGCCGATGTGGTGGTGGCCGGCGTGGCGGCCGCCGTCACCGGGAACCTCCGGCTGCCCGGCGCGGGGGCCGGCTGGCGCGCGGCGGCCGCCGGCGCGACCGGTGGGGCGGGCACGATCATGTACTTCTTCGCCACGCACGACGGATTCCTGGCCGTGACGGCCGTGCTCACCTCGCTCTACCCGGCGGTCACGATCGTGCTGGCCCGGATCGCTCTGGGCGAGCGGCTGACCCCGCTGCGGGTGGCCGGGCTGTCGCTGGCGGCGGTGTGCGTCGGGCTGATCGCCGCGGGCCGGTTAGCCGGCCCGCGGCCAGGTGTGCACCGGCTGGTTGGCGTGCATGTGCTCGATGTAGCGCTCGGTCATCTGCCGCAGCGCTTCCGCGCGGTCGACCCCGCTGCGGGCGGCCAGCTCGTCCACCGTGGCGATCTGCCAGGCGGCGCCGGTCTGGCCGGTGAGGCAGCGCTGCTCGATGATGCCGAGCAGCCGGTCGGCCTGGACCGCGGCGACGCCCCAGCGGCTGAGACCGTCGCGGGCCAGCGGGAGCAGGCGGCGCAGCACGAGCTCGGCCGCCGGCGTGTCGCCGACGCCCGGCCAGTACAGCTGGGCATCCAGGCCGTCGCGGGCCGCCTCGTGCAGGTTCTCCGCGGCGGTCGCGAACGACATCTGGGTCCAGATCGGCCGCTGGGCTTCGGCCAGGTAGCGCACGAGCCCGTAGTAGAACGCGGCGTTGGCCATGACGTCGGCGATCGACGGGCCTGCGGGCAGCACCCGGTTCTCCACCCGCAAGTGCGGCTTCCCGCCGGCCACGCCGTAGACCGGCCGGTTCCAGCGGTAGATCGTCCCGTTGTGCAGGCTCATCTCGGCCAGCTGAGGGATGCCGCCCCGGTCGAGCACGGCCAGCGGGTCCTCGTCCTCGCAGATCGGCAGCAGGGCGGGGAAGTACTTGAGGTTCTCCTCGAACAGGTCGAACACCGAGGTGATCCAGCGCTCGCCGAACCAGACCCGGGGCCGTACGCCCTGTTCCTTCAGCTCGTCCGGGCGGGTGTCGGTGGACTGCTCGAACAACGTGATCCGGGTCTCATGCCACAGCTGCCTGCCGAACAGGAACGGCGAGTTGGCCGCCAGCGCGACCTGCACGCCCGCGATGGCCTGGGCCGCGTTCCAGTAGTCCGCGAACGCGTCCGGGCTGACCTGGAGATGCAGCTGCACGCTGGTGCAGGCGGCCTCGGGCGTGATGGACGTGCAGTAGGTGAGGAGCTGCTCGGGGCCGTCGATCGCGATGCGCATGTCCTCCCCGCGCGCGGCGAAGATCTGGTCGTTGAGCACCCGGTAGCGCTCGTTGGCCGACATGGTCTCCTCGTGCACGTCCTCCTCGGTCAGCGTGGGCAGGATGCCGATCATGACCAGGCGGCTGCCGACGCCGCGGGCCCGGGCGTCGGCCGCGTTCAGGTCGGTACGGACTTCGGCCTCCAGGGTCGCCAGCGCGTCACCGTCCAGCATCCGGGGCGGCACGTTGATCTCGAGGTTGAACTGCCCGACCTCGGTGGCCCAGGCGGGGCTGGCGATGGCCTCGAGCACGTCGGCGTTACGCATCGAGGGCATGCAGTGCCCGTCCACCAGGTTCAGCTCGATCTCCTGGCCCACCGTCGAGGGGTTTTCCGCGAACATGCGCTCGCGTAGCATGCGGGCGAACGCGTCCAGCGAGCGCCATACCTTGTCCCGGTACCTGCGCCGGTCCTCGCCGGTGATCTTGATCGCCTGGATGTCACGGCCCATGGAGGCCTCCGCTCAACAACGAGTGTTCTTACACATTCGCATGGCCCTAGCGCCGATGCCAGCGGGCCCGGGGCGCCGCGGATCAGGCCGTGGCCAGCCGGGCGGTCTCATCACGGACCCACAGGTCCATCAGGCCCCGCAGGTGCGCGATGAACTGGTCGTGCTCGTGCGCCGGGTACAACGAGCGGACCGTCCGGGTCAGCAGCTGGTCGAAGCCGGGTCCGGCCACCCAGTCCAGGACGACCTCGTCCAGGCGTGCCTGCGGGCCGGACCAGAAGTCGTAGTAGCGCGCGGCATCGAAGTAGGCGTCGGCGAGATCCCGGTAGACGTCCAGCTTCTCCCGGTAGGACAGGACTGCCTCGTCCGCGACCGCGAAGAACCGGTCGGTGTCCAGGTCGAGCCGGGCCTGCCTGCCGGTCACCAGCGCGAAGACGCACCATTTGACCAGGGCCTTCATGGCCCAGGGGAAGTAGTAGTGCAGGCTGGTCAGCGCCACGTCCGGGCAGGCGTTGGCGTAGTCGATGGGGTAGACCTCATCGCCGGTGACCAATGTCTCGCACGAGTTGAACTCCCACCTGAAGAACGCGTTGACCAGCCGCCCGATCGTCACCACCTCCTGGCCGACATCCGGGGACAAGAAGCTGTGCTCGACCGCGTAGCGGTTGTGCATGGGCTGGTCCGGCCGGAAACGCATGACCATGGTCTCCGGGCCGATGGACAGCGAGCGGGCGAAGACGTCGTAGTCGACGGCCTTCTGCAGGTGCATGAGCATCTCGCCGCTGGCGTCGTAGGCAGCGTGCAGTTCGGCGTTGTTGCGGATGCGCGAGACGCCGCGCCAGGCACCGCCGTCATAGGGCTTCATGAACAGCGGGTAGCCGATCCGGTCGGCGATGGCGTCCAGGTCGAAGGCCTTGTTGTAGCGGGCGGCGGTATAGGCGTAGCGGGCGTTGTCGACCGGATGCTTGTAGGGCACGAGCACCGTCTCCGGCACCTTGAGCCCGAGACGCATCATCGCGCAGTAGGCCGCGTGCTTTTCCATCGACTGGAACGTGAACGGGCTGTTCAGCAGGTAGACGCCGTCCATCATCGCGACCTTCTTCAGCCACTCCCTCGGGTGGTAGTACCAGTACGCTAGCCGGTCGATGACCAGGTGGTAGCGGGGCCGGTCACGCAGGCTGAACGGCTCGATGGTGATCCGCTCGGTGTCGAAGGCGTGGCTGCCGCCGCCCGGGCCCTCGACCGGGCCCAGCCGGCGCAGGATCTCCTCGAACGCCGTCGGCCAGTCGTCCTCCGTGCCGAGCAGCAGCCCGATCAGGTGCCTGGTGACAGTGCGCTTTTCCGGCAACGAAGGCTCCCTCCTCAGCAGAACCGCGGCATGTGATGGGCCAGCTGGGCACGCCATGAAGACCAGTCGTGGGGAACGTCATACCCCCACACGTCAAGTTCGTGCCTGATGCCCTTCTCGGCCAGCAGCGCCGCGAACTTCCTGGTGCTCGGCAGCACGCCGGTGATGTCCTCCCACTGGCCCTGGCCGCAGACCAGCAGCAGGCTGACCTGGCTGCGCAGCCATTCGAGGTGATCTCCCTCCAGGTTGCTGACGTAGTCCATGGGGTTGTTGAAGTAGGCCTCGCTGCCGCGCTCGCCCCATCCGTCCCAGGTGGCCGGGTCGTAGTGCCCGGACAGGCACATCGCGAGCGGGAACAGGTCGGCGCGCTTGAGGGCGAAGTTGGCCGCATGGAAGGCGCCCATGCTGCAGCCCAGGGTGATCACCTCGGCCGGGCCGCCGCAGTCCCGGTAGATCCACGGCACGACGTCGCCGACGATCCATGACTCGTAGCGGCCGTGCCGGCGGGCCCGCTCCTCGAGCGGGATCTGGTGGTCGGACCAGGACGCGGCGTCATAGCTGTCGACGCAGTAGAGCTTCAGCCGTCCCGCGTCGATCAGGCCGGCTACCGCCCCGACCATGCCGTAGTTCTCGAAATCGGCGGCCCGGCCCCGCTCGGACGGGAACACCAGCACCGGGCGCCCCCAGTGGCCGTAGCGGATGAGCGTGCCCGCGGCGCCGATGGCGGCCGACCACAGCTCGGTCATCTCCCGGTTCACGCGCGCACCTGCCCGGGGTGCGGGCCCGCGCACGGGAGTTCCGGGATAGCGATCACTCGCACATGGTGCCTGCTCAGCGGGGGCGATGACAAGAGCGGGCGGCCGCGCGAGCCAGGCATGATCAGGTGCCGCGCCATCCGGGCCGGGCAAGCTCGCTCAGACCGACACCACGGTCATGGTGGTGCGCCCGATCCTGATCTTGTCGCCCTTCCTCAGCCGCTGGGCTGCGATGATACGGCGCCCGTTCAGCCAGGTGCCGTTCGTGGAGCCGAGGTCCTCGACGTACCACAAGCTGTGGGCGTACTGGAAGCGGGCGTGGTGGCTGGAGGCATGCTCGTCGCTGAGGGGCAGCGTGCCCTGGCGGCCCACGGTGAAGTCGGCGTGGAAGACGTGGGTCCGGTCTCCGGCCTTGATGACGAGCGACTTAGCAGGGGCGCCGTCGGTGACGGTGGCGTCGCCCGGGCCGGAGACGGCGGATACGGCCGCCCTCCAGGCCTGCCGCTCCTCCTCGCTGATGTCCTCCCACGGCGGGGCAGATCCCTTCTGGGAAACGCGGTAGGCCTCGTAGGCGGTTCGCGCGAGACGTTCAAGGTCGGTGCTGGCCACTCATCGATCATGCCAGAGCGGGCGGCTCCCTGTCCCGGTCGGCAGCCGCCGGGCAGCGGCGCTTGCTGCCTGGCCGCTGCACGAGACGCCCCCGCGTGGGCTCGCGCAGCGGTCCGGCGGCAGGCTTCACCCGGCGCTCGTGAGGGCAGAGGCTGCATGGACGTCGGCGGCGTGGTGTCGCGGTCACCTGAACGTGGTACCGCCGACCCATAGGATATAAGTCGAAACGACTCATTGGAAGAGACATGGCATCATCCGGCGCGGCCGGGCGTCCGCTCACCGGTTTCGAACAGGTGCTGCTCGGGCTCATCGCCAGCGTGCCGCGCTCCGGGTATGGGCTGAAGAAGCTGTTCAGCGCGTCGCCCGCGAGCGTGTACCAGCCCAGCCCCGGTGCGCTGTACCCGGCGCTGCGGCGGCTGGAGGACCGCGGCCTGCTGCAGGCGGAGAAGACGGTATCCAGCGGGCGCCGCGCGCAGCGTGTCTACCACGTGACCGAAGCCGGTCGTGCCGTCCACCTGGACTGGCTCCGCCAGCCGGTCGTCCAGGATACCATCGTCGCCGACCTCGGCCTGCACCTGATGCGCTTCGCGCTGATGGAGAACAACCTGCCGCGCCAGGCGGTGCTCGCGTTCCTGGCGGACCTGGCCAGCGCGCTGGAAGGGTTCGTTTCCGGCGTGGAGCAGTTCGCCGCCTCCGGGACGGGGCGGTCGTTGCCACGGCACGCGGTGCTGGCCCTGGAGCACGGCATCGTCATGCACCGGGCCAGCCTGGAGTGGGCACGTTCGGCGATGGCGGCGCTCGCCGAGCCCGTCCCGGTCACGCCGGGGTGTCGGTGACCGTTCCCGGCGCCGCCGCAGAGCGCCGCAATCCGGCCCGCAACATGTCCACGCTGAGCAGCAGGATCCACGCGGGGAACAGTAGCTCTACCCAGAGCGTCAGGCCCACGCTGACCAGCAACACGACGGCGACGGCGATTCCGAGCAGCCCGATCCATCGCGGAACGACCTTGGTCCGGAGCGTGATGGTAGCCGCGCTCATGGTGAAGACCGCGGCCATCCGCATCGCGTACACGTGCAGCAGCAGCGAGGTGATCTGGCGGCCGAGGGCCAGCGTCGCCGGGACGGGCGTCGCCGCCGACCCCGCTGTCATCTCCGCGACCAGCCCGCCGGAGAAGGCGGCCCCGACGAACAGCAGGCCGACGAACAGCAGGCCGCTGCCGAGGAATACCGATGCGAAGAACCGGTCCTCCAGCTGCCCGATCCGGTCTCGCACGACTCCGATGAACCACAAGAAGGCGATGCCGGCGAACGGCACCAGGTTCAGCGCGATGGCGAGAGTGGCGCGGCGCGCCGGATCTGACAGCCATGCACCGGCCTCGGCGGAATCGGAAGGTGCCGAGATGATGATGAGGACGAGGGCCAGGCCGAGCAGGGCCGAGAACAGGATGCCCGCGACGGCGGCCGCGCGGGGCGTACGAAGCCCGGCGCCTATGATCGGTTCTTGGTGAGCCATGGTTCGACGGGCCTCCTGGAAGCTGGAACCTCGGGACAGGCGGGGCGGGCTGGCCGGACGCCACGCCCTGAGCGGCGGTTAACGCGGCGTCCGCGAACAGGACAATTATGAGCGGGAAAAGCCGACGGCCAGCAGCACCGGCGCCGCACGAGCCGGTTCGCTTTCTTTGGCGTAGCCTGCGGGTATCGCAGGCACCGCGGCCCGCGAGCCCCGGAGGCCTGAGGCCCCGTATCCGACGGGAGCGAGGAGTTCACGACAGGCATGGCTGATCCGCCGCATGAAGGGACCGGAGCGTCCCCGATGGGCCGCACCGAGGACGGATCGCCGCGGCCGGAGACGGACACCGCTGGGGCGTCCGGGAACGGGAGTGCCCGGCTAGGCCTGGAAGGCCAATTCGAGCGGGTCCTGAGCCTGTCTCGGATCGTGGTCATCGTCCCCGTGATCGTCCTGGTGCTCTCCGCCTTCTCGTCCTTCGCCTACGGGACCGACATTTTCGTCAGGTCGGTAGCTCGCGTCGTGGACGATCCCGAGCTGACCAGCCATAACATCGGCTTCCTGCTTCTGTTGACCGACCTGTTCCTGGTGGGCGCGACCCTCATGATCGCGGCATTCGGCTTCTACGACCTCTTTATCTCCAGGAGCGGCCCTGACGGCACGTCACTGCGCCTGCCCGGCTGGCTGAGGATGCACGATCTCAACGACCTCAAGGCCAGGGTGATCTCGATGGTCATCCTGGTGGCGGCGGTCACGTTCGCCGATGTGGCCGTGGAGTCCGAGGGCGGACTGAACACGCTCTACCTGGGTGCCGCGGTGGCGTTGGTGATCATCGCGCTCACCGCGTTCCTTCACTTCGG
>Ga0187769_10002380_pt1 | contig 10986 bp, 9 predicted proteins | sample 0116_SJ02_MP02_1_FD_133140 | JGI IMG/M metagenome (GOLD analysis project Ga0187769, IMG submission 133140) | Tropical peat soil microbial communities from peatlands in Department of Meta, Colombia - 0116_SJ02_MP02_10_MG | ecosystem: Environmental > Terrestrial > Soil > Wetlands > Peat | place... | reverse complement strand
ATTTTGCCATACGTTTTTCATAACACTTTTTCCGGCCTGTTTACAACGTCTATACTCTTGTGTAACTAAGGGTTTTCGTTAATTCCAAGCTCATTTTTACCCACTCGATAGGGAGAAGATCCAGATTTCCATTGCCAACCGCTGGAGTTAAGGAGGAGGAAAAGATGCGGGCCGACCCAGTTGAGGCCATTCTGAAAAAATACGGAGAGGACCCCTCCCAGATGATCGGGGTACTGCAGGACCTGCAGGGGACTTACAAATATCTATCCTACGATACCTTATTGCAGATGTCCGAGAAGATGCAGGTCCCTTTGAGCCGGATTTATAGCATCGCCACCTTCTTTAAAGCCTTCAGCCTGAAGCCGAGGGGGGAACACCTGGTGACGGTTTGTATGGGGACCGCCTGCCACGTCCGCGAGGCCCCCAGAATTGTGGAGGAGATCTCCAGGTGCCTGGGGATCCAGGCTGGGGAGACAACCCCGGATCTGAAGTTCACTCTGCAGACCGTCAACTGTCTGGGGGCCTGCGCCCTGGGGCCGGTGATGGTCATCGACGGCAAATATTACGGGACCATGACCGCCAAGAAGGTCAGCCCCCTACTGAAGAAATTCGGAAGGTAACAGGTGATGCTATGGCCAGGATAGAATCTCTAAGGGAACTCCAGGAATTGCGGAAAACTCTTCGGGCCAAGAGGGATCTCCAGAAGAACTGGATCACCGTCTGTGCCGGGACCGGGTGTCGGGCCTGTGGGGCGGAAGAAGTGCTGGAGGCTTTTAAGCGGGAATTGGCTTTATCGGGGCTGGAAGGGGAATGGATGATCAAGGGAACCGGTTGCCATGGTTTCTGCGAGCGAGGGGCGCTGGTAGTTATCCATCCCCAAGAAATCTTTTATCAGAAGGTGAAACCGGAGGACGTGGCCGAGATCGTCTCCCAAACCCTGATCCACAATCGGACCGTCGATCGGCTGCTCTGTACCGACCCCGCCACTGGCCGAAAACTCATCCAGGAGAAAGATATTCCTTTTTATAACCTTCAGGAGAGAATTCTCCTGGGGATGAATTCAGAGATCGATCCCACAGAGATCCACGATTACATCGTTCTGGGGGGATATACGGCTTTGGGGAATGTGTTAGCCTGCATGACCTCTGAAGAGGTCATCACCGAAATCAAAAAATCTGGCTTGAGAGGGAGAGGAGGGGGCGGCTTCCCCACCGGGGTGAAATGGGAGACCTGCCGCCATGCTGATGGATATCCGAAATATGTGATCTGTAACGCCGATGAGGGGGACCCGGGGGCTTATATGGACCGAAGTTTATTGGAAGGAAACCCTCACTCGGTCATCGAAGGGATGGTGATTGGGGCTTATGCCATCGGGGCCCAGGAAGGATATATTTATGTCCGCCATGAATACCCGCTGGCAGTAGAGAACGCCAAGATTGCCCTGGAACAGGCGAAGGCCTACGGGTTCCTGGGCGAAGATATTTTTTCTTCCGGCTTTTCCTTCGATATCAAAATCGCAAGGGGGGGAGGTGCTTTTGTCTGCGGAGAGTCCAGCGCGCTCATGACTTCCCTGGAAGGAAAACCGGGTCGGCCGCGGGCGAAATATATCCACACAGTCCAGCGCGGACTGTGGGATAAACCCAGTAATTTAAATAACGTGGAAACCTGGGCCAATGTTCCGCTGGTCCTCAACTTGGGGGCCAAATGGTACGCGGGTATTGGAACGGAGAAGAGCAAAGGTACGAAGATCTTCTCCCTGGTGGGGAAGATTAACAATACGGGACTGGTAGAAGTTCCTATGGGGATCACCCTGCGGGAGATCATCTACAATATCGGCGGGGGAATTCGAGGAAATAAAAAATTTAAGGCTGTCCAGACCGGCGGACCTTCCGGCGGATGCATCCCCGAAGCTTTCATTGACCTTCCCGTTGATTTTGATGAATTGACCAAAGTGGGTTCCATGATGGGTAGCGGGGGAATGATTGTCCTGGATGAACAGAACTGCATGGTAGATGTGGCCAGGTATTTTTTGAGCTTTCTAAAAGATGAGTCCTGCGGCAAATGTGTGCCCTGTCGGGAAGGCATCAAGCGGATGCTGGAAATCTTGAACCGGATCTGCGGAGGAGAAGGGCAGGAGGGAGACATGGAGTTGCTCGCCGACATTGCGGATACGGTCCAGGAGACATCCCTCTGTGCTCTCGGCGGGTCCGCCCCCAATCCTTTGCTGACCACCCTGAAATACTTTCCGGAAGAATACCTCGCCCATGTTCGGGACAAGAAATGTCCGGCGGGGGTATGTAAAGATTTGATCCAGTATTTTATCCAGCAGGAAAAGTGCAACGGATGCGGCGCCTGCGCCAAGGTCTGCCCGCAAGAAGCCATCACCGGGGAGAAGAAAAAAACCCATCGCATTCACGGGGAAAAATGCGGTAAATGTGGCATCTGCCTGGAAACCTGCCGGCAGGGTGCCGTGGCTGTAGCTTAGAGAAGGAGGCTCAGATGAGAATCACCATAAATCGTCATGCCCTGGAAGGGGAAACAGGGCAAACCATCCTTCAGGCGGCCAAGCGGGCCGGGATTTCTATTCCCACCTTATGCCACCATGAAGGTCTTTCTCCCTACGGGGCCTGCCGCCTCTGTATCGTGGAAATCATCCGCAGGGGGAGGGCCAGAATTGTCACCTCCTGCAACTATCCCCTGGAGGAAGGGCTGGAGATCCACACTCATTCCCCGAGGGTTATGAAGCATAGGAAAATCCTGATGGAATTGCTTTTGGCCAGAAGTCCGGAGGTGCCCATGATTCAAAAGATGGCCAGGCAAATGGGCATTGAACATCCCCGGTTCCCCGCAGAGAACAAAGACTGCATTCTTTGCGGGTTGTGCATCCGGGTCTGTGAAGAAAAGATGGGAGTCAGTGCGATTACCTTCGTAAGCCGGGGTCTGGATGAAGACGTCTCCACCCCCTTTCATATTTCCTCTGAAACCTGTATCGGATGCGGGGCCTGCGCCAGCGTTTGCCCCACCGGAGCGATCAGAATCGAAACGATTGAAGACATGCTGCGGATCCGTCGATTCCATACCTCCAAAGTAATGTATGCGTGTCCCTCCTGCGGGAAATATCAGGTAACGGAATCGCAGAGGGATTGGATGGCCCGTCGCCTCGGACCCCATGCCTTCTTAACCTCTCTCTGTAGGGATTGCAAACGAAGTGGAAATGCGCAGATCGCGCTGATGGCCCATGCTCTACAAAGGGCTCCATCTTCTTCCTATGAGGTTCTAGCAGATCGGAGAGAGTAGGTTTTATTGGCCAGGAAGGAAAAATGGCAACCGATTCCAAGTTTGATATGCCTGGCCTTAGCCGGGGCCGGGGTGAGGAGGACTCCGGCCCCGCAAAGAATGGAAAGCCTTCTCTCTGGTCTAAAATAATGCTTCTGCTCTCCTCGGCCAGCACCTTAGAGCGGCGCAGGCAAGAATTAGGCATCAAATTCAACAGGGGGATAAATGAATAAGGTGCTTATCGCATCCATTCGGGCAAGCGCTGGAAAAACAAGTGCGATCATTGGATTGTCCACAGTTTTGAACAAAAAGATCGCGTACCTGAAACCTTTAGGGGAGAGGCTGGTCTGCCACAAGAAGCAGCTCTGGGATTATGATGCGGCTTTGATCAACGATATTTTTGGTTTGAGAGAACGTCCGGGGGACCTGTCCTTCGGGTTTGATCACTGCAAACTGCGGTATATATACGATGAGGAAGGAACCAAAGGGAAATTGCAGGAGGCTTTGGCCGATACCGGGAGAGGGAAGGAGGCTTTTTTCATCGAGGGCGGAAGGGATTTTTCCTATGGAACCTCCGTGCATCTGGATACCTTGTCTTTGGCAAAGTATACGCACAGCAAACTGTATATCGTGGTGAGCGGCGAGGGAGATTCGATCCTGGATGACATCCTGTTCATGAAAAGACACGTCGACCTAGCCGGGGTAGATTTGGGTGGAGTCATTGCCAACCGGGTGCAGAACTTCGATGAATTTCAAAACCTCCATCTTCCGACCATCAACGCTTTAGGCCTCCGGGTCCTGGGAGTGATTCCTTACCAGAACGAGCTGACCTATTTCTCGGTGGGTTGCCTCGCCGATCGTTTGTTCGCCAAAGTCATTACCGGGGAAGGGGGGCTGAAAAAGGTCGTAAAAAATATCGTTATCGGGGCCTGGTCCGCCAACGTTTTCCTGCAGAATCCCGTTTTCAAGAAGGAGAACAAGCTGGTGATCACTGGAGGAGATCGGACCGACATGATCCTGGCCTCTCTGGAGAGCGACACTTCCGGGATTGTTCTGACGAATAGTATCCTGCCTCCCTCCAATATGATTTACAAAGCCCAGGAGCGTCACATCCCCCTGCTGATGGTTCCAACTGACACTTACCAGACTGCCCGGCAGATCGAGAATTTAGAACCCTTAATAACCAAGAACGATATTGAAAAGGTGGAGCTGCTAAGGCAGTTGTTCCGGCAATATGTGAAAGTGGATGAAATCCTAAGCAGCTAAAGAGAGCCTGATGTACATGGAAGACAGGATTGCTCGGGTCCGGATATTAGTGGTGGACGATGAACCGATGATCTGCCAGAGCTGTAAAGAGATTCTGGAATTTGAAGGTTATATCGTGGATACGGCTAGCTCCGGTGAAGAAGGCCTGAAGAAAGCTTTAGAGAAGAAGTTTGATTTGGCGATTCTAGATATAAAAATGCCAGATATCAGCGGATTGAATCTTCTGAAAAGGATGAGGGACGAACAAATCCCCACCCCCGTAATCATGATGACGGCTTACTCCACCGTAGAGACGGCCGTAGAGGCCATGAAGCTGGGAGCCACGGATTTTGTTCAGAAGCCTTTTACCCCCGAGGAATTATCCCAGGTGGTTCGGTCGGTGATCAGCAAAAAAAGAGAGAGGGCGGAAGGGGTTCCCGGGGTGGAAGTCGGCCCTCCAGAGACGGTGCGGAAGTTCAATAATGATCGGGGGGAAAGACGCGAATTCGGGTGGGGGAGAAGTATCCCCGAGGTCATCAAAAGCTCGGAGCTATTCTGGGACCTGACGGAGAGACAGTTAGAGAAACTTGGACAACTGGTTGGGGAACAGGAATTTCCTGCCGGGCAGCGCATCTTCACCGAAGGAGAGTCCCTTTCCCATCTCTATATCGTCGGTCGAGGCAAGGTCGCTCTGGAGATGGAAATCCGGATTGGCTCGCGCTCCCGGAGGCAACTCTTTATCGATGTGGTGGGAGAAAATGGGTTTCTAGGCTGGTCAGAGCTATTGAACCTGCCGGCCCAAATGTCGGCTACGGCCATAGAAAACAGTCAGCTGCTTGCTTTCGAGGTAAATCCCTTCCGCCGGCTTTGCGCGGAAGATATCGAACTGGGCTACAAAGTAATGCAGGAGCTCGTCAAACTGGTGTCCAACCGGCTCTCCCATACTCGGCGCACCTTGGCGCAGGTGATCTCGGTGACTTCTCATGACCTGCGGGCACCCCTGGCTACCGTACAGAGCACGATGGATGTGGTCATCGGCGGTTTTGCCGGAGAAATCAACAGCAAGCAAAAGGAGCTCCTATCGGGCGGCAAGCAGAGGATCATCGACCTGCTGAAAATGATCGACAATATCTTGGATATCTCTTACATCGAAACCCAGGGGACGGGTTCCGAGAAGGTGGATCTGTATCAGGTCGTGGTCAGCTCCATCGGCGATGTGGAAGGCCTGGCCCAACGCAAAGCCATCCGGGTGAAGAACGGCGTTGGCAAAGAATTACCCCCCGTCCTGGGGGTATCGAAACGGCTGCAACAGGCCCTCACCAATCTGCTGAGTAATGGCGTGAAGTTTACCCCGAACGGGGGCGGGGTGACGATCAGTTCCGGGGAGACACCGGATAAGGTCCAGATAGACGTAGCCGACACGGGGATAGGCATTTCGCCGGAAGAGCTACCGGAGATCTTCAGCGATTTTTACCGGGGCAAGAAAGTGGAGGCGGAGGGGTCGGGTCTTGGGCTGGCCATCGCCAAAAAGATAATCGAAGCTCACGGGGGGAATATCTGGGTGGTAAGCCCTGACCCGGAGACGGGGAAGGGGACAAGGTTCAGCTTCGCTCTACCCAAGGCTCTGGAAGTTGCCGGGAGTCGGGAGGAACCGGAAAGGCCGATGGTCGCCGGGGCCGATATCCTGGTTGTGGATGACGATCCCGAGATGCGTCCCGCCCTGAGCCTCGTTCTTGAGTCACAAGGCTACCGGGTCCGTACCGCCCGGGACGGGAAAGAGGCCTTGGAAAAAATGAATGAAAAAGAACCCGACCTATTGATCTTAGACTTGCTCATGCCGGAGATGGACGGCTTCGAGGTCTATAAGCACCTAAAAGAGAAAAGGGACGCGGGGAACGGAAAGTTCGCCGTGCTGATCCTGAGCGCGGTCTTTGAAAAAAACAGTCGAAGGCGTTATGAGCTGGAAACCAAGAGCGAGTTGGAAGTCGATGACTATATCACCAAGCCGATTTCACCGCCGGTACTGCTGCAGCGAGTTGAAAAAGTCTTAGGGAAGCGAAGAACCCCAAAGGAGCACCCGGCTTGATGGACAACCAAGGAGGCACCCCATGACCGAGCCAGCCAAGATTCTGCTGATTGACGATGACCCGGTATTTGTTCAAGCGACCAAGACAGTCCTGGAAAGCAGGTACCGGGTGATTACTGCCGGTGACGGCTCCGAGGGGCTGGAGAAAGCGCGGAAGCAGAGGCCGGACCTGATCCTGCTGGACATCATCATGCCGGCCCAGGACGGATTCCATGTTTGCCAGCAATTGAAGAAAGACCCCCAACTGGCCAGCATCCCGGTGATTATTCTGACCAGCTTTGCCCAGCATGGAGGAGAGACCAATATACCCGTCAGCGCCGGCCTGGAGCTTGAAGCGGAGGGCTATCTCGACAAACCGGTAAGCCCGGAAGCTTTGCTGAAGCAGGTAGGGAGCATGCTGAAGCAGTGAGGATCCAGGGTCGAAAAGCTGAATCGTTCCGAAAGATTTAGGAATTCGGAAGAAGTGATCCAAGGAAGGGGTATCATGCCGCAGAATAAGAGAGGGGAAAAGATCCTTGTCGTCAGCAATGCCCCCGAGCTTGCCCATATGGTGAAAGAAGCGGTCGGCGGTTCTTCCGAGGTATTCCATGCCCCCAATCAGCGAGAGGGCATAGATATGGCCCGGAAAGAATTCCCGGACCTGATTGTCCTGGGCTACCTTGAACCACGGGGCACGGCTTTTGAGTTGCACCGCCGGTTCCGAGAAGGCTGGATAACCAAGAATATCCCGCTGGTGATGGTGGACCTCCATCCGCAGGACCCATCCCGCAGAGTCTTGAGTATGGAGGAGGGTCTGCAGGTCGAAGCCGATCAGTATATCGTCCTGCCCGGCAGGGGTGGAGATACCGCCGTTTCCGGACTGGCTGAGCCGATTGCCCGATTGAGGGAAACATTGAAGAACGGGCTGGAGGAACGGCTCAATCCTCTGAAAGCAGTCATCCTCAGTCCGGAACTCTTCAGTGTCACCTGGGAACAGATCCCGGGCCGAGGGGCCTTTGAAATGCAGCAGGAAGAAGTCATCGAGAACACCCGGAGAGCGGTCAGAAAAGGTAAGATTCATGCCATTAGCGTTACCGATAACCCCGGTGGCAATCCGGCCATTTCCACCGAAATGCTGTGCACGGAAATCAAAAAACTGGGGATAGAGCCGCTGGTACATCTGGCGTTCAGGGATAAAAACCGGAATCAATGCGAAAGCCTGCTCTACGGATTGGCGGCCCTGGGAGTGAGAAATGTGCTCATGCTGACCGGGGACTATCCTTCCACCAGCGGGTTCGGAAGCAGGCCCAAACCGGTATTCGACCTGGATTCGGTGCACGGCCTGCAACTCGTGGAAATGATGAACCGGGGGATGGAATGTGAGGCCATGGGGAAGAAGAGTACCCTGGCGCCGACGGACTTCTTTGCCGGGGCGGCCGTTTCACCCTTCAAACAGACTGAGCCGGAGCTCTTGGGGCAATACTACAAACTGAAAAAGAAGATCGCGGCTGGAGCGGGGTTCCTGATTACCCAGGTCGGCTACGATGCCAGAAAATTCCATGAACTCCTGCTGTGGCTGAAGGTCAATGGCTACAACCTCCCGGTCCTGATGAATATCTATATCCTGCCCTACGGAACCGGCAAAATGATGAACGCCAACCAGATCCCGGGCTGCGTCGTTACGGATCGATTGCTCGCCACGCTGGATGAAGAGAGAAGGGAAAAAGATAAAGGAAGACAAGCCAGGCTTGAACGGGCAGCCAAGATGTACGCCATGGCCAAGGGGATGGGATACGCGGGGGCCCACATCGGCGGCCACGGCGCCACCTATGAAATGGTGGAATACATTGTCACCAGGGGAGAGGAGCTGGCGCCCAACTGGCGGGACTTTTTGCCCGAGTTTGACTTTCCCCAAAAAGAGGGCTTCTATTTCTTCCAGAAGGATGAAAAGAGCGGATTAAACCTGGAGACTCCGGCGAAAAGGAATGGCAAGGCAACCCATCCGGTCCTCTATCTATTCTCCAGGCTGGCCCACGTGACCCTTTTCAACCCGGAGAGCGCTCTCTTTCGGGCACTTCGACCCGTAGCCCGGGGAGTTGATCATACCCCGAAGCTCAAGTCGGCCTTTGAAAGTTTAGAACATATCAACAAGGTGGCGCTCTTTGATTGTATGAATTGCGGGGACTGCGGCCTTTTTGACGTTGCCTTCCTCTGCCCTATGTCCCAATGCCCCAAAAACCAGAGAAATGGTCCCTGTGGAGGAAGCTTCGAAGGCTGGTGCGAAGTTCATGAGGACAAGAAATGCGTCTGGGTAAGAGCTTACCAGCGTTTGAAGGGGCATAAAGAAGAAAATTCCATCGGCGAGTATATTGTTCCCCCGTGTAACTGGGAGCTGCAACATACTTCATCCTGGCTCAATTTCTATCTGGGGCGGGACCATTCCGCCAGAAGATTGGGCATACAGCCCTTTCGGGAAAAACAACCCACCCCGGAGGAGAAGACTTCCCAAGGGGAAAAGCCGCCCCAGGGACAACTGAAGGCGGCTTAAAATGGGCTATTGCAATTGAACAGGATTTAAACTATTTTGGCGATGGAGATCATATGTACATCTGCGAGATCATTAAGCGCCGCAAATTTGTAGTGACCTGCGAGATAGATTCCCCCAAGGGCATCAACTTGGAAGAATTCCTCGACAAGATAGATATGGTCAAGGAGTATGCCGACGCCATCAGCATCGGGGACAACCAGAGAGCCATGATGCGGGCTGCGCCCCTGGCTATCTGCCATGTTCTCAAGGAAAAGAAGATCGAACCCGTCATGGAGTTATCGGTTCAATACCGTAACCGACTGGCCCTTCAGGCGGACTTGCTGGGAGCGGCGATTCTGGGGGTGGAAAACGTGCTCTTGACGAAGGGATTTGACCCCTCCCTGGGTGACCATGCCGAAGCCCAATCGGTTCAAGACTTAGACTGCACCGCGCTGGTGAAGGCGGCCGTAACCCTCACCGGAGGTGCCGACATGACCGGCCATGCCCTGAACGAAGCTCCCCACTTCTGCCTTGGCGTGACCGCGGCTCCGGCAGGGGAGACCGATGAGGCCCGCCTGGCGGAACTGAAGGAGAAAATCTCGCTGGGGGCAGGCTATATTCAGACTCAGCCCATCTATGAACCGGAGGTCTTGGAACGATTCGTGGAATCCATCGGGAGTTTTCATGTGCCGGTCATTGTCGGACACATGATGCTGAAGTCCGCCAGCATGGCCAGATTCATCAACAGCAACCTGCCCGGTGTAAACGTACCCGAAAAGTTGATCCGGGAGCTGGAAGGGTTGTCCAGAGACCAGCTGGTGAGGAAAAGCCTGCAAATCTCCATCGAACTTCTCCGGAAGATGAAGCCCCTGTGTCAAGGGGTCCACTTCATACCGGCGGGGTGGGAGAGATACCTGCCCGGAATTATCCAGCAAATAGTCGGCGACAGGATGCCAGTATCCTCTTCCCTATCCTAACCCGGCCCCAAGGTCGAGTTCCCCATGACGGAACCACAACCGCAGGGGAATCAGGTCTCGGGTATTCCGCCCGGCGGAGGGGCGGGTGCGAATATGGTTCTGGTTTTTTCTTGCCTTTGCTTTTTCTTTTTGCTACCCTCAGATTAGTTTTCCTGCCTTAACTTTTTCCGAATAATCTGATCGTCTTTGCCCGGGAAGGGCATTTTATTTTATCCGAAGGAGGTGGCCATGAAGACCCCGCTCTGGAGACCATCGGAAGAGCAGATGAAAAACGCCAACCTGGCCCGCTTCATCGAGTACGTGAATGGCAAACACGCCAGGAAAATCCAGACCTACCACGATTTGTTTCAATGGTCGGTGGATCACCTGCCCGATTTCTGGGCCCGAATGTGGGAATTCGCGGATATCAGGGCCTCCCGGGGATATGACCGGGTCGTGGACGATTTGGACAAAATGCCGGGAGCCCGGTGGTTCCCGGGGGCCCGGCTCAACTTTGCCGAAAACCTCCTGCGTTACCGGGACGACCGGCTGGCCTTTATCTTTAAAGGAGAGACGCAGAAATATTCCCGGATGACGTACCGGGAACTCTATACCACCGTGGCCCGGCTGGCGAAGTCGCTGCGGGAGATCGGGGTGAAGCCGGGTGAGCGGGTGGTGGCCTACATGCCCAACATGATGGAAACGGCCATCGCCATGCTGGCGGCTACCAGCGTGGGAGCGGTCTGGTCATCCTGCGCCACCGATATCGGATCGCAGGCGGCTCTCGATCGTCTGGGCCAGGTGGAACCTAAAGTTTTGTTTACCGTCAACGGCTATTTCTACAAGGGCAAGGCCTTCAGCTCTCTGGGAAATGCGGCCGAAGTAGTCCGAGGGATCCCTTCCCTCAAGAAGGTCGT
>Ga0187769_10002379_pt1 | contig 10987 bp, 10 predicted proteins | sample 0116_SJ02_MP02_1_FD_133140 | JGI IMG/M metagenome (GOLD analysis project Ga0187769, IMG submission 133140) | Tropical peat soil microbial communities from peatlands in Department of Meta, Colombia - 0116_SJ02_MP02_10_MG | ecosystem: Environmental > Terrestrial > Soil > Wetlands > Peat | place... | reverse complement strand
GAGCTTCTGGCCGTAGAAGATGATCGGTTCGTCGAGGAGAGCGTCCGGGGTCTTCGCATACTTTCCGCGCAGGTCCTTCTCGGTGCGGTAGCCGATGCCGTGCTTCTCGAGCCACGCCTGGAGACGCTCCTCGCCCTTGCGACCGCGTTCGCGCTGGAGCTCCATTCCGCGGGGCGAGTAAATCATGTCGGCCGCGAGCAGCTCTTCGACCTCCTTGCGAAGGCGGGCATCCGGAGCCGTCTCGGGATGCAGGAAGCAGCCCCAGACTTTCTTGCGGGGGATGCCGAGTCCGCCGAGCATCTGCTGGCCCATCAGCACCGGCGGGAACTTCCACTCCCGCGCAATCTCGAGGATCGTGCGGCCGTGCTTCCACTGGCCGACCAGGCGGGGTAACTGACGCTTCACGACGTAGAAACGACGGGTCGCGTCGCGGGTCACCCGGTGCGTGTGGATGACGAACAGCAGCTCTTCGTTCCAGTGCTCCTTGTGCGCGATATGGTGGACGTCCTCGTAGCTGACGAGGGCATCGTAGAGGCGCTGGTACGTCGCTCGGTCCATGGGGGTCGCGCGGTCCTCAGACGGCGGCCCGAGCCGCGGGCGGGGATAACGTTGCGCCGGAGGCCCCCGGTCGGCGGGGCGAGCCTCCCCGTCGTCACTCCCGCCAGTCGATCCCGATCGTCCTCAAGCGCACCTTGGGAATCGGGGGCATCCGTCGCTTGTGCCGGAACTGGCCGATCCGCTCGTCGATCGAGCGGACCCGCTCGACCGAGAAGCCGGTCAGGGCGGCGATCTCCTCGGGGGTGCGGAGCTGCTCGAGCCCGTAGAGGATCTGGTCGAGCTCCGCATACGAGATCCCGAGCTCCTCCTCGTCGGTCTGGCCTTCCCACAGGCCCGCGGTGGGGGGCCGCTCCCGGATCGCCTCCGGCAAGCCGAGCTCCTCGGCGATCGCGCGCACGTCCGTCTTGTAGAGGTCCCCGATTGGCAATAGGTCGACGCCCCCGTCCCCGTACTTCGTGAAGTAGCCGAGGAGGAGCTCGGACTTGTTGCCCGTGCCCGCGACGAGCCGGTGGCGCTCGCGGGCGATGGTGTACTCGACCGTCATTCGGATCCGCGCCTTCACGTTCCCGAGCGAGACGCGGTCGGCGAGTTCGGGCAACAGGGCCCGGTAGGCACCCTCCACCGGTTCGATGGGGACCGTCCGGTGCTCGACCCCGAGGCTCTGGGCAAATTCCTCGGTCTCCCGGAGCAACACCTCCGGGAACGACGCGTCCGGCAGGAGGACGCCGAGGACGTGGTCCGCGCCGAGGGCGTCCCGCGCGAGGCGCGCGACGAGCGCGCTATCGATCCCTCCCGAGAGGCCGACCACGACGCCGTCCGACCCCGGGCCGAGGGCATGCGATCGCAGAAACTGGTGGATCGTCTCGACGGCGTGCGCCGGACGACGCGGAACGAGGCGGCTCACGCTTCCACCCCGAGCGGAGCGAAGGCGAGGGAGGCCCGCCACTCCCCCCGGCAGTCGCAGTCGAGCTCCGATAACGGCGCGAACTCCTGGGAAAGGGACGCCTCTTCGATCGCGGCGAGCACGCGGGCGTCGCATCGGCCGCAGTTGTGCGGGCCCCGCGCAAGACCGCCCGCGGTCGGGAACGAGACGAGCCGCGCATTCCCCCGCACCGCCGAACCCTCCCGCAACGCGTCGACCACCGACCAGAGCCACGGCGGTCGGTACCGGCCGCGCCGGAACAACCACTCGACCACGGTCCCGTTCTGGATGTGCACCGGGTTCACCGACATCGTCTCGAAGTGCGGCGCGGCCTCGCCGACCGACCGGACGACGTCCGCCACCGCCTCCGATTCGGTCAGGTACGGCGGCTTCAGGAGGAGATACGCCTTCGGGTGCGCGCCGAGCTGAGCGAGCCGGTCGGCGGCGGCCAAGTAGTCGGCCGGCGAAGAGCCCTTGTTGACGAACCGGCCGAGGACCGTCGGGTCCGTCGACTCGAGCCCGAGAGCGACCTCGAGCTCCCCCGCGAACGCGTCGCGGAGGGGGCCCACGAGATCGGGCCGGACGAACTCGGGAAGCGTCTCGAAGAGGAACCGGCGCGCTCGGCCGGAGAATGCGCGGACGATCGCTTCGCGGCTCCCCGGGTCGACCTCGCGGCCGTCGAGGAAGCTCCCCGACGTGTAGACCTTCACGTACGGCTCGTCCCGGTAGCGCGCGAGCGCATGCCCGAGCTGTTCCGCGAGCTCCTCGGGGGTCGCCGACCGCCCGAGCGTGTCCTTCGAGTAGCCGCACATCGAACAGCCCTTGAGGTCGGCCCAGTAGCAGCCGCGGGTCCGGAGGATCAGGACGAACGCGCGAACGCGCGCTCCCCCGATCGCTTCGTTCTCCACCCACTGGTTGACATACCGCCGGGCCTCCCCGGTCGGTGCCGGGCCGGGACGGCGGTCCCGCGCGACCGCGCGGCCCACCGACTCGGGCGTCACGACTCCTCGATGGCGACCGATACCGTGTCGTCGTCCTTGAGGTTCAGGGCCTCGCGCAGGCAATCCTTCGCGATGAACTCGATGACGTCCTTGTAGTGGCTCCGGTCGGGGTGGATGAGGTGGCACGGATGGCCGTTCATGCGGGCCGGAAAGCACGTCGCCCCGCCGAACGTTCGACCGCTCGCATGGAACCCGTCGACCCGCACTCCGCTCCACTCCGAGACGAGCGACGCGCGTCGGAGCGCGTCGGGGCCGACCCGGACGTTGAGCGTGCCCGGGTACGGGGAGTAGCCGAGCCGCTCGGTGAACTGGACGACGTAGCCGGGCTGGCTCAGGTAGTACCGACCCTCGCCAAGGCCGGACGCCACCTTGCCCGAGATCGAGATCTTCGCCGGCCCCTCGAAGATCCTCCGGTACGCGTGGTACTCCGCGCGCAGGAGGGCCATCCCGGCCGGCGTGACCAAAAGACGCTGCCGGCGCTGGGCGAGCGACCGGGTAATGAGACCGCTCGCCTCGAGAGCAAGGAGGTAGCGGTCCGCGGCCTGCTGGCTCACCCCGATGCGCCCGCCGACCGCGCGGGAGGTGAGCACTACCGGGGTGTGGTCGCCGCCCGCGACCGCGAGCACCTTGAGCACGGCGAGCGCGTCGCCCCGGGGTCGGGGGCGGTCAGCATCTACTCGGGCCCGGCGAGGGGGACCCATCAGGCCGGTTTCCCCGTCGCGCCCTGAGGGGCGTTCAGGGTCACGACGTTGGAGCCGCGCAGAACGACCCGCCCCAGGTGTCGAGTGACCTCGGACGTCCGTTCCTCCGCGTCGTCGAGCACGAGGTTCATGTGCTCGTCCGCGCCGAGGAGCTTTCCCGTGAGCACCCGCGAATCCTTGAGCTCCAGCGTCACCCGATGCTGAAGGAGTCGCTCCACGACGTGGCCCGGGGCGTCCGCCATCGTCCGGCCGACCCGGACGCGACCTTTATCGTTTTCCGGGCGGGGTATACGATAAGTGCCGCCCCGGGTACGGCCGGCCCGTGTCTGCCGCCCACGTGTCGAAGGGCCTGGACGACGTCGTCGTCGGGAAGTCCGAGGTCTCCTGGGTCGGGGGCACGACCGGCGACCTCGTGTACCGGGGGTTCGACGTGCGGACCCTCGTTCCGGGAGTGCCGTATGAGTCGATCGTTCACCTGCTCCTCTTCGGCGACCCGCCCGCCGCGGACCCCTCGGCGGAGGTCGTACGCGCCCTCCGGGAGCATCGGGACCCCCCGGCGGTCGCCGAGCGGGTCGTGGACGCGCTGCCCTCGGACCTTCCGCCCCTCGAGGCACTGCGGACCATCCTCTCCGCCCTCGGGGATGGGTCTTACGGGTACCCGCCGAACCGGGACGAGGGATTCCGCCTGATCGCGCAGACTCCCGTCCTCCTCGCGCGATTCGTCCGCCGGGCGCGGGGGGAAGCGCCGATCGCGCCCCGCCCGGACCTCGCGCATGCGGCGAACTACCTCTGGATGCTGACGGGTAGGGAGGCCCCGCCCGAGCACGTCCGAGCGCTCGAGGGATACCTCTGCCTGCTCGCGGACCACGGGATGAACGCCTCCACCTTCGCGCTCCGGGTCGCGGTCTCGACGCAGTCGGACCTGGTGAGCGCCGCGACGGCGGCGCTCGCGACCCTGAAGGGGCCTCTCCACGGAGGAGCGCCGAGCCGAGTCTCCGAGATGCTGGACGCCATCGGGTCACCCGACCGGGCGGAGCCCTGGGTCACCGAGCGCCTGGCTCGGAAGGAGCGGCTGTTCGGGTTCGGCCATCGGGCGTACAAGACCGAGGACCCCCGCGGCCTCGTCCTCCACCGGATCGCCCGGTCGGTGGCCGACCCCGCGCGCTTCGCCCTCGCCGAGCGGGTCGAGGAGGTCGCCCTCGAGGCGCTCCAGCGGCGGCGACCCGAGGCGCGCCTGTTCACGAACGTGGAGTACTATAGCGCGGTCGTCCTCGAGGCGGTCGGGCTCCCCCGGGAGATGTTCACCCCGACTTTCGCCGTCGCCCGGACGGCGGGATGGACCGCCCACGCGCTCGAGCAGGCGGCCGACAACCGGCTGATCCGGCCGGACGTGGAGTACGTCGGCCCGGCGAAGGGCCGGGAGTGGCCCCGCCCGGTCACGGCCGGCTAGCGCGCGGACCGGCCTAGGACGCGCTCCCCTCGTCGGGGTTGTCGGAATCGACGACCTTGAAATCCGCGTCGACGGGGCCCGAGCCGCCCGAGGGCGGGGACTCGGAGGCACCTCCGCTGGTGGGAGGGGCCTCGCCGCCCGGGCTCGAAGGACCGGTGGACGTCGCCGACTGGTAGAGCTTCTGCGCGACCGCGTGGAGGGCCCTCGTGAGCTCGTCGGTGGAGTCACGGATTTCCCGGACGGTCGCGTCCTTCTTCGCGACGACCTCGCGGAGCGCCTTCGCCTTCTCGCGGATCGCGTCCGCCTCGCTCCCCGAGATCTTCTCCTTCTGGTCGGTGAGCACCCGCTCGGCCTCGTACGCGAGCGACTCGGCCGCGTTCCGCGCCTGGATGAGCTCGGTGCGCTCGCGGTCCTTCTCGGCGAACTCCTCCGCCTGGTGGACCATCCGCGTCACCTCGTCCTTCGAGAGCTTGTTGGACGCCGTGATCGTGATCCCCTGCTTCCGGCCGGACGCGAGGTCCTTCGCCGAGACGTTGAGGATCCCGTTCGCGTCGATATCGAACGTCACCTCGATCTGGGGGATCCCCCGCGGGGCCGGCGGGATGCCGGTCAAGAGGAAGCTTCCGAGCGAGACGTTGTCCGCCGCGATCGGGCGCTCCCCCTGGTAGACCTTGATCTCGACCGTCGACTGGCTGTCGGCGGCCGTCGTGAAGATCTGGCTTTTCCGGGTCGGGATCGTCGTGTTCCGGTCGATGAGGTGGGTCGCGACCCCGCCCAGGGTCTCGACCCCGAGCGAAAGCGGGGTGACGTCCAGCAGCACCACGTCCTTGACTTCGCCCGCGAGCACGCCGCCCTGAACCGCGGCGCCCATCGCGACGCACTCCATCGGGTCGACCCCGTGCTCGATCGGCCGCCCGATCGCTTGCTCGAGGAACTTCTGGACGATCGGCATCCGGGTCGGTCCGCCCACGAGGACGATCCGGTTGATCTGGTCCTTCGCGATCTTGGCGTCGCGGATTGCCTGTTCGACCGGCGCGCGGCAGCGGTCGACGATCGGTCGGACGAGCTCCTCGAGCTTCGCCCGCGAGAGGGGGAGCGCGAGGTGTTTCGGGCCCTCGTTGGTCGCGGTGAGGAACGGGAGATTGATCTGGGTCTCCATCGTCGAGGAGAGCTCGATCTTCGCCTTCTCCGCCGCGTCCCGGACCCGCTGCATCGCCATCTTGTCCGAGCGGATGTTCACCCCGGATTCCTTCTGGAACTCGGCGGCGACCCACTCGGTCACGGCGTTGTCCATGTCGGTGCCGCCGAGCTGCGTGTCGCCGCTCGTGCTCATCACTTCGAAGACGCCCTCGCCGAAGTCCATCAGCGTGACGTCGAGCGTCCCACCGCCCAGGTCGAAGACGAGGATCTTCTGGTTCTTCCCGGCCTTATCGAGGCCGTAGGCGAGCGACGCCGCGGTCGGCTCGTTGATGATCCGGACCACGTCGAGGCCGGCGATCGCCCCCGCGTCCTTCGTCGCCTGGCGTTGGTTGTCGTTGAAGTACGCCGGGACCGTGATGACCGCCTTCTCGACCTTGTCGCCGAGGAACGCCTCGGCGTCGCGCTTGATCTTCTGGAGCAGGAACGCCGAGAGCTGCTGCGGCGTGTACTTCTTTCCGTGGAGCGTGTACTGGTAGTCGGTCCCCATCTTCCGCTTGAAGGCGGTGACCGTCCCCTCCGGGTTCGAGATCGCCTGCCGGCGCGCCGGCTCCCCGACGATCAGCTGTCCGTCCTTTGTGAACGCCACGTACGACGGGAACGCCTTGCCGCCTCCGACCGTCGTTCCCTCCGAACTCGGGATGATCACCGGCCGCCCGCCCTCGAGCACGGCCGCCGCGGAGTTGCTCGTCCCTAGGTCGATTCCGATGATTTTGGCCATGGTTCTGTGCCCTCGGAGTCCGCCATAGACCGGCGGGCGACCGAGGTTCCTTCGGGATTAGTAAGAAAGCGCTCATATAAAAAGGAATGCTAGACGAGGCGGGGCGTCCGCGACGGCGAGCGCCGGAACCGACCTACCGGAGCTTGAGCGCGGCGACCGGTACTTTCGGTTCCGGGTACCGGAGCTTCAGCGACCGGAGCTGTTCGACGAGGATGGAGGAGATCGCGAGGTTCCGGAGCCACTTGTGGTCGGACGGCAGGAGATACCACGGGGCCCACGCGGTGTTGGTCCTCTCGAGGACGTCCTCGTACGCCGCTTGGTACTCCTCCCAGTAGCGTCGCTCGTGGAAGTCCGCGGCGCTCAGCTTCCAGCGCTTCGTCGGGTCCCGGATCCGGGCCTCGAGCCGGCGCGCCTGCTCTTCGCGGCTGATGTGCAGGAAGAACTTGAGGACGGTATTCCCTTCCTCGACGAGCTCGTGCTCGAACGCGTTGATCGCGTCGAACCGCTTCGACCAGACCTTGTGGGGCACGAGGTGGTGCACTCGCGCGATGAGGACGTCCTCGTAGTGGCTCCGGTTGAAGATCACGATCTCGCCCTTCGCCGGCGAGTCCCGGTGGATCCTCCACAGGAAGTCGTGCGCGAGCTCCTCGGGCGTCGGCGCCTTGAACGAGCTCACCCGGACTCCCTGCGGGTTGACCCCCTCGAAGACGTGTCGGATCACCCCATCCTTCCCGCTGGTGTCCATCCCTTGGAGGATGACGAGGAGACCGCGCCGGGCGTCGGCGTAGAACAGCTCCTGGAGGCGGTCGAGCTCCGTGCGCAGCAGGGGGAGCGTGGCCTCGCCCTTGCGCTTGCCGCCGGACCAGGTCGAGGTGTCCGCCGCGTCGGCATGGGCGAGGTCGACCGAGATCCCGACCGGAAGCTTCAGGCGGTCGAACGACGGGGTCAACCTCGCCGCTCCTCCTCGGATTCCGGCGGGGGTACCGCTGCGCCGCGGGCTCGGTGGGCCCCCCCGTGGTTCGATTCGCGAAGGATCTCGGAGAGCCGTCCTTGGGCGGCCTGGATCGCGGGCTCGTCGCCGCCCGGACCTCGGAGGATGTAGGCGATCCCCACCGCCAGCAGCGCTCCCACCGTCGGACCCACGAGGTAGATCCACAGGTTGGCGAGATGCCCGCCGACGAGCGCCGGGCCGAGCGAGCGGACCGGGTTCATCGAGGCCCCGCTGATCGGGGCGGCCCAGAGACCGGCGAGGATGATGTATCCGCCGACCGCGAGCGCCGCGAGCGGTCCGATGTTCTGCGCCCGGGACGCCGTGCCGAGAATCGTGCTCACGAGTCCCACCGTCAGCACGACCTCGATCGCCATCGCCTGGAGGGACGTGATCCCGGGCCCGGGGTTGGTCGCTCCCAGGGAACCGATGTTCCCGAACAGTCCCCACAGGAACAGGCTCGCGAGAACGGCTCCTACGACCTGCGCGAAGATGTACCCGGGGACCCGACGCCACGGGAAGTCTCCCCGTGCGGCGAAGGCGATGCTGACGACGGGGTTGAGGTGCGCCCCCGAGGTGGCCCCCATGAAGAGAATGATCGCCATCACCATGAGTCCCGGAGCGGCGACCATCATCGCCAGGTCGAGCTTCCCCCCGCTGACCGCGTTGACGACCCCGGCCCCGGCGGCGACCATGACGAGGAAGAACGTACCGAACGCTTCCGCGAAGAGCCGCCGGCCCTCGAGGGAGGGGTCTCGGAATTCCCGCTGGACCACGTCGAGCGGACGGGTCCCGAACGAACCGCCGACGAACTCGGCCCCCGGGTTCCGTAGAGTGGCGCTCACGACCCACCTTGAACCCGAGATGCCGCGATCGAACCCTGAGAGAGCATCCTTGAGACCCGGGAGACTCCTTGCTAGGGACGAAGGCCCGGGTCAAGTACGTATCGTGGGAGGCGCCGCCGGGGCTCCGTACGCCGTCCCACGCGAGTCGCGGAACGGCCCGGGGGTAAAGCGCGGTGCGAGTCGGTTCGAGCCCGGTCGCAGTTCCACTCTCTCCGGATGCTCATCGCACGTGAGCATCCCTTATTCGCTGCCGCCGATACTTGCTCAGCGGTGACCGAACCGCGGCTCGACTCGGAGACTCTGACGGGTGACGATCCCGTCGTCGTGGCCGAAGGGCTGAGGCACTCCTACGACCGCCGTCACTTCGCGCTCGACGGAGTGAGCTTCACCGTCCGTCGAGGGGAGGTGTTCGGGCTCCTCGGACGGAACGGTGCCGGCAAGTCGACCCTCATCAAGGCGATGACCACGCTCATCCGGCCGACCTCGGGGACGTTGCGGGTCCTCGGGTTCGACCCGGCGCGCGACGGCCAGAAGATCCGGCAGCGAATCGGAGTGGTCCAGCAGGGAGAGTCGTTCGATTTCACGACCGTTCAGCGCAACCTCGACGTCTACGGGATCCTGTGGGGAGTCCCGAGGCCCGAACGCGAGCAACGGCGCGAGCGACTGCTCGCGCAGTACGGACTCACCGAGATCCGGAAGCGGCGCGCCTTCGATATCTCCGGGGGCCAGAAGCGCCGAGTACAGGTCGCCCGCGAGTTCATGCACGACATGGAGGTCCTGTTCCTGGACGAGCCGACGGTCGGGCTCGACGTGATCATGCGCCGGACCTTGCTCGACACCGTCCGAGAGGAGGTGCGGCGAGGTCTCACGGTCGTGTTCACGACCCACAACCTCGAGGAGGCGGACTACCTGTGCGACCGGGCGGCCGTCATCGACGAAGGCCGCATCCTGGTCCTCGACTCGATCGCGAACCTGAAGCAGCTGTACGGAGGCAAGAAGACGATCGACCTCACGATCGGCAACGGGGCCCCGGCTCAGTTCTTCACAACGTTGGCCGAACGGCTCGGTCCGGGCGCGGACGTCACGGTCCACGACCACTCGGCCGTGATCCTCACCGACGACCCCAAGGTGGCGCTTTCCAAGATCGCCGAGCTGTCGCAAACCCGCGGGGTGCAGCTCGAGTGGCTCAACGTACGGCAGAACACCCTCGAGGACGTGTTCCTGCACTCGGTCGGTCACCGGGGGGAAGGCAACCATGCAGGCCCCTAACCTCCTCCGGCTGGTCTATCGCAACATCGTCGTCAACACCGACCCGGGCAGCCTGATCATCCTGATCGGACTTCCCGGGATGTACCTCATCTTTTTCGGGTTCGGATTCCAGTCGCTCGCCTCCGCCGGAGGTTCCGGTACGGCCTACCTCAGCTACCTCACGCCGGGGATCATGGCGTTCCAGGTCGTGATGGCCGGCACGGTCGGCGGCAGCATGCTCTGGGCCGACCGACGGTGGGGGATGCTCTCCCAGCTCCTGATGGGCCCGTTCACCCGGCTGCAGTACCTGCTCGGGATCATGCTGACGTCGGTCCTGTTCGGCCTCGGCGGCGCCGCGGTGATGCTCGCCGTCGCCTACGCGCTCCTCGGCTCGGTCCCGACCAACGCCGTCGCGCTCGCCGTGATCTTCGGTTCGATTACGATCGGCTCGGTGTTCTTCGGGGCCTTGATGTTGTATATCTCGGCCCTCGTGAAGTCGAACACCGCGTACAACAGCATCCAGATCCTCCTCATCTTCGTCGTCAATTTCGCGAGCACGGTCTTCTACCCGCTGAGCAGCGGCCTTCCCATCGCGCTGCGGGCGCTGTTCGAGGTCAACCCCCTCACGTACGTCGCCGACGCGGTCCGGGGGGCCTATCTCGGCAACCTCACGCCGACCGACGCCCTCCAGATGCTGGTCCTCGTGGCGGAGATGGTGGTCGCCCTCATCCTCGCGACGCGGGCGTACATGCGTTCGGACGTCTCGTACGAGTAGTCGTGCGAGCCGTCCCCCGGTCCGGCCCGAGCACCGGGTTCCGCAGCGCCGCAGAACGGGGTCGGAGGCCCAATCCCGGGTTATTCGTCGTCCCGGCGGGGAGGATAGGGGTATATACGTATTGTCCACCCTGTACAACCCCCGACGACCGGGAAACCCGGGGGTGCCCCGATGAGCTCAAAGAGATCACAGAGGACCGTTTATCTCGTCACGGCTGCGATCGTGGCTTCGATGGTAGCCGGATTCACCCTAGCGGAACTGCAACTCGGACAGACCAGCATCAGCTACCAGGGCTCGCAGACGACCCAGGTGTCGCCCCTCGGTGGCCTCAAGTGGGACTTCACCGCACTGACCGAGGTCAACGTCTCGACCCAGTTCGCGGCTTCGTGCGGTTCCACTCCGGCGCTGCCGTGCGATGTCACCCAATTCTCTAAGACGATCTGTGCGGGCGTCTTCCCCGGCCTTGCGTGCGCTCAGGGCGACTTCATCGAGGAAGTGAACCTCACCACGATCACCGGCGAGAACTTCACGGGTGGCACGCACTACCCCGTCATCGTGTCGCTGATCATGTTCGTCACCGG
>Ga0187769_10002378_pt1 | contig 10988 bp, 10 predicted proteins | sample 0116_SJ02_MP02_1_FD_133140 | JGI IMG/M metagenome (GOLD analysis project Ga0187769, IMG submission 133140) | Tropical peat soil microbial communities from peatlands in Department of Meta, Colombia - 0116_SJ02_MP02_10_MG | ecosystem: Environmental > Terrestrial > Soil > Wetlands > Peat | place... | reverse complement strand
GTATCCCGTAACTTCATGCCCTACCTAATGGCCGCGTGCGACATCTACGCGGGGCCATCTCGTTTGGAAGGATTTGGAATGACGCAGGTCGAGGCCGGGGCGTGCGGTAAACCTGTGATCGGTATGAAAGCAATGGGGATGCTCGATACCCTCGTGCACGGGCAGACCGCTATTCTGGTTGAAGTCGCCAGTGAGGTCCGCATAACGGAGAGGACTTTGGGGAAGGAGGAGGGATACGAACACCCGCATCGAATTGTCTTCGAGAGACCACAAACAACCGATTATCGAGCAAGCGTGCATGACATAGCGGATTATCTACTGAGCCTCATGAGAGATGAAAAGCTCCGTCAGAAGATGGGTGAAGCCGCTAGAAACCGAGTAGTAGAGAAATTCGACTATCGTATCGTAGCGAGAGATTTCGTGCAGATAGTATCGGAACGACTGGAAATTCCTTCAAATGGCCATTAAGAGTGACGAGGTCGAGCAAGCCAAGAGAGCGGCGCTTGACGTCCTACTGCACAATATGCACGGGTCGTTTGACGGACTGCCCAGAACCGCTGGTTGGGGCTACCCGGAACCGTATACTCGCGACCTCATGATCTCGAGCCTAGGAACCCTAGCATCAGGCAATCCAAAGCTGACTTCTTCCCTTCGCCACGTGCTTGAGACTCTGGCCAAAAACCAGAGTCCTCGAGGGTTGATTCCGTCACTCGTTCATGAGCCTAAGGACCGAGGAGGATCGAGCAGTGACACCACACCACTTTTTCTCTTCGCTGTGGCTTGCTATCGTAGGGCCACAGGAGATGTCAGTTTTCTCGAGAAAACTGTCCAAAAAGCAATGACATGGATGGACTACCAAAGCCCATCCGACAGGATAATGGTGGCACAGCAACCTACGAGCGACTGGCGGGATGAGCAATGGGTTCTAGGCTTCGCCCTCTTCGTCAACGCCGTGGTCTACTCATACCTGAGGTTGTACGGTGAACAGGAGAAAGCCAATCTTCTCCGCAGCCTGATTAATAGGCCGACCCTGACAGCCGACGTCAAGCACCGTCACGACCCTGAGGGACTGGCTGTCCCGAAAAAAGCATACTACGCCCTGTGGTCCTACAAGATCCATAGCAGCGAACGATTTGATCTGCTAGGGAACAGCCTAGCCATACTTTCAGGAATCGCCTCGTCTTCAAGAGCCAATGCGATCATATCATGGGTTGAAGGCGAATGTGCCCGGATGAGGAAGAACGGCGAGCTGATTGGCGACCTTCCACCGAACCTCTTCCCATTCATTCGTCAAGGAGATCCTGATTGGAGGCCACGCTACGCAACATACAACCAGCCCGGAGAATACCATAATGGTGGCATATGGCCTTTTGTGAGCAGTTTCTATGTCGCCGCGCTTGTGGCTGCAGGTCGGCACCGGCTCGCAGTAAAGAAACTTGAGGCACTAACGACGATAGTGCGGCCTGCAAGAAAAGCCAAGGTAGTTTTCGGTTTCAATGAGTGGTTAAGGGCACAGGATGGGGTGCCATGCGGCCAAGATTGGCAGACCTGGTCGGCAGCGATGTACCTCTATGCCGCCATCTCGGTGGACCAACGTGAAACTCCTTTTTTCAGCGAGGTCAGAAGCATCTTTCATAGTGCCGCAAAAAATAGAAAAAAGAAAGTGTCGTCGCTTGGTTGATGTAGAAGAACTTCAAGAGAAACTGAGCAGTGTTCGGATGTATATTGATCTTGGAGGAAAGGCTGGGCAGTTCGAGACAAAGATTGTCACCATTCTTGTGAAGCTTGGCTTCCAGGCTTCTCCGAGAGCCGAGGGCTTTGCGTTCTTTCCTGGCGAGGAAGAGGGCTGGAAGAGATTGCCCAGCATTCGCCTAACAAGGGCTGAGGGCGCCTTGACAATGATGGTTCATGCCACTGATACGTTGACCACGTACAATGCTGGCGCGGTTAATGCCACGCCGAACGATGTGTATCAACGAATAATGCGCGGAATAGTTGAAGCGGAAAAACTCTACAATGAGTACGGCAAGAATGCTGCCTACATGTCTGTTATGGACAGAGAGGGTCGAGAAGAGAATGATGCTTGAGCATCTTGGTAAATTTCCTAAGATCCATCCCACGGCCTATGTGGCGCCAAATGCGACCGTATGCGGTGATGTAACCATCGGCCCCGGTTGTCGGATTGCTTTTGGCGTGGCCATCATTGCGGAGGGTACGGCGATTGAGTTTGGAGAGAATTGTATAGTGATGGAGAATGCTGTCATTCGTAGCACGGACAAGCATGGGACGAGGATTGGTTCCCATTGCCTGATTGGACCGCATGCTCATCTTGTAGGTTGCATTTTAGAGGATTGTGTGTTCGTGGCGACTGGTGCGTCGATCTTTCATGGCTCCCGGTTAGGCTATGGGTCGGAGGTACGCATCAACGGCGTTGTCCATATTCGCACCGACTTACCTGCTTATGCGACTGTGCCGATTGGGTGGATTGCCGTGGGCGATCCGGCGAAGATTCTGCCGCCGGACCAGCATGACGCGATCTGGGCCATCCAAAAGCCCCTGAACTTCCCCAGGTACGTGTACGGAGTGGAGAGACCTGCCGAGGGCGAAAGTAACATGCGAGAAATCACAAGACGCCGCTCCGAATCGCTCGCCAGTCACAAAGATGACGTCGTCCTTTAGGCCGGCACAGTCGGATGAGAATTTCGATGTCAGATCAATCCGATAGCGGTCCTCCCCGGCGGAGCGCCGTCGGAACCTTGCTCATGGCGCCGATCGGGCTCATCATCATTGTGTTGCTCTACTTCGCCTTTAGGGGTAGGTACTTTCCAGGGGAACTCCTTCTCATCTTTCTGGTAATATTTCTCATATTGTTCGCCATACGGAGCTTGTACTGGAGGTCGAGAAGGAAGTATTGGCGCGAACGGTTCAGAGGAAACGAACCGATCCGCATACTTCGTCAGAGGTATGCGCGTGGAGAGATAACCAAGGAGCAGTTCGATCAAATGTTGCATGACCTTGAGCGAAAATCGTGAGTCGCAAGATGCGTTCTTCCTTGGGAGTTAGAGAGAAATGGTACAAGCTAGTCGAGACGGCACAGACTGTGGGCGAGTTCGGTATCTGGAGGTGAGGTTAAAGGAAAAGAAGTAGAGTCAAGAAACAATCGCGCTTAGGCCAGGATCGCCAAAGCAATTGGTGCACCGCTCCATCTCCTTCATTAGTCTTCCAGGTCGCTAGAGTCTTCCAGGATCGAAGTCACGCGCGGGCGTTTTTCCCTCAATCAAAGATTCGACCATTTGGCCCGTCGCGGGGGCTAGCGTTACGCCTAGCCGACAGTGGCCTGACGCGACGACCAAGTTCTCGAAGCCGGGAACTTTGCCGATGACAGGAAGTTGGTCCGGAGTGCACGGCCTGAACCCAACCCCTTCGCTGACCAGTCTAAGCTTAGCCACGCCTGCCAGATGATCCCTCACAATTCCCATTAGCCAATTCTTTCGGGACTCGCTGAAAGTCCTATCGAATCCCTTCAGCTCAAAGAATGCCGTTATGCGAAGCCTGTCTTGGTTGTGCTGGATGATAGGAATGCCGTAGTCCTCGAGCAGCACAGGCCGCCCGGCAATTTTCTCTCCACCCGTGTCGAATTTCATGGCCAGTCCGCGTGCGGGGATTATTGGTGGGTCGTAGCCAATCGAGTTGCAGAGTTCACGGGTCCATGCGCCGGCGGCTAGTACATATGCGTCGGCCTGGAGATTCTCCCCGTTAACCGTCACCGAGTCGATTGTTGGGACGGTGCCCTTCAGGCGGGCTTCTTTGCCTAGGATCATCTTCGTTTCGAGTTCCGACAGTTTTCTCCTGAGTTCCCTGAATAACTTGGTTGGGTCAACGGAAAGTTCTTCTTCAAATTCAACTCCGCCTCCGAGACCAGTGAACCCCAGCTCTCGTGTCTCCTGTTCGTTAACGAAATGGCCGTTCAGCTGCCTAGCGACGTCTCTTGCGAGTTCCGCATTCTTGTAGAGCCCCAAGACGCCGCGTTGGAGGTCCACTTGGACCGATTCCTCGTTGAAGAACCTTCGGTGAAGCTGCAAACTCCTCATGCCAAAATCAGTAAGCGTCTTCGCCGCGCTTTGAACACCCTTGCGGGCCTTTAGAAGCCAGCTGAGATTTCGTAAGAGTTCAGTTGGCGGGACGTATACGGCTCCTTGCCGCCCGAAGCACGCTGAGAGTACATCGGCTACGCCTACGGGAGGACTCGTCGCAAAGGAGGGCACGATGAGGCCACCATTGTTAACAGAAGTTTCGCCGCCTTCGGAGTTCTTGTCGATTATCGTTACGTCGTAACCGCCCCGAGCGAGGTAATAGGCGGAGAACATGCCAACGATTCCGCCACCAAGAATGATGACACGCATCGCCGTTCTCGCCACATGCACACGGGATCGGATACTTAGCGTCTGGGAATTTGGGGCTTGCCTAGCGACCCGTTATGAGCAGATTAAGATTAGATATATTCGCGATGAGCATTGCTTGCAGAAAGAAATTGTCTTAGGTTCGCTCTAGGTGCAGATAGACCAAGTTGAACCGCTACTTCGTCAGGGCAATCTTCTTGATCACGGTTGTTGCAACGATAGCGGTCGCTAACACGTATTGGCAGCAGCGTCCTGATGCGTGGAGTGCCGAGACGCAGGTTACGAATGACCCGGGGGACTCCCGGCTTGTTGATCTCTGCGCCGATCCCTCCGGCCATACAGTGTACTTGGTATGGGAGAATAACCGCGGAGGGCAGGAAGTGTATTTCCAACGCAGTTTAGATGATGGAGTCAGTTGGGATCCCGAACTGCGACTAAGCAACTTGACCTCCGTTACTCCGGAACCAGAGCCACGATTAGCGACGAACGGTGGGCAGGTTTTGGTTTTCTTCGCGAACAGGACCGGGACGGGAGAGCACTTGTACTACGCTGTGAGCGACGATTGGGGAAGCGATTTTTCCGGGCCGTTGCAATTAACCCATGATTCAGGAGACCAGTCTAATGTGGCAGCAGCGATTGTTGCTTCCACAGTCCATGTCGTTTGGCAGGAGAACTTCGATGGGGAGCTCCGTATTTTCTACGCCAAGAGCGTAGACTCCGGCCAAACGTGGCAGCCGGAGGTTGCCTTGACAAACGTTACAGTTAGCCAGGATCAGTTTCCCGCGATATCGGCCGTTGGAGACAAAGTGTTCGTGACATGGAGTAGAATGTATGAAGATACAGAAGCAATTTACGCCAAAGCGAGCCTTGATTCAGGGAACACCTGGCAGCCCGAGGTTCAAGTCTCAAACTTTTCCGAGGGGAGTTACCCGGATTTTCCCGCTATCGCATCAAACGGCACTTACGCGCACCTGATCTGGGGGAGCAGTACAGGGATTCAGTATTCGCGAAGTTCAAACTTGGGCGAAACTTGGTCCAGCCCTATTCCTCTCACCAACGCGTCCCGACAGTACGTTGCTCCGAGAATTGCAGTTTCCGACTCTGAGATTCAAGTTGTAACCGCGGGGCTAAGTCTAGGAACTCAGGGGACATCCGACGTATTCTACCTAGATAGCTCCGATGGCGGCGAAACTTGGAACGCACCATTGCTCTTAACAGCGCATGAACCGGCGGTACTCTCACTGGCGCCTGTAGTTTCGAGTAACGGGGACGGAACTTTCGTGGCTTGGGAGGACAACAGGAACGGCCACTTCACCATCTTCCTTCGGACTAGACCCGATTTCGTGCTCTTGCGCAACTTTGAGTGGCAGCTATTCACACCATTACTAATCATATTGGCCGCGGCCGCAAGTTTCTATCTTGGATTCGAGTTAAGAGAGCGCAAGCCGGGCTTACACCGAAGGAGGAGGGAGAAGAGGCCTCATCGCAGGACCAGACGACGCCGTCGAACCAGAGGCAGGAAGTCAAGGTGAAAAGATGACAAGCTCAACAGACGTTACGCGGTTCGTTAACCTATAACCCAGACTGCTCTAATTTATTGCGATAGGGTCTTCTTTCCGTGAGCTTTTAGCGGGTTCGTGGCCTAGCGGGTTATAGCCCATGAGTCAAATTATGTCGCCCGCACCAGTAGAGGCACGCACAAGCTAAACTACCATGTGTACCATGTTCGCTAACATCATCAGCGAAAAGATAGCGAAAGTCAACCCCACGTATCAGCACTTGTTAAATCGTAGGAAGCACCAAGAACATGCATGGTCTTGGATATTATAGTTGACAGGATAGCGAGGCGAGACCTCGTAACAGTTGACGAGGCTGCGTCCGTTGCGTTTGCCGCCAAATTGATGAGAGATCGAGACCTTGGAAGCCTGATCGTGACAGGGAAAGGCGTTCCGGTTGGTATTGTGACGGAGAGGGATATGTTGAAGAAGGTGCTGGCCGACGCCCGCGATCCGGGGTCTACGAAGGTTAGCGAGATCATGTCTTCGCCGGGAGTTTCTATCGAGCATGATCGGCCGCTGAGTCAGGCCGTGGATCTGATGAACAGGCGGAGGGTAAGGAGGATGCTAGTGACGGAGAACGGGAAGATTGTAGGGGTCTTCACTCAAAGAGATATCTTAGGGCTAAACAGGCTCTGCCTTTATTGCGGTAAGGAAATAGGTTCGATACTTGAGGGCGCAAGCGAGCCGTACATTCAGTGCGAATGCGCGGCGAGATACCACGCTAACTGTGCCAAGACGATTGTGCATTGCGCCGACTGCTCTAGGACATTAGTAATGAACGTGGTTTACCCAGAGCCTTCCGACACGATGGGCGGTTGAATATAGCCGGTCCTCTCACATCGAATAGGGACAACCAGACGATCAGAGCTTCGGGGATGATGGCGATCTAGAGGCTGTGAGGAGAGTGGATTATTCCGGTGCTAACTTGTGGAGTCGGGAAGATGAGGCTGTCAACGTCAAATTCTGCTCTAGGACAAGGCACTTATTATACGAAATGAATCAGGCTCTCCCGATACTAGTTGAGTAAGATGAAGACTCGAAAATGTCCTGAGTGCGGAAGGAAATTCAGACCGATGACTGACGGCGTATGGGAAAACGTCAAACGGACGCATCGAGCGTCACCGAAACATAAGCGGAGAAAAGCTGCAAAGTCACGAACGTAATTGGCGCTGCGGTTAGCTCAGTAAAAACTCAGTTTGCCTCCGTCCGAGGTAGCAAAATCTCTAGACTGCGCGGCTAGAGATTAGGTCGCCAATCCGCTTCTGAAGTCGGCTAATTGCTTCACGTCGAAGCTCGCTTTCCCTAGCTTCGAGTTGTCGTTCGGCAAATTGTATGTTGATAGAATTTCCGCCTTTGCGACCATTGGCGTCGTGAAATATGCAAGGTACATCTTGAAAGCCTGCTTCCAAGCATTCGGCTCTGAGCCTTTGGTTCTCTTCACGGATGATTTGATCGAGTTTCTCCGTCAACGCGATCCTAACTCTTTGCTATTTACCGCACTTGGGTTATCGGTCAAAGGAAACCAAATATGGGGATTAAGGCAAATCCATCACAATTAGGTTTTCCGAGGATCCGTCCATCGCATATCTAAAGGCCGCCCAGAAATACATGGTCTGGGCACGTAGCGGCAGAGCCGGTCGTATTAGTTGGACACGAGGTTTGGGGCGATCTTTTCAGCCGCCAGTTGTGCGGCTAGTTTGCGGTCTGGGCCGTGAATGTAGAGGATTGGGCATTTCAGTCCCGTACCAATGCGCTTGCGCAGTTTTTCCAGGCATTCATCGGGGTTTCCAGCGAGTGCAAATTTTTCCACGAGGTCATCCGTGACGTTGCTTATTGCCGCGTCGAGATTCCCCTTCAGATAGTTGGTTTTTACCTTCTCGATGTCCGCCTCGGAGATGCCTTCGAAGTCGAGTACGTTCTGAGGCGTTCCGGGAATCGTGTACGCGCCCAGAATTTTCTTCGCGAACCGCCTCGCCTCATCCCCATCCTTGGCCAAGATGGTTTCGAAGAATCCTACAGAATCAATCCGCGATGGATCACGTCCCACCTCGCTAGCTTTCTTCGCGACCCTGTCGATCGCATACTTCGTGTACTTGGACGAAAATGCAGCTCTTCTTGAAAGGATTAGTCCATCCGCTAATTCTCCCGCAAGATCCAGCATTCGCGGCCCGAGGGCGCCCATGTAGATTCGCGGCTTAGGCGCAAGTCGAGTTTGCGGAGATGTTACCGCAAACACTCTGCCATCGTACGTGAAGTTGTCCGACGCGTAAATTCCCCGAATAATGGCAAAAGCGTCCCTCATGCCTTCGACAGGCGTTCCAGCTATCCGGAAGGTCCTGATCAGTCGTTCAGCCGCGCCCAATCCTAGGATGAATCGGTTGTTAGACAGTTCATTCAGAGTTGCAGCCTCAATTGCGAGGGTTTGCGGATGCCGTCGGAAGGGACTCGTAATCCCCGTTCCCACGACGAGTCGCTCCGTTGCATGCAGGACCGCGGCCGCAAGTACGATGACACTTGTCTTATCGTCTTCCTGAATCCATAAACTTCGAAAATCGGAATGATCAGCCAAGGTAGCTAAATCGGCAAGCGCTCCGACGCGCAGGCCGCCGCCGAAACCTATTCCGACCGATTCGAAACTACCACTCATGAGCATACAATGAATGACGCGTCAAAATTAAGTCGACCGGCAGGTTTACGGAATTAGGCGGGGAAGAGTAGAGAACTTCGAGACACGTCAAGTTAGATGATTTATCTGATTAGCGGCGATGAGCTAGTTCTTTCTTGAAAATCGTATTTCGAAGTTTTTCGTAATCCACCGCCGGGTAGCTCTTGCCGCTGTGATACATCTTTAGTTGTGCGAATGTTTCAGCTGTCTTGATTGCTATCTTTGCTGGGTTGAGGACGGGCACGTTCGTCTTGCCGGCTACAAGTTCGTCGGCGAGAATGTATGCGAGGGACATACAGCCAAGTATCAGACATTCTGCACCTTGTCGTTCGGACTCTTTTGCGGCTTTGATTAGCTCGCGTTCTGTTCGCTTCGAGTTCCGGGCCAATTCAAGGACCGGAATGGATAGAGGCTGAATCGCCGCGAGTTTGTGGGACATTTCGTAGCGTGCGACCATGGCTCTGGCGGTTGGTATGTCGCGCTTCAGCGCCACGAGGAGGCCGAACCTATCCGCGACCTGTTGTGATAGGCAAATGGAGGATTCGGCCGGGCCGATGACCGGAATCCTGACCAATTCCCGGGCTGCACGGAGTCCGGGGTCGCCAAAGCAACCGAGCACCGCTGCGTCATACCGGTCTTGGTAAGCGAGAAGACCTCGCAAAACTTCGGGGACCGACATGTCTTCCTCCACCGCAGACTCTATCGAGATCGGGCCCGCCTTTGATGCTTTGACGTCCACATGATTTCCTGGGTTAGTGAAACTGTTGGCCATTCGCTCCCGGCGCATCAATTCATGATGATCCATCGGGCCGGGAACGAAGTATAGGATATTCATGGAGCTCATCGAATCGTGTGAACCGTCGATTGCTAGTTGCTTGCTTTCGGTTCTCTTCGGTTACTTCCACACTTGTCTTAGCACTCTGAGTGTGTTTTCCCCGATTACCTTGCTAATTTCATCGTCGCTGTAGCCATTTTTCACCAGCCAGCGTACGATGTTTGGATATTCGGCGGGGTTCTCCAAGCCTTTGACGTACTCTACCTCTTCGAACTTCAAGCCCTCTTGTGTTTTGTCGATGGATAGGTGCTTGCTGAACGCATGATGCAGCCCAACATGGTCGCCGAACAACGTGTCGGGACCGAAGGAAACGTAATCTATGCCGATTAGCTTGACGCAGTACTCGAAGTGTTCCATGACCGATTCTATGGAATGCTTCGGATTCTTCTCGGTAAGCGTGGTATGCGGCGCCGCCTCCATCCCAATCACGCCCCCGTGCTCCCCAAGCTCCCGAATCACCGAGTCAGGTTTCAACCTCTTACTATTCCACAACGCACGTGCACCGGCGTGCGTAATGAAAATCGGCGTTTTGCTGGCTTTGATAGCGTCGATCGCTGTAGTATCGCCGGTATGGGCCACGTCAATCGCCATGCCCACCTTATTCATTCGCCGCACCACTTCATGGCCAAACTCTGTGAGTCCCCCGTCATTCCTCTCCTTCAGCCCACTGCCTATGGCGTTGGATTCACTGTAGACCAACCCCATCACCCGGTATCCTAACCCGTAGAGCACATCGATCCGGTCAACCTCGTTTTCTATGGGTGCAGCGCCTTCGAGATGCGGAATCATAGCCACCTTACCCTCGTTGTGGGCGCGGATGATGTCGTCGACTCTTTCGCCTCGGATTACGAAATCCTGGTGGGCTATGTCGCAGAACCTCATTCCTAGATCGTAGATTACGTCGTTCCATTTCCAACCCATCTTCGAAGTGACGCCATTGGATCCATCCTGAAGACCCTCAAAGAATGCATCTAGACCCGAGACGCTGAGACCTTCGTAACCAGTTGTTATCCTATTTTCCCGACCGTAATCATAGAGCTGATTCATGTTAAGCGGGTCGACTTCGGTGTGGTCGTGAATTGAAATCACTATATTCTTGTTCATGATCTCCCATACCCTATCCTCCTGACTGTCGCTCAGCGGGATCTTGTAGTATGGAACGCGGCCAATCTCCTTGGCTAGAGGGATATGCTCGTAATCTACTCCGGCTTCGAGATAACTGAATGATTTGTAGCCGTTGTATTTCTTAGGTTTGCCAGAAGTCATGTTCACTTCGCAACTGGACTAACGTTAAAAATCTTACGCGTTGAGGCCGCGCAAAGAGAAACGGATAGTGAGCATGGGATGTTTCTAGGTTGCTTACGGTTTTCGCTGTTTCTCGATCTGGGTCACAAATCTCTCGATGAGATCGTCTAGAAAATCCTTGAACTCCTGAGTATAGACCGTCGATGAGGAACGCAGGTCCGTTCTTTTCCTCAACTCAGCGCGAATGGAATCCAAGAACTCGTCGTCGGATTCGACTTTTTGAG